>Ga0164241_10005026_pt1 | contig 12552 bp, 13 predicted proteins | sample OricomyardsoilBY_FD_108780 | JGI IMG/M metagenome (GOLD analysis project Ga0164241, IMG submission 108780) | Backyard soil microbial communities from Emeryville, California, USA - Original compost - Back yard soil (BY) | ecosystem: Environmental > Terrestrial > Soil > Unclassified | place: USA...
AAGGGTGAGCTTGGCCCCGTCTATGGCCATCAGTGGCGCTCGTGGCCGACACCCGATGGCGACAAGATCGACCAGATCAAGAACCTGATCGAGATGATCAAAAAATCGCCGGACTCGCGCCGTCTCATCGTGTCGGCGTGGAACGTCGCCGACATTGACGGCATGGCGCTGCCGCCTTGCCATTGTCTGTTCCAGTTCTATGTCGCGGACGGAAAACTCTCCTGCCAGCTCTATCAGCGTTCGGCGGATATTTTCCTCGGTGTGCCGTTCAACATCGCGTCCTATGCGCTGCTCACGATGATGGTGGCGCAGGTGACGGGGCTTGAGGCGGGCGAGTTCATCCATACGTTCGGTGACGCGCATCTCTATTCCAATCATCTGGAACAGGCCGACAAACAACTCGCGCGCGCGCCGAAGCCTTTGCCGAAGATGATCATCAATCCCGACGTGACGTCGATTTTCGATTTCACTTATGATGACTTCCGCCTCGAAGGCTATGAGGCCCATCCCCATATCGCTGCGCCTGTCGCGGTCTGATGGTCTGGCGTCGCCGGGTGCTTGTGGCGGCGCTGACGATTGTCATGGCAGTGCTTGCCGTCTCGGCGATGGGGCTCATTCTTCTTCATACGCGTCCGATCTCGCCTGACAAGATCGAAACGCAAAATCTCCAGTGAGGCCGGATGCATCTGTCGCTCTTTATTGCCATTGCCGAAAACGGCGTCATCGGCCGCGACAATGCGATGCCGTGGCGGCTGAAGAATGATCTGGCTTATCTCAAGCGCATGACGATGGGCAAGCCGATCATCATGGGGCGCAAGACATGGGAGAGCTTTCCCAAGCGTCCGTTGCCGGGGCGGCCCAATCTGGTGGTGACAAGGGACGGGGCTTATGATGCTCCGGGGGCGGAGGTTTTTGCGTCAACGAAGGATGCGGTTGCGCGCGGCGAAGTGTTGGCGCGTGAATTGAACGTTGGCGAAATTATGGTGCTGGGTGGGGCGCAGATTTATCGGGCGCTGTTGGGGCAAGCGACACGGATTTATCTGACTGAGGTTCATGCCGCGCCTGACGGCGACACGCGGTTTGAGTTTGATCGCGCGGGTTGGCGCGAGGTGAGCCGCGAGCGCCACGAGGCGGGCGAGGGCGACACGAGCGATTATTCATTTGTGGTGCTGGAGCGGAGTTAGCTCCGCGCGCGGGAAGACGGGCAAAGAACATGACCACTGAAGAGATGAAGCTGCCGGCCTCGCTGCACTATGTGGCGTTTCCCTCGTTGCATGAGGTGCCGCTGACGATTGCGGGGCGGTTGCGTGTGCCGTCCGGTGGCGGCAAGAAGCCTGCTGTGTTGATCCTGCACGGCTCGGCGGGGCCGAGTGCGCGGGAGGGCGGCTATGCCGATGTGCTCAATGAGGCGGGCTTTGTGACGCTGGAGCTTGACCAATGGGCGGCGCGCGGCCTGAAAGGCGGGGCGGAGGGACGCCCGAAAACGATGGTCGAGACGGTGCCGGATGTTTACGGCGCGCGGGCTTTTCTGAGCCGCCATCCGGCGGTGGACGGGAGCCGCATCGGCGTCATGGGATTTTCGTTCGGCGGTGTTGCGTCCATGCTGGCGGCGACACACAAGCATAATGATGCTTTTTTGCCGGACGGGCATTTCAAAGCCTATATGCCGTTTTATCCCGCCGCATGGACGTACAATAAAATTCCGGGTTTTGAATTCGGCGATCTCGTCGATGCGCCGGTTCTGATTGTCACCGGCGCACTTGATCAATATGACAATGACAGGGATGTGACGGCGAAGCTCGTGGCCGGATTGAGTGCGCAGGATGCGGCGAAGATTTCACTAAAGGTGATGGAAGACGCGCATCATTGTTTTGACATGCCCGGCGTTGATGTTGTGGTCGTTGATCCCTTTGCCAATCAGGGCAAAGGCGGCGAGGTCATCATGCGATGCAATGAGGCGGCGATGGCGGAGGCACATGCGCTGGCGGTGACGTTTTTTTCGGCGATGTGAGATTTTGGGCGGAGTTTTAAATTATTCGTCTTGGCCCGATCAAGTCGGGGCAAAACGAGTAAGAAATAGTTGAGAGAAGTAAGACCCTCACCCAACCCTCTCCCAGAGGGAGAGGGCTTTTTAAGGAGACGACAATGGACGTTCGTGCGGCGGTGGCTTTTGAAAAAGGCAAGCCTCTTGAGATCGAGACAGTGCAGCTTGATGGCCCACGCGAGGGCGAGGTTCTGGTCGAGATCAGGGCGACGGGTATTTGCCACACCGATGCATTCACGCTGTCGGGCGATGATCCGGAAGGCATGTTCCCTGCGATCCTCGGGCATGAGGGCGCGGGCGTTGTCGTTGAAGTCGGCAAGGGCGTGAAGTCGCTTGAGGTTGGCGATCATGTGATCCCGCTTTACACGCCCGAATGCCGCGAGTGCAAAAGCTGCACGAGCCACAAGACAAATCTCTGCACCTCGATCCGCGCGACGCAAGGCAAAGGTGTGATGCCGGACGGCACGAGCCGCTTTTCCTATAAGGGCAAGCCGGTGCTGCACTACATGGGCTGTTCGACATTTGCCAATTACACCGTGCTGCCGGAAATCGCGCTGGCGAAAATCCGCAAAGACGCGCCTTTCGACAAAGTTTGCTATATCGGCTGCGGCGTGACCACGGGCATCGGGGCTGTGCTGTTCACCGCGAAGGTGGAAGCAGGCGCGAATGTTGTCGTCTTCGGGCTTGGCGGCATCGGGCTCAATGTCATTCAGGGCGCGAAGATGGTGGGCGCCAATATGATTGTCGGCGTTGACATCAATCCGGAGCGGCAGGCGATGGCGCGGGCTTTTGGCATGACGCATTTCGTCAATCCGAAAGAGATCAAGGGCGACATCGTCGCGCATATCGTGGAGCTCACGGGCGGCGGCGCGGATTACAGCTTCGAGTGCATCGGCAACACGACGACGATGCGGCAGGCGCTGGAATGTTGCCATCGCGGCTGGGGCGTTTCCACCGTCATCGGTGTGGCGGGCGCGGGGCAGGAAATTTCGACGCGGCCGTTCCAGTTGGTGACAGGGCGCGTGTGGAAAGGTTCGGCCTTTGGCGGCGCACGCGGACGCACGGATGTGCCGCGCATTGTGGACTGGTACATGGACGGCAAGATCAATATCGACGATCTCATCACGCATGTGATGCCGCTTGAGGACATCAACAAGGGTTTTGATCTGATGCATGAGGGCAAGTCGATCAGAAGCGTTGTGGTGTTTTAATTGAATTCTATTCCATTGTGTTTCGTCATGGCCGGGCTTGACCCGGCCATCCACGTCTTGTCGTCGGAGTTTGTGGTAAAGACGTGGATACGCGGGTCAAGCCCGCGCATGACGAACTAAACCGAAAATTAGAAACAATGACCGATATCGACATTGCCATTATCGGCGCGGGCGCGGCGGGGCTGGCGGCGGGGAAGACCTGTCAAGCTCTCGGACGTTCGTTTGTTGTGCTTGAAGCCAAAGACCGCGTCGGCGGGCGGGCGCATACGGATACGCGCACGTTCAACACGCCGTGGGATCGCGGCGGGCACTGGCTTCATTCGGCCTCGCTCAATCCGCTGACGAAGCTCGCGGATGAATTGGGCTTTGACTATCTGAAGCGGCAGAGCTTTGCCATGCGTCGTTTGCATCTGGGCGGGGACTGGGCAGATGACGCGGCGCGTACCGAATGTGCTGCCGCGCTGGCGGCAGATTTCGCGCGGTCCGATGCGTTGGGTGCGGCGGGTAAAGACGTGGCTGCGCTTGAGGCTTTCGATACAGGCGGGCGTTGGTACAGGATCACCCATCACGATATGGAGGCGATCTGCGCGAGGCCGCCGAAAGACGTGTCGGCGCTCGATTATTACCGTTATGGCGACACGGAGGAGAACTGGCCTGTCGTCAAAGGTTATGGCGCGCTGGTGGCGGCCTGTGGTGCGGGCGTGCCGGTGTCGCTTTCGACGGCGGTGAGCGAGGTAGATTGGTCGGGCGCGGGCGTGGCGCTCGTGACGCCGCGCGGCACGGTGAAGGCGCGCGCGGCAATCATCACGGTTTCAACCAATGTGCTGGCAAGTGGCGTGATTAAATTCACGAGGCCGTTGCCGGTCGAGATGCAGCATGCGCTCGGCATGATCCCGACGGGGCTTGCCAATAAAGTCGCGGTGCAATTTTCGCGCGATGTGTTCGGGCTGCCGGATACGTCATACGCCTATATGATGGATGAGCGCGATGCGGCGCGGCGCGCGATGAGTATTCAGATCAGGCCCTTCGGGCAGGAGTTGGCTATTGCCTATCTCGGCGGCGATCATGCGGTCGAGATGGAAGCGGCGGGCGACGAGGCGGCTTTTGCGGAAACGCGGGCCGCGCTCGCCGATATGTTCGGCTCGGACATTCTGCGTCATGTGGTGAAGATGGAGGCGACGCATTGGGGGGCGGACCCGCATACGATGGGTGCTTATTCTTGCGCGTTGCCCGGCGGGGCGGATTTGCGCGACCGGTTGCGTGATCCTGTCGAGGGCAAGGTTTTTCTGGCCGGCGAGGCGACGCATGCGATGTGGTTTTCCACCGTGCACGGGGCGTGGGAGAGCGGCATTGCGGCGGCGGAGCGGGCGGCGAAGAGTTTAGGGTGAAAAAAGAAAGACCCTCACCCAACCCTCTCCCACTTGCGCGTAGGCGCAAATAAAAAGGAGGGGAGAGGGCTATTGCTCTGCGGCGTGCCTCTGGCCACAATGGCCGCACATGAAAATCGGATGCGGGGATCATCCGCACCACATAGAGGGAGAGAGACATGGGCGCGCCAAAGCTGATAGCGGACGGTTTGCATTTTCCGGAAGGCCCGATTGCCATGCCGGACGGCAGCATCATTCTTGTGGAAATCAAAAGCGGCGATCTCACCCGCGTGACGATGGACGGCAAGAAACACAAGATCGCGCATCTGGGCGGCGGGCCGAACGGCGCGGCCATCGGGCCGGACGGGGCCTGCTATGTCTGCAATGACGGCGGCTTTGAATGGCACGAGATGGGCGATCTCACGATCCCCGGCGGCAAGCCTGCCAATTATTCCGGTGGCCGCATCGAGCGCGTGGACCTCAAGACGGGCGTTGTCAAAGTTCTGTACACGGAATGTAACGGCAATCCGCTGATCGGGCCCAATGACATCGTGTTCGACAAAGAGGGCGGCTTCTATTTTACCGATCACGGCAAGACAGACGGGCGCATCCAGTATCGCGGCGGTCTCTATTACGCCAAGATCGACGGTTCCTATATCAAGGAACTCGCCTTTCCGATTCTATCGGCCAATGGCGTCGGTCTGTCGCCGGATGAAAAGACGGTCTATGTCGCCGATACGTTTTCGGCGCGTCTGCTGGCTTTCGATATTGTGGCGCCGGGCGAGCTGGCCCCTGACGCGGGGCTCGGCGGCGCGGGGCGCTATGTCGGCGCGGCACCGGGGCACACCTATTTCGACAGTCTCGCGGTCGATGCCAAGGGTAATATCTGCGTGGCGACCATACTCAATGGTGGCATCACCATTTTCGCGCCCGACGGCAAGAACAAGCATGTGGCGATTGATGACATCCTCGTGACGAATATTTGCTTTGGCGGCAAGGATTTGAAGACGGCCTATATCACCGCGTCGTCCACGGGTCGCCTGCTTGAGATGGAGTGGGAGACGCCCGGTCTGCCCCTGAACTTTCTCAATAAGTAGAGAACTTCCTGAATAAGTAAGCTGACAGTCGCGTTCATTTGAGGTTCAGGTCCGCAGCCGCATAACAGTCCGGCTGCGGACATTCGGGCTTCAAATTATGGTTAATGCGTGCCAGACTGCCGCCACTTGAAACGGCTCTGATCAAACAAAGCCGTAAACCCGGGAGGACTAAAATGCGTCTTTTCTATAGTGCCCTTGTTGTTGCGTCTGTTGCTTTTGCCGGTGCGGCCTCCGCTGCCGCGATGAATGAAAATCTTTTTGGCAACACGGTTGTGATCACGTCTGCGACCGGCGTGACCAAAGCGCAGGTCAATGCCGACAAGACCTATGAGACGCATCTCGCCGATGGCAAGGTCGTCAAAGGCACATGGGCGGAGGATGGTGCAAATACCTGCTACACGCAGACCGAGCCCGCGCCTGCCGCCGACATGAAGCCCTTTTGCACACCCAATGAAACCCGCGCCGTGGGTGACAAGTGGGAAGCCAAGGGCCCCGATGGTTCGGTTGTGAAGTTCGAGCTGGTGGCCGGTCACTGATCCGTCTGCTGATGAATATACGGAAATGGCCGGTGTGAAAGCACCGGCCATTTTTGTTCTAGTCTTCCACCACAATCGCGGGTGCCTTGCGCGCTCTTGCGCCCTTTGTGGCGGCGATGGGTGCGGCGGACTTGCGGGCGATGGGGATATAGATTTGCGCTTCGTCGCTTGCGGGGGCCGAGGCGACGATGGGGGTGCCGGCGTCTGAGGTTTCGCGCACCGACATGTGGAGCGGCACTTCGCCCAGAAAATCGCAAGCCAGCTTTTCCGCCATGCGCCGCGCGCCGCCTTCGCCGAAGATGTAGCTTTTCTCGCGCGTTTCAGGGCTCACGAAATAGGCCATGTTTTCGATGATGCCGAAAACGGGGACATGGGTTTTTTCAAACATCGCATAGCCCTTGCGCGCGTCGATGAGCGCAATGTCCTGCGGCGTCGAGACGATGACGGCACCGGCCATCGGCACGCGCTGGACCATGGTGAGTTGCGCGTCGCCCGTGCCTGGCGGGAAATCGACGATAAGCACGTCAAGCTCGCCCCATGCGACATCCATCATCATTTGCGTCAGTGCCGATTGCACCATCGGCCCGCGCCAGATCATTGCGGTTTCTTCATCCACCAGAAAACCGATCGACATGCATTTGATGCCGTAATTTTCCATCGGCTTCAGTTTTTTGTTCTCAAGCTCCGGCTTGCCTTTGAGGCCCAGCATGCGCGGGATCGAGGGGCCGTAAATGTCGGCGTCGAGCAGGCCGACGCGAAGCCCGAGATGCGACAGGCCCAGCGCGAGATTGACGGCGGTGGTGGATTTGCCGACGCCGCCTTTGCCGCTGGCGACAGCCACGATGGATGCGACGCCGGGGATTTGCAGCGGACCGGCAGGGCGCGGGGCGGCTTTGGGCTCGCCGTGGCTGTGATCATGGCCCTTTGGCTTCGGGCCTTCGTTATGGGCGGTCAAAACGGCGGTGACGCTGAGAACGCCCGCAAGCGCCTTCACGGCATCTTCGCATTGGCGGCGCAGAGGCTCGGCCTGAGGTCCGCGCGCGGGGGGTACTTCGAGCGAGAAGCCGACATGGCCGTCGCGGACCACCAGACCTTGAATGAGGCCCGCCGAGACTACATCTTTGTTGGTTATGGGGTCTCTCACGTCTGAGAGGGCTTTGATGACATCGTCGCGGGTGGCGCGGTCCATTTTGACGGTCCTTCGGGGAGGCTCTGATTTTCGTATTGCAGCGCGGTTATGTTGATTATGGCGCGTTTCGTTGCGCCTTGAGAATGACTGTCATATAACCGGCTTGGACGCGAATCCACCCGATCATTTTTGTTTTTCACCTTTCGATCAAAGGATGTTTGATGCCCTGGAGCAATAATAGTGGCGGCGGCAGCGGTGGCGGTGGCTGGCAGGGCGGAGGCGGCAACAATCGCGGTCCGTGGGGTAAGGGTCCGTCAGGCGGCGGCAATAACCAGCCGCCGGATCTCGACGAACTGATCCGTCGCGGTCAGGAAAAACTCAAGGAAATTATGCCGGGCGGCGGCTCTGCGGGGCCGCGCACATTCGCGCTGATTTTCGGGTTGCTTGTCGTCGTTCTTCTTGTGTTCAGCTCGTTTTATCGCGTTGACACCGACCAGCAGGGCATCGTGCTGCGTTTCGGCAAATATGTGCGTTCCGAAGCGCCGGGCCTGCATGTGAAGCTGCCTTATCCGGTTGAAACGGTTTATCTGCCGACGGTCACGCGCATCAACCGCATCGACATCGGCATGCGCGAAGGCGGCGTCACCACGATCAGCAATATCGCCGAAGAAAGCCTGATGCTGACCGGCGATGAAAACATCGTGGATATCAGCTTCACAGTGCGCTGGCGCGTGAAGCTTGATCAGGCTACGAACTATCTCTTTGAGGTTGAGTCGCCCGAAAACACCGTGCGCGCCATTGCCGAAAGCGCGATGCGCGAAGTGGTGGGCGAGTCGAATATTCAGGCCTTGCTCACAACCGGCCGTTCGGATGTGCAGACCAAGGTGAAGGGTCTGATGCAGACCGCGCTCGACAGCTACAAGTCGGGCATCGAAGTCACGGAAGTGCAGTTGCAGAACTCCAATCCGCCTGCGGCCGTGATCGACGCGTTCCGCGATGTGCAGGCGGCGCAGGCCGACCAGGAGCGCATGCAGTTTGAGGCGAATACCTATGCCAACAAGGTCGTGCCGGAAGCGCGCGGCAAGGCGGCACAGATCACGCAAGGGGCGGAAGCTTACCGCGAGCAGACGGTTGCCGCCGCACAAGGTGAAACCGCGCGTTTTCTCTCGATCTACAATGAATATAAAAACGCGAAAGACGTGACGCGCCGCCGCATCTATCTCGAAACGATGCAGGACGTTTACGGCAAGATGAACAAAGTGCTGGTCGATAAGGACGGCAGCAAGGGCGTGTTGCCTTACCTGCCGCTCAACAGTCTGCGTCCTGCCGCACCGGCACCCGCCGCCGAAGCAACGCCTGACACATCATCGACCAATCCGTCCTCCGGTAGCAGTGGGAACCGCTGATATGAACAAGAACTTGTCCGTTATCGGCGGTATCGCAGTCATCATTCTGGCGGCGGTGGTTTATGCCTCGGCCTTCACGGTCAACATGACGCAGCAGGCGCTTGTGTTGCAGTTCGGCTCGCCGCAGGGCGACGTCATCAGCGAGCCGGGGCTGCACTGGAAGCTGCCTTATATTCAGAACGTCGTTTATATCGACAAGCGTTTGCTCGCTCTGGAAGCGCCTGCCGAAGAAGTGACGACATCGGACCAGAAGCGTCTCGTGGTTGATGCTTTCGCGCGTTTCAAGATTGTGGATGCGCTGAAGTTTTATCAGACCGTGCGCGACCCGCGTCTGACAGAACAGCGTTTGCAGCCGACATTTGCCTCGGCGCTGCGCAATACGCTCGGTGACAATACGCTGGAAACGCTGGTGCGCGCTGATCGTGCCGGTCTGATGAAGAAGATTTTGCAAACCTTCAACGAGACCTCGTCGGACCTCGGCATCGTGATCGTCGATGTGCGCATCAAACGCGCGGACCTGCCGGAAGCGAACAGTCAGGCGATTTATCGCCGGATGCAGACGGAACGCGAACGTGAAGCGGCGGTGATCCGCGCGCGTGGTCGGGAAGAGGCGCAACGTCTGCGCTCGCGTGCCGACCGCGATGTGACGGTGTTGCTCGCGGATTCAGAACGCGACGGGCAGATCGCCCGGGGCGAGGGCGATGCGGCACGGGCCAAGATTTACGCCGACGCGTTTAACAAGGACCCTGAATTCTTCGCCTTCTATCGTTCGATGCAGGCCTATAAAGAAAGCCTCAAAGCCGATACGACGACGATGATCATCTCGCCCGACAGTGAATTCTTCCGCTATTTGAACAACGAAAGCGGCGGAGTAAAACGCTGAGATGGATGGGGCGCTGATCGGAATTATTTCAGCGTTTGGATTGGTGCTGGCGGTTGAGGGGGCGCTTTATGCAGCGTTCCCCGCCGCGATGCGGCGTATGCTGGCGACGCTCGGCGCGCAGAACGATCGGGCTCTGCGGACCGCCGGTTTGGTGTCATTGCTGGCAGGCGTTGTAATTGTCTGGATGGTACGGGGATGAGGTTGGGCTACAAGCTCGGGATTTGGCGGGGCGGGGTGTTCGCGGTAGCGGTTGCGTTGATGGCGTCCGTGGTCGCGGGCGTGACACCGGCATCCGCGCGCGCGCCTTCGAGAGAGCTTGCCGATCTCGCCGAACGGCTTTCGCCCGCCGTTGTGAATATCTCGACGACATTTGAGGAAGCGACGGGCGAAGGCGAGCCCGATGACGGTGGCTCGCCTTTTGATTTGCCCGGCGATAATGAAAACGATGTGCCTGAGCAGGGCATGCCGCAGGGCATGGAAAAGGCGCAATCGCTCGGCTCGGGTTTTGTCATTGATGCGTCCGGCATCATCGTCACCAACAATCATGTGATCGACAAAGCTGACAAGATCGACGTGGCTTTTACCGATGGCACGGTGCTGCCCGCAAAACTTCTGGGTCGTGACGAGAAAACCGACATCGCCGTTTTGAAAGTCGAGAGCAAGGTGCCGCTCGCGCATGTGGCACTCGGTGACAGCGAGCATATCCGCGTCGGTGACTGGGTGATGGCGATCGGCAATCCGTTCGGGCTCGGCGGCTCGGTGACGGTGGGCATTGTCTCGGCGCTCAACCGCGATATTCACGCGGGCAATTACGATGATTTCATCCAGACGGATGCTGCGATCAATCGCGGCAATTCGGGCGGACCCTTGTTTGATCTCAAGGGCGAGGTTGTCGGTATGAACACGGCGATCATTTCACCCTCGGGCGAGAGCGTCGGCATCGGCTTTGCGACGCCGGCCAGCACGATCAAATCCATCGTCGGGCAGATCAGGACGAGCGGCACGATCCGGCGCGGCTGGATCGGCGTGCGTATTCAATCGGTGACGCCGGACCTTGCCGCGACTTTGGGCCTGAAAGATTTGCACGGCGCGCTTGTTGCCGGTGTGACGGACAAGGGGCCTGCGGGCACCGGCGGCATGCAGACAGGCGATCTCGTTGTGGGGTTTGACGGCAAGTCCGTGCGTGAAATGCGCGACCTGCCGCGCATTGTGGCGGAGACGGAAATCGGGCGTTCGGTGCGCGTCGATGTGGTGCGCAAGGGCGTTCAGAAAACGCTGAATGTGAAAGTCGGCCTGCTCGACGAGACGGAAAAGAAAGTTGCGGAAGAAGCCAAACCTGAGGCCTTGCAGGTTTTGACCATCAAGACGCTGGGGCTCGACCTGCTGGCGCTCGACACGGTGATGCGGCAGCGGTTTCAACTGGGCGATGACGTCAAGGGCGCACTGGTGAGCGACGTCGCGCCGAAGAGCGCGGCGGCGGAGAAGGGCGTGAGGCCCGGCGATGTGATCATGCGTGTGGGGCAATATGTGGTGGCGACACCGCAAGAGGTTCTCGACCGCGTGAACGCGGAGCGCAAGGCGGGCGCAAAGTCGGTGCTGCTCAGGATTGTGACTGGCGGCACGGCGAGGTTTGTGGCATTGCCGTTGGAGTGAGTGCGCTCCCCCGAGACGGCGAAGGTCTCCGCATCGTGGTTAAGATTAATTTAACCATATTTCTTTACCACGAAGAAGACGCGCCATAATGTCGGTCGGCGTTCGTGAATCGCTGGGAGGATATTCAATGAAAATGCTTCAAGGTTTGCTCGTCGTGGCGGGTTTGATGGTTGCGGGCGTCGCCCATGCTGATCCCACGCCATCCAACGCAGAGCTGTTTCAGATGCTGAAAGCGCAGCAGGAGACGATCTCCGCGCTTCGCGCCGAAATAAAGCAGATGAAACAAGAGCAGGGTGCCGTCGCTACGGCGCCTAAGCAAACCGGAAGCGCAACCTCGGGACAGGCGGTGGCCGTGACCACAACTGCGCCCGCGCAGTCGCCGGTGATGTATACAGAAGGGGCCGCAGTCGCGCCGACGGCGCAGGGTCGCGGGGCTTATGCCGGTCTGTTTGGCGGTGTGGGCCGTGGCGGCGACAGGTCCGTCGGCCAGTCCGGCACCGTCTTCATTATCGAGGCCGCAGGTGGTCCGCTCGCCGTGGACGCCAACGGGCAGACCAACAGCGACAATGTCAGCTTCTTCGGCGGGCAACTCGGTTATGAATGGTTGTACCATTCGCGTCTCGGCATTGACCTGTTGCCTGCTATCGAGATCGAAGGTCTCTATATGCCGGGCACGGACCAACATGCGACGCTCCAAAATCCCAACCTGCGCCTTGCGGAACAGACGTTTGACGACACGTTCTCTATGGATACGACCGTCATTCTGGCGAATGCGGTGGTCGGCTTCCGGACGCCTTATCAAAGTATCACGCCCTATGTCGGCGGTGGCGTCGGTGCCGCGCTCATCTCTGTAGATGACGCCACGTCCACTCAGACCAATCCGGTGGAGCCTGGCATCAACCATTTTGGCTTCTCATCAGACTCCGCCGCTCTGGCCTTTGCCGCGTAAGCCAAGGCCGGTGTCCGCTTCGCGCTTGGCGACAGCGCCTATCTGTTCGGTGAGTATCGCTATCTGTATATCGGCGGTTTCGACCGGTCGTTCGGCTCAACCGTGGCCCCCGGCCATGCTGCCACCTCCGCCTGGGCGGTTCACTTCGGCGACACGTCCTACAATCTGTTCAACGTCGGCGTCGGGGTCGGCTTCTAGATTGTTGGTGTAGTGGGCGATTTTTCCTTTTCTCCCACCCTCCCCTTGAGGGAGGGTCAAAAAATCGAAGATTTTTTGG
>Ga0164241_10005027_pt1 | contig 12549 bp, 7 predicted proteins | sample OricomyardsoilBY_FD_108780 | JGI IMG/M metagenome (GOLD analysis project Ga0164241, IMG submission 108780) | Backyard soil microbial communities from Emeryville, California, USA - Original compost - Back yard soil (BY) | ecosystem: Environmental > Terrestrial > Soil > Unclassified | place: USA...
GGTTGGGGCCCGACCCTCGAGGACGGCCACATGGATCCGGTCGACGGCGCGAAGGCGGTCCGCCTCGTCGACGCCACCACCGCGATCCCCGTGCACTGGGGGACGTTCTGGCCCATCGGCCTGCGACACGTGGCGCGCGCCAACCACGACCGACTGTTCACGACGCCGGGGCAGCGGTTCCTCGACGCGCTCGAGGGGCAGGACGTGACCGCGATGGTGGTCGAGCACGGCCGCCGGGTGGCGCTCGACGATCCGGGGTTCACCCGGTTGGGGTGACCTTCGCCCCTGCCGCTCGTGTCACGCTCGGACGGCGGTGAGGAGCGGTGCGGGAGGTGTCATCGATGGCGACGACACGCCCACCCGTCCAGCGCAGGGTGCAAGGCCGAGACATAGGAGCCGCGGCGCTGGCGGTGGTCGGCGCCAGCATCGGCCTGCTCATCTCGTCCTGGGTGATTCCGGGGATGGACATCGGCGGGCCCCTGTGGCTGCTGGGGGCCGGGCTGCTGGTCTCGGTCTGCGGGCTGCTGCTGCGGATCGTCCTGGTCCCGGTTGCGGCGCGGCTCGGCTGGGTCGGGGCCATCCTCCTGGGCCTGCTGGGCCAGACCATCGCCGTCTGGTTGGTGCTGTTCGCGCCGACGAGCGGCAGCAGCGACAGCTGGTGGTGGGCGCTCTTGGCGGCATGGATCGTCGCGGCCGTCTCGACGCTGCTCGTGTGGCTGGCGACCGCGGGCACGGAGGAAGCCGTCACCGCGTCGCTGCTGAGACGCGCGAGACGCCGCCGGACCGAGGTCCCGGACCCGGATGTCCCGGGCGTGGTCTTCGTGCAGGCGGACGGGGTGCCGTTCCCGGTGCTCCAGTGGTGCGTACGCGCGGGAACTCTGCCGACCCTCTCGCGGTGGGTGCGCGACGGGAGCCACCACATGGCCGAGTGGCGCCCCATGTTGCCGGCGACCACGCCGGCCAGCCAGATGGGCATCCTGCACGGCACCATCGACGGCATCCCGGCGTTCCGATGGGTGGATCGCAGCGACGGCAAGATCTACGTGGCGAACAAGCCGCGTGACGCGGCACTCATCGAGCGCCAGCACTCGGACGGCCGCGGGCTCCTGGCCGACGACGGCGTGTCGATCAGCAACCTGTTCACCGGTGACGCCCCGATCGCGGTGGCCACGATGAGTGCCGTGGACCGGAGTCGCGAGAGTCGCCAGGCCCGCCTGGCCTTGTCGGAGTTCCTCGGCCGGCCGACCGGTTTCGCCCGCGCCATGATCCGGACGATCAGCGAGGTCGTGCGTGAGCGGTTCCAGGCCGCCAAGGCGCAGCGCCGCGACATCCGGCCCCGGGTGCACCGTGGGTGGGGGTTCGCGATCGAGCGAGCCGCGCTGATCGGCGTTGTCCGCGACCTGAACACGACGCTGGTCGCGGATGCGATGCTGCTGGGCCGCCGCTCGATCTATGTGGACTACGTCGACTACGACGCCGTCGCCCACCACGCCGGCCTCCTCCAACCGGAGTCCTTGGCGGCACTGGAGGGGATCGACGCGGTGCTGGCGCAGATCGAGCGAGTCGCCGAGGACGCCCCCCGCCCGTACCACATCGTGGTGCTCTCGGATCACGGTCAGTCCCAGGGGGAGATCTTCGCCGAGCGGTACGGCGAGGACCTGGCGGCCCTCGTCGGTCGGCTCGCCGACGAGGCTGCGGTGGCGGCCGTCGAGAACGAGGAGGGGAAGGGATCGCTGAACTCCATGGTCGCCTCCGCGGGCGACCAACGCAGCGCCACGGGCCGGGTGCTGGATCGCGTCTCCCGCCGGCTCACCCGGCGCACCGACGCGGCGGGGGGCGACGACGCTCCCCCAAGCGCGGAGGAGGACGAGAAGGCGAGAACGGGGCGGTTCGTGGTGTTCGGTTCGGGGAACCTCGGCCTGGTCTACGTCGCCGGGGAGTCCTCCCGCGTGTGCCGCGAAGACCTCGACGCCCGATTCCCCAACCTGGTGACGGGGCTTGTCGCGCACCCCGGCGTCGGGTTCGTCGTGGTCGAGTCCGACGAGGACGGCACTGTGGTGCTCGGCAGCCAGGGCGAACATCGCCTGCGCGACGGTCGGGTGTCGGGGGTGGATCCTCTGGGGCCCTACGGTCCGATGGCGGCCGAGTTCGTCAGTCGCGCGTCGCAGATGCCTGAAGCCCCGGACCTGTACGTGAACAGCCTCCTCGACGAGATGGACGAGGTCGCGGCGTTCGAGGGGCTTGTCGGTTGCCACGGGGGCCTGGGCGGCTGGCAGGACCGGGCCATGTTGGTTCACCCAGTCGGACTCCGCCCACCCACCGACATGGTCGTGGGCGCCCACGCGCTGCATCGGGTGCTCGTCGGCTGGCTGGAGGAGCTCGGCCATCGGCAGGAGCTGACCGACAAGGTGACCTCGTGAGGTCCGAGCCGACCGTCCGGAAGAGCATCTTCGTCGAGCCGGGGAGCTCCCGGTCTCGTCGACCCCTCGACGCCGCCGCCGTCGTGCTCGGCATCCTCGGACTCCTGTTCGCCGGCCACGCCGCGGACGCGCACGGCGATCTCGTCACATCCCTGTCGGCATTCGCAGGCGCCCTGCCGGGGTGGGCATCGTCCCTGTTCCGCGCGACGTACGCCGTCAGCGTGGGCTATGTCGTCATCGTCGTCCTCCTCGTGCTGTGGACGCCTCGTCTGCGGACTCGCCTGATCGCGACGCTGGGGGTGGCCGCGGGTGCTGCCCTGGGCATCTCCATCGCGGTCTCGCTCGTGGTCGGGGACGGCTGGCCGGATCTGAGAAGTGGCTGGATACCCGGCCACGGCAGCACCAACGAGTTCCCGGTCGTCGGGGTGGCCGTGCTCACGGCGGTGCTGCTCACGCTGCGGCCCTGGATGGTGGTGTCCTTCCAGCGGCTCAACGTCCTGCTGGTGGTGGTCCTGGCTGTCGCCTGCTGGGCGATCGGATCGGGCACACCCTCCGCGGTCATCGCCGCCCTCGCGGCCGGCCTCGGTGCCGCGGGTGCCACATACCTCGTCATGGGCTCGCCGGGGGGTCATCCCGACCTGGCCGCGGTCACCTCGTCCCTGCAGCAGATGGGGCTCCACGTCGAGGGACTCGGCTTCGTCGACCCACAGCCGTGGGGTGCCCGGGTGCTGACCGGCGCCACGAGGGAGGGGGACGCGCTGCTGATCAAGGTCTACGGGCGAGACGCAGTCGACGCCCGTCGTGCGGCCCGCTGGTGGCGGGGGCTGATGTACCGCGACCAGACCATGTCGTCGTCGACGCGGCTCCAGATGGTCGAGCACGAGGCGCTGATGACCCTGCTCGCCGGCCGTGCGGGGGTCGACGTACCGCAGGTGGTCGCCGCGGCCGCCAACCGTGGCGACGCGATCATCGTCCTGCGTGATCCACCGACGCCGTTCTCCGACCTGGCTGACGACGTGCTCGACGACGCCGCCCTGCGACAGATCTGGTGCACCGTGGACAAGCTGCACCGGGCCCGGCTGTGCCACGGCGAGCTCACCCTGGACCGGATCGCGCCGGCCGACGACACGATCGTCATCTCCGGCTTCACTCTCGGGACGATGGCGGCGAGCAGCGCCGAGATCGCGCAGGAGACCGCCACGGTCCTGGCGAGCCAGGCCCTGCGGGTAGGGCCGGACCGCGCGGTGACGGCGGCGCTCGCCGCCGCGGACGACGCGGTGGTCGCCGGCGCTCGGCCGTACCTGCAGCGGCCCGCGCTCACCCGACCGCTGCGGTCGACCTCGGGTCTGAAGGCGGTCCTGCAGGGGTTGGAGGCGCAGATCACCGAGCGGACCGGAGCGCCCCCCGTGGAGCCGGCGCCGATCCTGCGGGTCAAGTGGCGACTCGTCGCGATGACCTGTCTGCTCCTGCTCGCCGGCTACGCCCTCGTCACGGCGCTGGCCGGACTGGACTGGAGCGTCGTCCTGGACTCCTGGCGGAACGCGAACTGGGCCTGGGTCGTGGTCGGCCTGGCGATCGCCCAGTTCACCACGGTGGCGGACGCGTCCACCACGATGTCGTGTGTGAAGACGCGTCTCCCACTCTTCCCGCTTGTGCACCTGCAGTACGCCATCAAGTTCGTCGGCCTGGCGGTGTCCGCGACCGCGGGCAGGGTGGGGATGAACACCGCCTTCCTCCGAAGGTTCGGAGAGGGACCCAATGTGGCCGTGGCGGCGAGCGCTCTCGACTCCATGGCGGGAGCCGTCGTGAACGTCGTCATCGTCGGTCTGGCTCTGCTCCTGGGGGGCACTGCCGACGGTGCGCTGAGCTTCGATGCCACCGGCATCACCCGCATCGCCATCGCGGTCGTGGCCCTGGCTCTGGTCTGTTCCGTCCTCGTGGCAGTGGTGCCGGCGCTCCGAGGCCGAGCCGTTCAGCTGTTCCGCTATGCGTGGTCCGCGTTCGGGACCGTCGCCGAGAGCCCGGCCCGCTTGCTGGGGTTGTTCGGCAGCAACCTCGCCTCGCTCATGATCACGGCTGTGGCCATGAGCTGCATGGTGCGCGGGATGCACTACTCCCTGCCGTACTGGACGGTCGTCGCGGTCTGCGCCGGATCCGGCCTGATCTCGGCCGTCATCCCCGTGCCGGGGAACGTCGGGGTCGCCGAGGCCGCCATGACCGCCGGGCTCGGACTGGTCGGGATCCCCGAGGCGCCGGCGTTCGCCATCGCCGTGACCCAGCGGATCGCGACGACGTACCTGCCTTCCTGCTTCGGGGCGTTCTCGCTCCGTTGGCTGAGAGCTCAGGAGTACGCATGACAACGACCGTCAGTCGCCCAGGGCTTCCCCGCGCGCTCGTCGTGCTGGTCGGGACCGCAGCCGCCGTGATCGCGGTAGCCGGGATGAGGAGCGCGGCGTTCGTCATCGGCCCCACGCTCCTCTCACTGGTCCTGACCATCACCGTGCACCCGCTCCGGATCCGGCTGAAGCGGCACATGCCGGGCTGGGCCGCGTCGACCCTGTGCTTCACGCTCATCCTCGCGGTCCTCACGGCCCTCGGGCTCGCCGTGGTCCTGTCTGTCGCGAGGTTCGCCGACCTCGCCTCCAGCTACAGCGGCGACTTCCATCAGAAGGTCGCGGACCTGACCAGCCACCTCGAGAGCCTCGGCGTCTCATCCGGGAACGTCCAGAAGATCGACCAGAACGCGGACCTGGACGGTCTCTCCAGCCTGCTCACGGACGCGCTCTCGGCCGTCGGGCAGCTGCTGTCGTTCGCGGCCTTGCTGATCTCGCTGTTGCTGTTCATGACCTTCGACAGCCCGGCCTTCGGCGACCACGTCGCGCAGCTGAAGGACCGGCGGCCGGCTCTCGGCGGTGCGCTCACCCAGCTGGCGTCCTCGACGAGGCGTTGGCTCGTGGTCACGACGGTCTTCGGGTTGATCGTGGCGATCATCGACACGTTCGCGTTGCAGGTCATGGACATCCCCGCCCCGTTGCTCTGGGGTCTGCTGGCGTTCCTGACCAACTACATCCCCAACATCGGCTTCTTCATCGGGCTGGCGCCACCGGCGCTGCTCGGTCTCCTCGACTCCGGGCCCGGCAAGATGCTCGCAGTCATCGTCGTGTACTCGGTCGTCAACTTCATCATCCAGTCCGTCATCCAGCCCAAGGTCGTCGGCGAGGCGGTCGGCCTCTCCTCGACGTTCACGTTCCTCTCCCTGGTGATCTGGGCGTGGGTGCTCGGTCCTCTGGGAGCGCTGCTCGCGGTCCCCGTGTCGCTCGTCGTACGTGCCCTGCTCGTCGATGCGGATCCCGCGATGTACTGGATCAGACCTCTCCTCGGCGACCGCAGACCGGAGGCGATCGGTCCGCCGACGCCCTCGCCCCCGGCACCGCGACCACTCAAGCGTCGGTCCGGCGTACGTCGCCGCGTCGCCGGGTCGTGAGGCGGCGCCCGAGCTTCGTGCCACCCGATTCGGGCGAAGCAATCGACCTGCGGTGATCGGATCATGACGACGACCGCACGCGGATGAGGAGGTCCATGTCCACCGTCACGCACGCATCGGGGCGACAGAGCCTCGCTCAGGCGCGGCCGGACGCCGCCTTGTTGCGCGCGCGGTCCCACGGGCCGGACCTACCCCGCCACTTCGTCCGACGAGAGCGTCTGCTGCGGTTGCTGGACGACCTCACCGACTACCCGATCACGGCCGTCGTGGCGCCGGCGGGCTCAGGGAAGACCGTGCTGGCCGCCGACTGGCTCGCCCATTGCCGGCATCCGTGTGCCTGGCTGACGCTGGACGACGCGGACCGCGACGTCACCGAGCTGGCACGTTCGCTCGCCACGTCACTCGCCGGGCTCGAGCAGGGCGTGATCGCCGAGACCCCGGCCACGCTGGTGATCGACGACGTGCACCGCGTGGACGACGAGGCCGCCGCACGCGTGCTCACGACATTCGTCGAGCAGCGCCCACCGTGGCTGCACCTACTGCTCCTGAGCCGACGCCGCCCGGGCGTGCCGGTCGACCGGCTGCGCGCGAGCGGCGAGCTCGTCGACCTCGACTTCGGCGCCCTGCGCTTCTCGCAGGAAGAGTCGGCCGCGCTCCTGACCAGCCTCTGCCCGAACCTGCCGCCGGACGATCTCCGCGCCGGGGTACGGCGAGCGGACGGCTGGGCCGCGGCCGTGCAGCTGACCGCTCTTGCCATCCGTTCTCGTCGGTCCGCCGCGCAAACCTTGTCCTTCGCCCCGAGCGACCCGCGCGCCGAGAGGCTCGTCAACCAGTACCTGTGGGAGGAGGTCCTGCGGCCGGAGCCTCCAGAGCTCGTCGGGTTGCTGCTCTCCACCGCGGTGGTCGAACGCTTCAACTGCGGGCTCGCGGAGGCGCTGACCGAACGATCCGACGTCGGTGACCTGCTCGAGGATGCGGTGGCCGCCGGCTTGTTCCTGACACCCCTCGAAGGGGGCTGGTTCGAGGTCCACAGCCTGGTGCGCGACCTGCTGCTCACCCGGCTTCAGCGTCGCTGGCCGGACGGCGTACGCAAGCAGCACGCGCGCGCCGCGCAGTGGTTCGAGAACGTCGGAGACAGGTCCGCGGCGCTCGACCACTGGCTGTGTGCCGAGCGGTACGCCGACGCGCTGCGGGTGCTCTCGGAGCTGGCGCTGCCGTGGCTCGAGTCCGGGCGCTCCGCCGAGATCCTCGACACGATCGACCTGGTGCCGGCTGACGCCGTGAACGCCGACCCGATCAGCACGATCCGCTACGCCTGGTGCCGCCTGATCGCCGAGCCCGGTCGCCACCTCGATGCGGTGTCTGCGGCAGAGGCCCTCGCCGTCGACGCACCGGAGCCGTCACGGTCACGCCTGGAGACCCTCCGCGCCGTCTCGTGGTGGTACCGAGCAGACCGGCACCGGGCCGCGGAGATCGCGCGGAACGCGCTCGCCGAGACGGGGGCGGGCGAGAGTGATCCGGTCGACCGCTTCGGCTGGCGCCTTTTCAGCAGCAGCATCGCCCTGGACGAGCGCTGGGACGACGGCGCACCCGAGGTGCTCGGGGCGCGCGCTGCATGCCTCTCCGACGACGCGAGCCGTTGGGCGTTCGAGGGATCACGAGCCGTCGGCCTCGCACTGGCAGGCCGTCCGCTGGAGTCCCAGCGCGTCGTCGACGACGCCATGCGATTGGCGGCAGCCGAGCCTCACCCGACCGTGCACCTGCTCCTGGCCCGCGCCATCGCGGCCCGCGAGCTCGACCACCGCGAGGCGGCAGGTACCGTGTTGGCGGATCTGGTCGGCACCCCCACGTATCCCGATCCCCTCCTGCAGCTGGTCGCGCATCTCGAGCTGGTCAGGCTACGCATGGGGGCCGGTGACCTCGACGCGGCGGCCCGTGAGCTCGAGTCGACCGAGGCGCTGCACGCACAGCTGGCCCGCGCGGCGCGGGGAGCTGGCAGCGGCACGGTGACGACGAACGTCTCGCCGTGCGACCTCGTGGCGAGTGTCGGCGTGGACCTGGCCCTGGCCTCGGACGATCCGGCCACCGCGCTGCGTTGGGCGACGGACGTGTCCGAGCCCTTCTGGGGTCCGGTCTGCGAAGCGAAGATCCACCTCGCGTGCGGACGGCACGACGAGGCCGCGCAGGCCGTACGACGAGCGCTACCGCGGTCCCCACGGCACGAGGTGATCTCGGGCCTCCTCCTCGGTCGGGCTCTCCAAGCACGTGACCGGACCGCCGCCGCCGAGGTCGTCGTCGACACCCTCGACCTGGCTGCCCGGCACGCGATGCTGCGCACCGTCGCGTCCGAGGGCGCGCCCCTGATGGAGCTCATCGAGCTCGCCGCCTGGTGCGTCCCCGGTGCCTGGATGGATCAGCTCCGCCACGCGATGGTGCCCGTGTGGACCGGTCAGGACGCGCAACGTCCGATCGACGACCTGACCGACCGGGAACGCGAGGTGCTGCGGCTGCTGCCCAGCCGGTTGACCCTCTCCGAGGTCGCCTCCGAGCTCTACGTCTCGCAGAACACCGTCAAGTTCCACGTCCGTGCGATCTACCGGAAGCTGGGTGTCATGTCTCGGGCTGAGGCGGTCGACGCCGCACGTCGGAGGCGACTGCTTCCGCGGTAGCCCCGAGGTGGTGACTCAAGCTTCCGCTTCCGTCTCCGGGGGACGGGCCAGCAGCTCCACGACCAGCAGCAGCAACGCCGCGATGATCAGCAGGGTGAGAGTCCATGACCCGGTCGGATGATCGGCGAGGATGTAGAGGACGACAACCACTCCGGCGATGCCCCACCGGATGCCGTTCCGGTACCGTCCGAGGAACGCTCCGACCGGGCCGGTGTCCAGGCCGGCGCGGTCGCGACGGTGTCGGACCGCGTCGAGCGCGCGGGTCGTCCCCCTGCGAACCGCCGTCGGCGACGGCCCCGGACCGCTCACCCAGGCCACCACCGCAACGGCCAGGAACAGCACCAGCACCGCGCGCAGACCGAGTCGGACGAAGGACACCACCTGGTCGTAGACCGCTGCCGCGGCGTCGCTGGGCAGCTCGTCCGCCGGGATGGCATCGAGGTACACAACGCGGAAAGCGTTCAGGGCCGCCCCCAGCGCGAGCATGGAGGCGGCGACGACCACGGACCCGATGACCAAGGTGCGACGCCGATCGCGCGCCACGGCCACGGCGACGCCGAACAGGAGGAGGGCGACGATCGGCAGCGCACGAGCGAGCGCCGAGAGGACGCGGAACCCCTTCTGCGCCGTGGCGAGGTCATCGGACTGGAACACCGTGAACTCGCTGGTGAACGGCGGGATCTTGGAGACGAGAGCGAAGCCGAGATCGGCCAGCCGAGCCTTGACCTGGTCCACCACCGGGGCGAGGTTGAGCTTGACCGCGCCTCCCTGGACGGTGACCGCTTCGCTGGTCTTGCCGGTGAGCACGGCCACCATCTGCGTATGCGCAGCACGGTTCATCTCGGTCCACGCAGTCGCGAACTGCTGCGACTGGACGATCTTGTCCACCTGGTCCCGGATGAAGCTCTCGATCGCGTTCGCCAGCGGCGTTCCGAGCGCCTGGAGGCTCGCCGCCACCCGCGGGGACAGTCCCCGCGAGGCCAGCGCCTGGGTCGCCTCCTGGGTCACCGCCTGGATGTCGAGCCGCTCCAGCAGGGCATCGGTGATCCGGGTGCTGACGGCGCTCTGGATCGCCGGGTTCTCGGCCAGCGGCGCGACCGTTTCGACGTACCGGTCGGTGTCCGAGATCTCGTCGTGGGCCCAGGTCGCGACAACTGCGAGCGGCGCCAGGATCGCGACCAGCACGATGGCCACGGTGGCGAGCACCGGGCGCCACCAGCCACCCCGCGACGAGGTCCCCGTCGTGGCTGCCGGCGCGGACTCGATGCCCAGGTCGGACTCGAGCGCAGCGGTCTCTTCGCGCAGCTGCTCGAGCCGTGCCCTCGGGTCGTCGGGCGAGGGGTCCGGCGTGTCAGACGTCGTCATGTTCAGTCGGGCTCTCGGGCGTCGCCAACGGGTCGTCCTCGGCCCTCAGCCGGCCAGGAGCTTGGCCTTCTGCGCCTCGAACTCCGCATCCGTGAGTACGCCGCTGTCGCGCAGCTTGCCCAACTTGTCCAGCTGCTCGATGAGGTCGTCGGTGTCCTGGCTCGGCGCCGCTGGTGGCGGCGGTGCGTACTGCTGCTGCTGATATTGCTGCTGCTCGTACTGCTGCTGCTGGTACTGCTGCTCGTCCTGCGCGGCCCAGCGCCCGGCCTGGCGCCTCGAGACGCGGTTCGAGACCGCCGTCGCCGTTCCCGCGACCACTGCGGTCCGTGCCATCCCGCCGATCAGTCCCATGGTGTCCTCCTCGTTGTCGGCCCGGTCAGGCCGTTTGGTCGGCGGCTTCCAGCTCGTCCAGCATCGCGATGACGTCGGCTGCGGGGATCCGGCCGCTGGCGATCACCTCGGCATCCGCGCGCCGGAGCGCTGCGACGAACGGCCCGGCCCAGGTGTTCTCGTAGAGCAGCAGCCCGACCGCGTTTCCCGGCTCCACCAGGCCGGCGCTGTCCATCAGGTCGTCGTCGCCGAGCAGTCCGGAGCGCGCCCCGGCGAAGACGGCCAGGTCGAGCGTCCCGTCCCCGTCCAGGTCCGTGATCTCCACGGCCGTGATGTCGCCGTTGGCCTCCACCACGGCGAGGCGGAGGTCGAGGATCCGGATGATCCCCCGTTCCACGAGGTCCACCAGCACACGTAGGCCGTCCCCGTTGAGCTTGGCTCCCGGGAACTCGACGGCCAGGTAGTCGATGGGACCGACGATCAACTCGTCCTGGGTCTCCGGGGTTGTCTGCTGGGTCATCACCGATACCTCCGACGGTTCGAGCGCATGGTCGGGTCTCCTCCGGATCGACCGTCGCACGCTCGCGCACGTCGGGCACCACCCCAGGCGGGGTGGGTGCGGGGCGTCCGGAGGGACCGGTCGACGAGTCTCGGGCCGGCCAGTCGGGTGAACGGGGAGGCGGGCACGTTCGCGCCCACCCCGCCGTGGGTGATGTCAGGGGGGGCCGATCGTTCGACGATGCACCTGGATGCGCATGCGCCCAGGCCCGCACACGCTCCGACGTACCCACGGGAGCCGCCGATGACCACGAGCAACGCCCCCAGGGGGCTCACCGAGATCGACCCTGTCGGTGGCGATGTCGCCGAGGTGGCCCGCGCGCTCGGCGTCGATCCCGCGCAGGGCCTCTCCGCCACCGAAGCCACGTCACGCCTCGCCTCGCAGGGTCCGAACCGCCTCGCCGAAGGAGCCAGGGAGCCGGGCTGGCGTGCGCTCCTGCGCCAGTACGAGGACTTCATGCAGATCGTGCTCCTCGTCGCCGCGGCCGTGAACCAGATCGTGACCGGGGAGACCGGGACCACCCTGGTCCTGGCCGGTCTGACCGTCCTGAACGCGGTGATCGGGCTGCGGCAGGAGGCGAAGGCGGAGGAGAGCGTCAAGGCGCTGGCCCAGATGATGCGGACCGTCGCGCGGGTACGCCGCGACGGGCAGGCCGTCGAGGTGGACGCCGAGGAGCTCGTGCTGGGTGACGTCGTCCTCGTCGAGGCGGGCAACCGGGTCCCGGCGGACGCCCGGGTGTGCATGGCGGCGACCCTCGAGATCGAGGAGGCGGCGCTCACCGGGGAGAGCCTGCCGGTCGGGAAGTCGACGGACCCCGTGCCGGGTGACGACGTCCCCCTGGGTGACCGCACGTGCATGGCCTACATGAACACCTCGGTCACCCGCGGTCGCGGCGAGCTGATCGTCACCGCGACCGGGATGGACACCGAGATCGGTCACATCGCCGACATGCTCGCGAGCACCGAGACCACCAAGACCCCGCTGCAGAAGCAGCTGGACGCGCTGTCCCGGATCATCGCCACGATCGCGGCCGCAGCACTGGTGCTGGTCGTGCTGCTCGGACTCGCGCGCGGGGAGTCGTTCGACACCCTGTTCGTCACCGGGGTGGCGCTCGCGGTCGCGGCGATCCCGACCGGGCTCCCTGCGGTGGTGACGGCGCTGCTGTCCATGGGCACGCGCGCGATCGCCGAGCGCCACGCGATCGTCAAACGGCTCCCCGCCGTCGAGACCCTGGGCTCCACATCGGCGATCTGCTCGGACAAGACCGGCACGCTCACCCTGAACAAGATGACGGCGCGGCAGCTCGTGATCCCCGGCCACAACCGCTTCACGATCACCGGCGAGGGTTACCGCACGTCCGGCGACATCAACCACGTCGGTGGCCAGCGGATCGACCTCGACCCCTACCTGCTCCCGATGGTGCTCTGCGCCGACGCGGTGCTCGACGGCGAGAGCCTGATCGGCGACCCGACCGAGGGCGCCCTCATCGTGCTCGGCGCCAAGGGCGGCCTCAACATCGAGGAGACCCGGGCCGCGCTGCCCCGGGTTGGTGAGGTGCCGTTCGACTCCGACTACAAGTTCATGGCGACGTTCCACGACATGACCGATGACGCGGGCCGTCCGGTCGTGCGCTGCTACGTCAAGGGCGCACCCGACGTGCTCATCGCCCGCTCGTCGACCGTCCGGAACCCCGACGGCACGCTGCTCCAGATCACCGATGAC
>Ga0164241_10005028_pt1 | contig 12549 bp, 10 predicted proteins | sample OricomyardsoilBY_FD_108780 | JGI IMG/M metagenome (GOLD analysis project Ga0164241, IMG submission 108780) | Backyard soil microbial communities from Emeryville, California, USA - Original compost - Back yard soil (BY) | ecosystem: Environmental > Terrestrial > Soil > Unclassified | place: USA...
AGGAAGTCCGAGTACGCAGAGAAAGCGGCGGGGTTTACCAGGACGGCGTGCCGCATGGAGCGCTCGAGCAATTGCTCGAAGACGTCGTGCTGCGCCCGATACCAGGCCTCGGTCGGCCCGAGCCCGTTTTCGTCGAACATGAGCGCGTCCGCCGTGGCGAGCGCCGCCGACAGCGTTGTATCCTCGCGCACGGGCACGAGGAAAATTCCCAGGCGGTTGCGGGGGTCGGACATCGTCAGCGCAGTTTATCGACGAGCTCGCCGAACGTCCCGATGTTCGCGTCGGGGATGAGCTGGAGCTCCCAGCCGCGGCTCGTGACCTCGCTGACCACGTCTTTGCGGAGCCGGTCGGTCATGCCTTTGAAGCCCTCCTCGCTCACGAACACGATCTTCTTGGCGACGTCGCTCGGCCGGCGTGACAGCGCCGCGGTGATTTTGGGGATGCCCGCGTTGTGCCGATCGAGCTGCGCGAAAAGCTCCTTGCGTTCCGCCGCCCACGTGTCGGCGCTCCAGTGCTTGACCTCTCCGAACACGAGCTCCGCCTTGTCGCTCACACCGACGAGATCGAGGCTCTCCTTGGCGCCGTAGGGCACCTCTCGGAGCAGGGTGTCGACCTTCGAGCTCTTGCGGCCTTTGAACGCCGACTTCGCGAACTGCTCGCCTTTGACCAGCGTGCTCGCCGCCTCCTCACCGAGCAAGCCCTTCAGCTGCGCCGCGAGTCCCGCGCGCGCTTCGGCGCTGATGGCGTCCTTCTCGACCACGTCGCGTAGCGCCTGCCACGACGGACCGGACTCCGCGAGGGTGAAACTACGGACGAAGCCCGAGTCGACCTTGTTCTTTTCGAGCTTCTTCGCGAGCCACTCGAGATCGGCCGTGCCGCGCAGGCTGCGCTCCATGAGCGATCGGATGAGGGCCGGGCTTTGCAGCTTCGCGTGGATCGTCTTGAGCGCCCGCACTTCTTTCGTGGAGAGGCCGCGAGCGAGCTTGAGGAAAGCCTTCGCCTCCTCGTCGAGATTTTCCTCGAACTCCTTGATCAGGAGTTTCTCGAGCTTGCGGGCCTTGCGGGCAGCGAGCGCCTTCTTGCCCAGCTTGAAGACGTGGGCGCCGATTTTTTCGACGGGCACGACGCTGAGCAGCAGGTCCACGGGGCCGTCGATCGCGAACAGCTCGAGGACGAAGACGAGAGGCGCGACCGCCTGCTGGGTCTTCAGCTTGACGGTGTCGGCGTAGGCCTTGTTCGCGGCGTGGTAGTCGTCGATCTGCTGCTCTTCATCGGAGAGAGCTCGCGCGGGCATCCGTGCGGCGTCGCCCTCCGCGATGAGAGTCTCGAGCTCCTGGGTCGCGAGGCTCGGGTCGAGGTCCACCCACTGCTCTGCGAGCTCCCGGTAGTCCTTCGCCGTCCCTTCGTAAAAGGCCCGCTGCACCTCCGCCGTGCCCCAGTTCAGGTAAGCGTCGGCGAAGAACGCCTTCAGGTGGATGCCGTCGTTTTCGACGGGAATGAACGTTCCGTCGATCTTGACGAAGAGCCCGTAGCGAAAGGAGTCGAGGCCGTTGCGGTCGAGAACGATGGAGCCGCTGTGATTCTTGATTTCGCGCACGGCCGCCGCGACGCCCGCGAACTTCTTGGCCTCCTCCAGCATCTCGCGCGAGAGGAGCTCGGCGAGGTCGATGCGGAGCGCCGCGCGGTAGCGCTGCTGTCGATCGAAGTCGCGATCGAGCTGTTTGTAGACGGGGCGGCGCTTGGCCTCGCGCCGTTCAATCTCGTCCGAGAGGTACGTCGCCCGCGGATCGGGTAGCTGATTGAGCTTGTTCGTCGTCGAGCGGAGCTGGCGTTCGGCGGCGATGCGTTCCACGAGCTCGTCGACGATCTCGGCCTCGTGCGCCAACAGGTGGAGCCACGGGTGGCGGCGCTCGAGCTCCTCACGAATGGCTTTGCGATCCTGAGACAGGTCTTGGTCGGGAATGCGGTCGCACGCGACGGGAATCGCTGGTGCTCTCACGCGTACCCCGCTCCAGCCGTTTCGTGCGATGCGCGGCGCGAGCTCGCGCGCTTCGCGCTCGGCAGCTGCTTCCGCCGCAGGGCCGGACGCGTGTCCGATGCGTCCCTGCGCGACGTGGACGAGCTCGTGCGCGATGAGCTCGCGGCCGTCCGCGGTGTCCGGTCTGTACATCTCGGGCCCGAAATGGATGGTGTCTCCGATCGTGACGGCGCGCGCGCTCGCGGCCTGCGTGACGGCGGCGGCCGTCGCGTCACGTCGAATCACCGCCGACCCTGGCCCGCCGAGCAGCGAGCCCGCTCCGGATCCCAGCAGCGGGAACGGCAATTTCGGTGCAATCGAGAACTCGACCGCCGGCGACGCTTCCGTCGCAGGCGCGCGCTCGACCGGCACGTGCGCTTTCACGGCGCCTTCATCTTCGCACAGTCCAAGGCCCCGCGAGACCCGGACCAAACTTCGTGCGCAGGGTCAGGAACGGGCCAGCCACCGGGCCGACGGTCGACTGAACTATCGGACGTTGCGGGCGAGGTTGGTTTCCGTGTACTGGATAGGAAGTTCGAGTCGACAACGAGCTGGGCGGCAGGCGTGGCGAGGACAGCGTCACCGGCGTGCCCGGGGCAGGCGGAAGGAGCGCGATTCCATGGCGGAGCGATTGCATCCGGGCGTTTACATCGAAGAGGTGTCGAGCGGCGTGCGGCCGATCGAGGGCGTGAGCACGTCGACGACGGCGTTCCTCGGCAAGGCCGAGCGCGGGCCGCACGGCACGGCGTTGATGGTGACGAGCTTCACCGAATTTCAGGCGAATTTCGGCGGATTTCTCGAAGATAGCTACCTTGCCCACGCCGCCCTCAGCTACTTCAACAACGGGGGTAGGCGCCTGTACGTGCTGCGCGTCGCGCAGAACCCCGCGACCGCGAGCGTGAGCATCGGCGATCGCAAGGCGACGCCCGTGAAAACCCTCAGCGTGAGCGCCTCGAGCCCCGGCGTGTGGGGCAACGCGCTCGACGCCGTCGTCACCGCCGGGACGCTCGATGCGGGGGACGAGTTCAAGCTCACGATCAATCAGAGCGGCGCGGCCGCGGAGGTGTTCGACGACCTCAGCATGAACCCGAGCGCGCTGAACTACGTCGAGACGGTCGTCAACGCGCGCTCGCGCCTGGTGCGCGCTACGGTGGACACCGCGAACGACTCCACCGCGAAGGGGACGAGCACGAGCGGGGCATCCCCCGCGACGCAGCTCCCCGCGGACAAGCGACAGCTGGTGATCAACGTCAACGGCGACGGCCCGCAGACGATCAAGCTCGAGGGAACGCTGACGACCGCGGATGCCATCAAGGACGCGATCAAGGCCGCGGTCTCCGCGCGTACTCCGCTGCGCTCGACGACCCCCGCCGACGCTTTCGCGCACTTCGACGTGACGGTCGCCGCGACGGGCGAGTACGTGCTGAGCTCCGGGGTCGGCGGCAGGCGGTCGTCCGTCGTCGTGACCGACGCCCCGACGGAGAACGCGGCGGCCGCCCTCAAATTGGGCGTGAATCGTAGTGGGACCGAAGCGACGGGGGCGGCGGAGCTGCGTCCGGCGAACGGCACCTACCTGCTCGGCGACGGCGCCTTGTCGACGACGACGCTGGCCGTGACGCCCGGCAGCGACGGCGCCACGCCGGGCAGCAGCGACTACATCGGCGCGCTCGCCGGGCTCGATCCGTTGCGCGACTTGAACCTCGTGGCGGTGCCGGGCACCGGCGCGCCGGAGGTGGTGGAGGCGGCCAGCAACTACTGCGCCCAACGCATGGATTGCTTCTTCATCGCGGACATGACGGCGTCGGAGACCACGAAAGAGGCGGCTCAGACCTACGTGAACGGGCTCACGGTCAAGAGCTCGTACGCCGCGGTCTACTTCCCCTGGCTCAAGATGGTCGATCCGACCGGCAAGCAGAGCGACCCGATCTTGGTTCCACCCTCCGGCTTCGTCGCCGGCATCTACGCGCGCACCGACTCGCGGCGCGGCGCGTGGAAAGCGCCCGCAGGGACGGAGGCGAACGTCGGGGGCAGCGTGGGCCTCGCGCGCGTGCTGTCGGATGCCGAGCAGGACACGCTGAACCCGCTCGGCGTGAACGCGCTCCGCTTCTTCCCGGCGTCGGGCATCGTCGTGTGGGGGGCGCGCACGCTCGCGACGCGCTCCGATCCCGAGTACCGCTACATCCCGATCCGGCGCCTCGCGATCTTTCTCGAGCAGAGCATCTACGCCGGCGTAAAATGGGCGGTTTTCGAGCCCAACGACGAGGATCTTTGGGCGAGTCTCCGGCTCAACATCGGCGCGTTCATGCTGACGCAGTTCCGCGCGGGAGCGTTCCAGGGCGACACGCCGTCGAAGGCGTTCTTCGTCAAATGCGACGCCGAGACGAACCCCCAAGATCAGATCGACGCCGGCATCGTCACCGTGATGGTCGGCTTCGCTCCCCTGCGCCCGGCCGAATTCGTCGTGTTGCGCGTGAGCCAGAAGACGGCGCAAGCGGCGGCCTGAACCGCGGAGAAGACGCATGGCCAAGTTCAACGTCAATACGCATCGTTTCGACCCCTACAAGAATTTCAAGTTCCGCGTGAAGGTCGACAACCTGTACGTCGCGGGGCTCAGCAAATGCAGCGCGCTCAAGCGCACGACGGAGGTCGTGCAGTGGCGTGAAGGCGGCGACCCGAGCACGAGCCGCCAGCTCCCGGGCAAGACGAAGTACGAGCCCGTGACGCTCGAAGCGGGTCTGACTCACGACCTCACGTTCGAGAGCTGGGCGAACCTGGTGCACAACTTTCAGGGCGACGCCGCGATGTCCCTCAAGAATTTCCGCAAGGACATCATGATCGACGTGTACAACGAGGCCGGGCAGAAGGTTCACTCCTACAAGCTCTTCCGCTGCTGGGTCTCCGAGTACCAGGCGCTGCCCGATCTCGACGCCAGCGCCAACGCGGTCGCGATTCAGCACATCAAGCTCGAAAACGAGGGGTGGGAGCGGGACGTCAGCGTCACGGAGCCGAACGAGCTCTGATGCCCCCCGAGTCCAGCGTTACCCTGCTCGGCGGCCTCGTCGACGCGGGCGGGGCCCTCGCGCACGACGTGGTGCTGCGAGGGCTCGTCGGTCGCGATCAAGAATGGTTGTTCGCGCTCCCGCCCTCGACGACGCGAGCGTGCGCCACGAGCGGGCTTCTCTCGCGCAGCGTGAAGCGCGTGGGAGGGCGGCGAGCCACGCGGGAAAGCACCGCGACGCTGACGCTCGGGGAGCGCGACTTCCTCCTGCTCAAGCTGTACGAGCTGAGCTTCGGCAGCCGCTTGGCGCTCGTGGCGAGCTGCCCGGCGGCCGCGTGCGGGGCGAAGCTCGACGTCGACGTTTCCCTCGAAGCGCTCGCGCTCGAGGGCCCGCCGCGGCGCGAGCGCTACCCGTTCTCGGAGGACAGGAGCGGTGCTCCCCGGCTTTGGTTCCGACTTCCCACCGTCGCGGACGAGCTTGCTGCTACGGACCCTGCCGACTTGCTCCAGACCTGCGTGCTCGACGGCGCGAGCGTGCGAGAGCTACCTCGAGAGGCCACGGCGGGGCTCGAGCACGCCATCGAGCAAGCCTCGCCGCGGCTCCCCGACGCCTTCGACACGACCTGCGCGGAGTGCGCGCGGCCGTTCGCGCTGCCCTTCGATCCGGGCGCGCTGCTGCTCGGCGCGCTCTTGGGGGGGCGGCACTCGTTCGATCGCGACGTGCACCTCTTGAGCGTTCACTACCACTGGCCCCTGAGCGAGATCCTCGCGCTCACGCCGGCGCGCCGGGGCCACTACGTGCGGCTCCTCGGCTCGGAGCTCGGCGTCGCATGACGAGCTTCTTCGGCCGCATCGTCGAGCGAGCGCGCGCGCCCATCGGCGGCCTGCGGGCTCCCGCCGGGGTGCCACCGCTCGAGCTCGAATCCGACGCAGAGGAGCCGTCGCTGGAAGCCGCGACGTCGACCGTCGAGCCGGTGAGTCACGCCGGGGTCGAGCCAGCGACGCCGGGGACGACAACGGAGGCTCGCGCCGCAGCGGTCGAGCCGACGACCGCGCGCGCGCCGGAGCCGCCTGTTCCCGGGGCGCCGCCCGCCGTCGCGCGGCACGTGCCGGCGGCGTCGCCGTTCCGCAACGCGGGGGTTCGCTCCGTCGCGACCGAGCTGCCGCGGACGCCTCCCGTCGCCGAGCCCCGCCTGTCTCGCGCGGCGGTCGTCGAACACGCGCCGGTTTCGCACGCTGAGGGCTTCGCCGCACCGGTTCTCGACGTCACGGCCACGCCCGCGGTGACGCCGGAGGTCGAGCGGCGCTGGCTCGAGCTCGGACAAAGACTGCTCCACGCGCACCCTCCAGAGCTTGCCGCACCGGAGACGCCTCCAACGACGCCACGGCACGCTCGTGCCGCGGCACCGCCGGCTTCGCCGTTCGAAGAGGCGCCGCGCGCGGCAGCGGAGCCGAGCGTCCCGCGAGCAGACGCGCTCGAGGTCATGGGCCCCCGTCACGCCTCGTCCGCACTGCCCGAGGCGCCGTTCGTCGCTGCTCGTCCGGAGCCGCGAGTCGCGTCGCCCGTCGCAAGAACGGAGGAGGGCTCGCGGGACGCGACCTCCGACGTGGTGATCCAAAATTTGGAGGTCACGGTGGCCGCGCCGCGCACCGAGCCGGAGCCAGCCCGACCCCGCCCACCCTCCGCGCAGCGCGGGGGCGCCTGGAACGTCGCGGCGCGCCGCTACCTGACGAGGATTTGAATGGTAGAGCGAAAGTTAGGCCCCGTTGCCGCGCGCCGCGCCCCGCGCGTCGTCGTCGAGCGGCTGCGCGTGCGCTGCGCTCCCGGGAGCGCGACGCTCGCGGACGCTCGCGGCGCGGCTCGTCACGCGGCCGCCGACGTTTCGAGCCCGAACGGGCGGGCGCGCGGACCGGGCGCCGAGCTCGGCGGGCGCATCGCAGAGGCCGTCCGCCAAGCGGTCGCGACGGCGCGCGGGGGAAAGCATGGCTAGCGGGCTCAGTAACCAGCCGCGGCTGCTCAAGGGTGCGTTCGTCGACTCGAACATCCTGTCGGCGCCGCCGCTCATCGTGCCGTTCCAGTTCAATCCGGAGAAGCTCACGCGGCACAAGCGGAGCCGCATCGATACCCCGCCGACGCGCCGCGGTCGCGAAGAGACGACGCCCGAAGGGCAGAGCCTCGGTGAAGGTCAGAACACGTATACCGGGCCCGAGACGATCAGCATGGACCTGCGGCTCGACGCGACGGAGGCGCTCGAGGCGGGCGATCCCGTCGCGGGGCGCTTCGGCGTGCTGCCCGCGCTCTCGGCGCTCGAGCTCATGCTCACGCCACGCTCGGAAAGCGTGTTCGCCGGCTTGCTCGGCCTATCGAAGGATTTCGGCTTCGGCGATCGGCAGTCGACGCCGGTCATCATCTTCGTGTGGGGCAGGCAGCGCGTCTACCCCGTGCGCCTGACGGATCTGAACATCGACGAGGTCGAATACAATTCGATCCTGAACCCAACGCGCGTGACGGTCGGCGTCAGCATGCAGGTGCTGGGCGGCAAGAACCCGTTTTACTTGTTCACCCAAACGCAGCGCGAGCTGCTCGCCGCGGTGAACCTGAGAAGCGCGCCCGAGCTCGCACGCAGCGTCCTCCGCTTCGGTTGAATCCCCATGATTTTCCAGGGCTCTCGCTACAGAAACCAAGCCGTTGTCGCGCCGCCCGGCGCCGACGGCCAACCCCAGCAGGTCTTCGTGCTCCGAGAAATCGCCGCGCGCGACGCGGCACTCGAGCACGTGGTCATGGAGGGTGAGCGCTGGGACCAGCTCGCCGCGCGCTTCTACGGCGATCCCACGCGCTACTGGCTTCTCATGGACGCGAACCTGTCCGAGCTCAACCCGCTGAAGCTCCTGCAGGCGGGCCGCCGGCTGCGCGTGCCCACGAGTGAGGTGCCCTGAATGATCGAGGAAATCGCGAGCTTGTCGCTCGACGGCCAGCGCCAGGACGATCTCGTCGCTGACCTTTTGGAGCTCGAGGTGGAGGAGGACATCGCCTCCGCCGACGTCTTCCGCGCGCGCATTGCGCTGACGACGCAGCGCGACGGCTCGTGGACGTACCTCGACGACGAGCGCTTCCGGGTGTGGAAGCGGCTCGCGATCGAGGCCGGCTATTCGGGCGCGACCGACACGCTCATCGACGGCTACGTGACGCACGTGGAGGTCAAGCTCTTGCCCGACGGCGACTCGTACCTCGAGCTCTCGGGCCTGGACGCGAGCGCCGTGCTCGACCTCGAGCAGAAGGAGCGCGCCTGGCCCAACAAGGCCGACCACGAGATCGCCCGCGAGATCTTCCAAGCGCACGGCTTGAGCAGCGTGGTGGAGGACACCGTGGCACGTCCCCAGGAAGCCCAAGCGACGACGCTGCAGAGCGACACCGACATGCGTTTTCTCCGCGCGCTCGCGGCCCGCAACGGGTTCGAGTGTTACGTGCGCGGGGGCCTCGGCTACTTTCGCTCGCCCAACCTGACGGAGCCGCCGCAGGGGCCGCTCGCTCTCGCGCTCGGTGACGACGCCACGCTCGTCTCGCTCGATTTTTCGGTGGACGGCACGCCCGTCACCCACGTCGAGCTCCGCCGCATCGACCCGTTCGAGAAGCGCGAGGAGATCGAGACGCTCACGGCGTCGCCGCGGCGCGCGCTCGCGCGCACCTCGCTCGCCTCGCTGCGGGGAAATTTGCCCGACGCGCGGAGCTTGCTGCGCCGCGCGCCGCCCTCGACGCGCCAGGCCATGAAAGGCCGCGCCCTCGCGGCGTATGCGGGCGCTGACGGCTTCGTGCACGCGCAGGGTGAAATCGACTCGCGCGCGTTCGGCGCCGTCCTGCGCGCCAAGCGGCTCGTCACGCTGCGCGGCGCGGGCCGAACCTACAGCGGTCATTTCTACGTGACGAAGGTGCGCCACGCGTTCACGGTCGACGGCTACACGCAGCATTTCGAGGCGTGCCGCAACGGGCTCGGCGTCACCGGCACGGAGGATTTCAGGTCCGCCGCGCGCGCGGCCGTGGCGGCAGGCGCCGCGAATCTGGCCCTGGGTAACCGCGTGCTCCCCGACCGCCAAACGAGCACCACCGTCAACCGAGGCAACTGATGACGACGAGCGATCCACTCCTCACCTCGAGCGGTCAACAGCCCGTCATCGACTACCTGACCAAGGACTACGCAGGCTTTCGTCAGGGCATGCTCAATCAGATCCCGCTCCTCATGCCGGAGTGGACCGATCGCAGCGAGGCCGACGTCGGCGTCGTGCTCATCGAGCTGTTCGCCTATGTCGCGGACATCTTGAGCTACTACCAAGATCGCGTCGCGAACGAGGCGTTCCTGCGCACGGCCACGCAGCGGCGTTCGGTGGCGGAGCTCCTGCGGCTCATCGACTACCAGATCGATCCGGGCCTGGCCGCGACCGCGCTGATTCACGTGGAGGTGACGGCCGACGTGACGCTCGCGGGAGCGAGTCTTCCGTACCGTCTCAAGACGTCGGGCTCACCCGGCGAGCCCGACGTGACCTTCGAGATCACGCAAGAGGCGTCGCTGCGGCTCGCGAACAACGCGATCGAGCTCGGGCATCTGACCTCGATTGCCGCGGGCAGCGCTGCGCTCGTCTTGCCGCGGAGCGCGCACGCCCTCGTGGAAGGCGACCGCATCTACCTCGAGGAAACGACGACGGACCCCGCGGGCCGACCGCGTCAGCGCCGGTCGGCGCCGCTCACGGTGACCCGCGTGTCCCCCGTGAGCGCCACCGAAGACGAGATCGCCTGGCTCGAGCCGCTGACGGAGCCGTTCGCGCCGGCCAGCACGCGCCTGCTCGGCAACAACGTGCCGGCGACGCACGGCGAAACCGTCGCCGACGAGCCCGTGTTCGTCGCCGACGGCAGCCCCTACCAAAAGATGCGCCTCTCGCGCCAGCCGGTGACGCACCTGCTGCGCGACAGCGATTTCCGCCGCCGCCGGTCGCGAGCCGAGCTCGAGGTGCGCGTGGCGGGCAACGTCTGGGACGAGGTCGAGAGCCTGTTCGGCGCGGGCCCTGCCGACGCGCGCTTCGCGACGAGCATCGACGAGGACGATCGTCTGACGATTCAATTCGGCAACGGCAAGCGCGGCAGCGTGCCCCCCGCGGGCGCCCTCGTCACGGCCCGCTACCGCATCGGCCTCGGCAGCAGCGGCAACGTCGGCGCCGACAAGCTCAACCTGCCGGTGTCGGCGCTGCCGCAGGTGAGGGCGGTGAGTAACCCCTTCCCGGCGCGCGGTGGCGCGGATCGAGAGTCGACGGAGGAAGCCAAAATCTCCGGCCCAGGCTCGGTGATCGCCCAGGAGCGAGCGGTCACCCTTCAGGATTACGAGCGCCTGGCGCGCGCCTACCCGGGTGTCGGTAAGGCCAAGGCGCGCGTGGGGCTTCGCGGCGGGTACAAGGTCGTTCAGCTGTTCATCGCACCCGAGAATCCGACCACGATTCCGCCCGCGCTGCCCTCGGGCGAGCTGAAGGACGCGCTGAAGCACCAGCTCGAGTCGCGCATGCCGGTGAACCGCATGGCGGGCGTCGACGTGCTCGATCCGACGTACGTGTCGGCCGACATCGCCGTGGACGTCTACGTGCAGGCCGACGCGAGCCAGAGCAAGGTGGTCGACGCGGCTCGCGCGGCGCTGCGCGACCTGCTCGCGTTCGCGCGGCGCGAGTTCGGTCAACCCGTGCGCGTGGGGGAGGTGTTCGCTGCGCTGCACCCGCTTCCGGGCATCGCGTACGTCATCCTCAAGCGCCTGGTGCGCAGCGGCGACTCGGCTCCCGCGACGCCGTGCGGCTTTGCCGATCTGGTCGTCCGCGAAAACGAGCTCGTGTGCGAAGGGCGGCTCGAGATCAATCCCCTGGGAGGCCTGCCTTGAGCACCGACTTCGGGGAGCTCCTGTTCCAGTCCCTGCCGGGCCTCTACCGCGACAAGGACACGAGCGGCTCGCTCCGGCGTTTTCTCGAAATCATGGGGCTGCCGCTCGCCGAGCTCGAGGCGAGCATCGACCAGCTGCACGAAGACACCTTCATCGAACGCTCCCGGGCCGCCTTGCTGCCGCTGATCGGGGATCTGGTCGGCGCGGACGTCGACCCTACGCTGTCCGAACGGGCCCAACGCACCTCCGTGCGCGACGCCATCGCGTTCTACCGGACCAAGGGCCTCGCGGACGCGCTCGCGCGTTTCACGGAAGATTTGACGGAGTGGCGCGCCACGCTCGTCGACTTCTCGGAGGTCGTTGCCGAGGTTCCATCCGTCGCCGACCTGAATCCGCTCGTCGTGGCGCGCGAGCGACCCGTGGGCGAGTTTCCGCCGGGCAGCGGGCGCTTCCATTTCCGTGCCGGCGGCGAGCTCGCGCGGCTGTTCGACGCCACGCGGGGCCGCCCGCTCACGCGCGCTCTGCTCGCGGCCGACCCGACCGCATTTGCCGGTCGCGAGGGACGCTTCACGCTTTCCGAGCGCGGGCTCGACGTCTTTTTGGGCTCACCGCCGCGCTATCGGCCCGTCGCGGCGGATCTCGCTGATTTTGGCGCTCCGAAGGCGGCCGACGGTACGGCGCTCGTGCTCGCGAACGGCGAGATCGCCGTCGATCCGGAGCTCGGGCGTTTTGTGTTCGGGGGGCCGGCGCCGCTCGCGGGCAATCTGCGCGCGACGTACGTCGTGCTCGAGCCCGCATCCATCCGCACGCAGGCGTTCCACGTCGGCGACTCGTCGCGCATGCGGCGTCTCGGTCGCGCGGACGATCCGGCGCCCTATTCGGTGGACATCGGCGCGCCGCGGGTCCCGACCGACCGCAACGGCCAGAAGCACTTCGACAATCACGGGCTCTTCCTCACGCCCGCGCGCATCCTCACCGAACGGCGCCCGAACGCGCTCCCGCCCTCGAGCACGAGCGGCTGCTTCTCCTTCGACGATTCCTCGCTCGTGCTGTCCGACCCCGAGGGCGTGACGCTCCAGCTCCTCGACGGCATCGACGGCAGTCCCATCACGCGCCGTGCGCTCGCCGCTGCAGGCGCCGAGCTCTACGGCGCGGCCCGCGGTTTCACCCTACGCGCCGGCTCGCGTCGTCTCAGCGACTCCGCGTTATTCCCTGCGTTACGGCTCGTCGCGGCGGATTTGTCCTCCTTCGCGGCCCCGAAGACCCCGGACGGCGCCCCGCTCACGCTTGCTTCGACCGATGTCGCCGTCGATCCGGAGCTCGGCCGCTTCCGTCTCGATCTCACCGCGCTGGGGCTCACGGCCGAGGAGCTCCGCGTCGACTACCTGCTCGCGACCGTCACGTCGCAGCAAGGTGTCAGGTCCGCGGCGCTCTCGCCGAGTGCCCCCGAATTCTTCGCCCTGGCGCCCGACGGCTCGAGCGCGCTCGTGAGGGATCGGCTTGACGGCACGCCGCTCGCGGTCGCCGTGCGGCTCGGCCGCCCACTCGCTGCCTACTACGGCACGCCGCGCGGATTCACGCTGCGGAAGAACGGGCTCGAGCTCACGCAGACGTTGCTCCCGAAC
>Ga0164241_10005029_pt1 | contig 12548 bp, 8 predicted proteins | sample OricomyardsoilBY_FD_108780 | JGI IMG/M metagenome (GOLD analysis project Ga0164241, IMG submission 108780) | Backyard soil microbial communities from Emeryville, California, USA - Original compost - Back yard soil (BY) | ecosystem: Environmental > Terrestrial > Soil > Unclassified | place: USA...
GGATGTTATCTGCCGAAATACTTGTCTTGTTTGTCCAAACGGTTGGGGTCTTCCAGCGGAAACTCCTTGCGCATGGGAAATGCTTCCATTTCGTCTACGTTCAGAATACGCTTCAGATTAGGATGTCCTTCAAATATGATTCCGTAGAAATCGTAGGTCTCTCTTTCCATCCAATTGGCCGTCATAAACACACTTATTGCCGTGCGGATCACTGGATTTTGAACAGGAAGGAAAAACTTCAACCTCATGCGTGTATTGGTTTCCAAGCTGTGCAGGTGGCAAATAACACCCAGCTCTTTTTCAGTGCCGGGATAATGGATGCCACACAGCGCGGTAAGAAACTGGAACTTCAAGCTGGGCTCGTGGAAGAGGTACTGCAAGATTTCCACATTGTAAGTGGGGTCTGCCACTACGTTCAGCATATCGCTCGCCTCGTCTGTGCCGTAGATGGCCAAAGGAAACTTGCTTTGCAGCTTTTCGATCAAGACACTATTTGGGATTTTTGCCATGCTAGATTAGGCTATCTGGTATTTGGCCAATAGTTGTTTATACTCTTCTGAATTTCTTCTTCTTAGAGACTCGTTTTTGGCAAGCTCTTGGATTTGGATAAAGCCTTCCAAGATCTGCTCTGGTCGAGGAGGGCAACCGGGCACATACACATCTACGGGAACGATCTCGTCGATGCCCTGAAGAACGCTATAGGTATCGAATATGCCGCCGCTAGAAGCACAAGCCCCTACTGCCATTACCCAACGAGGTTCTGCCATTTGCTCATACACCTGCTTTACCACGGGTGCCATTTTCTTGGCGATAGTGCCCATCACCATCAATACGTCTGCTTGGCGGGGAGAGAAACTCAAACGTTCGGCACCGAAACGGCCCAAATCGTAGTGAGAGGCCATGGTAGCCATGAATTCAATTCCACAGCAAGAAGTGGCAAAAGGCAATGGCCAAAGCGAATTGGCTCTTGCCGTACCGATGATCTGGTCTAAAGAAGTAGCAAAGAAACCTGGACCTTCTACGCCTGCGGGTGGACTTACCGTTTTCATTCTTTAATTAGTTGATGTTTTCTTAAAACGTTCTCGCTCCTTGTATTGTTCAAATTATTCCCAATCAAGTGCTTTTCGTTTGATCACATAATAAAAGCCCGCCAAAAGCAAGGCCATGAACACCAGCATTTCCAAAAAGCCGTACACACCTAGCTCCCGGAAATTGACAGCCCAAGGATACATGAAGATCACCTCCACGTCGAACAACACAAAGAGAATGGCGGTAAGAAAGTATTTGATGGCGAAGGGATTACGTGCATTTCCTTGTGACTCTACCCCGCACTCAAATGCCTCCAATTTGTTGCTCGTTTTTTTCTTTGGGCCCAAGAAATGGGTGGCCGCAATAGTAGTGACCACAAAGCCCGCTGCAAACACAAATTGCAGGAAAATGGGCAGGTAATCTACTGGCAAATATGTTTTTTCCATCGTTCGCGTACGTAAGACAAGGACTGGCAAATGTAATTGGCACATGGCTCAATTACAAATAGCCGCTTGCATTAAAGAGCCCAATTTAATGGTTATTACGTTAATACGGGGTTAAAAAACAGACTGTTGAGGGAATTGTTCAGCTTATTTAGAATGATTTTGGATAAGATGCAGACTTACGTAGATAGAAACCTTAAATCCCAGAAGTAGAGGAAGACGATTTCAAGGCTTTTTGGACAATTGTAATAAAAGTACTTTTTGGTATCTTTGACTTAATATAACTCATATGGGTGCAGTGGCAGGCGTATATTTTAGGATCATAAATCAATTTAACGCCGCGGCTTTTGATAATTATAAACCGTATAGGTTACAGAATGCCTCTATGGAAATCATTCAAGTTCTTATTAAGGATGCGATCGTAACAGGGCTAGAGAATAAATCAGTCTTCAATCAAATAAGTGTGGGCCCCAATCCGAGCAAAAGTAGTGTAAGTTTTTCACAGACTCTTACCAGCATAAAACTACATGATATGATAGGCAATGTAGTACAAACCGCTACCTCCGCCGAATCGATGGACATTAGCACTCTCACCCGAGGCATTTACCTGCTCACTGCCTCCGAATTGGCCCATCCAATAAAAATAGTAAAAGAATAGGCGATTTGAAGTTACTTTATTCCTCTAGAATTGTCTATGGTAACAACTGATTGTGATACTGCGCGAGCGGCATCACTCCTTGCTTATCACCTGGGCAGGGATTATTAGTTATTTAGAGTTATAGAACGGAAAGCCTTGGAACTTCTTCCAGGGCTTTTTATTTTAAGTCCTCCGTCTTCTCTCAGGCGAGATTTGAAAGTGCCACTTTTAGCTCCGATTTCACTCTTTCGTTCAACTCCTTGACCCGTGCCAGGATTTCCCCCACTGCTGCTTGCTCTTCCTTCATGGCTGCTTGTTCCATTTGGGCCAGTGCTTCTTGAAGTTTTGTAGCACCTATTAATCGCACAGAAGATTTGTAGCTGTGGCATAAAAAAGCAATCTGTTTGAAGTTTCCTTGATGAAAATGCTCTTCCAGCTGGCTTTGGCAGGTTTCTGCTTGGTCCAAGGACCGTTGCAATGAACTTGCCAGTTCTGCTTTGTCTTCAATAAGTTCTTTGATGAATTGCAGGTTGGTGACTTTTTCACTTGTTGGCTGGCCTTCTTCTCGCAGGCTCTCTGGCAAGAGCTCAAGCAATACACGATGGATCTGCTGCTCTGTGTAAGGTTTGCCAATATGGACATTCATGCCTGCCTGTAGACTTTTTTCGACATCGGTCTTTGTCACGTTGGCACTAAGACCGATGATCGGAATGCCGCTCTTGAGCTCTTGTCTGATGTACGTGGTGGCCTCAATACCATCCATGAGCGGCATCTGTACGTCCATTAATATACACGCGTAGTTGTGTTCTTGCATCATGGCAATGCATTCCTGCCCATTGCTGGCAAAGTCTACTTCGCAGCCAATGTTTCGTAACACCACTTTGGCCAAAATCTGGTTCACTTGGTTGTCTTCTGCCACAAGCACGCGTACTCGTTCGCCAAAACCGACCATTTTTTCGGGGGCTTTGGGGACAATATCGGTCATTTGCCCTATCTCCAGTTCTATTTCGAACCAGAAGCAAGCGCCGATCGGTGTCTGAAAATAATCGTGAGGGGAATCCAAATGGATTTCGCCACCCATAAGGCGGACAAGTTGTTGTGCGATGGACAAGCCCAAGCCTGAGCCGCCGTATCTTCTATGTGTTTCCGAATCGGCTTGGGTGAAGGATTCAAAAATGCGGTCGCGCTGTTCTGGTTTTATGCCTATGCCAGAGTCGGCCACCGAGAAACGCACTTTGGCATTCTTTCCTAGCTGACCTGCCAGTTCCACGCGCACTTCTATCTTTCCCTTGTTGGTGAACTTAAGCGCATTTCCCACCAGGTTGATCAAAATTTGGTCGAGCCGTACTTGGTCTCCCACTACCAATTCGGGGGTTTTGTTGTCAAACACGATGTTGAATTCAAGTCCATGTTCCTGCGCCCTGAACTTGTAAGGGTACAGGCTTGAATTGATATTTTCCTTGAGGTGGAAGGTGGCCAATTCCAGGGTCATTTTTCCTTCTTCGATCTTGCTGAAATCCAGTACTTCGCCAATGAGCTTAAGAAGCACGGATCCCGACTCGTTGATAAGTTCTACATAATGGCGTTGCTCTTGATCCAAAGTCGTTTTCTTGAGCTGATCGGCAAAGCCGATGACTGCATTGAGGGGAGTTCTGAGTTCGTGGCTCATGGAAGCGACGAACTTGGTTTTGAGTGCATTGGCCGTTTCTGCTTTTTTTCGTTCCGTCACATCTACTGAGATCCCCACCATACCCGTTATCCCATGGGCATCGTCGAGCAAGGGAGCATAATAAGTTTCGAAGGTTTTGTTTTGGATGTCGTTTACGGCCATAAAGCTTTCGCCTGCCAGCGCTCTTTGGATCTTTTGGCCCAAGTCAGGTCGAGGGAACACAGTTGAGTGGGGCTTTCCTACGATCTCACCTGGCTTAAGACCGACCAATTCCAAGGCTTTTCCTTCGGAGAGCGTAAATATGCCTTCTTTATTCACCGACCAAAGAGAAATGGGTGTCATGTTGATGATGCTTTCCAACCTTACTTTTGCCTCCTTGGCGTCTTCCTCCGCCACTTTTAGATCGTGGACATCCATGCACATGCCAAACCATTTTTCGATTTCGCCGTGGGCGTTTCGCATGGGTACTCCCTTTGCGATGTGCCAGCGGTATTGTCCATCGCTCGCTCTGCGCAATCTGTATTCCATTTCGTAGTCCCTTCCTGTTTGGACCGATTCCATCCAGCGTTGCAGTGTTTTCTCCGCGTCATCTGAATGAATAATGGGTGTCCAATCCCATGCCTTTGCCCCTTCTCGGCTCAAACCGGTGTAGGAGAACCAGTTGTCGTTATAGTAGATGGTTTCGCCCTCTTTGTCTGCCACCCAGATGATTTGGGGCACTGAGTTGGTTAGAAACTCGAATTCTCTCGCCTTTTCAATCGTTTTGTCCTTTTCCTTCAGCTCCAAGATCTGGTTGTGCAGCTCCTTGTTCATGTCTTCCCAAGCCTGAATGCTCGGGATTTTGACCGCTTCGGGCAATATTTTAAGAAGGATAATCGCTGTGGGGACAGAAGCAAGCGCGGTGATGATCTTCACCACGGCGTCTAATCGGTACAAAGGCTCCCAAATGTTGATGATGCTAAGGATGTGCGTAGTTCCACAGGCTACGATAAAGAGCCCAAATAAGAGAAACAGATTCTTGTATCGGAGATCAGGCCGTTTTTGAATCAGCTTTATCAGCCCATAGGGGATAATAAAGTAGGAGATGGCAATCAGCGCATCGGAGATGGCGTGTGACCAGACTATTTCAGGTTTCCAAAAGTAGCAATGTCCATGGGGCATGAAGTCGGTGGCGAGCCAACCGCAATGAGAGTCGAGGAAAAGAGTCCACATAAGCAAAGGGATGTATCAAGCAAACCTCATGAAGGTAGGAAATGCCATGCAACCTTTGAAGATGCCTCCACTTTTTTTTAGAAACGAAGATGTGTTGTGACAATGAAGGAGCTGAATACTCCTTTATTGTTTAATTAATTTGAGCTGTAGATTTTCCGAACCAGTGATCTTGACAAGATAAAGCCCTGGCTTGACCTCAATTCCTGAATCGTCTTTTCCATCCCAATTAATTGATTGATCATTTGCCGTTTCAACTGAGCATTTTTTAACTAAACGACCCCACATGTCGGAAATCTCGATCGAACCATTGCTCCCTGCTTGCGAGGTTGCAATTTTTACATTTTGAGAGAAGGGATTCGGGGTAGCTGTTAGGCCTACGCTCTCATTTTTTTCATCATCCGTATAAGATATTGTTTCTGAATCGTTTTCCATTCGGAGGTTAGAAACATTGAATGAAGATTCGCAAACGGAGGTCTGGAAATAGGAACTGGGATCATTCTGGATGTTGTAACCGTTGTAAATGGCTTTGCTCCAAAACCCGTCCGAGAGGAGCACCTCGCATAACAGGTCTTCTTGGTTATATCCAGTTCTCATTTGGGCAACATACAACTCTTTGTCAAAGGCAGATAAGGAACATGAAGGAACATATGTGTTCCATGTTGCTTGTACAAACCTATTGTAATACTCATCTGTAGATAAAATAGCATTTACCACTTGGGAATTGGTCATCACGTTTCCACTAGGGTAATATTTTTGGACATCAGTTGAAGTTGAAGACCTACCCAAGAGAGAGAAGATGACGTTGGATAAATAAGTTGTATTTCCATTTGTTGGGTTTCCACCCAGTCCACATTTTGTCCAGAACAAATTAGAAGTGTATAACTCCACTATTAGCCCTTCTCTGGTTAAAGAACCATTTTTTAACGCATAACGATAGTTATCCAGTTGTGTGGTCGAGGGACCTGTTGCCAAAACATAGGCAAATTGCTTGTTTATAAAGAGGTCATAGTTTTCGTACCAAATGAGGTTCTTAATGACCGATTTCTTATTGAGATAAACTTCGTTGTAGTACGAGATATAATACGAGGCCATATCCTCTTTGTGCGTATTATTCCAGTAGTAATCTGAATTCAACACGTCTCTCACAGATTTAATGAACAAGGCAGGGGCACTTGTTGTCGAAGGTGTCGTTTGGTAATTGGAATAAACCGGTGTCAACCCATAGGCGAATGTGGAATATAGTTTCTGTATATAAGTATTTACAAAAAGTTGGTCTGTGATGAAGGAATAAACTATTTGGCTGCGAGTGGCATTATTGAGAGAGGTACTACCTGAATTTGAATTCAATAGGTACAGGAAAGAATTGTACTGGCTGGCAGACCAATTGTAATTGTATTCGTCTTGCAGTATGATATCGATCCTGTTTAAGAAATTTCGGTTCTGCTGATCGGTAAAATAAGAGGGAAGTGGTTGGGAGCGATTGGAGTTCCCTTGGGCCACATTCCAGAACTCTTGAGAGGAACAGATCTGGAACATTAATCCTTCTAGACTCAGAATTCCTTTTCTCAATTGTGCGAGGTACACCTCGCTTCCTGTCTTAGGGTCGGCCTCAACTATAGGAGACCTTGAGAGAAAATTCAAATAAAGATTGTCTAGGTACACTTTGTAATAATCCTCATAGATATATTTCTCTACTACAGCGCTGCGAGTCGGTACATTGTCAATCATATAATTTGACCAGAAGCTTAGCGAGGGCTCGTCGTTATTGTCTCTACAGCCAATGTTGCGGTACAGCGATTTAACAAAGTCCGTACTACCATATTGCACTTCTTCAAAAAGGAGTTTTAAGCTATTGGTAGCGGAGAAAGGTACTTTGGTTAAACATCTACCGAAATTCGCATCGTTCGAACTAGGTTCATCACATTTTATTAAGCCGTAATTGGCTTCTATGTAGACACTGTGCCCAGTCTGGCTATATAGCTCATGTATAAAAGCGGCTTCTACGTAAGGTTTGCTCGAGATTGTTCCTAGACAGTTTCTTATATAGCTTTCTCGATCAGCGACGTTTGTCAACTCTGTCTTATTCGCATCCCACACTGTATTGAATTCATCTACCCATATGGGTTTCTGAAATTGCGTATGAATTATGTCTAAATAAGTAGAGAAATTGGGATAGCCAAGGCTTATAAAGGAGTCGTCACCGTTATACCGATGATAACCTACTGCATCAAATGGGACGTACCGATCTCGTAAATGCTGTAAAAAACCATTATGATAAAAACAAAAGTTAATAGCTTTTACAGAGACGCCATCCCCTCCATATATTTCTCCATCATTTACTCCCCAATATAATCCCATAAGGTAAGCCGAAAATGCTTCTACTTTATCAAGATAATAATGAGACTTATCCATTCCACTAAAACTGGGATTCACTGCAATGCCATCAAGCTCGTTGGCCAGTATGTAATGTTTTATATCCTTACCAAACCGAGAGGCAAAGGCATACCCTGCTTGGTAACCAATATTTTGATGTGTGGAATTTGAAAGTGAAAAATTCGTTGGGATTTGGTTAAGTCCTATTATAACTGTCAACTCAATACCGTTTGCTTTGGCAAGGGCTGTGTATTTCTTAAAAAGTTGCTCGTTGTTTAAATTATAATTGTTGTAAGTCCATATGATGTTTCCATTTATGTCCATGTTTACATCTACTCGGTAATTTTTCAAACCTAATTTCTTCAGATAATTAAATTGGTTTTGCCACTCTTGTTTTAGTGCTTGATAAGCCGGACTTGCTTCATTTCCCAGATCGATGATTAGGTTGTTCACATCAGATTGATTCCAAGGTAGGGGCAGGCACCACCTGTTAGTATACCACATAGAGGTAAACGGATGCCCATTTATCCCTAGCCTAAGCTTTTGAGTAGGAATTGGGGCCGATTGGGAAGTACATTGCCCAAACACCTTTGCTGTTAATAACCAGGCGAATACAACAAAACAAGTTTTTTTAAACATAATCAAAGTAGTGGATGACATTAGGTGCATTATCTGCTAAGATGCATTTTGACCTGTAAAGGTTGTCGTAGACAAAATTTTTCTTTGCTTGCCGTGTATCAATGATGATATGAGTGAGAAGCGAAATATCCTACATAATATAAGGAAGCCGGTTATCCTGCCCCCCAACTTTCCCTGTCCAAGCTTCGGTATTGGATGGCCTCTGCCAAGTGCTCTGCCTTGATGTCTTCAACACCCGACAGATCGGCAATGGTGCGGGAAACTTTGAGGATGCGGTCGTAGGCGCGAGCCGATAGCCCAAGCCGTTCCATCGCAGTTTTGATGAGCACCTTGCTTGGCTCATTCAACTTGCAGACTTCCTTGACCAATTCAGAACTCATCATGGCGTTGCAGTGGATGTCTTTGTGTCCGTCGAAACGTAGCGTTTGTATGTCTCGTGCTTTGATGACCCTCTCCCGGATCTTCTCACTGCTTTCTGGCACCCGCTCGGAAGTCATTTGGTCAAAGGAAACTGGCGTGACCTCCACATGCAGGTCGATCCTGTCCAAAAGAGGTCCGCTGATCTTGTTCAAATACCGCTGTACAGAACCGTGTGGGCACACACACTCTTTTTCAGGATGATTGTAATAGCCGCATGGGCAAGGGTTCATGCTGGCGATGAGCATAAAATTGGCAGGGAACTCGACTGCGATCTTGGCACGGGAAATAGAGATACGACGTTCTTCCAAGGGTTGGCGCAACACTTCCAGTACCGTACGTTTGAATTCAGGCAGTTCGTCCAGGAACAATACGCCGTTGTGCGCCAATGAGATCTCGCCGGGTTGTGGGTTGCTGCCACCTCCTACCAGCGCTGCATCCGACACCGTATGATGGGGGCTGCGAAAGGGCCTCCGGCTAATGAGCGAAGACATGCCCTTCAATTTGCCTGCTACCGAATGTATTTTGGTGGTTTCGAGCGCTTCATTCAAGGTAAGAGGGGGCAATACAGAGGGGATGCGTTTGGCCAACATGGTCTTCCCTGCCCCAGGTGGACCGATCATGATCACGTTATGACCTCCTGCGGCGGCAATCTCCATGGCCCGCTTGATGTTTTCTTGGCCCTGGACATGAGAGAAATCGGCCTCGTATTCGTTGACCGTATTAAAAAACAGCTCACGGGTATCGATGACGGTGGGTTCGATGACTTGAGTGCCCTCCAAAAAACCAATGGCCTCGCTCAGGTTTTCGATGCCGATGATGTCCAGATTGTTGACGATGGCGGCCTCTCCTGCGTTTTCCTTGGGAAGGATAAACCCTTTGAACTGCTGTTTGCGGGCTTCTATGGCGATGGGCAAGGAGCCCTTGATCGGGCGCAAGGTACCGTCCAGCGCCAGCTCGCCCATGATCAGGTACTTTTCCAAATCACCTGTATGCATTTGGCCGGAAGCATGGAGCAATGCCAGGGCGATGGGCAAATCATAGGCAGAGCCTTCTTTCTTGACATCTGCTGGCGCCAAGTTCACCACTGTGCGCAGGCGAGGCATTTTGTAGCCAATGGATCGCACCGCCGATTCCACCCGTTGTTGGCTTTCCTTCACTGCATTGTCCGGAAGGCCCACCATGGCAAATCCCGTTCCTTGGCCCACGTCCACTTCGATGGTGATCAACAATGCATTGACTCCTTGGATGGCACTGCCAAAGGTTTTGGCTAACATAAGTACTGTATGGTTTTAACAGTACAAATAAAAAAGGTTTTTGGACGATACTTGCGAAAAGTGAAGAATGTTTAGTGAACGTTGGTCCTGTCCTCTACAAATGGAGGTCGGAGGAAAGAGCCGTCCAACTACTGGGGAAGCCTATTCACGACCATCCAGTACCATCCCAATTCTATGACCGTTTGGGTGAATTTTTCAAAGCCTACTGGTTTTACAATATAGCTGTTGGCGCCTATGTCATAGGCCTTTTTAATGTCTGGATCTTCATTGGAAGAGGTAAGGATGACCACGGGTATTGCTTGTGTTCGCTCGTCAGCCCTCAACCTCTCCAGTACTTCCAATCCATTTACTTTAGGCATTTTCAAGTCCAAGAGGATCACTTTAGGTAGCAGTTCGGCGTTCCTGTCTGCATAGGCGCCTTTGCAGAACAGAAAGTCCAAGGCTTCCGCTCCATCGATCAAATGGATCAGTTTGTTTGCCAGATTGTGTTTGCCTAGGGCGCGGATTGTCATGTGGGCATCGTCGAGATTGTCTTCTACTAGAAGGATCTCCACTTCGTGATAGGTGCTGATAGGTATCTCCATTTTATTAAAAACGTTGGCGGTGCTTGTTAAGCAAAAAAATTGATCCGTAAATCTCTCAAAATCAAAACATATTTCCAATAGAGCTCCAAACGACGCACCTCATTTTTTTGGCAAAAAGGGTAGGGTTAAAGGCAGACAAGAAGTTCAAGATGGATTAATTCATAGAAAAAGTAATGCATAGTTTGCTTTTTATGAAGCCATTGATTAGTTTTTGGACATATTTATTGCCTTTTCAGTAAGGTGTTTGTTTTCCTTTTGAATTTTTCGCATCGTCTTCTTTTGTTTCAAATCGCAGTATGACAGCCCTAAAGAATACCTCGTTTTTATGTTGCAAGTATCTCATCACGCGCAAATCGGAGAGTGGGAGCTGTTTTTTTCTGTCATTCCTCTTCGTATCTCTCCAGTTCTTTTCACCAAACGTGCGCGCCCAAACACCGGATAGTCTCGTATTTGCCGCGGAGTTTAAGAAGATGAGCATAGAGGAGTTGATGGACCTAGAGGTGACCTCTGTTTCCAAGAGGCCTGAGAAACTGAACGAAGTGGCTTCTGCCATTCAGGTGATCACTCAGGCAGATATTCATAATTCGGGCGTGAAAACGCTCCCAGAGGCCTTGCGGCTGGCCTCCAACTTGCAGGTGGCACAGGTGAATGCCAGCCAATGGGCGATAAGTGCGAGGGGATTTGACAACGTTTTGGCCAATAAGCTGCTCGTACTTGTCGATGGCCGCACTGTGTACACACCGCTTTATGCCGGGGTATTTTGGGACATTCAAAACTTGGTGTTGGAAGACATAGAAAGAATTGAGGTGATAAGTGGGCCAGGTGGAACACTTTGGGGGTCAAATGCCGTGAATGGCGTGATCAACATCATTACCAAGAGCACAAAGGACACCAAGGGCCTGTTTGTGGAAGGCGCCATGGGAAGCAACGGCACCATGCCTGGACTAGGAAGTGTACGCTACGGAGGGCAGCTGGCCGACAACCTATCTTGTCGCGTGTACGGTACGACCTTTCGTATGGGCAACACTTTGTTGACAAATGGCTCCGATGCACAAGATAGTTGGACCATGGGACAGGGAGGGATACGACTGGATTGGGAGGCAACTCCTTCCAACAGCGTCACTTTTCAATCCAATATCTATGAAAGCAGTCCCAATCCGGACGGAGCCGGTGGCACACCAGTGTCGGCAACGGGCCAAAATGCGCTGGCAAAATGGAACAGTGCCGTTTCAGAAAAAGTAAACTTCCAATTGCAAGGCTACTACGACCATACTTGGCGCGACTTCAACAATAATTTTACGGAAGATCTGAAGACCTACGATATAGAAGGACAGGCTAGGATCCAATTGGGCCAACGGCATAGTGTGACTGGCGGCCTCAATTTTCGCCGGATGGACCATAAAGTGACCAACCTGCCCAATTTTGGCTTTTTCCCGGGAGATACTACCCTCCACATTTATAGTGTGTTTCTGCAATACGACCTGATGTTGATCAAAGAAAGATTGCGGTTTACCCTTGGGGCAAAAGTGGAGCACAATACCTACACCGCTTTTCAGCACCAGCCCAATGCGCGCCTCACTTGGACACCCGGAAAGCGACAGACGCTATGGGCTGCCGTATCTCGTGCAGTGAGAAACCCTTCTAGGATTGACCGTGATTTCGCCATATATCTGGCGCCCAACCTGCCCTACATTGCGGGCACGGACAGCTTTAAGTCTGAGACGGTGCTGGCCTATGAACTGGGTTGGCGAACGCAATTCATCAAAAAGCTTTCTGCCTCTATTTCTACGTTTTACAACCACTACGACCAGTTGCGTAGCGCAGAACCAGGTCCTCCGCCCTTCAACATCCCGATTACCTTTGCAAACGGGGTGAAAGGCGAGACCTATGGCATAGAACTTTCATTCAACTACCAATTGGCCAATTGGTGGAGCCTGAGAGGCGGGGATACGTTTCTGAAAAAGAACCTTTGGGTGAAGGACAACAGCAAGGACCAAAACAAGGGGACTGCCGAGAGCAATGATCCGGAAAATCAGTTTCTGGTTCAATCGAATGTAACACTTCCCCTTGGTTTTGAATTCGGAACGGTGCTTCGCTATGTAGATTTGCTCCCTCAGCCCTATGTACCCGACTACATGGCCCTAGATCTGAGGGTAGGTTGGAAACTGGTCAAGTGGTTGGAACTAAGCCTAGTCGGACAGAATTTGCTGCAAGACAACCATACGGAATTCATCCCTTCTTCGCCCTCGCCCCGATTGATCCAGCGAA
>Ga0164241_10005030_pt1 | contig 12547 bp, 9 predicted proteins | sample OricomyardsoilBY_FD_108780 | JGI IMG/M metagenome (GOLD analysis project Ga0164241, IMG submission 108780) | Backyard soil microbial communities from Emeryville, California, USA - Original compost - Back yard soil (BY) | ecosystem: Environmental > Terrestrial > Soil > Unclassified | place: USA...
GCTCCCCTGCCCCACCTGCGCGCGCCGACCGGCGGCGCGGACGATGCCTTCACCAAAATCTTCTTCGCGTCTGCGCTGGCCGGAGGTGAATGTCACTTTGCTCGACCTGCAAAAGAATGTCCCATCCGAAGCGTTCGCCGCCTTCGCCCAATTCGGCTGGCGCGCCGAAGCCGTTGTCGCCGATGTTTTCGACTGGTCGCCGTCAAATCAAAAGGATGAAGTCATCGTCGCGAATCTGTTTCTGCATCACTTTGAGGACGGGCGGCTGGCTGAACTGCTCCGCAAAATTTCTCAAAATACAAAACTGTTCGTCGCCATCGAACCGCGCCGTTCTGCGCGGCCGTCCGTCGCCGGCAAGCTGCTCCGGCTCATCGGCTGCAACGACGTGACGCGCCATGACGCCGTGATCAGCATCCGCGCCGGGTTTGACGGCGAAGAAATTTTCGCGCTATGGCCGGACAAGAAAAACTGGCGACTGACCGAACGCCGCGCCGGCCTGTTCAGCCATCTGTTCATCGCCCGGCGACGTGAATAAAATGTCCGCGCTCAAGCCAGTTCAAATCATCGGCGGCGGCCTCGCGGGCCTGACGCTTGGCATCGGACTGCGCCAGCGGGGAATTTCCGTGACGCTTCACGAAGCCGGCCATTACCCGCGCCACCGCGTCTGCGGCGAATTCATCAGCGGACGCGGCCAGGCAACGCTCGCGCGCCTTGGTCTGCAGAAATTGCTGGATGCCGCCGGCGCAATCCCGGCCCGCACCGCCGCCTTTTTTACCGCGACCAAATCCGCCGCGCCGCGCCCGTTGTCGGCGAGCGCGGTTTGTCTTTCGCGTTTCAAACTAGACGCCGCGCTGGCGGAGAAATTTCAAAAGCTCGGCGGCGAACTGGTTGCCGGCCAGCGCAGACGCGAAGAAGATTTTGGTGAAGGCATCGTCCGCGCCGCCGGTCGGCGCGCGCAGGTGGGGCAGGGGAGCGAAGGTTGGTTCGGCCTGAAAATTCACACGCGAAATGTGCCGCTCACCGCCGATCTGGAAATGCACGTTTCGCCGCAAGGCTACGTCGGCTTGTGCAAAATCAACGGCGGCGAAGTGAACGTCTGCGGCATTTTCCGGCGGCGGACGGGCGTAAATTTTTCCGGCCAAGCCGCGCGTGATTGGTTGCGCGGCCAGCCCGGTTCGCCTTTGCACGACCGGCTGGCGGCGGCGGAGTTTGACGAATCTTCCTTTTGTTCCATCGCCGGAATTTCCCTGCGTCCGCAGCGCGCCGCCGGCCGTCACGAGATTTGCATCGGCGACGCCATCACCATGATTCCGCCCGTCACCGGCAATGGCATGTCCATGGCGTTTGAGTCGGCGGAACTGGCGATTGAACCGCTCGCAGCGTGGAGTCGCGGAGAAATTTCCTGGCCCGCCGCGCGGCAAAAAACCGCCCGCGCCTGCGACGAACAATTTTCCCGCCGGCTGCGCTGGGCCAAGTGGCTGCAACATTGCCTGCTCACGCCCGCCTTGCAAAACCCGCTCCTTGCGCTCGCCGGTCGCAGCGATTGGTTCTGGCGGACGGCTTTCGAGCGCACGCGCTGAATTATTTTTACAATCCCGTAACCAGGAAACAAAGCAATGTTGATATTTCTGTTTGCGGTTTTCCTTTGTTCCTTCGCTCCTTTGTTGTTCAATTTTCGGGAATGAAACCGCTCGCGGACTGCAAGCTCTACACCTTTGTGGACACGGCCTATCTGCATGGCCGCGCGCCTGAAATTGTCACGCAACAACTCTGCGACGGCGGCAGCGATTTGATTCAACTCCGCGCTAAAAATTCCTCGCTGGATGAAATTCGTCGTATGGCCGGAAAAATTCTACCTGTCACCCGCCGCGCCAACGTCGGCCTTGTCATCAACGACCACCTGGAAATCGCGCGCGAACTCGGCGCGGAAATTTGTCATCTCGGACAGGAAGATTTTTTCGATGCCAGTCACACGCACGTTGACCAACTAAAAACTAAAAATTCAAAACTAAAAATTGGTTTAAGCACTCACGCGCCCGCCCAAGCTCAACGCGCGATTGCCGCCGGGGCCGATTACGTCGCCATCGGCCCGATTTTTGCGACCGGCACAAAACCGGCCGCCAACCCCGTGACGCTCGACTACGTCCGCTGGGCAAATGAAAACGTGCAAATCCCGTGGTTCGCCATCGGCGGGATCAATCTGGAAAATCTGGACGATGTTTTGTCCGCCGGCGCAAAACGCATTTGCGTCGTCTCCGCTATTCTCAATTCGCCCGACATCACCAAAACCTGCGCCGAATTTCGGCAGCGATTGAAATGAATTCGTGACAAATTTCTCCTTGTCCAAACTCCAATCCACGCGACAATGACAATATGACTGCCACCGCTGTCATCGAAGAAATCAAGCACCTGCCGCGCGCGGAACAATCGCGTGTGCTTCAATTCGCTTTTGAACTGGCGCGCGAGCGCCAGCTATCCGGCGAAGAATTGGCTGGACTTGCCCAACGGATGGCTGATTCCAACGACCCCGCCGAAAAGAAACGGTTGCGGGAAGAAATCCATCGCGGATTCTACGGGGAATAACTTTATGCCGCAGATTCGCCGACAGAATCTGCCGCCGCGTCTGCTCGACCATTTGCTTGACCGCGTTGATTGTTGAAGTATTTCTGTTACCCAACTGCGGTTGTTGTCAAATTGGCTGAACACCGCCCCCGAAGTTCCCGAAGGCAAATGGTTCAAAAAATTCTCCGACGTGATAATTTGCGGCGAAGGCGAACTCATCAAAACTTTCCTGCTGCCGGGACAAATTCCAACGGATGAAGAATTGAATTGAACCGGCGTGAAACGCATTTGCGTTGTCTTAGCCATTCTCAATTCGTCCGACATCGCCAAAGCCGACGTCGAATTTTGGAAAAAACTCTGGCTATTTTTGAGTTGATGCAGAAAAAAGTTGGTTGATTAAATCAGCACAAATTTCTAGGTGGTCGAGCGACGATTCAAAGTAAAGGCGAGGATTTCCATGAGCTAGCGTGTCTCTAAAATCAGAAATATACTCAACAACCATTTGCAACCATTCATCAGCGGTTCGTTCGGCACCTTCTTTTAGACTGAACTTTTTTTGATGCCATTCGCTCTTACGTTTTGCCCACTCCCAAGTTGGCAATGTCTCTGCGTTAAATACCTTTTGCTCCATCGCCAATTTAAGTAATGGTCGGAAGGTTAAAGGCTCATTAACTTCTTTACCGTTGCGCTTTCGTTTCTTTTTAGCATCTGGAAATCGAGTGCGTAATGCAAATTCGAGAGAGGCATAAGCATATAATTCTCCAACCATGTGAAATTCAAAAACATACCACGAATAAAGCATTAAATTCTTGGCGGTTTCAAATTGACCGCGAACGTTTTCCGGCACGCAGTCATTTAATTTAGAAAAAGTTGTTAGTCGTTCGTGCAAATCGGCCAGCTCAAATGACCGCATAGAATTATCATTTCCAACTTCACGAAATCGGAATCGAATGTCAGGCAAGAGTGCTTCATTCAATGGTTTGAGCGCGCCGGCTGTCGTTCCGTAATTCATTGGCATATTTTCAAAAACTCTGCTTCATCTAAAATCTGAATTCCGAGTTCTTTGGCTTTGGCCAATTTTGAACCGGCGGCTTCGCCGGCCAGAACGTAATCTGTCTTTTTGCTCACGCTGCCGGTGACTTTGCCGCCAGCGGCTTCGATTTTGGCGGTGGCTTCATCGCGCGTCAGCGTCGGCAAGGTGCCGGTCAGCACAAAAGTTTTTCCGGCAAATGCGCCGGACGGAGCAGGGGAATTTGTCTTTTCGCTTTGCGGTTTGATACCGAGTTTGTGAATTCGGGCGAGAACTTTTTTCCCGGCGGGCGCCGTGAAATAATCCAGCACGCTCGCGGCGGCGACGGGGCCGACTTCCACCAGCTTTGTTTTCAATCCGCCCGCGTTCAGGCGCGCTTCGATTTCCGCGATTTCTTCTTTGAGCGCGGCGTCCCGCGCTTCACGTTTCACTTTTTCCGTTTCGTTCTTGGGCGGATTTTTGCGCGAGCGCGGGCTGATTTCGGCGCGTTCGCTTTCCTTCGCGCCGAGGTCGCGGATGTCGCGCAGCACGGCGGAACCGGCCAGCGCGTTCAGCGATTCGTGCGTGGCGGCGAGTTGTTTGGCGGTGGCTTCGCCCACGTCCGCAATCGCCAGCGCGTGAATCCAGCGCGAAAGCGGCGCGGTCTTGGCGCGCCCCAAAGCGTCGAGAATTTTCGTCGCGTTCTTTTCGCCGAACGTGCGCGGTTCGTCGTCCGTGCCGAGGTTCAATTTGCCGAGCGTCTCCAGTTTCAAATCAAACAGGTCGAGCGGTTCTTTGATGAGGCCGCGCTCCAAAAGTTTTTCCGCGACGATGCCGCCGAGCGATTCGATGTCCAGCGCCTTGCGCGCCGCAAAATACTCGACGCGCCGCGTGAGCTGCGCCGGGCAGCCCGCCACGTTCTGGCAGCGCCATGCGACCTCTTCGTCTGATTCAGTGTCGCGCGAGGAACGCGAAGGTTGCGAAGGCAATAATTCCTCCTCGCCGGTTTCGCGTTTTTCGCGCGCCGGTTTGGCGGCTTTGATTTTATCCTTCGCAATCGGGCCGCCGCACGCGGGGCATTTGCCGCCGACGTGCTGGAACAGATCAAATTCTTTTGCGCCGGGCGGGCGTTTGGTTTTCACCACCTCGAAAATTTCCGGGATGACCATGCCGGCTTTGCGGATGACCACGGTGTCGCCGATGCGGATGTCTTTGCGGCGGATTTCGTCCTCGTTATGCAGCGTCGCGCGCGCGACGGTCGAGCCTTGCACAAAAACGGGTTCAAGTTCGGCCACGGGCGTGAGCACGCCGGTGCGTCCGACTTGCACGGTGATGGCTTTCAAAACGGTTTCGGCGGGCGTGATCCACGGCACGGGTTTGTGGACGATGGCGTAGCCGGGTGCGCGGCTGCGGCCGGGAATTTTCGGCCAGTCCGCAAGCGTGTTCACTTTCAAAACGAGGCCGTCAATTTCGTAAGGCAACTGGCGGCGCAAATCTTTGTTCTCGTCGTAATGCGCGACAATTTTATCCGTATAAATTTTCAAAACTTCCTCGATATCGTCGCAAACCCACCACAGTTTTTGCGTGGGCAAACCCAAGGCGGCGAGCGTTTCGAGCATTTCGGAATGGGTTTTGAATTCGATGCCGTCCACCGCCCCGGTCGCGTAAAACACGGCGCGAACCGGGCGTTGCGCGACAATTTTCGGATCAAGCTGCTTGAGCGTGCCGGCGGTTCCGTTGCGGGCGTTGGGCAAGGTCTTTTCACCGGCGGCTTCAAGTTTTTTATTGAGCGCATCAAATTCCGCGATGGAAATGTAAGCCTCGCCGCGCACTTCGAGCAGGGCAGGCAATGTGCTTTCGGCATCTTGCCGGAAGGACAAACTCTTCTTGGATGGTTCTGCCGGCGGGACGCCGGCAGCACATCTTAACTCCAGTGGAATGGAACGAAGCGTCTTGAGATTGGCTGTGATGTCGTCGCCGAACTGGCCGTCGCCGCGCGTGACGCCGAGCGCGAGTTTGCCGTGGCGATAGTGAACGCTGATGGACACGCCGTCCACTTTTGGCTCGATGATGTATTGAATTTTATCGCGGCCCAGATGTTTGCGAATCGTCGTGTCGAACGCGCGCAACTCGGCCAGCGTGTTTTCGTCCTGCGCGCGATTGCGTTTATCGCGGTCGGGTTCTTCTTCCTTGGTCGGATGATCGCTGGCCGAAATCTTGTCGAGCGACAGCATCGGCACCAGATGTTTGACGCGGGCAAATTTCTCGCTCGGCGCGCCGCCGACGCGCTGCGTGGGCGATTCGGGCGCGACGAGGTCGGGGAAATTTTTCTCCAGTTCTTGCAGCTCCTTGAAAAGCGCGTCGTATTCGCGGTCGGAAATCTTCGCTTCGCCTTCGACGTAATAAGCATGGTCGTGCCGACGAATTTCGTCGGCGAGTTGCGCGTGGCGTTTTTTGGCGGCATCGTGCGTCACGCGGAAAGTTTTAACGCAAAGGCGCAAAGAAGCAAAGCCGCCAGGAAAAGAAAAATCAACCGTCTGCGCGGCTTGCGGACGCTCGCCTTGCCGACTTTAAGTTTTTGCCGCTTTCAGCAAGGCTGCGATCAGGCCGTCCGTCGTATGTTCTTTGGCTTCGATGGTCGGTTTCAATTTCAATGCCGTGATCGCCTTCGTCGTTTCCGGGCCGATGGAGGCGAGCTTGAGTTGGGGAAATTGTTTCAGCAATTTCGGCAGATCAAACCGGGCGTGAAAATGTTCCACCGTCGAACTGCTGGTGAACGTCACCCAGTCCGCGCCCTCGGCCAGCAACCGCGCCGCCGCGCCGGCGTGGTCTTCCGTTTCGGGCACGGTGCGATAGACGGCGATGTCGTCCACGATGGCGCCTTCCTCCTGCAATATCTGCGGCAGTTCGCGGCTGGCCACTTCGGCGCGCAGCAGGCACATCTTCACGTTCCCGATGTCCTGATATTTTTTGAACGCCTTGGCGAATTCCTTCGCGTTCGCCACGTCCGGCATCAAATCCACTTGCAGGTGCAGTTCGCGTAATTTCGCCGCCGTCGCCGGGCCAATGGCCGCGATGCGCGCGCCGCCGAGATCGCGCAAATCCTGGAACCGTTTGAAGAACAAATCGAAGAACGCCGTCACGCCGTTGGCGCTGGTGAAGATGAGCCAGTCGTAGGAATTCAATTCCAGCAAGGCGTCCACGAGCGCCATCCGCTCCGCCGGTTCGGTGATTTTTATCGTCGGCACTTCCAGCACGTCCGCGCCGAGGCGTTTGAGTTGTCCGGCAAATTTTCCGACCTGCCCGGTGCGGCGCGTGACGACGATTTTTTTCCCGAACAGCGGCAAGTTTTCAAACCAGTTCAGTTTCTCGCGCAGTTTCACGACGTCGCCGATGATGGTGATGGCGGGGGGCGAAAGTTTTTTTTCCGCGACGAGTTCCGCAATCGTCGCCAGCGTGCCGGCGACGGATTTTTGCCGGCCGGTCGTGCCGCGATGAACGACCGCCACCGGCGTTTCCGCCGGCAGGCCGTTGGCGATGAGCGATTTTGTCCAGTCCGCCAGATTGTCCATGCCCATGAGCACGACTTTCGTGCCGGGAATTTTCGCGATCTGCTCGTAGCGCAGGGCGGTGCGCGCGTCGGCGGAATCGCTGTGGCCGGTGAAGACGGTGAAGCTGGAACAATGCTCGCGGTGCGTGAGCGGAATGCCGGCGTAATTCGCAGCGGCGGCGATGGCCGAAACGCCCGGCACTATTTCAAAGGGAATTTTTTCCGCCGCCAGCGCCTCGGCCTCTTCGCCGCCCCGGCCAAAGATGAACGGATCGCCGCCCTTCAAGCGCACGACGGTTTTGCCAGCCAAAGCGCGGGCCAGCATGAGTTCGGTGATCTGTTCCTGGGAAAACCCGCCGTCGCGCTTGTGGTTGCCGCGCGTGATGATTTCGGCGGATGCCGGCGCATGGCGCAGCAATTCCGGGTTCGCCAGCACGTCGCCGATGACGACATCGGCGGCGCGCAGCAGTTCCGCGCCGCGCAAGGTGAGCAGGCCGGCGTCGCCCGGCCCGGCGCCGACGAGATAAACTTTTCCTTTCAATTTCACACGCCCACTTTAGCCAAAACGCGGCGGCGAGCAATGAAAGAGCGGAAGCCACGGGATGATTCCTGGTTTCGACAAGGCCGGCGGCGTTTTTTTGCCGGAACTTTCAAGTCTCACTTTCCTTTGATGACCGGTGACATCAACCGCGTTGCTGGTTGCCATGCCGTTTCCGCGCCGGTAGCATCGCAGAGCCGATGGGAACAAATTGAAAAGTGGCGGCTCTAATGTTTGAGCCGCCGGTTTGCGGATTCGTTTCGCATCGGAAACAACACATTTATCCACGATAATTTCACTTGCATCAACCATCTGAAATCTTTTTGTTCTTCGGGCGGTTTCATCCGTTGCTCGTGCATCTGCCCATCGGGATGCTGATGGCGCTGGCGGCCCTGGAGATCGCCGCGTGGTTTCCGCGTTTCAAAAATGCCAACGCCAGCGCCGGGTTCATCCTTGCGCTGGCGGCGCCGCTGGCCGTGGCCACGGCCGTCTGCGGCTGGCTGCTGTCGTTGGGCGGCGGCTACGATGAAACGCTGCTGGCGTGGCACAAATGGCTGGGCATCAGCACGGCGGCGGGCTGCGTCGTGGCGGCCATTTTATTTTACCGCAAAAAACTCAATGCCTACCGCGCGAGCCTGTTTGTCACGGTTGCGCTGCTGGGGGCGGCGGGGCATCTGGGCGGTTCGTTGACGCATGGCAGCGACTACCTCACCCGTTACGCGCCGTGGCCGTTGAAGCAGTTGCTGGGCGGCCTCATGGGAGAAAAATCCGCCCCGGCCGTATCCGCCAAAAACCCGCAGCAGCTTCCGATGTTCGCCGGCATCATCGCGCCGGTTTTTGAAAACAAATGCGTGAATTGTCACGGCGCGGCCAAGTCCAAGGGCGGTTTGCGGCTTGATTCCTTTGCCGCCTTGGTGAAAGGCGGCGAGGACGGGATGGTGCTCAAGCCCGGCGACGCGGCGCACAGCCCGGTTTTACAGCGGACGCTGCTGCCCGCCGACAGCGACGACCACATGCCGCCCGGCGGCAAACCGCAGTTGACCGCCGGCGAAATCGCATTGTTGAAATGGTGGATTGACGCCGGCGCCCCGGAAACCAAAACGATGGCTGAACTCCGGCCGCCGCCGGACATTCTCAAAATTGTTTCCGCAGCCGGCGGCCCCTTGCCGGCGGTGAATTGAATTCTTTTTCTGAATTGAATTACCTTCGCCCGCCCGCCAATATCCGGTTGTGAACCGTTGCATCCGATTTTTCCTGGCGCTGCTTGCCTGCGGCGGCGCATTGAAACTGTCCGCGCAGGGAACGGCGTTTGATTATCAAGGCCAGTTGAACGCCGCCGGCGCGCCGGCCAACGGAGTCTATGATTTGCGTTTCGCCTTATACGATGCCGTCACAAACGGCAGCCGCGCCACCGTCTGGCTGACCAATTCCGCCGTGCCGGTGACCAACGGATTGTTTTCCACCACGCTGAATTTCGGCGGCATTTTTGCCGGCACCAATTACTGGCTGGACATCGCCGTGCGCTCGGCCGTGGAGACCAACTTCACCGCGCTCCTGCCGCGCCAGCCGATTTTGCCCGCGCCGTATGCGATGTTTGCGACGGCGGCCAGCAATGTGAACGGCACCGTTTCCGCCACGCAGTTGACCGGCACGCTGCCGTCGGCGCAGATTTCGGGAACGTATTCCGGGCCGGTGAACTTCAACAACGCCGGCAATAATTTTTCCGGCGCGTTCACCGGCGTCGGCGCGGCCCTGACGGGGCTGAACGCCTCGGAATTGGCCGCCGGCACGGTGGCGGACGCGCGGCTCACGCCGAACGTGGCGTTGCTGAACCATGACCAGACCTTCACCGGCGTCAACATCTTCACCAACCGGGGGAATTCTTTCACCGGCAATTTTTTCGGCAACGGCAATGTCGGCTGGATTCCCGTGAGCGGCACGTCCACGCAGGCCATGCCGAACGCGGGCTACATTTTATTGAACGCCGGCCTCACCACGCTCACGCTGCCGGCGACGGCTTCATTGCTGCCCGGCGACGTCGTGCGCGTGGCCGGCGCGGGCGGCGGCGGCTGGCTGGTCGCGGAAAATGCCGGCCAGTCCATCATGGGCAACCTGCGCAGCTATGGAAACAGTTTCCTGCAGGCGGGCAATGCGGGCGGCGACTGGCGGCGGCTGGCAAGTTCCGCCGCCGGCGCGCGGATGTATGCGGCGGGCAATTTCGGCGGCGGCATTTATTATTCCGCCGATGCCGGCCACACCTGGTTCTCCACCGGCATCAGTGGCAGCGGCTGGTCTTCGGTGGCGTGCTCGGCGGACGGCAACAAAGTTTTCGCCGCGCCCAGCGGCGGCGGCATTCAGTCATCCACCAATGGCGGCGTGACCTGGGTGAATTTCAGCCTCAGTGAAAACTGGAAAGTCATCGCCTGCTCGGCGGACGGCGGGAAAGTCATCGCCGGCGCGTCGAGCGGCGCGCTGGCGCTCACCAGCGGAAACAGCCCGGCGAACGGCAACTGGACGGCCGTGGCCTGTTCCAGCACGGGGACAAATCTCGCCGCCGCCATCAGCAGCACCGTTTATACTTCGACCAACGGCGGCGTCACCTGGCGTTCCAGCCACCTGCCGGGCAGTTGTTCCGCGCTGGCCGCCGCCGCGAACGGATTAAGACTGGCCGCCACTTACGCCGGCGGCATCGCCACCTCCACCGACTTCGGGTTGAACTGGACGACCAACAATCCCGGCAACTCCACGGCGTGGAGCTGCCTCGCGGCTTCCAGCGATTGCACGCGGCTCGTGGCGGGCGTCAACAACGGACGGCTTTACGCCTCGGCGAATTTCGGCGGGTCCTGGACTTCGTTGAGCGCCACCAACCAGTATTGGTCGGGCGCGGCCATGTCGGCGGATGGCACCAAGTTTGCCGCCGCCGTCAACACCGTCGGCGGTGTGACGGGCGGGATTTATTTTTCCAGCGCCAACGCGCAGCCCGACACTGTCAGCACGAACAGCACCATTGGCGGCAGCCAAGGCTCGGCGGTGGAACTGCTCTACACCGGCAACGGCCGGTTCATGCCGGTCAGTTCCACCGGCGCATTATGGGCGAATTGAAATTTTGGGGCCGGCGAAATTATTTCAACAGGCTTCCGATCTTCAATTTTTTCCGCAATTTTCCATTGTCGGCGCACATGCGGAGCCTGCCGTCCGGCGCGGGCAAGGTGTAAAATTCTCCGCCGGCATTTTTCACGAGCAGGCTGCCGGCCGCGACATCCCACAAATTGATGGTGCGTTCGATGTAGGCATCAAGCCGGCCGGTGGCGACATAGGCGAGCTCCAGCGCGGCGGAACCCATGATGCGGACTTTTTTTGCCTGGCGCGAAATGCGGATGAGATGCGGCAGGCTCTTTTCCAGATTGTCTTTGGTCTTGGAAAAGCCCATCGCGATCATGCAATCGTTCAACTTGGAACGGTTGCTGACCCGGATGATTTTGCCGTTCAACCGCGTCGGTTCGCCTTTGGTGGTCGTCCAAATTTCGTCAGTGAAGGGGTCGTAAATCACGCCGGCCACGGATTCCGCGCGATGCTGCAACGCGATGGAAACGGCGGCGTGCGGCATCCCGAAGAAGTAATTCACGGTGCCGTCAATCGGATCAATCACCCAGCGGTATTCGGCGTCCACATTGCCGGTGCTGCCTTCCTCGCCGAGCACGGGAACCTGCGGAAACGCCGCCGCGAGGATTTTTTCGATGAGCGCCTGGCAGCGCACGTCGAGTTCCAGCTTGATGTCGTGGGCCTCGGCGGCATTCACGTGCTTGGGCTTGTGCCAGTTGGCGCGCATGACCCGGCCGGCGGCGCGGGCGGCGTTGACGGCGGCGGCCAGGGCGGATTTCAGGGGGACAGGTTTCATAAAATCAAAAGTTCGCTTACGGGATAATTTCGCTGCGGTTTTTCAAAAGTTTTTGCTGCGCCTGATTTTTCTGGTCGAGCAGGTTTTGCTCGGCGGCCTCGACTACTTGGAGCAGGTCGGCCGCTTCGAGCAGGCGCGGCGCGGTCACATAGCTGGCCCCGGCCTCGTAAAGTTTCGGCATGTCGGCGAGAAACTCAGCGTGGACGATGATCTTGGCCTCCGGGTTCAATTCGCGAAGCTGACGGAGCATTTTCAGATTGTCCGATCCTTTCAACACGGTGTTCGACAGGGAGCAGATGATGACTTCGGCGCGCGCCACGCCCGCATGATGCAGCACGTCGCGCGACGTGATGTCGCCATAGACGGCGTGAATCTGGCGCTGCTTGAGGCGTTCGTGAACGAGCGGGTTGAAATCTATGACGGCGATTTCCGCCAGCAAATCCGGGCGTTCGCGGCTGATCTCCTCGATCATCGAACTGGCGGTCCACGAAAAACCGAGGAGGCAGATGCGCCGGCCGGGTTTTTCACCGGCGGTTTCCTGCTCGGCCTGGTTGAGATCCTGCAAGTCCAGCTTGTCCAGCCACGGCGTCGCCCGCTTCAAAATTGTGTGGCTGCCGAGGATGGCGTAAGTGGAGCCGACCGCGAGAAAGGCGAAGGCAAACGCCGCGATGCCGATGACGGTGTCGGAAACGTCGCCGCTCAATTTGCCCAGCGCGAGCAGCACCAGCGACAGTTCGCTGATCTGGGAAAGGTTGATGGCCGGCAGCAGGCTGCCGCGATACCCCTGCCGCATCAGATACAACGTCGGGAAAACCGTCGCCAGCCGGCTGCCGACGAGGAACAGGCACAGAAAAACCGCCCACAAAATCACGCCCCACGTCGGCACGGGAATTTCCAGGCCCAGCCCGACGAAGAACAGCGTAACAACAACATCGCGGACGCTCGTGACTTTGGCCACCACGTCAAGCGTGTAGGGAAACGTGCTGACCA
>Ga0164241_10005031_pt1 | contig 12542 bp, 13 predicted proteins | sample OricomyardsoilBY_FD_108780 | JGI IMG/M metagenome (GOLD analysis project Ga0164241, IMG submission 108780) | Backyard soil microbial communities from Emeryville, California, USA - Original compost - Back yard soil (BY) | ecosystem: Environmental > Terrestrial > Soil > Unclassified | place: USA...
CTGATGCAGATCGACGAGCGCGAGTTCATGCGCGAGGTCGCCGGGGCGTTCAAGCTCGGCATCTCCTTCGAGAACTGGCGGCGGCCGGGCGAGAACTACTTCCATCCCTTCGGTATCACCGGGCAGAGCACCTGGGCCTGCGCCTTCCATCATTTCTGGCTGGAGAGCCGCGCGCGCGGCATGGAGTCGGAGCTGGGGGATTTCTGCCTGGAAACCCTGGCCGCGCGCGAGCAACGCTTCGGCCTGGGCACGCAGCCCGAGGTCAATTATGCCTACCACATGGATGCCGCCCTGTATGCGCGCTACCTGCGACGCATCTGCGAAGGACGCGGCGTGCGTCGCGTGGAAGGACGCATCCAGCAGGTGCGCCAGCATCCGGTGACCGGCTACGTGCAGGCGCTGCAGCTGGTGTCCGGAGCCGTGGTGGAGGGGGATCTGTTCGTGGACTGCACCGGCTTTCGCGGCCTGCTCATCGAACAGACACTGCAGACCGGCTTCGAGGACTGGAACCAGTGGCTGCCCTGCGACCGCGCAGTGGCCATGCAGACCCTGCTGACCGGCCCGCCCGTGCCCTATACGCGCGCCATCGCCAACGAGGCGGGCTGGCGCTGGCACATCGCGCTACAACATCGCGCCGGCAACGGCCGCGTCTATTCCAGCGCCCATCTTTCCGATGACGAGGCCAGCGCGCGCCTCGTGCAGGAATGCGAGGGTGAAGCGGTGAAGGATCCCTGGCTGCTGCGCCTGCGTACCGGTCGCCGGCGCATGGCATGGAACCGCAATGTGGTGGCGGTGGGGCTGGCCAGTGGTTTCATCGAGCCGCTGGAATCCACCAGCATCCATCTGATCATGAACAGCGTGGTGCGGCTGGTGCGGTTGTTCCCGACGACCATCAGCCAGTCGCTGATCGACCAGTACAACGATGAATCGCGCGCCGAGATGGAGCATGTGCGCGACTTCATCATCCTGCACTACCACGCCAACCAGCGCGATGAACCGATGTGGCGCGCCTGCCGCGAGATGGCGCTGCCGGATTCGCTGGTGCGGCGCCTGGAGCTGTTTCGCGACCGCGCGCATGCATGGCAGGGCGAGAACGAGCTGTTCCGGCTGGATTCCTGGACCCATGTGATGCTGGCCCAGGGCATCCAGCCGCGCAGCCATCATCCCGTGCCGGGGGCCATGTCTGATGCGGACCTGCGTCGCCTGCTGGATTCGATCCGCGGCGGGCTGGCTCCGGCCGTCGCCGCCATGCCCTCGCACCAGCAATTCCTCAGCCGGCACTGTCCGGCGGGCGCGGACGTGTGGACCCGGGTGCGCGGCTGACCTCAGGCGCGAGCGCCGGATAATGCTGCATCCGCAGCTGCGCATGCAGCGCCTGGCGATCGGCTCGGATCAGGCGCCACTGATGGTGGTGGATGACTTTGTGGCCGAACCAGATTCGCTGGTGCGCAGGGTGGCCAGCAGCGGGTTCGTGCCACAGGGCGCGATGTTCCCGGGGGTTCGCACCCGGGCGCCGCTGTCCTATCGTCAGCTGCTGCTGGATTTTCTGAAACCCCTGCTGCCGCAGTTCGGCCTGCCGCCCGGCGCGTTGAGTTTGCAGATGGCGCATTACTCGCTGGTCAGCCTGCCACCGCAGCAGCTGGTGTTCCTGCAGCGCATTCCGCACATCGACACCGTGGCCAGCAACGGGCTGGCCACCGTGCACTACCTGTTTCACGGGGATTGGGGCGGCACCGCGTTCTACCGCCATCGCAAGACCGGCCATGAGTTCATCGACAGCACGCGCCGCGAGGCCTATTTCCGCTGCCTGGAGGAGCAGAGCCATGGCCCCGACGCGCCCGCGGCGGGCTACATCAATGGCGACACGGCGCTGTTCGAACAGATCGGACGGGTCGAGGGCGTGTTCAACCGCCTGGTGGTTTACCGGCGCAATTGCCTGCACTCGGCCTGCATCGACAACGCGCGCGTGCCACCGCCAGACCCGGTGAAGGGCCGGTTGTCGATCAATGGCTTCGTGGACGTGGGCTGAAGGATCGGCCGCGATGCGCCCCGCATCAGAACAGCGACGGCGACATCGGCACGCGTTCGACCAGCGCCGCATCGTTGTTGCGAGGGCTGTTCACGCGCCTGGATACAGGCCATGCGCTGCGCAGCTCATCGGGATAGGGCTGCAGGCAGGCCCAGGCCTCATCCGCCGTGCCATCCAGCCAGCACTGCCACTGCTCGCGCCGCAGGATGGCCGGCTCGCGCTGCCGTGAATTGTGGATGTCCGCCATCATCGGCGAGGCGGGCAGCGTGATGATGGTGCAGCTGAGAATGGGCTCGCCGCCTGCGGGCGTGCTGCTGTCCCACAGGCCGGCGAAAGCAAACACCGGTTGGTCGGCGCAGCCGATGAACCAGGGCTGCTTGTCGCTGGCCACCGCCTGCCATTCATAGAAACCATTGGCAGGCAGCAGACAGCGGCGACCGCGCTTCCAGGCCTCGCGATACGCCGGTGAGGTGGGGATGGTTTCAACGCGCGCGTTCACGGTGCTGTATCCGCCGGCAACGCCTTTGGCAAAGCCGGGGATCAATCCCCATCGCATGCCCACGAGCTCGCGACGGCCTTCATGCCAGCGAATCACCGGCACCGTCATCGTGGGGGCGACGTTGAAGACCTGCAGCAACCACGGCGCGCCCTTCGGGCCGGTTACGTCAAACTGGCGCTCCAGTGCTGCTTCCTCGGGTGTCATGTAGCGGGCGCACATGGGCACAGAGGATAGCCCGGTTCAGGGAGCCGGCGGCAGCTTCACTCCCCGAACGCCCTCTTTGCCGTTCTCTGCCCGCATCACGAAGTTGAGGCGGCTTTTTTCATCGGGTTCAAAAGAATAGGTCGAGCGCGGATTGTCCTCGTCGAAGAATTTGCCCTTGCCTTCAGGAGTCAGCATGCCCATGCGGATGGTGCGCGGTCCCACGGCCATATCCATGACCAGCTGGCTTTCGCTGCGCGAGATGGTGAGCAAACCCTGGGCGAGCTGGTACTTGCCCGTGAAGGCATCCAGTGCGGCGTGAGACATCTTCACGGCATGTCGCTTGGGTTGCAGGCCGGGGATGTACAGGGCGGCCACACCGCCGGCAATCTTCTCGGGCAACGCGCCGAATGCGTTCGTCAGTGCCACGACCGTCACGCCGTCATCCACAAAACGCGAGATTTCCGCGCGGTATCCCAGCATGGTGCCCGCGTGGTGAATCAGGCGGTGTTCGCCCACTTTGCTGATTTCCCAACCGAAGCCATAAGACTGCGGCGTGCCGTCGTTGAGCTTCACTGGCGTCCACATCAGCTCCTGCTCCTGCGATGTGAGCACCGTGTTCGAGCACAACGCGGCCTCCCACTTCGCCAGGTCCAGAACCGTGGACAGGAACGCCCCGCTCGGGCGCACGCCGGGCGGGTTCAACGCATTGAGGTATTTGCCGTCCGCCCATTGATAGCCATTTGCGCGGTGCGCAACCATGTCCTCGATGGTGGTCGTGCGCGTGGCATTCATCTGCAGCGGCGCGAAGATGCGTTCCTGAATGAATTGCGGCCAGGGCTTGCCGGAGACGCGCGATATGATTTCCGCCAGCGCGAAGTAGCCCAGATTGCTGTACGACAGCTTCTCGCCTGGCTTGAACAGCAGCGGCGTGGCATAGGCCGCGCGCACGGCATCGATGTCCGCTTGCGCCTTGAACTGCAGGTCCTGCGTTTCACGTATCAGGCCGGAGGTATGTGTCAGCAGATGTCGCAGCGTGATGGGTTGCCACGCGTCCGGTGCATCATCGATGTACCGGCGGATTGAGTCATCGAGCCCCAATTTGCCATCGCGACTCAGCAGCACGATGGCAGTCGCTATGAACTGCTTGCTCACCGAGCCGATCTGGTACACCGTTTCCGGCGTCGCGCGCGCATCCAGTTCCAGGTTGGCGATGCCATAGCCCTTGGCCTTCACCAGCTTGCCGTTCTTCAGCACGACAATGGATACGGCTGGAGTGTGTTGCTTGGCCATCTGGGCCAGCACGAAGTCATCGACTCGATCGGCTGACGCCACGGTGCTCGCAACCAGGATTGGTCCGAGCCACAGCGCGCGCAGTGCGTACTGCCAGAATGAAGTCGAGATGGAAGATCTCATGGGGCTGTCCTGCTTTTAGGGTGCTGAAGGCAATGGGCACGTGGCCCCAGTTCCGCCCAGCACGCCGGGACGAATGAACCGGCGATCGAAGTGGGCGCGCGCCTCGTAGGCTGTGACGGTGACGCGTGGAATCTCGCTGCCATGCGCGGCTAGCCGGATGTCGTCGCGTTTGCCGCCCCAGAAGTCCAGCGCCACCGGTGCGAAATTCATAGGAAGTGGGCGTGGAACGGCAGATTCGGTGGACCCCTCAATGCTCGCCGCGAGAAACGCCGGCTGCGCGCCGGGCTTGAAGCAGCTCACAGCGACCTCACCGGATGTGCGATCGAAGTCCGCACCGCAATAGCCAATACCGTCGTAGTAGTTGCGGCTTCCGTCTGCCGGGAATTGCGCCGTGTTCTTCGGCGCCAGGAGGCTCAATGAGTAGTTGAGGTGGGTTTCAACCACCGGATCGGATGCAAGGCGCTTTGCATCAGCCGCGGGAAGCAGCCAGTAATGGTTTCCAGCAGTGGGCTGGTCGGCAGCCTTCATCACGTTGGAAGAAGTCCGCCCCGGCCGCAGTCGGCGCACCACCCGACCGCTGCTGAGGTACCGCGCTTCGACATGATTGACGACGAGCAGGTTTCCATCCGGCAACCGCGCGTTCACGCGGGTGGAGAACGCCAGGGCATTGGGTCCCGCCACTTTCCGGTGCTGCTCCGAATAGCGCTGGGCGTTGAGACCTGTGCTGACGCCGGATGCGGCCTCTGCATCCGCCGCCAGTACGCGCGCGGGGAAGCAGCCTTCTGCCAGAGTCACCTGCAAGGATCCGGCGGCATCGGGATCGGGCGAGAGCGCTTTCTGGACCGCAAACATCGTGGTCCAACCCATGAACCCGACGATCCAGGCACCCACCACGGTGGCAGCCACGGCAACGCCACGGGATGCCCGGGTGTGACGATATCGATACTGCAGCCACAGGATGGAAATCGCGGCTATCGCCATTACGAGTCGGACGCCGTCCCTGATCACCCAGCCGCTGCCGGTGAATCCCAGAGACTCCGGCACATCCGGATGCAGTAGAGCCCAACCTGCCGTGACCACGGCAAAGGTGGCGGTACCGGCCAGAAACACGATCACCGCCTGACGCACGTTGGAGGTTACAGCGGCAAAGGCCATTGCCGCGGCGTACACCGCCAGCGAATTGGCCTCTGCACCAGCGCTGAGTCCAGCGAGCACAGCTTCACCGATCGAATGGTGTTGAGTCAGGTTGAAGACGAAAGCGCCGCCAATGGCGGGAAAAATTGCCGCCATCAGGACGAACAGGCCTTTGGCCAGCAACAGTGTCGGGCCCGGCACGGGTCGCGTGAGCCAGTCATGCTTCAGACTGACGACCGCGTCTTCGTAGCAGATCAGGACAATCAGCAACAGCGTGCCCAATTGCATCCCCGTCTGAAGGTAGCTCGCAAGGGCACCAAGCTGCGATACCACATTGGGAAACTGCCATAGCACCTGCAGCAGCGCGATCAGTGCGGCAAAGGGGCCGAACAGCCGCAGATCCTTGCGCAACAAGACACCGATCAGCGAGGGCTGCTTCCTCATGGCACATCTCCCCGCGTGGCCCGCATCAACGCCTTGGAGATCTCGCGCAGCGAAAGCGGCGTCGATTCAAGATGCCGCACACCGCCGCAGTGCTTGCGCACCAGCGCAAGCTGCTGGTCATCGCTGGTGTAGGCGGAATCGACGAAGCGCAGCAGCGCGCCGTCCACCTCCGGATTCAGCCATGTTTCGGGCAGTGCCTTACAATCGTCGCCCTGCGAAAACGTGACGCTAACCTCCCGAAAGCGCGCGCTGAGCGCTTCGATGCTCTCCTGAAACATCAGCCGGCCGCGCACCATGAAGGCCACGTGCGTGGTGCAGCCTTCGATCTCCGAGAGTTCGTGCGAGGAGATCAGAATGGTGGTCTCGTCGGCCTGCGAGAGGATTCCCGACATCACTTCATCGCGTACCAGCGGATCCAGGCCGCTCAGCGGCTCGTCGAGAATCAGCAGCTTGGGGCGGAAGGACAGCGCGCCGATGAGCATGGCCTTCATGCGCATGCCGTGCGAGAGCTTGCCCAGCGCGCGCGTCGGCGGCAGTTCGAACTGCGCCATCAACTGCTGCTCGAGCGCGCGATCCCAGTTGGGATACAGAGCCGACAGATACTCGAGGTATTGGCCAACGCTGAGGCGATCCGGCAACTCCTGGTTCTCGCTGAGAAAGGCGATGCGCAGCCGGTCCTTGGGCTTGAGTTGCCGGGAATCCACACCCAGTACGCACGCGTGGCCGCGATCCGGCGCGAGCACATTCACCAGCATGCGCATGGTGGTGGTCTTGCCGGCGCCGTTGGCGCCGATCAGCGCGCAGGTGGCGCCCTCGGGCACGGACAGATTCACATCCTGCACGGCGTCGTGCCGCCAGAAATTCTTGGCGAGATTCTGCGTCTCGATGATCATTTGTTGCCTCGCATGTGCTGCCAGCCGGCCTTGATCGCGTCGACCACTTCATCCAGGTCCGCGCCCACACGCCGCGCCTCGACCACGAATTTCTCCACCTCTTCCTTGAGCAGGCGCTGCCGGTCGCCAGCGCGCGCTTGCGGTGGCGCGGCCACCACCGTGCCGATGCCCGGACGCACTTCCAGCCAGCGTTCCTGGATCAGGTGCTGGATCACCTTGTGCGCGGTGTTCGGGTGGATCTTCAGATCCGCCGCCAGTGCACGCACCGAAGGGAAGCCCTGCCCTGGTTCGAGCGCGCCGCTCAGGATCGAGCGCGTGGCTGCGAACACGACCTGATCGAAGATCGATTTGCCTGGAGTCAGCGTCAGCCTGAATGGTGTCACATTCGTAATGTGACACATAGGACGGACAAGTCAAGGGATGTAAAGAATATTGGACTTTGTGTATATATTTTATTACTTTGCTGTCTCCCGACACGACCTGCAGAGGCTTCCCATGCTGCTTTCCACTCCGCTCCGCCCGATTCGCGCCTTGCTTCGAGCGACCATCAGCGCCTTGGCGCTCTCCAGTGCCTGCCTGGCCCAGGGCGCGCACGGCCCAGGATCCTCCGGTCCGCCCAGTGAAGAGGTCGTACGCGTGCGGGCCGCCATCGCGGCCATGGGCAAGACATGGAATGCGCAGGTGCTGGCCGAGACCACGCGCCTGTATACCCAGCTGCAGCGCGAGCGGCCGACGGCCGGAATCACGCAGATGAAGAATCTGAGCTACGGACGCGAGGCGCAGCACAAGCTCGACCTGTATTTCCCCGATCAGGGTTTCGAGCAGCTCGGCCCGGTGTTCATCTTTCTGCATGGCGGCGCGGACACCGGCGGCGACAAAGTGCTGCCCGGCACCGATGACCTGGTCTACAGCAATGTGGCCAGGCTGGCCGCGCGTGTGGGTGGTGTCGGCATCAACGCCAACTACCGGCAGATGGCCGGATCGCGATGGCCCGCCGGCGCGCAGGACGTGCGCGCACTCATCGCATGGACGCGCGAGCATGTGGCCGAGCATGGCGGTGATCCCGCATCCATCCTGATATTTGCCAACGGTGAAGGCGCGCTGCATGTGGCGACCTACCTGTTCGACCAGAACCTGCAGCCTGTTGGCGGTCCGGGAATTGCCGGCGCCATTCTGGCCTCCGCCACGCTGGCGCCGGACATGTCATCGAAAGTCGCACGCCGCTACTTCGGCAAGGACGCCAAGCACCTGCCTCTCGCCCTGGTCGACTCGTACCAGGGCAAGGCCGTGCCGATGATGCTGTGGAGCGCCGATCTGGATCCGGTGGAAAGCGGCATGACCGAGCTGAAGGAGAAGCTGTGCCGCAAGGCCGAGACCTGCCCCACCTATGTGCGCCTCGAAGGCCACAACCACGTGTCGCATGTCATGAGCCTGGACTCGGCGGATCTTTCGACGATGAACAGCCTGTTTCGCTTCTATCATTCTGCCGTGCGCAAATAGGCACAGCGGCCATGCGCACCAGGCTGTTCATTCCCATCCTGATCGCCGCGGCTCTGGCATCCGCGGTGGCTAAGCCGATCCGCGCGCATCATGCCATCGCCATGTTCGATGGCAGACGCGTGGTGGAGATCTCCGGCACGATCACGGCGTTTCGATGGATCAACCCGCACGCGGTGTTCGAGCTGGATGGCCGCATCGAAGAGGAGTCTGCCTCCGCGCACTGGATCGTCGAGATGCAGGCTCCGAACTCCATGACGGAAGCGGGCTGGTCGCGCACCACACTCGCCGTGGGGGATCGCGTCACCGTGTTCGCCCATCCCGCGCGCGATGCCACACCCGCCCACGGCGCCAACCGCGTGCTGTACGCGGGTATCATCCTGCCGGGCGGACTGGCGCTGGGTCACACCGACGACAATCGCTGACGCAGAGAAGGAAGCACCATGTCATTCCGCGAAAAGACCGCGTGGCTCACGCTCTGCGCCATCGTCATCGTGACGGTGATGTTCTGGCTGCACTCACCGACGGGGTTCAACGCCCACAACCATCACTGGGTGATGCTGGCGCTGCTGCTGAGCCTGGGCACCTACGTGTGCATCGAAGTGGTGGGCTATGTGGTGTTGCGCCTGCGCTATCCGCGCGATGCGCGGACTCCAAGAGACGAGCGCGAACGGCTGATCGACCTGAAGGCATTGCGCTTCGCCTACTACACCTTCGTGATCGGCACCTTCGGCGGCATCTTCTTCATGCTGCATCTGGTGCACGCCGGCGCCGGCACCATCGGCACGGTGGTGCTGGCGGCCTTCGTCACGGCGCAGCTCGTCAAGCATGCGGTCCGCATCGTCTACTACCGGCGGGATGCCTGATGGCGCCCACCGCCATCACCAACTCGATCCGCCGGCTGCGTTTCGAGCACGGCGAGATGACGCAGCAGGAACTGGCCGAGCGTGTGGGCGTCACGCGGCAGACCATCAATGCCATCGAGGCGGGCAAGTATTCCCCCTCGCTGGAGGTGGCCTTCCGCATGGCCGGGATATTCGGCGTTCGCGTGGATGATGTGTTCCATTACGGCGGCGCGCCGCAATCGCCGAAAGATGGAGTACCCTAGCCGCATGAGCATCGACCGCCGCAGCCTGCTTGCCACGGGAACCGCCGCTCTTGCAGCGGCTGCGTCCGGCATCCGCGACACCAGCGCGGCCGGCAAGACACCGGTGCTGGGGCTCATCTACCCTCCCGCGCGGCGCGACATTCCCGAAGAGGGCCTTGCCATGTATGGCGCGAAGCTGCGCTATGTGGTGACGGGCCTGGGCGTCGAACGCATGACGCCCGAAGGCTTCGACACCGTGCAGGCGCTCATTCCCGCGGCGGCCGAGAAGCTGGCCAAGGCGGGTGCGGACGCCATCGAGCTGACGGGCACCTCACTCACGTTCTACAAAGGCGAGGCCTACAACCAGCAGTTGCGCGAGATGGTGACCAAGGCCTCGGGCCTCAGGGCCACCACCATGAGCAACGGCGTCATCGATGCGCTCAAGGCCGTCGGGGCCAGACGCGTGGCCTGCGCCACCGCTTACAACGATGCGGTGAACGATCGGCTGCGCGCCTTTCTGCGCGAACACGGGCTCGAAGCGCTGGTTGTCACCGGCATGGGCATCGAGGCCATGACGGATGTCGAAAAGGTGACGCAGCAGGATCTGCTGGCCTTCGCGGCACGCGTGCGCGAGTCCGCGCCAGCCGCCGATTCGCTGCTGGTATCTTGCGGCGGATTTCGCACGCTGGAACTGATCGCGCCGCTGGAGGCGCGCACCGGCGTGCCAGTAATCTCGAGCATGCCGCATGGACTGTGGGCCGGTGCGCGGCTGGTCGGCCTGAATGGCGCGGCGCCGGGCTACGGACGACTGCTGTCCAATCCAAACGCCAGCAGCACATTGCCCGGCGCGCCGCCCAAACGCGGATAGCCGGAGTTCACGTAGACCATGCCGTCGACCACGACGGCACCCGCGCCATCGAGCGAGCCGCCCTGTGCCGCCACGCCGTTCACGGTGTCGAAGGCGTGCTGCGTGTTGTAGTCCCACAGCAATCTGCCATCGCTGCTGGAGAAGGCGCGGATGTGTCCATCCATCGCGCCGGAGATGACGGCGTCAGCCATGGCGGTGACCGCGCCGGGCTGCGCCGGACTGCAGCCTTCACGTACCGGCGCACAAGGTGTACTGCGTGCGAACCACACCTTTGCGCCGGTGCGCACATCCAGTGCGGTAAGTCCCCCGCCCTTCACCGGATCGAAGCTGGCATTGCCGATCTGCAGTGAGCCTTGGTCACCGGCCGTGCGCGCGGCATCGGCCACGGCCGCGTAGACATTGCGGCCATCGCTGGCCATGCCCCACTGCACACCGCCACTGCTGCTGCCGATGCCCACACGCGTCTGCCACAACACTTTGCCGCGCGCCTGGGGATCCAGCCCGAACACCACGCCGGATTTTTGCCCCGCCACCAGGATTTCGCGCCCCTCTGGGGTGCGCACCAGCATGATGGGCGCGGCGAAGTCATGGTCCGGGCCGCAATCGGTCGCGCCACCGCGCGCGCACTGCGCGTTGAATACATCCCTGGCCATGAGCTGCTGTGACCACACCACACGCCCGCTGCGCAGCTCGAGCGCGACGACAGCATCGCTGAGCAGCGTGGCCGGAGGGGTGTAATCGTTGCCGGTGCCCACGTACAGCAGGCCACGTCGGGCGTCGATGGTGGGCGCGGACCATACACCCACGCCAGAAGGCCCGAACTGATCGGTGCCGGCCTTCGAGACGCCCGTCTTCTTCGGGGCATCCACCATCCAGGTTTTCCATGCCACCGATCCATCGCGCAGGCGCACCGCTGTGATGCTGCCGCGGAAAGTGCAGCAGGGATATGCCGGGTCCACCGCGCGTGATTCCTCCCAGGAAGCGGCCGGCACGAAGGCCAGCCCATCGTGCGCGACAATCGTGCCGGTGAGCCGCGTGGCTTCATGGGTTTCGACACGCACCTTCCATCGCTGCGCGCCGCTGATGGCATCCAGCGCATACACGCCACCGACCTGATCGCTGAACAGCAGCAGGCGGCGGCCGTTTTCTTCGACGATGGTGGGTGGGGTGCGCACCGGACCACTGGCCTGGTAGGTCCAGTGGATGCAGCCCGTGCGCGCATCCAGCGCCTGCAGGGTGCCGCCCGCGCTGCCCACGAACAGCGTGCCACGCATGATGGTGGGCGCGGCGAAGGCGATGACATCGCCCGCAAAGCCGAAAGCCCACTTGAGCTTCAGGCCACCCAGTTGCGCGGCGGTCAGACCCGCCGCTGCGGCGGGCTGAAATCGCATGTTGTCAGGCGCGGGGCTCCAGCTGGCCCAGGCCGATGCCGTGGTGCTGGCCAGGATGGGGTGGTCCGCCTTGCACAGGGCCGACGGCGGTGGCGCCACGTCGTCGCGCCCCTTGCCGAGAAAGCCTGCCACGGCCTCGCGCTCTTCGCGCCGCATGGGATAAGCCACGCTCATCATCAGGCCGAAATCGAGCGTGCGCAGGATGCGCTGTGGCGACAGCCGCGTCAGGGACTCGCGCGGGGGCGTGCGGGTGCCGGTCTGGTCGTGACAGCTGGCGCAGCGCTGGGCGTAGACCTGCGCGCCGGAAAGGGCCGGCCGCGTATCCGCGCCGGTGGCCGTCGTGGCGGTGACGATGACCGCAATGATGGCCGCACAAGTGCCTGTTCTGGTTCTGGTCACTGCATTCCCCCGCTCAGACGCCATGATATTTTGCCACGGCCTTCAAACCCTGGCGCCCCGGCACGCATCCAATCCTGCGAAAGAGCAAGACCGTGGCAGAAACCCTAACCGACAACCTGCTGATCCTGCGCGCCGCGCGTGGCGATCAACGGGCTTTCGAGCAACTCTACCGCGCCCATGTGGACCGCGTTTATGGCTTGTGTCTGCGTATGACCCGTAATACCGCCAGCGCCGAAGACTGTACCCAGCAGGTGTTCATCCAGGCCTGGAATGCGCTGCCGCGCTTCGAGAAGCGCAGCGCCTTCGGCACCTGGCTGCATCGCATCGCCGTCAACACGGTGCTGGGCCAGCGGCGTTCGGGCATCGAGCTGGTGTTGACCCACGTCCCCGTGGAGATGGATGACACCAACGTCGTCTTCGACACACCGGTGGAAGTGGCCGAGATGGAAGCGGCCATCGACCGCCTGCCCGAAGGCGCACGCGATGTGCTGATCCTGGCCGGCATCTACGGCTATTCACATGGCGAGGTGGCCGCGATGCTCGGTGTGGCCGAAGGCACCTGCAAGGCGCAGCTGCATCGCGCGCGCCAGTTGCTGCGCGAGCGTTTGAGCCTGGAGGCCTGCGGATGAACATCAACACCCCAGAATCCAGGCGGCAGGTGCGTGCCGTGAACGAGCTCCCCAG
>Ga0164241_10005032_pt1 | contig 12540 bp, 11 predicted proteins | sample OricomyardsoilBY_FD_108780 | JGI IMG/M metagenome (GOLD analysis project Ga0164241, IMG submission 108780) | Backyard soil microbial communities from Emeryville, California, USA - Original compost - Back yard soil (BY) | ecosystem: Environmental > Terrestrial > Soil > Unclassified | place: USA...
GCACGTATTGCTACGCCTGTTACCGCTCGACTTGCATGTGTTAGGCACGCCGCCAGCGTTCAATCTGAGCCAGGATCAAACTCTTCACTTAAAGATTGCGATCTTCAATCAAAGAGTATCCATCGGCCCATCGCTGGACTTCTTACAGTCCAATTTCTGGACTCTTGGTACTCGGTTAATGCCTCCAAAGACGCATCGACGCGAGTCCCCACACAAATTACCTGCAAATTTTTAGACAGCACTTCGGCCGCTGCGGGCCGAAGAAGGGGGCGGAATTATAGGCGTGAACCTTATTCCGTCAACCCGTGTATTCAGACACTTACTTTCCCACCGCGAGAACCGCGGGGGCCATCGGTGCGTGAGGGGGCGCATTATAGGGAGCGATTTCGCCCTGTCAACGCGCTGTCACACTTTGGCCCGGATTTCGATTAACTAATTGAATCTGCTTGATTTTTAGGCCGCGCTGGGTGGTCAAATCCTGGCCAGCCACGCTCTCAACGGGCCCTCAGGGCGCCTTTCAGCCCTGCTGCAGCGCCACCCATCGGTATTTGTGCTTACCCACCTGGATCAGGAACTTGCCGGACTGCAGTGCGTGGTCGCGCCCGGCCACCCTGGTGAGGGTTTCCGCGCTGTCGCCGATACGCACCGCACCCTGGTCGATCATGCGATTGCCATCCGAGGTGCTGGAAACCAGGCCGGCATTCTTGAGGACGTTCGCCAGGCGCTGCGGCGAACCGTCAGTAGTTAGAGTCACCTGCTCGATCCCGGCCGGCACGTGCCCCTGCTGGAATCGCGCGATGAATTCGTCGCGCGCGCGCGCGCCTGCGCCACCGCCGTGGAACCGGTCGACGATCTCGACCGCCAGCTCGAACTTCACGTCGCGCGGATTGCGGCCCGCGGCGACCGCAGTGCGCAACGCCGCGATGTCCTGCAGCGCGCGGAATGAAAGCAATTCGAAGTAGCGCCACATGAGCTGGTCGGAGATCGACATCAATTTCCCGAACTGAACGTCGGGGGGTTCGTTTATCCCCACGTAGTTGCCCAGTGATTTCGACATCTTGTTAACGCCGTCGAGCCCTTCGAGCAGCGGTACCGTCATGACGACCTGCGGCTCCTGCCCGTAGCTCTCCTGCAATTGCCGGCCGACCAGCAGGTTGAACTTCTGGTCGGTTCCACCGAGTTCGACGTCGCTCTTCAGGGCCACCGAGTCGTAACCCTGCACGAGTGGATAGAGGAATTCGTGGATGGCGATCGGCTGGTTGCCCTTGTAACGCTTCGAAAAGTCGTCGCGCTCCAGCATGCGCGCCACCGTGTGGCGCGCGGCGATCTCGATCAATCCGGCGGCATTCATCGCGCCGAACCAGCGCGAATTGAAATCCACCCGGGTGCGCTCGCGGTCCAGGATCTTGAAGATCTGCTCCTGGTAGGTCACCGCGTTGGCCGCCACCTGCTCGCGCGTGAGTGGCGGCCGCGTGGCGTTCCTGCCGGTGGGATCGCCGATCAGCCCGGTGAAATCGCCGATCAGGAACGTGACCTCGTGCCCGAACGCCTGGAACTGCCGCATCTTGTTGATGAGCACCGTGTGGCCGAGATGCAGGTCGGGCGCGGTGGGATCGAACCCCGCCTTGATGCGCAGCGGCTGGCCGCGCGCGAGCTTTTTCTTGAGCTCGCTTTCGACCAGCACTTCCTGCGTGCCGCGCATCAGTTCCGCAATCTGATCCTGCATTTCCGAATTCATCTCCCATGGACGGTGGCTGGACCTTGCGGGCGTCACATTCTGGCGTCGGACGCCGTTGACCCTTTGTTGATCCGTGGGTTACGTTGTATAGATCGTGCCGATCTTCATCAAGTCCGCGGTGCCGGGGCTGTCCAGGCGCACTGCCTCAATACTTCAGGTCGCTCTGGTCGCGGTGGTCGTCGGGCTCGCCGCCCTGCCGCGCGCTGGTGAATCCGAAACGCCGGTAGTCGCGGCCCCGCCGCAGGCTGTCGCCCCGCCAGCAGCGGTCGCGCCGCAGGAAGCGAGCATCGCGTTCTCGACCATCGAAGTGGTCGTCAACCGCAACGACACCATGGACCGCCTGTTCCGCCGCTTCGAACTCAACCTCGCGGATCTCGCGACTTTGCGCGGCTTGCCTGAACTGCGCACCCAGATGGACAAGCTGCGGCCCGGTGAACTGCTGCGACTCATGCATCGTGGCAACGAGCTGGTGGGTCTGGAGCGCAAACTCTCCGACAGCGAGACACTCAAGATCACGCGCGACGCGAACGGCTTCAGCAGCGACGTGCTCGAGAACCCGCTCGAGATCCACACGCGCACCGCGAGCGCGACCATCCGGAGCTCCTTGTTCCAGGCGGCCGCGGATGCGCAGCTCGACGATCGCGTCGCCTTCGATCTCGCGGAGATCTTCCAGTACGACATCGACTTCGTGCTCGACATCCAGTCCGGTGATCGATTCACGGTCGTGTACGAGGAAATCTTCCAGGACGGCCAACCGCTGCGCACCGGAAAGATCCTCGCCGCCAAGTTCACCAACGAGGGACGCGAATATCGAGCGGTGCGCTACGTCGACGCGCACGGCAATGCCGACTACTTCACTCCGGACGGTCACAGCCTGCGCAAGGCATTCATCCGCGCACCGGTTCAATTCTCGCGCATCAGCTCACGCTTCAATCCATCGCGCCGCCACCCGGTGTTGAACAGGATTCGCGCCCACAAGGGCGTGGACTATGCCGCGCCGGTGGGGACGCCGGTGCGTGCAGCCGGCGATGGACGAGTCCGTTTCATCGGTCGCCAGGGCGGCTACGGCAACGTCATCGAGCTGGAGCACGGCTCCGGCGTGGTCACCGTATACGGTCATTTGTCGCGATTCGCATCCAGGCTGCACCGCGGGCAGCGCGTCGACCTCGGGCAGGTCATTGCCTATGTCGGGATGACCGGCCTGGCAACCGGGCCGCACCTGCACTACGAGTACCGTGTCCGCGGCGTCCACAAGAATCCCCAGACCGTTCCGCTTCCGGACGCCGAGCCCATCGCCGCCGCCGAGCGCGAGCGGTTCCTGGCGGCCACGGCCGAACTGGTCAACACGCTGGACGTGCCGGCTGGGCGCATTCTCGTAGCCCGCTGACCGGGACCCAAGTTTCACATTCATGCGGGGCGGCCTGTGCTCTGATAAGGCCAGATACGAGCACCGCCATGGATCAGCCCGACCTCCGCTCCGCTGAAAACTACATAAACCGCGAGTTGTCGCTGCTGGAATTCAACGAGCGCGTGCTCGCCCAGGCGCTCGACGAGAAGGTTCCGCTGCTCGAGCGGCTCAAATTCCTGTGCATCTCCTCTAACAACCTCGATGAGTTCTTCGAGATCCGCGTCGCGGGCCTGAAGCAACGCATCGAGCTGGGCTCCGATCAGCCCGGCCCCGATGGGCTCGCCATCACCGAACAGCTCCCCGCCATTCACGAGCGGACGCGCCGGCTGGTCGATGCGCAGTACGCCTGCCTCAACGACATCCTGTTGCCGGCGCTGCGCCAGCAAGGCATCGAGCTCGTGGCGCGCGGGTCCTGGGACGCGGCCACCGCGCAGTGGCTCGAACAATATTTCGAGCGCGAGGTCGAGCCGGTGCTGTCACCGCTGGCCCTCGATCCCGCGCGACCCTTTCCCCGCATCCAGAACAAGAGCCTGAATTTCATCGTGCGGCTCGCCGGCGAGGACGCCTACGGGCGCGACACCGGTCTCGCCGTGGTGCAGGCGCCGCGCTCGCTGCCGCGCGTGGTCGCCCTGCCAGGGGAGGATGGACGCAAGCGATTCGTGCTGCTGACGGGCATCGTCCAGCAGTTCGTCTCCAAGTTGTTTTCCGGCATGGACGTGCTCGGCTGTTACCAGTTCCGCGTGACGCGCAACAGCGACCTGTTCGTCGACGATGAGGAGGTCGACGACCTGCGGCGCGCGCTCGAGGGCGAACTCGCGCACCGCCGTTATGGCGCCGCCGTCCGCCTCGAGGTGTCGCGCGACTGCCCGGCGGATCTCGACTCATTCCTCATGCGGCAATTCACGCTGGGTGAGGTCGATTTCTACGAAGTCTCGGGACCGGTGAATCTCAATCGTCTGTTGGCAATCTACGACCTGGTGCAGCGTCCGGATCTCAAGTACCCGATCTTCACGCCCGGCCTGCCGCGTCGCGTGGCGGGATCCACCGACCTGCTCGCGGTCATCCGCCAGAAAGACGTGTTGCTGCACCATCCATTTCACAGCTTTGGACCGGTGCTCGACTTCCTGCGCGGCGCCGCCGCCGACCCGCGCGTGCTGGCCATCAAGCAGACGCTGTATCGCACCGGCAACGAGTCGCCCATCGTCGACGCGCTGGTGACCGCCGCGCAGTCGGGCAAGGACGTCACGGTGATCGTCGAGCTGCGGGCGCGCTTCGACGAGGAGGCCAACATCGAGCTGTCGAGCCGGCTGCAGGAAGCCGGCGCGCACGTCATGTATGGCGTCGTGGGTTTCAAGACGCATTGCAAGATGTCGATGGTCGTACGGCGCGAGACCGACGGCCTGCGCCGCTACTGCCATCTCGGTACCGGCAACTACCACCCGCGCACGGCACGCGGCTACACCGACTACAGCCTGTTCACCTGCGATCCCGCGATCGGCCAGGACGTGCACGAGCTGTTCCTGCAGCTGACCAGCCTGACGCAGACGCCGCGCCTGACCAAACTACTGCAGTCGCCGTTCGGCCTGCATGCCGCCATGGTGCAGAAGATTGAACGCGAGGCCCAGATCGCCGCCGCCGGACGTCCCGGCCGGATCATCGCCAAGATGAACGCGCTGGTGGATCCGCAGGTCATCGAGGCGTTGTACCGCGCATCGCGCGCCGGCGTGCAGATCGACCTGATCATCCGTGGCCTGTGCTCTTTGCGACCGGGAATTCCCGGTGTTTCCGAGAACATCCGCGTCCGCTCGATCGTCGGCCGGTTCCTGGAACACTCGCGCGTGTTCTATTTCCAAAATGGCAGTGGCGGCAACGACGGCGACAGCGAGCTGTACCTCGCGAGCGCCGACTGGATGGAGCGCAATTTCTTCCGGCGCGTCGAGATCGCATTCCCGGTCCGCGAACAGACCCACCGCGAACGGATACTGCGCGACCTCAACTATTACATCGCCGACAACGTGCAGGCGTGGACGCTGGAACGCGACGGCAGCTACACGCATTGCCTGCGCGGCGATGCCCCGGTGCGCGATGCACAGAATTCTCTGCTGGGCCGCTACGCGGCGGGCAGCGCGCCGGTCACGGTGCCGTAGCGGCCACGGCTCACTTCGCGGTGAACACCCGCAACCGGAAACCCACGCTCTTCAGTTGCTCGATTTCGCTCTGCAGGTCGGCGACCGTGAGCGGATGATCGTCCAGCCAGTCCGGCGGGAACCGCAACTCCAATGAATCCGGGCGCGCGGTGAGCTTGATGTCCGGCAGCGGGACGGAGCTGCGTCCCCGGTGCAGCAGCACCGCCAGGCGCAGCAGCAAGGCCATCGGCGGCGCACGCTTGTCCCAGGGGGGTGCCAGGTCGTCGGCCTCCTCGATCGCCGGCTTCTTGCGGTGGCCGCCCACCATGATTGCCAGCAGCTTCTGTTCCTCGCGCGGGAATCCCGCCATGTCGGCGTTCGCCAGTAGATAGGCTCCGTGGCGGTGATAGCCGCTGTGCGCCACGTCGAGCCCGATCTCGTGCAGGCGTGCCGCCCAGCGCAGCGGCTGTTCGATCGACGGGTCGGAGACCTGCTGCCAGGTCTCCGCCACCTGGTTGAGGAAAACTACCACCGTGTTTTCCACGCGCTCGGCCTGCGCGGCGTCGACGTGGTACCGCTGCTGCATGCTGCGCACGGTGCGGTCACGCGCATCTTCCTCGGTATAGCGGCCGAGCAGGTCGTACAGCAGGCCCTCCCGCATCGCGCCCTCGGCCACGCGTATCGACTCTATGCCGAGCTGTTCGAAGACTTCGGCGAGGATGGCCACGCCGCCGGCGAACGACAGTTTGCGGTCATCGGTCAACGCGCTGAGATTGACGTCGCGGATGTGCTCGACCGCCGACAACTCGTGGATGATGCGCTCGAGGCCGTCGGCGCCGATGTCCACGGCCGTCGGGTCGAGTTCGCGGATGCAATCACCGATGGCGCGCACCGTGCCCGAACTGCCCACCGACTCGTCCCAGCCGCGGCGGCGAAACGACGCCTGGTAGGGCTCGATGGCCTGGCGTGCCGCGACGCGCGCGCGTTGCATGCGCTTCTGCGACAGCCGGCCGTCGGTGAAGAATTCCTCGCTGACCCGCACGCAGCCGGTCTGCAGGCTCTCCATCTCCAGCGGCTCGAGGCCTTCGCCGATGATGATCTCGGTGCTGCCGCCGCCGATGTCGCACACCAGGCGACGACCGGGCCCGGCGGGCATGGTGTGCGAGACACCCGAGTAGATGAGGCGCGCTTCTTCGATGCCGGAGACGATTTCGATGGGATGACCGAGCGCCTCGCGCGCCCGCTCGACGAAGGCTTCCTTGCGGCGCGCACGGCGGAAGACATTGGTGCCGACCACGCGCACGCTGTCGGGCCGCATGTCGCGCAGCCGCTGGCCGAATCTTTCCAGGCAGGCCAGCGCGCGGGCCGAGACCTCCTTGTTCAAGCGGCCGTCGGCTTCGAGCCCGGCCCCGAGCCGGACCATTTCGCGCAGCCGATCGAGAATGACGAGCTGGCCGTGCGTGTAACGCGCGACCACCATGTGGAAGCTGTTGGAACCGAGATCTACTGCGGCAAGAACGTCCGGGACGGACTTCGATGCGCGCCGCGTCAAGGAGAGCGCGTCAGGCCGTGAACGAGGAGCCGCATCCGCAGGTGGTCTGCGCGTTCGGATTGCGAATCACGAACTGCGCGCCGTCCAGGCCTTCGCGGTAGTCGATCTCCGCGCCGGTCAGGTACTGGATGCTCATCGGATCGACCAGCAGCTTCACGCCCTGGTTCTCCACGCAGGTATCGCCATCCTGTTCGGACTCGTCGAACTCGAAGCCGTACTGCATGCCCGAGCAACCGCCACCCTGGATGAACACCCGCAGCTTGAGGTTGGGATTGCCCTCGCCGCGGATCAGGTCGCCGACCTTGCGTGCGGCCGCGTCGGTGAAGGTGAGTGTCTCGGTTTCGGTCATGGGTTGCACACTACGCGCCGGGCTTGGCCGCCGCAACCGCGGGGTCGGATTCGGCCTGCGTTTCGGGGGACGCCGCGGCGCCATTCGCCAGCGGGATGAGCTTTCCCGTTATGACGGCGCCTGGGGCCATTTCAATGACGCCGTAATAGACATTTCCATTGACGCGCGCCTTGCCACCGAGCACCAGCCGCTCGCGCGCGCACATGTCACCGTTCACGGTGCCATTCATGACGATGCTGGTGACCTCGACCCGGCCCTCGATGAAGCCGCTTTCACTCACCGACAGCGCGCCGCCGTCTTCGGCATTGCTGCGCACGTTGCCGTTCACGCGGCCGTCGAGATGCAGGCCACCCGTGAATTCAAGATCGCCATTGAGATTCGCCGTCTTGCCGAGCAACGTATCGATGCGCGTGGATGTCTGCTTGCGTCGCCCGAACATGACCTACTCCCAAGCTCCGCTCACTGCGGATCGACACTCCACACGTACGACTGCTGCACAGGCGCCGAACCACGCTTGTTGGATTTGACCTCGACGAGCAGCTGTTCGGGTTTCATGCCCGGGGGCATGGTGATTTCCTCTTCGATGTTTTCGAGATATCGAAAGGTGAAGGGTATCTCACGCCGTTTGCCGCCCGAGAGTGTCGCGAAATCCGCACGCCCCGGTTTGCCATCGATTTCGCCATCGACTGACAAAACGACGACGCCGCTGACCACCGTGTCCGGCTTCATGGGCTGGACCAGGGTCACGCGGATGCGAAATTTGTTTGCCGCGGCCGTAGCCACCATACGCGCCTGCTGGATTTTTACCTCGGCCGAGTTCGCATTTTGGGTGACGATCCCCCGGAAAAAGGCCAATTCCTGGTTGGCGCGGGCCACCTGAGCCTGCAAATCGCCGATCGTGCGTTGCACCTCTTCGCGCTCCCGGGTCTGTCCTACGGTGGAGGATTCCAGCTGCGCCACCTTGGCGCGCAACTCGGAAATCGTGCCGTCGCCGTCTTCGATCCGCTGCTGCAGGGCACGCCGTTCCTTGAACGCCGCGATGGCGTCGAACTTCGCGCTGTAGCGGCCGAATTCGAACATGCCGTAGACGCCACCGGCCACCAGCAGCACCAGCACGACGATGGTGACGATCCGCCGCGTGGGCGCGTAGGTCGTGACGACGAGTTTGGGCGGCAGTCCCGGCATCGGTGACTCAGGCCTCGGCCGCGGCCGCGAGCTCCGACTGCCACCAGTCGGGCAGTGCCGGCGCTCCGTTGGGAAAGGCCTTGGGCGCGAGTTCGGTCAACATGCGCAGGTATACCGGCCGCTTGAAGTAGATCACCTCGCGCACCGGTTCCCAGTAGTTTGACCAGCGCCAGCCGTCGAACTCCGGCTCGTCGGTACCCTTGAAATTGAATTCGAGCCCGCTCTCGGGCACCGCCACCCGCAGTAGGAACCAGCGCTGTTTCTGGCCGATGCAGGTCGGGCCGCGGCCACGACGCACGTACCGCTTCGGCAGCCGGTAACGCAGCCAGTCGGAGGTGGAGCCCGCGACTTCGACGTGTTCACGCGTCAGCCCGATCTCCTCGTGGAGCTCGCGGTACAGGGCCTGCTCGACCGCTTCGCCCTGGCGCACGCCACCCTGCGGAAATTGCCAGCCGCGGGCGCCGGTGCGCTGGCCGAGAAAAACCTCACCGCTGCCGCGCATCAGTACGATGCCGACGTTGGCTCGATACCCCTCTGTGTCGATCCAATCGCTCATGCGCACGTTTTACCGGGAGCCACGCGGCCGAACAAGGCGAGACTACAATGCGCGGTGCTTTCACGCCCCGCTCCCACCATACGATTCGCCGCGTTGCTGCTGCTGGCGGGCATCGTCATCGGCTTGAGCCTGGTCACGGGCTCGACCGAAATCGGCATGCACGATGCGGTGGCAGCGGTTCTCGGCGCTCCGGCCGAACCGGCGCGCACCGTGGTCATGGAGCTGCGCGTGCCACGCGTGTTGTCCGCGCTGGCCATCGGCGCCCTGCTGGCCGTCGCGGGGACCTTGTTGCAGGCGCTGTTTCGCAATCCGCTGGCCGATTCGTACGTGCTCGGCGTCTCGGGTGGTTCGTCGCTGGGCGCGTTGCTGGCCCTGCTGGTCGGCGGCTCGTTGTGGCTGGTGCAGACCTCGGCGGCCGCGGGAGCCGTGCTGGCGACATTACTGGTACTGGCGCTGGCGCGCGGCGGCGGCACGGTGCGCGTGCTGCTCACCGGCGTGGTGCTCGCCAGTGCTTGCGGAGCACTGGTGACGCTGGTGCTGGTCCTGGCCGACAACGGCCAGCTGCGCGGCATGATGTTCTGGCTGGCGGGCGACCTGGGTTGGGCCGCGCGCCCCTGGACCATGGCCGGGGCCGCGTTGTTAGCCACCGCCGCGGTGAGCCTGGTCGCGAGGCCCCTCGACGTGCTCGCGACGGGTGAAACCACCGCGCAGAGCCTGGGGCTCGACCTGCCCCGCTGGCGCATGATCATCGTGATCCTCGCCGGCATGCTCACGGCCGGCGCGGTCATCCAGGGTGGCACCATCGGCTTCGTCGGCATGGTCGTGCCGCATCTGGTGCGCCTGGCCTTCAGGACCGCGGCACATCGGGTGGTGGTACCGGCGGCGGCACTTGCCGGCGGCACCTTGTTAGCCGCGGCGGATCTCGTGGCACGCACCGTGGCGGCGCCGCGGCAATTGCCGGTGGGCGCGATCATGGCGCTGCTGGGCGTGCCGATCTTTCTCGCGTTGTTACGCCGCTTCGAAACGGCCCGGGCCTGATCCCCGCCCTCACCCGATCACGTGCGTGGAAACTTCCACGCGGTTGCGGCCGGCGCTCTTGGCCCGGTACAGCGCCGCGTCCGCCTCGGCGATGAGACGTTCGGCCAGCGCCTTGTAATCGTGTGATCGTGGCTGCGGTTTCGCGGTGGCCAGCCCGACGGACAGGGTCACCGTGACATGCGCCCCGCCGTGTACGCGCACCGGGCTCGCGCCCACGCCCTGGTGGATGCGTTCGGCCAGCTTGAGTGCCTGTGACGACTCGGCGCCGGCCAGCAGGATGGCGAACTCGTCGCCGCCGAACCGCGCACCGGTGTCGCCGGCGCGGATCTCGGCCTCGGCGCGCCGCGCCACTTCCTTGAGAGCCTCGTCCCCGGCCAGGTGGCCGAAGCGGTCGTTGATCTCCTTGAAGTGGTCCACGTCGATCATCAGACAGGCCAGCGCCTTGCCGGTGCGCTCGGCGCGCGCCAGCTCTTCGCGCAGGCGGTTCTGGAAATAACGCCGGTTGTGCCAGCCGGTGAGGAAATCGGTGACGCCGGAACGCAGCAAGCGCGCGCGATTCACCGCGTTTTCCAGGCTGATGGCCACGATCACGCCCAGGTGCGCGAGGAAATCCGCGGCCAGGTCATGCGTGAAGCGCTGCGCATCGCGGCTGCCGAAGGCGATCACGCCGATGGCGCGGTTGTCGCGCGGCAGCGGGATCAGCGCGACGCTGCCACGGCTCAGCGACGGCGATACCAGCAGCTCGTGATCGGCCGCATCGAACGGCCCGAGCCAGGGCCGGTCGAACTGCGCCAGGCGCGGCGCCAGCGGCGAGACCGCATCGACGAAGCGCACTTCTTCGATCACGGCACTGCTGAGCTGCTCGTTGCCCGACAGATGCCGCAGCTCGTGCTGGGGATCGAACAACGTCAGTGTCACCACGTCGAGGCCGTAGGCATCGCGCAATCCCGACACGATGCGATCGAACAGCTCGCCGAGGGAGTGGGCGCGCAGCAGCTCGATCTCGCGCGCCTGCGTCTTGCGCAGCAGCAGTTCGTTGCGCTGGACCTCGTCGGTCAGCGCCCGCAGCCGCTCGCGCAACTCGTCAGCCGTTCCCGCGTATGGATCGCGCGTGGCGCGATTCACGCACGCCGCTCCGTAACCGAACGGCGGTCTTCCAGGTACTCGCGGCCGCGGCGCATGAGGTTTTCGAAGGCCGCGAAGTCCTGCGAAAGCACCGCGGCGCGCAGCCGCTCGATGGCCTGCGACAGCGCCTCGAGGGATTCCGTGCCGTAGTCGTTCAGGCTCTGGATCTCGAAATACAGCTCCGGACTCTCCTGCGCCACCTTGGTTGCCACGTCGAGCTGCGAGTCGAACGTGGTCGACGACAGCTTCGCGAGGCGCGGCGCGGCTTCACCACTTTCGGCCAGCGCGGTGAAAAACGCGATGTTGAGCGCGTGCGACAGCCCCAGCACGTAGGCGATCAGCCGGTCGTGGTCGTCCAGCGACATGACCACCTGCTCCACCATGGTCGAGGCGAACAGTTCGCGCGCCGCGGCGGTGGCGTCGGCCGAGCCCGCCTCGACGAAGATCACGTGACGGCCCGAAAGCAGCTCGGTGTCCGGGCCGAACATCGGATGCAGCGAGGTCACGCGGCAGCCATGCGACTTCAGGGCGTTCAATCCCGCCCGTAGCGGCGACTTGAGCGAGCCGACGTCGAAGATCACGCCCTTCGGGCGGCGCATCGCGATTTCACGCAGGATCTTGTCGGTGATGCCGAGCGGCGTGGCGATGACGATGAAATCCTGCTTGAGGGCGCTGTCGCGCCAGTCGGGCAGGTGCGTGAATCCGGCCGGCGCTCCCGCCGGGTCCGCGACCTCGACGGCGAAACCCTGCGAGGCCATGAAGTCCGCGAACCAGCGCCCCATCTTGCCGGCGCCGCCGATCACCAGCGCGCTGCGCCCCGAACCCGCGCCCTGCGCCGCGACGCTGGCCTGCTCCTGGGTAGTTAGGGAGGAACGGATCAGCAGGCGCAGGATGTTCTCGGCCACCTGCGGCGAGACGCCGTACTGCCGGCCGGCCTCGCGCGCCGCCAGCAGCACTTCCTTCTCGCGGTTGTAGTCGCGCGTCGCCTGGCCGGTGGAGCGCTTGGCGCGCGCCACTTCGCGGCTGGTTTCCTGCCGTTTGCCGACCAGTTCGAGGATCTGCCGGTCGAGTTCGTTGATCCGGCGACGCAGATCTTCGAGCGAGCTCATTTAACACCTGAATTTGTCATACGCGGACCTAGCTTTTACGGGCTGCGACGCATGACTGCAAGGTAGCCCATCCACGGATAACATATCGGCCATGGAGATCTACAACGACCTGCTGCCGGATCCGCTGCCCACCGAACCCATGGCGCTGGCCGGCGCCTGGCTCGCGACCGCGATGGCGGCGCGCCAGCAGCCGAATCCCGACGCCATGGTGCTCGCCACCGCCACCGCCAACGGGCAACCGTCGGCACGCATCGTGTTGTGCAAGCAGCTGGACGCCGAGCTCGGCCGGGTTTCCTTCGTGACCAACTACGACTCGCGCAAGGGCCGCGAGCTCGAGCAGAACGCACGCGCGGC
>Ga0164241_10005033_pt1 | contig 12539 bp, 12 predicted proteins | sample OricomyardsoilBY_FD_108780 | JGI IMG/M metagenome (GOLD analysis project Ga0164241, IMG submission 108780) | Backyard soil microbial communities from Emeryville, California, USA - Original compost - Back yard soil (BY) | ecosystem: Environmental > Terrestrial > Soil > Unclassified | place: USA...
TCTGCGTCCCGGTCGGGCGCCTGAGTGGCCGCCAGTTCAACGCGGTCATCGCCCTGGCCCGCGACTACGGCACCGGCGAGGTGCGGCTGACCCACCAGCAGAACGTCCTGATCCCGCACGTGCCGAACGAGCGCGTCGACGCGCTGCTCGCCGAGCCGCTCGTGGTCGACGAGCTGAGCGCCTCGCCGCCGCTCTTCACGCGCGGCGTGCAGAGCTGCACGGGCAAGGAGTTCTGCGGCCTCGCCAAGGTGCACACGAAGGAGCGTGCCGGCGAGATCGCCCGGTTCCTCGACACCCACGTGCGCCCCAACGGCCACGGCGACGACCTCCGCGTCCACTTCGCCGGGTGCTCGTCCGGCTGCGCGCAGCAGGCGATCGCCGATGTCGGCATCGAGGGCGTGCTCAAGCGCTTCGACGGCGAGATGATCGAGGCGATGGACATCCGCGTCGGCGGGCGCCTTGGGCCTGACCCGCGCTTCGGTGACGTGGTCGCCAAGAAGGTCCCGCACTGGCTGCTCAACGAGACGCTGCTGCGGATCTTCACGCTCTACGAGCAGCACCACGCCGACGGCCAGACGTTCCGCGACTTCGCCGGCGAGACCGAGCCCGCCTGGTGGGAGGAGCGCCTGACCCCCGCCGTGGACGAGCCCGAAGCGGCGCTCCAGACCCACTGAGACCCACCAGAGAAAGCGAGTTCCCGTGACTCCCGGGTGCGATCGGGTTCGACTGGAGACGCGACCTGCAGGACCAACTGGTTCGCCGCCTACACGTACTGGTACCTGAAGTACTACGGGCACGACGAGGTCGTCCTGGTCGACGGCCCGCGCGAGAAGTGGATCGCCGAGGGTCGCCCGACGACGACCGACGTCCCGGCCCACGCGCCGGCGACGTTCACCGCGACGCCCGGTGACCCCGCGATCCGGGCCAGGCGCAACGAGGTCCTCGCGGCGCTGGGCACCGACAGCAGGCTGGTCGACGTCCGCTCGCCGCAGGAGTACTCCGGCGAGCTGATCTCCCCGGCCGGCTACGAGCAGGAGGGGGCGCAGCGGGGTGGCCATATCCCCGGCGCTGCGTCGGTGCCGTGGTCCCAGGCGGTCCGCGAGGACGGGACGTTCAAGTCCAGGGCCGAGCTCGAGGCGCTCTACGGCGACAAGGGCGTGCTCGGCGGCGAGCCGGTCATCGCCTACTGCCGCATCGGCGAACGCTCCGCGCACACGTGGTTCGTGCTGCACGAGCTGCTCGGCCGGGGCGACGTGAAGAACTACGACGGGTCCTGGACCGAGTGGGGCAACCTCGTGGGCGCGCCCATCGAAGTGGGGTAGTCCACAAAAACAAATGGTCGTTTGATAGTGTTGCGGCGACAGCCGTGACGTTCACGATCCAACAGACCCGAGCCGCCGCCGCGCACCCGTCCGCCCTGGGCGGCGTGCCGGCCACGCCGACCGAGAAGAGGTCGACATGATCGACACGGGCACGCCATCCGTCGAGGTCGAGCGCGTCGAGTGGGACGCCTCGAGCGACGCGCGCGGATGCGCCGCGATCGTGTCGATGAACCGGCCCGACCAGCTCAACGCCGTGAGCTGGGAGATGCTGCGCGGGCTGCGGAGCGCGATCGACCAGCTCAACGACGACGAGGACGTCCGCACGATCCTCCTGACCGGCCGCGGCCGGGCGTTCAGCGCGGGCGGCGACCTCAAGGGGTACCTCGACCTCCAGCGCGACCCGGTGCGCTTCCCGAAGTTCCTCGACGAGTACTCGGAGTTCGTCTCGCGCCTGCGGTACGTCCGCAAGCCGGTGATCGCGCTCGTCAACGGCGTCACGGCCGCCGGCGGTCTCGAGATCCTGCTCGGCTGCGACTTCGCCTGGGCCGCCGAGTCGGCGGAGATCGGCGACGCGCACCTCAAGTACGGCCAGATGGCCGGCGCCGGCTCGCTGGCGCTGCTCCCGCGCGTCATCGGGCCGTTCCGCGCCCGCGACCTGATCTTCTCCGGCCGGATGCTCACCTCCGCCGAGGCCCTGGACTGGGGCCTGGTCACCCGCGTGGTGCCCGACGACGAGCTGCTCCCGGCCGGCCTCGCCTTCGCCGAGTCGATCGCCGGGAAGAGCCGCATCGGCGTCGAGAACGTCAAGTACGTGATCAACGCCGGGCTCGCCTCGGGAACCGGCGTCGACGACGCGATGCGCCTCGAGCGCGAGCGCGCCGTGTCGTACTGCCTGACCCACGGCGACTCGCTCGAGGGCCTCAACGCCTTCGCCGAGAAGCGCCGGCCGGACTTCGGTTAGGCGGGAGACGGCGATGGACAGGCCTTCGTTCCTGGGCAAGACCGCCGTGGCCGGCGTCGGCTACACGGATCTCACCAAGCGGTCGGGCGTGAGCGTGCTCGCGCTCGCGACCCAGGCGTGCCAGCGCGCGCTCGACGACGCCGGCCTCGACGCCTCCGAGCTCGACGGGATCGTCAGCTACAGCCTCTTCGAGGACTCCGTGCCGGTCCAGAGCGTCGCGACGGCGCTCGGGCGCCGCGAGCTGAGCTACGCGATCGACCTGAGCCTCGGTGGCCAGGCGCCCTGCTACGCCGTCACGCTCGCGGCGCTCGCCGTCTCCTCGGGCATGGCCGAGAACGTCCTCGTCTTCCGCGCGCTGAACGGGCGCAGCGGCGTGCGCATCGGCTCGCAGCCGTTCCCGTCGCCGACCGCCCAGTACCGCTACCCGATCGGCCTCACCGCGTTCCCGCAGCTGATCGCGCTGTGGGCACGGCGGTTCATGATCGAGACCGGCACGACACACGAGCAGCTCGGCGCGGTCGTGCTCGCGCAGCGGGCCTACGCGGCCCTCAACGAGCGCGCGATCCAGCGCACGCCGCTCACGCTCGACGGCTACCTCAACGGCCCGTTCGTCGTCGACCCGTTCCGCACCTACGACTGCACGTCCGAGGTCGACGGCGCCTGCGCGGTGCTGGTCACCTCGCTCGACCGCGCCCGCTCGCTCGCGCGGCCGCCGGCCGTGATCGAGGGCGCGGCGTGGGTGACCCCCTCGGGCTCCGGCCTCGACATGGGCGACTTCTTCGGCTGGGACGACTGGTCGCGCAACTGCCACAGCCACCTCGCCGACCGCCTGTGGGCGTCCACCGGAGGCCTCGGCCCGCAGGACATGGACTTCGCCGAGATCTACGACTGCTTCAGCAGCGTCGTGCTCATGGGGCTCGAGGGCCTCGGCCTCGTCGGGCGCGGCGAGTCGGGGGAGTTCGTGGCCTCCGGCGAGACCGCGCTCGCCGGCTCGCTGCCCGTCAACACCCACGGCGGCCTCCTCTGCGAGGGCTACCTGCACGGCATGAACACGGTCGCCGAGGCGGTGCTGCAGCTCCAGGGCCGCGGCGGCGACCGCCAGGTCCCCGAGGCCAACCGCTGCGTCGTCACCTCGGCCGCGCTCCAGGACGGCTCCGCCCTCGTCCTCTCGGTGGACGCGTGACCGGCGTGGTCCAGCACGGCTTCGTCGAGGTCCCGACCGACGCGGACAGCGCCTGGTGGTGGGCGGCGATCGCCGAGGACCGGCTGCTGCTGCCGCACTGCGACGGGTGCGACCGGTGCTTCTTCCCGCCCCAGCCGACGTGCCCGTACTGCGGGTCACCGGCCGGCGAGCCCGTCGCGTCCGCCGGGACCGGCCAGGTGTACTCCTGGGTCGTGGTCCACGTGGCGCTGCACCCCGGGTTCGCCGAGGACGTGCCGTACACGATCGTCGCCGTCGAGCTCGACGAGGGCGTCCGCGTCCTCGGCCGGCTGCGGGAGGAGCTGGAGCTCACCGCCGGGCTGCGGCTGGAGCCGCACTTCTACGACGCCGGGGGACGCAGGATGCTCGGCTTCCAGCCGGCGAGCTGAGGCGGCGCGCGATGACGCTGGCCGACACCGTCACCTCCGACGCCCGCCGCGCGGCCTACGAGCGGTCGGGCGCGTGGGACTCCTCGACGCTGCCGAGCCGCCTGCGGGAGCTCGCCGCGGCGGACCCGGACGCGCTCGCCGTCGTCGACTGCGGCGGGGAGCGGACCGCCACGCGCGGCGAGCTGGCCGCCGACGTGCGGCGGCTCGCCGGGTACCTGCACGCGCGCGGGATCGGGCCCGGGGACGTCGTCAGCGTCCAGCTGCCGAACTGGTACGAGACCGTCGTCGTCGACCTCGCCGTGCTCGCCGTCGGCGCGGTGCTCAACCCGTTGCTCCCGCTCTACCGCAGCAAGGAGCTGCGGCAGATGCTCTCGCGCAGCGGCGCGAAGCTGATCTTCACGCCGACCGTCTACCGCGGGCACGACTTCGGCGCGATGATCGGCGACCTCCGGCGCGAGGTGCCGACGCTCCTCGAGCACGTCGCCGTCGAGGACCCGCTCGCGGCGCCCGGCGCGTTCCGCGGCTGGCTCGCGACCGCCGGGAGCGAGGCCGACTTCCCGGAGCGCCCCGCCGGCGCCGTCTCGGAGCTGATCTTCACCTCCGGGACCGAGGCCGCGCCGAAGGCGATCATGCACACCGAGCAGACCGCGAACCACGGGGTGCGCTCGGTCTGGTCCTCGATCGGCATGGGCGACCACGAGGTCGTCTGGATGCCGTCGCCGATCGGCCACTCGACCGGCCTGAACTACGGCGTGCGCCCGGCGGTCTACTTCGGCGTGCCGCTCGTCCTGCAGGACCGCTGGTCGGCCGCCGACGCGGCGCGGCTGATCGCGCGCTTCCGCTGCTCCCACACGCTCGCCGCGACGACGTTCCTGGCCGACCTCGTCGAGCACGCGGCGAGCGACGATCTCGACGTCTCGTCGCTGCGCTACTTCGGGTCGGGCGGCGCGCCGGTGCCGCCGGCGCTCGTCGAGGCGGCCCGCGCCGCCGGCATCGGAGTGCTGCGGCTCTACGGCTCGACCGAGCTGCTCTGCGCGACGTGGAACCGGCCGGACAGCCCGCCCGAGAAGCAGGTCTGGACCGACGGCCGCGCGCTCGACGGCGTCGAGATCGAGGTCCGTACCGCCGAGGGGGAGAGCGTCCGCGACGCGCCGGGCGAGATCTTCGGCCGCAGCCCGAACGCCTGCGTCGGCTTCTTCGGCGACCCCGAGCGCACGCGCGCGAGCTTCGCGCCCGACGGCTGGATCAGGACCGGGGACATCGGCGTCCTCGACGGCGACGGCTACCTCACGATCGTCGGCCGGATGAAGGAGATCATCATCCGCGGCGGGCTGAACATCGCCCCGCGCGAGATCGAGGAGATGATGGTCGACGTGCCCGAGGTCGAGAGCGTCGCGGTCGTCGGCCTCCCGCACGACCGGCTGGGGGAGGTCGTCTGCGCCTGCGTCGTGCCGCGCGACGGCGTCGCGCTCAGCCTCGAGGACCTCGTCCTGCGGCTGCGCGCCCGGGGCGTCGCCACCTTCAAGCTGCCGCAGGTGCTCGCGCGCGTCGACGCCCTGCCGATGACGTCGACCGGCAAGGTCCGCAAGCACGAGCTGGTCGCCGCGATCGCCGCCGGCACGGTGCCGGTCGAGCGCGCCGTGTAGTCCGAGTTCGCAAGCCACCCCCACGAAGGAGCCCAGTCGTGAAGATCAGGCGGTTCGTCACAGCGGAGCAGACCGACGGCAGCGTGCTGGTGCGGGTCGACGACGCGATCCCCGACACCGAGACGGTGACGCCGGCGACCGTGATGTGGGGCTGGGACGAGCTCCCGGCGCTCCCGATCCGGCCCGAGGACCTCGGCGGCGCCTACGTCGAGCGCGCGCTCTTCCCGGCGGCGGGCGGCACGAGCTTCAACCTCATCGTCTTCCCGCCCGCGGGCGATCGGTTCGGCGCGGACGGCGACGACAACATGCACCGCACCGACACGATCGACTTCGCGTTCGTGCTCGAGGGCGAGGTCGTGCTCCGCCATCCCGGCGCCGAGGAGGTCACGCTTCGGCGCGGGGACGTCTTCGTCCAGAACGGCGCGCTGCACGAGTGGGTCAACCGCTCCGCCGAGCGCTGCGTGATGGGCTGCGTCGTCGTGGCCACGCAGCGCACCGGCGGCTGAGCGCTAGCCGAGCCAGTCCTCCCAGCGCGGTCCGCGGATCAGCGCCGACGGGCCGGGCAGCATCGAGCCGGCGGCCATGCTCGCCGGGCCGGGGATCGCCTCGACGGCGACGTCGTCGCCGCGGCGGGCGACCAGCCGCCGGACCTGGTCGACCAGCCGCTCGACCCGCGGCCCGGCCAGCTCGGTGTCGGCGGCCGACCCGGCGGTGGCCAGCTCGAGCAGCAGCCGGGCGATCTCCGCGCCGGCGACCGGCTGGGTCGGGACGTCGATGATGCGGGTGACGTCCCCGTCCCGGTTCCAGTCGAGCATCTGGCCGGCGAACTCGTGGAACTGCGTCGCCCGCAACACCACCGGCCCGGGCGAGGCCGCCCGCGTCGCGTCCTCGTGGGCGACCTTGGCGACGTAGTAGCCGTAGTCGGGGCTCCTGTCGGCGCCGACGATCGAGAGCACCACGGTGCGGCGCACGCCCGCCGCGTCGGCGGCGCGGCCGAGGTTCCGCGCGACGGTCGCGAAGAACGCCGTGGCCTCGGCCTCGTCCAGCGACGGGCTCTGGGTCGCGTCGACGACGGCGTCGACGCCGTCCAGCGCCTCGCTCAGCCCGACGGGAGCGAGCAGGTCGAAGCCGGTCTCGCGGGCGAGCCCGACGACCTCGTGCCCCGCGGCCTCGGCGAGGGCTCGGACCTGGCTGCCGATCAGCCCGGTGGATCCGGCGACGGCGATCTTCATCGTGTGTGCTCCTTAACGCGGATAGTTGATGTCTGCGATTACAGCAGAAACGCGGACACTTGTCACCCGGGTATCGTCCGGGCATGAAGAAGATGAGCGCGGGCGTCGAGTGGGCGATCCACTGCTGTGTGGTGCTCAGCCAAGCCGACGGCCCGGTCTCCGCCCAGCGGCTCGCCGAGTTCCACGGGATCTCCCGCACCTACCTCGCCAAGAGCCTCCAGGCGCTCTCCCGCGCGGGGCTCGTCCAGACGACCGAGGGCCGGGTGGGCGGCTACGTCCTCGACCGGCCGCCCGCCGAGCTGACGGTGCTCGACGTCGTCCTCGCCGTCGAGGGCGAGGAGCCCGCCTTCCGCTGCACGGAGATCCGCCGGAACGGACCCTTCGGAGCCGCGCCGCGGGCCTGCCTCCGTCCCTGCGGCGTCGCCCAGGTGATGGCCGACGCCGAGCGGGCCTGGCGCGCCTCGCTCGCCGCGGTGACCATCGCCGGCCTCGCCGCGCAGGTCGCCACCGGGAGCGACGGACCCACCCAGACCGCGATGCGGGAGTGGCTCAGGCCCTGAGGATCAGCCCGCGCCGGCCTCGAGGCCGTACAGCTCCGCGGCCATCTCGGACGTGAAGGCGTCCGCGGGACCGTGGTGCTGGACCTCGCCGTGCGACAGCACGAGGACCGAGTCGGCGAGCTGCACCGCGCGGGTGACGAACTGCTCGATGACGATGATCGAGCTGGCGCCCCGCAGCCGCTCGAGCGACTGGAAGAGGCCGGCGACGATGCCGGGCGCGAGCCCGTGCGAGAGCTCGTCGACGATCAGCAGCCGCGGCGGCGACACAAGCAGGCGCGAGAACGCGAGCATCTGCTGCTCGCCGCCGGAGAGCTTGCGCGCGGGGAGCCGCTTGCGCTGGGCGAGCTGGGGGAACAGCTCGTAGGCGGTCTCGACGTCGCGGCGGATCGACGCGCGCGAGCCCTGGAAGAACATCCGCAGGTTCTCGGCGACGGTGAGCGACGGGAAGATCGCGCGGCTGTCCGGGAGGTGGCCGATGCCCAGGCGCACGCGCCCGTGGCTCGACGTGCTCCCGAGCGCCTCGCCGTCGAGCTCGATCGTGCCCGCGGCCGTGCGCACGATCCCGCTGAGCGCGTTGGCCAGCGAGCTCTTGCCGGCGCCGTTGGGCCCGAGGAGCGCGAGCACGGTCCCCGGCTCCAGGGAGAACGAGACCGACCGCAGCGCGGTGACCTGGCCGTACTGCACCTCCAGCCCGGAAACGTCCAGGCGGGCCGGCTGCGTGGCGGGCTTCGCCGCCTGCGTGCTCGACGACATCAGAGAACGACCTCCGTCCCGGCATCCGCCCCGAAGTAGGCCTGGCGTACGACGTCGGAGCCGAGCACCTGGTCCGGCGAGCCCTCGGCGATGACCTTCCCGAAGTCGAGCGCGACGAGGCGGTCCGAGACCAGGCGCGCGAACTCGAGGTTGTGCTCGATCACGAGCATCGACAGCTTGTGCTCGGCGCGCAGCGCGCGCAGCAGGTCGCCGACCTCGGTGGCCTCGAGCTCGGCGAGGCCGGAGACGGGCTCGTCGAGGAGGAGCACGCGCGGGCGCGACGCGAGCGCGCGCGCGAGGTCGACCATCCGCACGACCCCGACCGACTGCTCGCCGGCGAGCTCGTCGGCGATCGCCTCGAGGCCGAGGCGGCGCAGGAGCATCGACGGCGACAGCGGCGAGTCGTCGGCCATCGCCGCCTCCTCGAGCCGCTTGCGGTTGGAGAGGTAGCCGCCGAGCGGGAGCTTGGTGCGGCGGCCCGCGAGGTGGCCGAGGACGACGTGCTCGCGCACGGTCAGCCCGTCGAACAGCGACAGCTGCTGGAACGTGCGCGCGACGCCGAGGCGGGCGCGGCGGACGACCGACGCGCGCGTGATCTCGTCGCCGAAGAGGGACACGGTGCCGCTCTGGGGGCGCCGGACGCCGGCCGCGACGTCGAGGAGCGTCGTCTTGCCGGCGCCGTTCGGGCCGATCAGCCCGACGCTCTCGCCGGGCGCGATCGCGATCGACGCGGAGTCGACGGCGACGATGCCGCCGAAGCGCACGGTCACGCCGGACAGCGCGATGGCGTGCTCGGCGCTCATGACGCCCGCGCTCCGGGGAGCAGGGGCCGGAGTTTGCGGCCGACGTAGCGGAACTGGTCGATCTGCGCCGCCACGGCGCCGCGCGGGTTCTGGGCGAGCGAGAGCGCGCCGAGCCCGAACATGACCGTCGCCAGCGGGCCCCAGGAGATCGGCAGCCACTTGGACACCAGCGCCGGGAACACCGCGTAGACGATGCCGGCGACGACCGCCGCGGCGGGCGAGCGCATGCCCATGAAGACCACGACCGCGAGCCAGGTGAGGCCGACGGTCGTCGTCAGGTCGGTCGAGGAGAGGAACTTCTGGTAGATCCCGAGCAGGCCGCCGCCGATGCCCCCGACGAAGGCCGCCAGCGCGAACGCGATGATGCGGCCGCTGCGCGGGTCGACGCCCGAGGCGGCCGCCAGCTCCGGCCGCATGCGCCCGGCGCCGATGTAGAACGCGCCGAGGCGGCGCCGGTAGGCGCCCACGCCCGCGGCGACCAGCGCGAGCGCCACGGCGAACAGGAAGTACTGCTCGGTCGTGGTGTCGAGCTTCATCCCGAAGAGCGAGGGCGCGGCCACCGCCCGGCCGCTGAGCGGGACGAGCGCGGTCCAGTTGTAGAGGAAGTTGTCGGTGAACAGGCCGAAGGCGATCGTCAGCAGTCCGAACTCGAGCACGCTCAGGCGGGCGCCGATGACGGCGATCGCGACGGCGACGACGGTCGCGATCAGCGCGCCGAGCACGACGGCGAGCAGCAGCGGCACGCCGGAGGACGCGGCGATGCCCGCGCCGGAGAAGGCGGCGATGCCGACGAGCGCGGCCTGGCCAAGGGGCAGCAGCCCGCCGTAGCCCTGGGCGATCGTGAACCCGAGGAAGATGATCGAGTAGACGAGCCCGAGGCCGGCGACGCCGAGCCAGTAGTCGCTGAGGACGACGGGCGCCAGGAGCACGAGGACGGTGATCGGGGCGAGCTTCACGGCGATCCTGGGGACCGCGTCGAAGCGCTCGGCGAGCTCGACCGTCCGCCGCGGCAGCTGCCCGACGTCGATCGGGTTGCGCCGCAGCAGGACCGCGGCGACCATCACGAGGAACGGGACCGACGGCTGCACGCCCTTGGTCAGCAGCTCGCTCGTGGAGTTCAGGCCGACCAGGGAGCTCGACACGATCCCGATCAGCAGCGAGGTCAGGAACGTGATCCCGATCGAGCGCAGGCCGCCGACCAGGGCGGCCGCGAGGCTCGCGACCGTCAACGTGAGGAACGCCTGCGGCGTGAGCGCGAGGAGCGGGGCGAGGAAGATGCCGCCGATCGCGGCGAGCGCGCCGCTGATCGCCCAGCTCAGGTTGCTCGTGAGCCCCGGGTTCATGCCGGTGAGCCCGGCGACGGTGCGGCTGTCGCTGACCGCGCGCATCTTCAGGCCGATCGCCGTGAAGCGCAGCAGGTACAGCAGCAGGAGGCCGACCACGATGGCCGCGGCGGCGGCGTAGGCCTGGTCGACGGTGAAGTAGATCTGGCCGAGGCTGTGGAGGTTCGTGCCGTGGTCCGACACGCCCGCCGAGTAGAAGATCTGGTCGGGCGCGAACACCATCAGGCACAGCGCGGGGAGGGCCACCGCGATGCCGATCGACCCGATCAGCGTCGGCACGAGGCCGAGGCCGACGAGCCACCGGAACAGCCCCTGCCAGAGGAGCACTCCGAGCAGCGGGCCGATGACGCCGACGCAGACGACGAGCGCGACCCACCCGCTGAGGATGTGGTGCGCGCTGCGCAGCTCGTAGAAGACGAGGGCGATCGCGTAGGCGATGCCGCCGTAGCCGAGGTTGAGCACCCCGGACGTGTTGTAGGCGACGACGAGGCCCGAAGCCGCGATCGCGTAGATGCAGCCGACGACCAGGCCGGCGATGACGTAGACGTCGATGAAGTCGATCAACGGAGGGCTCCTAGGCGCGGGCGAACGAGTTCGACGCCGCCTTCCCCGGCGGATGACCCGCCGGGGAAGGACGACGACGAGGAGGACGCATGCGGTCCGAGCACCGGCTTCTCGCTTAGAAGCCCACCGAGCCCGAGTCGCTGCAGATGAACGGCTCGGTGCCGGACTGGTCGGCCACCCACTCGCCGTCGGAGACGGTGGCGGTGGAGACGCAGTCGTTGCCGATGTCGTGCCACTTCGGGAACGACACGTAGGGCAGCAGCCCGTCGGCCGTGTAGCGGTCGAGGCTGTTGAGCGCGCCGACCGTCGCCTTGGCGTCGAACGGAGCGCCCGCGGTCTTCATCGCGTCGAAGAGCATCTTCGTCGCCGCGTAGTGCTCGATCGCGTACGGGTTGTTGTACGTGAACTTCTCGAAGCCGTACTTCTTCATGTCGGCGACGTACTTCGTGACCGCCGGGTTGTCCTTGACGTAGGCCGACGCGAACGCCGAGCCGAAGATCATCCCGTTGACCTTGTCGCCCCACTGCTTGAGCACGGCCGGCCCGAAGGCGGACACCTCGAGCACGCTCGCCTTGTGGCCGAGCTGGTTGAGGTTGGCCTGGACCTGCTCGCCGCCGGCGGCGGCGAAGACGCCCGTGGCGCCGCTCTTCTTCACCGCACGCGCGAGGGACAGCGCGGTCGGGGAGTCGACGGGGTAGGGGAGCGTCTCGTTGTCGTAGACGATCTCGACGCCGACCTTCGGGGCGAGCTTCTTCAGCAGCGCGCCGAACTTGGCCTGGATCGAGGTGTTGAGGATCGCGACCTTCGTCGCGCCCTTCTCCTTGAGGATCTTCATCCAGACGTCGCTGGAGTGGACCGACGCCTCGCCGATGTCGGAGAAGATGTTGTCGTGCCCGGCGTAGCCGCCGAGCGCGCCGAAGCCCACGACCGGCAGGCCGGTGGTGGCCAGGAACTCGTTCGCGGACGAGGCGTTCCACGACCCCATCAGGATCGCCGCGGGCTTGTCCTGGGCCGCGCGCCGCGCCGCCTGGAGCGTGCCGGCGGGCGTGGACTGCCCGTCGTAGACGGTCTCCTCGATCTTGTAGCCGTCGAGGCCGCCGTTGTCGTTGAGGTCCTTGATGAACGCCTGCGAGGGCTGCGGGCCGCTGATCGGCGCGAAGGCGCCGGTCATGTCCTCGATCAGCGCGACCTTGAGGCTCCCCTTGGAGCCCGCCGCGGCGGTCGTGTCCGAGCCGGCGGCGGCGGTGGTGTCAGCCGCCGCGGCGCTGGTCGTGGCGCCGCTCGAATCGCTCGAGTCGTCGCTGCCGCAGGCCGTTGCGAAGAACGGGATCGCGGCCAGCGCGGCGACCGCGAGTAGTGCGGCCGGGCGCTGGCGCCACCGTCCGCTGTGAGTCCTTTCCATGCGAGACAACTCTCCTCCAATGCTCGTGTGCGCCGCCGGGAACGTCCCGGATCGTGGCGGGGGAGGAGAGGCTATTCCGCCAAGCGGTTGTTTGTCAACCAAACGGCTGTTTGACTTCTGCGGAGCGCGACCCGGCCTCCGCGCGCGGCTCCCGCCGGGGGCCTGCCGGTGTCGCTCGGCAGGCCCCCGGGGTGCCGCGACGTCAGCGCAGCAGCGCGCCGCCGTTGACCGAGACGACCTGCCCCGTGATCCACGAGGCGTCGTCGGACACGAGGTGCGCGACGGTGGCGGCGATGTCCTCCGGCCGGCCCAGTCGCGTGCTGTGGTTGCCCGCGAGCGTCTCCTGCTTGAACTCCTCCGTCA
>Ga0164241_10005034_pt1 | contig 12539 bp, 8 predicted proteins | sample OricomyardsoilBY_FD_108780 | JGI IMG/M metagenome (GOLD analysis project Ga0164241, IMG submission 108780) | Backyard soil microbial communities from Emeryville, California, USA - Original compost - Back yard soil (BY) | ecosystem: Environmental > Terrestrial > Soil > Unclassified | place: USA...
CTCGGCAGTCCAGGTGTGCGACCAAGCCCAATGCACGTCGGGTTGCTCGGGCGGTCGCATGAACTGCAACGGCTCGTGCATGGACACGACGTCCAGCCCGCTCAACTGCGGTCAATGCGGCATGGCGTGCCCGATGCCGACCAACGGCAGCGCCGTGTGCGAAGCCGGTAAGTGCGGCCTGACCTGCGGCGATGGCTTTGCCCTGTGCGGCTCGGCGTGCGTGGATTTGGCGACCGACGCACAAAACTGCAAGGCCTGCGGCATGGCTTGCGACGCGCCCGCGAACGGCATGGCCGTGTGCGAGGCCGGGGTATGCGGCGCGAGCTGTGACCAAGGCTTTGCGCTGTGCGGTTCGGCCTGCGTCGACACCAGCGCCAGCCCCGCAAACTGTGGAGGCTGCGACAAGCCGTGCGGCACCGATCAAGCGTGCGCGAGCGGCAAATGCGTGGCTGATTGCCCGAGCGGCACGACCAACTGCGGCGGCTCGTGCGTCGATTTGGCGACCGATGCCGGGCATTGCCAGGCGTGCGGTACGGCTTGTGCGGCGGTCGCGAACGGCCACGCGACGTGCGGCGCCAGCGGCTGCGGTATTGCGTGCGACGAAGGCTTCAGCCCGTGCAACGGCGCCTGCGTCAAGCTGAACGACACGCAAAACTGCGGCAAATGCGGCGAGGTGTGTGCGGCGAAGCCGAACAGCAGCGCGATATGCACCGCCAACGGCTGCGCAACCGCCTGCAACTTCGGCTACGAAGACTGCAACGGCGAGTGCGTGGATCTGGCGTCCGACGGCGCGCACTGCGGCAATTGCACCACTGCCTGCGGCGCCGGTCAGTCTTGTGCGGGCGGAAAGTGCGGCACCGGTTGCGCGGTCGGCACCAAAAACTGTGATGGCAGCTGCATCGATTTGATGACCAGCACCGCGCATTGCGGCGACTGCGCGACCGTGTGCATGCCGCCGGCGGGCGCAACGCCCACCTGCGTGCTGGGCACCTGCGACTTCGTTTGCGTGCTTCCCGCCATCGAGTGCGGAGGCGCCTGCGTCGACACCAAGACCGACCCCGCGAACTGCGGCGGCTGCAACAAGCCCTGCCCGACGAAGCTCAACGCCACGGCGGTGTGTGCCAGCAGTCAGTGCAGCGTGAAGTGCGACACCGGCTACTCGCTGTGCAGCGGCGTCTGCATCGATACTCAGACGAGCAAGCAGAATTGTGGACAGTGCGGCAACGTGTGCAAGGGCCAGAAGACCTGCCATGCCGGTACCTGTATGTGAACGTATGCATGCGGGCCTTTGGGGGCTCGCGTTCGTCGCGCTTGCCGCACCGGCGCTCGGCGTCGAGGCGGGCCTGGGCGATGCGGCGCGCCCGGCGTTGCGTCGGGTGGCGGCGCCCGAAACGGGCAAAGCGGGCTCACTGGCGGTCGCGGTCGACGTCAGCGGTGGCGTGACCGAGGCTTTGACCGACGCCGACTCGGCGCATGGTCGCGTCGCCGCGGGCTTTGCCGCCGCCGTCGACGCCGCGCGTTGGCTCAACGTTGGGCTCGGCTTGAAGGGGCGTTACGACGTGCATTCGCGCGATGCGTACGGCAAAGACGACGGGTTCTTATTTCAGCCGAAGCTTTCCACGCGTCTGGCGAGCCAGAGCGGCGCGCTCGGGTACGGCTTCGAAGCTAGCGCTTGGTTGCCGGGCGGGGCCGACGTCGGCGCGTCGCTCTCGGCGCTGAGCGTCGACGGCCGAGCGCTGCTGAGCCATCAGAGCGCCAAATTCCTGATCGCCGGCTACGCCGGCTATCGCCTGGACCGCAGCGCCAAGGCGGCGGGTGACGTGACGCGCCTTCGCTTCGGCGATCGCAGCGCGCTCGGGCTGAGCGACTACGACGCGCTGCTGACCGGCCTCGGTCTGGGGTACGCGGTCGGGCAAACGCTGCTGTTCGGCGAAGTGTCGGCGCAGGTGCTGCTCGGTAGCCCCAAGCTCGCCGCCTCTCCGTTGTGGCTGAGCGTGGGGGCCCGCCGTCCAATCGGTCCCGAAGGGCTGAGCGGCGAAATATCGCTCGATGCGCTGGCGAGCGCGCGCCCCGATTTCGCGAACGTGACGGCGTTGTTCCCGATCGAGCCGCGGCTCACGCTCAACGTCGGGCTGCGTTATCGCTTCGGTGAGCATCGGGCCGTCGTGCCCACGCCAGTGCCGGCGCCCCGAGCCAAGCCCGAGTCGACCCCACCCGTGGTCGTGTTGCCGAATCCGACCACCGTCGAGCTCGAGCTCCTCGACGAACGCGGGCAACCGCTGCCGCGAGCACGAGCCACGGTGACGCAAGGGGACACCGAGGCGCCCCTCGTCGAGATCACGCCCGGTCACTACCGGCTGGTGGACGCGCATCCGGGTCGCGCCAAGCTGCGCGTCAAAGCCGAGGGCTTTCAGCCGATCGAGCGCGACATCGACGTGAGCTCGGGCAGGGTCGCCAAAATCGACGTCAAAGTCGAGCCCGCGTTGCCGGCGGGGCAGGTGCGCGGCCTCGTGCGCTCTTTCCGCGGCAAGCCGCTTTCGGCCAGCATCCGACTGGAGCCGAGCGCTGCCACCACTCAGACCGACGCGGAAGGCTTTTTCCAGATCGACGTCCCGCCCGGCGAGTACGAGGTCGTGATCGAAGCGCCCGGCTTTCAGGCTCAGCGGCGCCACGCCAAGGTCGATCAGCAGGGCGTCGTGATCGTCAACGCGGACTTGAGCAAATAGCCATGACGCGGCGCCTGCTATCGCTTCTTTGCGCGCTGTTTGTGCTGGCGGCGCTGCTCGGCTGTAGCCGTGCCGCCGACGTGCTGGCAAAGCTGGAAGCCAAGCAGGGTACGGTCAACCGCGACACCGCCAAGCAAGAAGGCGCGTGGGCCGTCGCCGCGGTCGGAGCGGGGTTCGAGGTTGGTGATGGCGTCCGGACGTCCAGCGCCGCCACCGCGCGCTTGAAGCTGAGTGACGGCAGTGGCGTGACCTTGCAAGAGAAGACGCTTCTCCGTTTCTTGGCGAGCCCGCCCGGGAAAAAATCGCATGGTCTGGACGTGGAGGCGGGGGAAGTGGCGCTCGACGTCGGGCGCGAGGCGCTCGAAATCAACACCCCCAATGGCCCGGTGACGCTGGACCCTGGCTCGCGCGTGAAGCTGCGCCGCACCGAGCAGGGCACGCGTTTTCAGGTCGAAATCGGGGCTGCGCACCTGACCGACGCTCACCGCGACTTGAAGGCGGGCGAGCAGATCGAGGTCGGCATCGGTAGCGCCGTGATCGAGCCCACGGCGGCAGCGCCGAGCGCTTCCGTCGCCCCCGCCACGCCAAGCGCGGCCGAGCCGCTCGACCCCGCACCGAGCGGCTCGGCCGCGAGCGACGAGCGGCGTCCGCACGGTCCCGAGGTGGTCGACATGCTGGTCGGCGCCGGTGACTCACTGATCGTTCACGACCCCCATCCGCCGACCGTCGTCGGTTTCACGGGCTCACGCTGCGCGGGTCTCACGGTGCTCGAGCTCGGCGCCAAGAAGCGTGAAACCATTGGTACGGGTCGCGTGACGGCGGCGTTCCCCTCCGGCTCCCAGCGCTACCGCTTGCGCTGCGATGGCGAGAAGACGCCGTTCGCGGAAGGCACCGTGAGCGTGCTCGCCGACTCCGGCAGCCGCCGGCTGGCGAAGGGCGCGCCCAACAATCGCATCGATGCCGACGGGCGGCGCTACACGATCTTGTATCAAAGCCTGCTGCCGAAGGTGTCCGTGCGCTGGCCCAATCCGCCCAGCGCGGGGCCGTTCTCGCTGTTCGTTCGCTCGCAGGGTAAAGGCCAAAAGCAGTTTTCGGCAGCCGCGCCCAGCTACGCGCTCGCCGCCGGTAGTCTCGCCGAAGGCACCCACGAGCTCTGGTTCGGCGCCGGCGCCGAGCAGTCGCGCAAGACGACGGTGGTCGTCCAGTTCGACAACGCGGCCCCGACCGCCAGCATCAGCGCCCCCGCCGAGCGCGGCTTCCCCCCCGGTGGCGCGGTCACGGTGGCGGGCATGGCGCTGCCGGGTTGGGCCGTTTCGGTGGCCGGTCACGAGCTGGCCCAGGACGGCCAGCAGCGTTTTTCGGCCGAAGTGGCGGCTCCGGCCGACGCTTCCAGCCTCGCCATCCGCTTCGCGCATCCTCAGCGTGGCGTTCACTACTATCTTAGGCGACCATCACGATAACCGTGTCGCAGGACTCGATATCTGGACGGGTGGTGCTCGGGCGTTACCGCGTGGTCGCCCCGTTGGCCCGTGGTGGAATGGGCATCATCTACTTGGGGCGCCTGGAAGGGGCGGCCGGCTTCTCGAAGCCGGTGGTGATCAAGACCGTCATTCCCGACGCCAAGGATACGCGCGCCGCCCAGCTGTTCGCGCGCGAAGCTCGCATCGTGTCCAACCTCGAGCATCCGTCGATCGTGGGCGTGCTCGATTTTGGCGAGGTCGACGGCGAGTACATCATGGTGCTCGAGTACGTGCACGGCTTCCACTTGGGAAACTGGTGGCGCTACGTGATGCACGCACGACAGCAGATGCCGCTGACGCACGCCGTGGAGGTCATGCTGCCGATACTCGACGCGCTCGACTTCGCCCATCGCTTGACGCGCGCCGACGGCACCCCGCTCGACATCGTGCACCGTGATATCTCGCCCGCCAACATCCTGCTCGATCACCTGGGCAACGTGAAGCTGCACGACTTTGGCATCGCGCGCATGGCCGATGACGAGTTCAAGACCCAGGACGGCACCTTTCGCGGCACGCTGTCGTTCACCGCTCCTGAAACGCTGCACGGCGTTCCGGCTGGGCCGCGCAGCGATCTGTATGCGTGTGGCGTCGTGCTCTACCAGTTGCTGGCCGGTTCCAATCCGTTCCGCGGTGAGCAACCGAGCGAGACCCTGCATCGCGTCGTGACGCACGTGCCACCGCGGCTGCGTTCTCGGCGCGCCGACGTGCCCGAAGGCATCGATGCCGCCATCGCTCGCGCGCTCGAGAAAGAGCCCGAGCGTCGCTTCGACTCGGCGGGCAGCTTCGCGGCGGCACTGCGGGCAGCCCGGACATGGCCGGAGGCAGACGCCACGGCCGAGCTCGCCTCCGTGATTCATGCGGACTTCATCGGCGCCGAGATGGCGGACTTTCTGGGCGTCGAGACCTTACAGGTGCGCGACACGGCTTGGCGCGCGGCTCAGCCTGCGCGCGCGAGCATACCGCTCGGCTCGAGCCGCCCACCGGGAGGCGACCCGTCCACCGAGACGGGGCCGCTCGCACGCGATGCGCAATCCTCTACCGTGCAAGCCATGCCGTCGGAGGCGTTGTTGCGGTTGGTTCGCGACGGCGTGGGGGGGCGGAGCGAGAACGAGGTTACGGCCGTCGCGCCGGTGCCGCCGCTCTCGCCTTCGCTGTTGCCGGCAGGGTCGGCGGGGTCGGCGGGGTCGGCGCGCGCCCAGAGGCGCCCGTGGCTGCTGATCGTCGGGTTGGCAGGGGGAGCGCTGGTCTTCGGCGGGGCCGCCTACGCGTTCTTACGTCCGGCGCCGCCGCCGCCCGCTCCCCGCTTTTTGTTGATCGAAAAGGAGAGCGAGCCGGGGCCGGTGCCAGGGTCGAGCTCCAGCGCGTTGCCCGGTGGCTCGACGCCGGTACCGTCGTCGCTCGAGCCGTCGGCCTCGAGCCGTTCCGGCGTGGCCGGGCTCGGCCCCAAACCACCGCGCGGCGGTAGCGAAGCGCCTGGCTCGTCGATCACGGCGGCGTTCCAGAAGCAGCGCGGCCGCGTGGAAGCTTGTTTTCGCGCGCAGCCCGGCGAAGCGGCTGCGCAGCCGCAGCTGACGATTCGCTTTCAAATCGAGGCGACGGGAGCCGTGCGCAGCGTGGAGCTCTCGCCCGCGGCGGTGGCGGGGTCAGCGCTAGGCGGGTGCATCTTGGGCGTGGCGCGCAGCACTCGGTTCCCACCCGGAGATGCCCCGGTGTCGTTCACGATTCCAATCACCGCGCGTAAGACGACGGGTTGATTCTGGGTTCGCCTAGGGGCCCGCGAATGGCTAAGTCGGTCGAAGATCGTGGTCGAGGCCTGCAACGCTCGCAGCAGTTAACGCGGCGCTCTAGCCGGCTCGGGACGCACTTGCTCAGGATAGCATTGGCGTTGACGGCGCTGGAGCGCGGCTCAATAGGGCGAGATCAGGTCCGATGGCGGCGCGGTGGGGACGCTCGGCGCCGCCGGTCGCGCTTCCGGCGCAGGCGAGGCTCTGGGGACGACGGCGGGCGGATTGCCTTTGATGAGCGTCGCGCCGCTCGAAGGAGGTGCCGCTTTCTGCGTCGGGGCGCGCTCGGCCGCCGTTGGCAACGCGCGCTCGCTCGGCGCCACGGCGGTCGGCTCTGCCGCAGGCTCGATTGCGGCGGGCTGCTCGCGAGCCACCGGCGCAGGGGCGGGGGCGGGGGTTGCAGCCGCAGGGCTTTCTTCGCTGGCGGTGTCCGTGTGCGTGGACCCAAACCAGCCCAGCAGCACCGCCGCCACAATGGCGAGACCGGCCAGGCCCAAGTACAAGCGCTGCTTCTGCGTCGACAGGGGCCTGGGCGCGCTCGTCGCCGAGTAGGGAGTTACCGACTGTCGAGCCACCGCGACGGTAGGGGCAAGGCCCAATGAGCTGGAAACGGCGCGCACGCCCGACGGCGGTTCAGGCCAGCTGTCAGGCGAAGACGTGCGCGACGGACGTCCCAACAACGTGGGGTCGGTGGGGCGCGAGAGCCAGCGCGCCTCGAGCGAAACGCCGCACGCGTCGTCGCTCACACCTTGCGCGCTCAGCCAACTCGCCATCGCTTTGCCCATCAATCCCATCGACGCGAAGCGCTGGGCGGGCTCTTTGCTGAGGCCGCGCGCCACGAGCTCCGACAGCTCGGCGTCGGCGGCGCACTGATCGCGCAGGCTGATCGGCTCCATTTCCACGATCTTGCGCAGAAGCGCGTTGTAGTTCTCGGCTTCGAAGGGGGCGACGCCGGCGATGGTCTCGTACAACACCACCGAGAACGACCACACGTCGCTGCGTTGATCGATCGTTTCGAGCCCGCGCGCCTGCTCGGGCGACATGTAGTCGGGGCTGCCCAACACGGACCCGATTTGCGTGAGCTTGCTGTCGCCTTCTTGTCGCTCGTGCTTGACGATGCCGAAATCCACCAGCTTGGGCTGCAGCTGGCCTTCTTCGTCGTTGGCGATGAACACGTTGTCGGGCTTGACGTCGCGGTGGACGAAGCCCTTGGCGTGCGCCACCGACAACGCGTCTGCGATCGGTAACAGCAGCTGAACCGCGCGCACGCCGTTCAACCGTCCTTCGCGCTCGAGCACGTCGGCGAGGCTTTCACCTTGCAGCAACTCCATCACGATGAACGGGTCGCCGAGCGCGGTTTTACCGACGTCGAAGACGCGTACGATGGCGGGGTGCGCGAGCTTGGCCGCCGCGCGCGCTTCCTGAAGCAGCCGCCCGCTCAGCTGCTCGCGATCCAGATCGGCGCGGATGAGCTTCAACGCCACCGGCATGTCGATGCTGAGGTTGCGAGCGCGAAACACCGCGCCCATGCCGCCCGCTCCGAGCAGCTCTTCCAGCGCGTACTTGCCGGCGATCACGTCACCCGGGGTGTACGCGAGGCTGCTTGGCTGGGAGCTGGAAGAAACCGGGGACATCTGCGGCTCGGGCGCGACTTACATAACACTTTTACCCTCGCTGTCGATTCCGAAACTGCGCGAAGCTCAGGGTACGGCCGGCGCGCCGTGATGAGCCGGTGAGTGCACGGCCAACACGCTCTCTTCGCTCGGCACGCCCAAACGCAGGGGGAAGCCGTAGTGACCGGTGCCGCGATGCACGTACAGGCGATCGGTTCCGCGCGCCCACAGGCCGTGATCGGGCATTTTTACGAACGCGCGCATCATCGTGTACGGTAAACCTAGGCTGACGAGGCCGACTTGGCCGCCGTGCGTGTGGCCCGACAGCACGAGATCGGCCTCGCCCTCCGGCAGATGGACGAAGGCGCCCGGGTCGTGCAAGAGCACGATGCGGAGCGCCCCCGCTTCGCGCGGATGAGCCTGACACACGCGCGCCAGGTGAGCCTTACGCTCGCGCCACACGAAGTCCATGCCGACCAGCTGCACGCGACCAGCAGCTGTGTCCAAGCTGACGGCTTGATCGACCAGCAAGGTGACGCCGTTCTCGGCCAGCGCCCGCCGCACCGTGACCGGCGCCTCGTGGTCGTGGTTACCCAAACAAGCAAAAACTCGCCCCGACAGCTGCTGCAACGGCTCGAGCGCGCGCCGTAACAGCTCGGGATCGGCCTGCGACTCCATGGTCAAAAAGTCGCCCGTCAGCAGCACCAAGTCCGGCGATCTGTCGACCGCGCGCTGGCAAATGCGCGCTAGCCGCTCGACGGACATGAACGGCCCCAGGTGGGGATCGGTGATTTGCACCAGGCGCAGCGGGCGCTGGACCCGGGCGTCGCTCGGGGCGTGCCGCGCGAGCGACGGCACCGCATGACTGTCGGCGACGACGATGTCGCGCGTCTCTTCACGCGACCAAAGCGACTGCAGCACGCCGATGCCCGCGGCCCCGTAAGGTACGAGCACGAACGGCAGGTCGAACCCGAACGCGCGCGCCAGCACCCACGGTAACGCCAATAGCGTGCCGGCGGCGAAGAACGCGCCGGGCACGCTGATCAGCGCGCGGTACGGAAGCGAGCGCATGCGCGGTCGAATCAGCCCGATGGACTGCACGAACACGGTCGCTTGCAGGTAATAGAAGAGCGGCAGCACGCTCTGAAAGCGATGTACCAGCGCCGCTGCGAACAACACCTGCAGCCCGAGGGTGACGCCGCGAAAGATGGCGTAGGCCCGCGAGCGCATCAGCGCGAGCGCGACCACGGCTACCCAGCCGACCAGCGAAGCCAAGACGAACGCGCTCATGCGGGGCGCCACACGCGAGCCGGGGTGTGCACTTTCAGAGCCTGGGGTCCGCCACCGACTCCGTCAACGCGCTCGGCCTCGACAAGCCCACCCGCCGTGCCCCGAAAGCCACGGGCGGCCAGTGGGCCGAACGTGGGTCGCTTTCGAACACGGCCCTTAGCCATATCAAGCAAAGTTTGAAGTGCTTTCCGGACATGTGGGTGCGTGATGATGATCCGCTCGCTTGGATATGCCTTTTCGCTTCTGGGTGCGGGCGCGCTGGTATCCGCCGGTTGCTCGGACGCTCCCAGCGCGGGGACGCCGCCCTTCAACGGGGCAGCCGGCACCGGGACCGCGGGGGCCGCGGGCACCGCGGGCGGAAGCAGCGTTGCGGGCAGTGACATCGGGGTCGGCGTCGGCGGCGCGGGCAGCGCGGCGGGTGGCGCCGGGACCGCGGGCTCGATGTCCGTCGGTGGCCAGACGGCCATGGCCGGCGGCTCGGGCGGCACCGCCTCGGGTGGCTACACGGTTCCGACCGTGACGTGGCCGAGCGCCGAATGCGTCGCCAAAGCCGACGAGCTGCTCGGCAAGATGACCAACGCCGAAAAGGCGGCGCAAATGGTGATGGGCCAGAACCCGAGCACGGCCCTGGTCACGAGCGCATCGCTAGGCACGGTGTTCTGCGGCGGTACCCTCACGCCCGCCGGGGGCAGCAAGGCCAGCGACTGGGCGGGCATGATCGACGGCTACATCGCGGCCGCCGGCGCGTCGCGCCTGCAAGTCCCGATCTTGTACGGCATCGACGCCGTGCACGGCGCCAGCAAAACGGTCGGCAGCGTGCTGTTTCCGCACAACGCCGGCCTCGGTTCCTCGCGTGATCCGCAGCTGGTCGAAGATATCGGTCACGTGACCGCCATCGACGCCGCGGCGCAAGGCATGAGCTGGACGTTCGCGCCGTCGTTCGGGGTTTCGTTCGATGATCGTTGGGGGCGCGTGTTCGAGAGCTTCAGCGAAGATCCGGAGCTGGCCGGTTTGCTGGGCGCGGCGGCCGTTTTGGGCCTGCAGGGGCGTGGTGGCTTGGGCACCGGCGCGCCCGGCATCGTGGCCTGCGGCAAGCACTTTGCCGGCGACGGTCAGGCGACCGCCGGCACGTCGTCCAAAGGTGGCGTGGTGGATCGCGGTGACGTGAAGATCGACGAGGCGGCGATGCGCAAATACGGCATCGCCCCGTACTTGCCAGCCATCAAAGCTGGCATCGGCACGATCATGGTCAGCGACGCGCGTTGGAACGGCGCCAACATGACGGGCAATAAGCAGCTCATCACCACCATTCTAAAGAACGAGCTGATGTTCAAGGGCGTGGTCGCGACCGACTGGGAAGCTTCCAGCGCCGCGGGGGGCGTGGTGGCGACCGTCAATGCCGGCGTCGACGTGCTGATGCAGCCGACCGATTGGCAGACCGTCGCCAGCACCATCTCGGGCGCGATCGGCGGCACGATTTCGACCGAGCGCGCCAACGACGCCGTGCGTCGCGTGCTGACGGTGAAGTGCCAAGCAGGTCTGTTCGGCAAGACGCGCGACGCGACCTTGATGTCGCAAATCGGTTCGGCCGAGCAGCGCGCGCTCGGGCGCCGGGCGGTAGCAGAGTCGCTCGTGTTGCTGAAGAACGAGGCCAACGCCTTGCCGCTGAAAAAAGGCGGCAAATTCTGGGTCGTGGGCAGCGGCGCGGACAGCCTGGAAAATCAATGCGGCGGTTGGTCGGTGTCGTGGCAAGGGGGCGGCGCGGGCACCACCGGCACGACCATCAAAGCGGCCATCGCCAAGGTGGGCACGGTCGTCACGACCGCGGGCGAGGCCGACGCGGCCGTGGTCGTGCTGAGCGAAAAGCCGTACGCCGAATTTCAGGGCGACAGCAAGACCATCGACACGTTGTCACAAGACGACTGGACGCTGTTGCAGCAGGCTCGCGCCGCGGGCAAGCCGGTCGTCGCGCTCGTCGTCTCGGGTCGCCCGGTGCTCATTTCGGACCATTTGGCGCAAGCCGACGCTTGGATCGCGGCTTGGTTGCCGGGCACCGAGGGCGACGGCGTCGCCGACGTGCTGTTCGGCGACAAAAAGTTCACCGGCAAGCTGAGCCACAGCTGGCCGAAGACCGAAGCCCAAACCAACTCCAACGTCGGCGACGCCGGCTACGACCCGCAATTCATGCTCGGCCACGGCCTCAGCTTCTAAAACGGTGCACTTGAATGGGGCTGCCAAACCCCGCAGCCCCGCGGTTGTCGTAGCTGGCTCGCAGGTGCCGACGGCGCATTCACCGTCGCCGCCGCAGAGCTCCACCGCTTTGAATAGCGTGCACGGCACGCATGACTCGCGCGCGCAGCCGTACTCCGGGTCGGCGGTGCTGACACAACGCAGCTCGCCTGGCGTCACTTCACGCGGCTTGGTGCCCGCGGCGCAGCCTTTCTGCAGCTCTTGCGGATCCGCGACCAACGAGCAGCCCGCCGACAGTACCCAGATCGAGAAGCTCGACGCGACCGCAGTCCGCGCGAGCTTCTTCAAAAGCTACCCCCGGCCGCTACACCCCAACCCGTCCAAACGACGCGAAAACGAGCTGCCGGCGCCGAGCTGGTGGCGGTTTGCTCGAACGGCACGCGGGGGCGGGTGACGTAGCTGTAGACGGTGGCGCCTCCGCCCAACAACGCGAGCGCAAAGGCGATGTCGGCCCCGACCGCCAGTTGCTTCACGCCGCGCACGTCACGGTCTTGGCAAAGGGGGGCGCAGTCTTCTCGTACGTCTTTGCGCTTGGCCAGGGACAAACCGCCGAGCACGGCGCCGGTGAGGGTCGCGGCGACCGTTGCCCCTCCGAGCACGTAGGTCAGGGTCGGAACGGGGCGGTGCTCGGGCGCCGGCGGTCGCTCTGAAGACGGACTGGGCGACCCCAACGCCCGCGTCGCCGGTTTCGGCGAGACGAAATCGAAGCGGATCACTCTGCCTTTATCGCCCGCTTGCAGCACGTACGTCGCGTCCAACGCCGCAAAGCCTGGTAGCTCCGCCACGAAATGATGCGGCCCTGGATCGAGCTCACGCGGTGAGCCCGTGAGCGATTCGGTCAGCAGCTGGTCGCCCTCACGCACGCGTAGGGCCACTACGTCTTCGCCGTCTTTCGTGGCCCGGAAAATCACCGATGGAATCTGCGTTTCGACCTCGGTGAGCCAGAGCACGCAATCGCGCGATACCAACGCTGGGCACGCGGCGGCCGAGCACAGACGCAACGCGGCGCGGGCGGGTAGCAGTTGGCCCGCCAAGCGCGCGTCCTGCGCCTGCTCGTGATTCGCCAAACATTGGGCGCGCGTGGGCTCGGCCGGAGCCGGCGGCACCTCGGCGAGCGCCAAGGTGCTGACGGAGCACCATGCCGCGCCGGCATGCGCCAGGAAGCGCTGGATCGAGCCCATCTCTCGAGGTGCCGATGGTAGCGCGAAACGCCCGGTGCGCCGCGGCTCAAACTGCTGCACGCGCGCCCGTTGCAGCAGCCTCGGCCGAGCGGCCAAGCTGAAGGCGGCGGCTAGGCGCCGAGCTTGTCGTAGTTGTCGCCGATGAAGTCGATGAGCGGCTGCTTATCGCCGACGA
>Ga0164241_10005035_pt1 | contig 12538 bp, 10 predicted proteins | sample OricomyardsoilBY_FD_108780 | JGI IMG/M metagenome (GOLD analysis project Ga0164241, IMG submission 108780) | Backyard soil microbial communities from Emeryville, California, USA - Original compost - Back yard soil (BY) | ecosystem: Environmental > Terrestrial > Soil > Unclassified | place: USA...
CCGCACCACCTCTGCCTGCGACCAGCCTCTGGCGCGTGGCGCATCGACATGCACGACCAGGTGATAGTGATTCGACAGGATCGCGTACGCGCACAGATCGATCGCGAAGAGACCGGCCAGGTCATGCAAGCGATCGAGCACCCATTCCTTGCGATGCGAGTAGTCGCGTCCTGCGTACTCATCGAAACCCCACAGCCACGCGCGCCGGACGCAGCGTGCGACCACGTGGTAGTACGGCGTGTCCTTTAGAGAGATGAGCGTCTTGCGCGCGTATGTCATCGGCAGCTCCGAGCAGCGGGTGCCGACAGATATACGGGAGGGGCTAAAGGGTCAGGCGGCGGTTATCTGGCGAGTTCACAGAGAAATTCGATGGGTGTCCTGGGAGCTACCCTCAATGAGTCGTGCTGACGTGCGCACCGGATCGGATGCAAGGTCGTCACAGAGCTGCTCGAGCTGTAGGCGTTGCGCATTGGTGAGACCGCAAAGGGCAGCAATTTCATCCGCCGTCGTCGTCGAAGTTATTCCGGCGATCAACTTCGCGACGGCGGTATCCGGCTTGCAGGAAGGCTGGCTGACGACAAGCGGGGTCTGCTTTCGGAGCGCCGCGATCTCGGCGGTTAGTCGCGCCTTTACCTCGTCGCATGCGCGTGAAAGCTCGGCGAGCATCCGCATGGGAAACGGGGTGTAAGCCACATCGTTTGGCTGGGTGACGTGGATGCTTGCTGTATGGGAATCGAAGACGCTAACGGCCGAAAGCAATGCGTTGCTCGGCCGCCCGAGCGTCCAGGGCGCGCTGACGTTGACACCGTTCCTCGTGAAATCTAGCACCGCAGTCGGCACGCCAGGATTCTGCTCATAGATGTTGGGATGAATCGTTTCCTTGCCGTTCAAGCGCGCGCGGCAGACGTGCTTCAGAACGCGCGCATATCCAGACTTGCCGGAGCCATTGTCGCCATAGATTGCAGTCAGGCCGGATTTACAGAACGACAATCGTGGATTCGGAACGATTGCATTAACGTGGGCGACGCTGTGGAGCGCGCGCAATGTGACTGTGCTAAGGCCTGCGGCTGGGTCTCGCATATGGTCCACGGTGATCGGCGCTGCTTCCTTCTCGCCTTTGCAGATCGCAGCGAGATCGTCAAGGTCGGCCGCATCAAGAGCGTCCTTCTCGCAAAGACGGCGCAGGGCATCCAGTTGCCACGCAGGCCAGTCGGTTGACCAGGCAACCATGGACGTTGCGGATGCTGATTCGGGCATCCGTTCCCCGGGTTTAGAATTCGCTTCCACTGCCATGCTTAGAACTTGATCGCGGAATGGGAATATGCCGGTAGTGATTTGGAGTGACGCATTGGCATTTACAGGCGCTCCATCTTCGACATTTTCACAATCCTTGGCGAGCGGCAAGGCGTCGAGTATATCCGCATAGACTGCCGCTAAGAGTACACCGGTGTCAGGTTAGCTTGCATTTCCTGATGTCCGCTAAGGGGCGAAGCATCAGTCACGCGCAGCGGCAATTCGATCTCAGCGGCCACCCGTACCGAATCCCTTCCAGCCAATCCTTAGTTTCATCCTTCCCCCCGCGGCGGCTCGGCAAGACGCATCCGGGGAAAAATCGGAATCCTATGTATGTGCGCTCACGCGCGCTGCCAAACGAAGGGTACTTACACTTCGTATCAAGGCATTTGCTTTGTGCTCACCACCTACGTGCTCCGCCATGTCCCAGACCGTTATCATTCATCGCAGCTCACTTCTGCAATCCATCGCGTCGTACGTTCGACTCGGCTACCGCCACTTTTTCGTGGGTACGGTCAAAGCCGAGCGCGCCTTGTCGTGGTCGCGGAAGGCTGGTCGCTACTACGCCACGGATCTCGATCGCAATCGCCGCGCACGCGCAAAGAAGCGCGGAGAGGGTTGCGCAGTGCTACTAATGCATGAGCACGAGCCGGGCATGCTGACTTACGTCTTGCTGGTCACGGACGGCGAGAATCCCGCGCACAGACTTGAGCAGCTCGGCGATGCATTTGCCGGTCCGCGCTTGGTGCTATTTGGGTACGAGCTGGTTCGCGCGACCAGGCCACTGTCGCAGCACCCAGCTGTCACATGGCGTATGGCTGAGGACACGTACCGCGCTCGGCGCGAAGAGGTGATTGACACCGTGCGTCGTGGCGACGACATGCGTGTTCGTCAGCTGATTCATTCAATGCATGCTGCACCGGGTTTTGCTCCAGTACGTCAACAGACCTACAAGCTGCGGGCCCTGCTGAAGGCTGAATGGCGTCGTATCCGTGGTCGGGCGCCCGCTCCGGCAATGCCTGGCAAGGTTGCGTACCTCGCGCGCGTCCGCGTCGATAGCATGCCGCTGCACGTATACCTGTCCGCCATTGAACGCCAGAGTGGGGCTGTGGCAAGGCTCAAGTCTGACGAATACGAACGAGCGGGCGAATGCCCGCTCGTTCAAATGAATCTACCAATCTCTATCGCAACCTCGGCGACAGTTCATGCGCTGTTGCGTCGATAGGCTTCTTCGACATCCTCGTCCGATGGATCCGGCATCTCTTCGTATCCCATCGAACTCTCGACGTGAACCGTCCGTGTCCAGGTTCGGTCGCTTAACACGGAAGCGAAGAATGTCCTCATCGCGCGCTTCGCGTCGTCGGCCGAAATTGCGTCAATCGTAAACACCGCGCCGGGGCAGCCTCGCGTCGAAAATCTGTAAGTATGCATATGACCTCGATACCAGCTGGGAATGGTTGTGCGTGGTCGAGTGTCGACCACGCTTGGTATAGCCACGGCCAGATCCGCACTCTTCGCGACTCCCGACCCGCGGTTACTACACAATGCAGTTCCCACGTTTTCCGCCCCGCGCGGTCGCCTGGGGAATGAGCGACGGGGGTCGCTCATTCCCCCAACTTCAGCGAGACCCTTTCTCGTGAACGAAAGTCCACGTAGGTGATGTTGGAACATGACTGCCACGCAATGGCTCGGGCTAAGCGAGCTGCAGTTGCTCTGTGAAGCTCTTCCATGCCTCCTTCTCGAGCCGCTTTTGCAATTTCCATCGCATCTGCCGGGAGCCGGCCCGTTCGAACCTTGTGCGCCTCGTCCATCAATCGCCAGATCCTCACGCGCTTGATCGTGAGCGCGCATTCCCGATAAGACGCCACGCTCCGAACCGCATTGGCTGGCGATGGATTGCAGAAATGCATGAGCAGGCTTACTCGAAGGAGCCGCAATCCCCTCGGTAGCAGCTGGAGCCCGTCATCCGCCTCACGCTGGCAGTACGTCTCGTCGTTGATATCGAAATATCCGCGCTGAAGAATCATCTCGAGATCTTCCGTAGGCATCGCGCCTTCGCTCAATCACGTCACCTCGCATTTGGTTGACCCAGAGAAGGAAAAGCCCCTCGCGGGAGGGGCTCTTCCGATCATCTTCTACTGCGGCGAGCACGTTGCTCGGCGCGTTCTCGACCTCAGTCGTTGTACAGCGAATCGCTGCTGTACATGTCGCTGCTGGTGGAGTGACTCGGCCACTCGTATGAACTTTCGGCCGGCACGACATGATCTGCGCCGGTGCCGTAATTGTTGCTGTAGTCACTCGAAGAGCTGTCATTGGGATCAAACATCGTCATCGTCCTTTCGTAAGTGCGGATCAAATCCGCGAGTCATTCACCTATTTTACCTGCCAGCGAAAGCCAAGCACCTCGAAGTGCACATATTGCTGAAAATACCTTGAGTTCACCGATGACTTTGAACTCCTAGGCCACTTCATTCGAAGCCGCGCGAGAAAAATAAACTTTCGTTCTTACCCTCATTGAGCGCCGACGATCCATATCGGGTTTGCGGCATCCAACACCACCGCACAATGAGGACGCCCATGAACGCCGCTTCGGAAAAAAGACACAACGTAAAACGAACTCGCCGGACGTTGACGCCATTTGCTACCAGGCTGCGCAAGGCGATTACTGCAGGCAGAAACGCGGAACTACTGACTGAGGTCGATGTAACCGTTCTGCACTGCCGGGCTCAAGAAGTTGAGCTAATCGAGCTCTCCGGAGAGGAAGCAAGCGCCACACGCAAGGAGCTGAGAAGCGCGATCAGGCGTATCGAACGTCGACTTACAGGGCTCGCACCAAGGCACCAACTTTCAACCTTGGAACTGCCGGGCGTACGTGCCCTGCATGTCGCCACCCGCGCCTTCATGTTGGAAGTTACGGCGCGCATCATGGACCTCGAGTTCGAGATCGACGAAGACGGTTCCTACTGGGTTTATCTCACCGACGATAACTTGGAGCGACGCTACGTCCAGGTTCGACTCGCCGGAAACGAAGCGCTATACGCCTGCATGGCTCGATTGCGTGCAGAGTTGCTCGGACGACTCGCGCAAGTTACGTGAAGGACAGTTCGCAAGCCGAATCGAGCGTTGCCTGAGCTTTCGCGTGCCTCATGTACGAGCGGAACAACCCTGAGCTCGCACGTGGGCCAAACGGAGATCCCTGCTCCTGCGTTCGAGCATAGTCGGCCAATCGCTGAAGCGGTGATCTTGCTCGACACCTTGGGCCGCACGCCGAATCGCACCCGCAGCGTCACGCGCGCTCGCCATTAGTCTTTCCAGGATTCGGCAGCCAACGCTAGCTCGTTGAGCTCTGCGCGCGCTTCTCGCCACGCTGGGTAGTGCTCGTCAAGCAAAGAGATGAATCGCGCACTATGCGTAGGTTCTAAGAGGTGGATCATCTCGTGCACGATCACATACTCGAGCAGATCCTTCGGCTTTTTTACAAGCTCGGTATTCAGGCGAATGTGCCGCGCCCGTTGGTTGCAGCTGCCCCATTTCGTTTTCATTCGCTGCAAAAAATATTCGGTCACGGTCACGTCCAACTTGCGTTCCCACTTGCGGATGAGATCCGGCACGACCTGATGCAAAAGCGTTTTGTGCCATGCGTGGATCACTTCGGCACGCTTGGCGACGTCGCTACCGGGTCTAACCGTCAGCGTGAGTCGCCTATGGTCAAGAGAAACGGCGGGCTTAGCATCGTGGTGGCGCACTGTCAGCAGGTACCGCCTGCCCCACAGATAGTGACTCTCTCGCGTCACGAACTGCCGCGGCGCCTCGCGCGCCTGGCTTCGCAGGCGTGACCGCTGCTCGCGAATCCAACCTAGCTTCGAGATCGCGTAGGCTCGAGCGACGTCAAGCCGAGTCTGTGTCGGCGCCGCGAGCGTTACTCGGCCATGAGGCGGATGCACAGAAAGGTGGACGTGCTTGATAGCCTTGCGGGTGACCGCAATCTTGATTTCACCTAGTTCGATCAATTCCGCCATCAGTAGCCCGGCTGATTCTTGATGATCTCGAAGAGCGCTTGGGTTGCTGCGCGATCGCGAGACATGATTGGAAACAATGCATTGAGCACCTGCTTCTCACGCGTGTCATCACCTTTCCAACCCGCTGGCGCATGCTCACGCATTGCCTGATCGATTCTCAAAGCCAACGTGGCTCGTTCGGCGACCTGCTCAGGAGTTTCGTCGCGGACCATATCCAGAGACAAAATTCCGACGAGATTGTTGAAGACAACGATCGCCTCCGGCTTGCCATGCAGGATGGCAGGCACGCCCGCGACACTGTCTCTGTTGGCCAACCGCTTTGCGAGCGCTTCCGCCTTCCGGAGAAACTCTTCGTACGCAGCGGCGTCCGTGCGGCTCTGCTTGATCAGATCATCGAGCAGCTGAGACATCTCCGCATAGAACCGCGGATCGGTGAGTTGATCGCGGATGATCGTCTTGCGGACGTTGTTGATGATCCCCTCTGCTATCGCGTTACGAGAGAGCTTGCCCTTCTGGTTGAGCTTCTGGGCAATGGCATCGTGAATTCCAGTCTTGATGATCAGGTCGGTGAGCGAAAGCGAACTCAGATTCCCCACGTCCGCCGCCGGATCCGCTTGGACATACGTGTTAAGCAGATGCCGCATGTCTGCCTCGTAGGGCTTGATATCGAGCTCCTCACCGGAGTGCTTCTTGATCGCAGAACGAATATCGCTGTAGAACTCGACGTCGTTCTTCAGTGCACTGACTTCCTGATCGGAATATCCCGCCGCCGTAAGATCTTGCGCGATGGCCGCGTAGGCGCGCACGAACGTAGCCACCGACTTGTAGAAAGAGATCCTGAGCGGTTCCGTATCGAGCAACGTCTGCGGGTTTGCGGCGTCGCCGCAGAAATAGTGGAGGAATTGTTCCACCTCACGCGGTGGTGGCACCGGATCGCAGAGATACCGGAGCGCCTCGCGGGCGACGTCGAGTTGATGGCGGCCTTCCTTGAGCCAGTCCTTCAACTCGACATTGTTGGATCCGCCATTTCCCTCATCAATGTCCAGTTCGTCCGAACTATAGACCGCGATCGCCTCCTGAACGTCGGTGAAGAGCTCCTTGAAGTCGACGATGTACCCGTAGTCCTTGTCATCACCATCGAGTCGGTTGGTGCGGCAGATCGCCTGGAAGAGATTGTGATCGTGGATCTCATTGTCCAGATAGACGTAAGTGCAGCTGGGCGCGTCGAACCCGGTGAGCAGCTTGCTCACGACGATGAGCAGTTTGAGATTGGCCGGCTCTTCAATGAATCTGCGTTTCGCCTCATCCTCATACGCCTTTGTGGTCTGATCCTTCTTCAGGACATGCTTCGTGTATGTGTCGAACTTGTACCGCTCATCACTGTTCGCTGGTTCGCGCGAGATCGCATTGTGATTCGGTTCATACGACGTGACGATTCCGCAGTACTGACCGAAGCTGGTGTTCTGCAGTAGCCGGAAGTAGTGGCACGCGTCGTAGATGCTTGCTGCCACCAAGATAGCAGTGCCGCGATTGTCGTTCAGTCGCGGCTTGAGGCTGAAGTCTTCGATGATGCTGTGAATGATGCGCTGCTTGCGTTCGCCAGCGCTCATTAACTCCTCCATCGTTGCCCAACGCTTGCGCAAGACGGCCTTTTGAAAGTTGTTGAGCGTCTTCGTCTTCTGCTCGAAGTACGCCTCGATCGCCTTTGGCGACGTCAGCCGTTGAGGAACATCGCGCGCCTCGTACTTCAGATCCAGCACTACCTTGTCGGCCACTGCCTCGTGGAACTTATAGGTGTGGATGTAAGTGCCAAACACGTTTCGCGTGGTCTGCTTGTCCTTGCGCAACAGCGGCGTGCCCGTGAAGCCGACGAAGATTGCGCTTTCCAGCCAGCGTTTCATCTGTCGGTTCATGTCGCCGCCTTGAGTACGGTGACATTCGTCCACGAAAATGTAGAACCGTCCATGAACCGGAGGCGGCGGCCCATTGAGATCGGACGGATCGAACTTGTGGATCAGTGCGCACAACAGCCTTGGCGTAGTCGCGCCGAGCTTGGCAATGAATTCTGCTCGGGTCGCGATGCGCGGTGAAGGTGAATCCGCCGCAACCACCCCGGCATTCTTCATTACACCCTCGATCTGTTTGTCGAGTTCGTCCCGATCCGTAACGATGAGGATGCGCGCTTGCGGGTCGTGCTCCAGAAGCCATTTGGCGAGCAGCACCATGAGAATGCTCTTGCCGCTGCCCTGGGTGTGCCATATGACACCGCCTTCGCGCTTCCTCAGGCGCTCCTGCGCGGCCTTCATGCCGGCGTACTGATGCTGACGCGGCACCTTCTTGATGCCGTTGTCGAAAATGACGAAGTGGCGGACCAGGTCTAGCAGACGTGTCTTGTCGCAAAGCTCGGCGAGGGGCCGGTCCAGCAAGGCTCCTGCAGGCACCTGCGAACCGACGGGCAGCGGCGCGACCTTCCACTCGACAAAGAACTCTTCCCGCGTAGTGACCGTGCCATAGCGCAGTCCTTGCGCGTCGTTGCCAGCCAACAGCAACTGCACAGTGGGGAAGAACGCCTGGTTGAATATTGTTTCTTGGTTGGTGATGAGCTGACGGATGCCGTCAGCCACTTCCACTGAGCTGCGCTTAAGCTCGATGACCGCGATTGCGATGCCGTTCAGATACAGAACCAAATCGGGCCGACGCTGATACCCACCCTTGAGCGTCACTTCCTCAGCAAGTGCGAAGTCATTCCTGGTTACATCCTCCCAATCGATCAGGTGCACCGTGTCATGCGGCTTCCCAGCCGCGACCTGTACCTCAACTCCATACCGGATCAGTTTGTAGGTGCGAAGGGCAGCCTGATAGAGCGTGGTGCCGGTGACGTCGCCAGCGGCGAGAAGTTTCTGCAGAGCGCCAGCGATGTGTGCGTCCGAATAGCCACGCGACTGGAGGTTTGCGCGAAGCAGGGCAGCTTCTATCCCACGGTTGTTCTCTCGCTTGTTCCATTCACCGAGGTAGCGATAGCCCAGGTTGTCCGGCTTCGCATTGTCAGTAAACAAATCAACAACGCGGTTCTGCGTCTTTCGCTCGGAGCGTGGGATCTCAGGCATGTGCCGCCTCCGTTTGCACGAGCCGCGTCTTGCCCGTGAGCAGTTCCTGCATCATGGCCTGCTTGAGTGCGCGGGTCTTGTAACGCCGTTGTTCGAGCGCAGCGAGTTCGGCATCCATGTCACTAAGGATGCCGCCGATGACAGCTTGCTCAGCTCTGTCTGATGGGTAGCGAATCGTAAGCTGGCGAAACTTGCGCTGCGTAATTACATAGCGGACGCCGCTACCTTCACTCATCCTCGCCGCCTGATCGAGAAAGCTCTGTGTTCTGAAAGCGTAGCCACGGAAGGTCAAATCCCAGTCAGCGTCTAGTCTCAAGCGAACAACATGATAGCTGTAGCAGGCATCAGAAATATCCTCCACCGCGACTGCGGACGCTGCGATGTCGAAAGGCATCTCCGATGAAGGCGTGAAGAAGACATCGCCCTTCCGCACAGCACTCCGAAGCGCTTGCTCAGGCGATGCACTTACCACGTGACTAAGGTCTGCCGCACTGATGAAGGTTCGGCGGTACACATCCATGTAGTTGAGTAGCCGGACAGGCGACTCGCCGGGGCGAATCTTCTTATCCACACCAGCTCCAGAGATATCTCCGAGCTGCCCAAGCTCCTTTACTTCCCACTTGCTGCTGAATCCGGGCAGGCGGGTTTGTCCTGTGAGGAGTTGCTGCATCGCTGCTTGTTTAAGGTCGCGCTTCTTGTCGATGAGCCGGTCCAAGCCGCCCAGCAGCTCATCTACATCGCTTAACGCCTCTGCGATCGCGCGCTGCTCTTTGGCTTGAGGGAATGGAACAGCGATCAGAGAAATCCGACCAGTGTTGAGGTTCAATTGGTCGTTCCCAGCAGCAACAACCTCACGCAAGCGCTTCGTTTGTGAGTTGAGGTAGTAACAAAGGAAACGTCCCTCGCCATCTTGCTGTCCCAATAGCGCCGCGATCCCGTCATTGGCGCAGCATGTGAGCGACAAGATTTTGGCAACTCCCAGGGTCTTTGCACCGCTATTCACAATGACCAACAACCCGTCTTGCAGCGTGCGACTGTGCAGAGAGCCTTCTCGTGTGAGCATTGACGCGGTCTCTGTCACGAATAACTTGTGCTCTGGGATGTTGGTCAGCGAGGCTACCGTAAGCCATGGAATGAAATCGCCGTTGAAGTAGCGCGGATCGCCTGCTGGTCGCGGTGAGCCACCGCGAACAACGGTGCCCAAGTTGCCAAGACGTTTTACGTCCCAGTCATTCGGGATAAAGCCAACCTCGGTCTGCTTGTAGCCGGACCTCACTTCCATACCGTTCTCATCTTCTTGAGGTGTCCATCGACGCGGGCGGCGAGCGCAGCCACTTCGTCGATGAGCTGCGGCAGCGTCGTGGCGTAACGTTCGGCCAGTTGGCGGATGCGCCCGGTGAGGGTTTGCGAGACGCGGTCAAGTTCGCCCTGCACTGCTGCGGCGAGCGTGCGCAGCCACTTGTCGTCCACCACGAGGGTCTTGATTTCGCTCTCGGTGAGCTTCGGGTATTTGGCGTCGAGCTTTTCCTCAAGTGTTTCCTGGGCGGATTTGAGCCGCGCTTTGGTCTCCGCCTGCTGGTCGAGCAGCGCGCCGTAATCTTCCAGCGCCTGACGCTCCTCGGCGTAATCTGAATCTTGGCCGATCTCCCTGAGCCGCGCCTTCACGGCCTTGGCAGTGATCTTCTGCTTCTCGCCTTCGCCTTCGATGACCTCAGAGAACAGACCCTCTTCGCCACTGCCTTCCTCTCGCTTGTCGTCGAGCTGCTGCTCAAGGACGGCGAGCTCAGATTCGAGTGCAGCAATCGCGTCGCGCTCGGCGGAAAAATATCGATCGATCAAGAGGGCCGCCGGGATGAGGTCGGATTTGAATCGGCGCTTGCCGCGCTTGAAGTCATGCGGCTCTGGCCAGACGAGTTTGTTTTCCTTGTTCTTCACTTGGCGAATCTCGCGAGGCTGCGCACCTTCGCTCCAGCCAACCGCCGCGATGAGGTACGCGTCGTCCTGCATCGTCCCGGCCCAATAGTCCATGAGGTGCTGATACACGTCGTAAGCATTGAGTAACGGCGCGATCTTGAAATCGGCCAGCAGGCTCTCGGACACGGTTTCGATGAGCGACTTCGGATGGCCGTCTTTCGCGAAGCCTTTCAGATGCGGCGTGTTGGCCTGCTTCCATCGTTCGAAAATCGCGGTGGCTGATGCGTGGAACGCGGTGAACTCTGGGTGGCCAAAGATGGCAGCCTTCACCTCGGCAGTCGGGAGCCGCAACTGCGAGTAACCGGGTCGCGTAAATGGCTGGAACAAGGCCGCGCGCAGGCCCGGCATGACCTTCCAATCTTCGGCAAATGCATCAATGTCACGCTCCGGTATGCCACCGCGCAGGTGCGCGTCGATGTCTTGCAGGTCCTCTGTTTCCGTGCTGTCGATGTAGCGCGGAAGGTTGAGGTTGAAGGCGTTCTTCGCGCTGGCGATCTCATCGAAAGGGACCATGCGAGCGTAGCGTGAGTCGCTTTCGTCCTGGCGACGAAAGGTATCCACGATGCGGTGGATGTCCTGATCGCGGAGGCGGTTTTTCGGACCGTCCTTCCGGAAACCTTTCGAAGCGTCGATGAGGAAGACCCCTTTGCGTGCTGCGGCGTTTTCCTTGTCGAGAACCAATATGCAGGCGGGAATGCCGGTGCCATAGAAGAGATTGGCGGGCAGACCGATGATGCCTTTGAGGATGCCGGAACGAACAAGCTTCTCCCGAATCACAGCTTCGGCACCGCCGCGGAAGAGCACGCCGTGCGGAAGGATGCAGGCAGCTTTGCCGGTGCTCTTCATCGACCGAATGATGTGGAGCAGATAGGCGTAGTCGCCCTGCTTCTTTGGAGGCACGCCCCAAGTGAAGCGCTGGTGTTTGTCGCCCTTGCCGCTGTCGCCCAGAGTCAGACCTGTGGACCATGTCTTGTCGGAGAAGGGCGGATTGGCGACGACGTAGTCGTATGTGCGCAGTTGCTCACCATCGAGAAAGCGCGGCTTCACCAGCGTTCCCTCACCACCAGAGGCGATGTTGGCGGTGGGGAAGTCGTGCAGGATCATGTTCATTCGCGCAAGACCCGCGGTGGTGCCGTCCTTCTCCTGCCCCTCGAGCGTGATGTGCTTTCCGGATTCCGCGGCGACTTTGAGCAACAACGAGCCTGACCCGCACGTCGGGTCGTAAGCTGTTGTTGAAGCGACCGTGTTCTCTGGCGAAATGCCGATGACTTTCGCAATTACGCGACTCACCTCGGACGGGGTATAGAACTGCCCCTTGCTCTTGCCACTTTGAGTGGCGAAGTGGCGCATGAGGTATTCGTAGGCGTCGCCGAGGATGTCGTCGTGCTCAGCACGGTTGGCAGAAAAGTTGAGCGCGGGATTGTTGAAGATCGCAATGAGATTACCCAGCCGCTCTTTCCGTGCGTCACCATCGCCCAGCTTGTTTGGATCATTGAAATCAGGAAAGTCCGCGCGAGCCAAACGCGTGTTTGCATCGATCAACGGCTGGATGATTTGCGTGTTGATCTTGTTGCCAATGTCGGGATCGCCGGTGAGCGCGACCATGTCCTTGAAGCTCGCGCCTTTGGGAATGACGATTGGCGGATCGAAGCCATCGAAGTCCGCGTATTTATCGGACACGTACTTGATGAACAGCATGAACAGCACGTAGTCCTTGTATTGGCTGGCATCCATGCCGCCGCGCAGTTCATCGCATGAGGCCCACAGAGACGAATACAGATCAGATTTTTTTATCGCCATCAGGTGTCAACAATTCGATAGATCATTCGATCGCAATTTAGTCGCGGGCCTTCTAATGCTTTGCATCTCGATCGGATGCTTCGTGCCGAGACAGAACGCAAGATGGTGCGCGTTATCAACACCATTCCTCAAACTTGTGTTCGCAACCAACGAGCGGTGTGCAATCAATTGCACACGGACTGTAACGTATAAAGCGGATAAACAGCGTAAGCCGTTGAAAAGATGGTGGCCAGGGTCGGAATCGAACCAACGACACGCGGATTTTCAGTCCGCTGCTCTACCAACTGAGCTACCTGGCCATGAGAGGCGTCTGGTGACTGGCCGGCTGGACCGGACGGGCCAGAC
>Ga0164241_10005036_pt1 | contig 12535 bp, 8 predicted proteins | sample OricomyardsoilBY_FD_108780 | JGI IMG/M metagenome (GOLD analysis project Ga0164241, IMG submission 108780) | Backyard soil microbial communities from Emeryville, California, USA - Original compost - Back yard soil (BY) | ecosystem: Environmental > Terrestrial > Soil > Unclassified | place: USA...
GACGGCGCACGTCCCATCATCATTCATCCCGACGGTGATTTAACCATCAATTATCTCGACACGAAGGGACTGCCGCTGACGCCCGACCATCTCTCCGCCGCGACTGCGCTGGTTGCGCGGATGGCCACCAACAGCGTCAGCGGCAAACCCGAAGTAGTGCAAACCGTGCTGCGCCCCATGCAGGTGTTTAATCCACCGCCACCCAAAACCAATCAGCCACCACCACCGCAACGCCCAACTTCGGGTTCCACCCCTTTTACAAATTCGTCCCCTCAACCACTCCCGGTGGTTCCGCCCCGCCAACCTGAATCTCTGACGCCGATCAGCCTTTTTGCCGACAGCACGGCAGGCATTCCGCGCCCGAAAAAGTTGAGCGCCGCGTATGCGCCGTTCGGACGGATGATTCCCTGTGAAACGGTTATCACGGTGGACTCATCCTCTATGCAGACACCCATCGTTGGCCTCGTCACCGAAAACATTTTTTACGGCGGCAGGCTGATTATTCCGGCAGGCACGGAAGTTCACGGCACGGCACAAACCGACCGGCAACGTGAACGCATCGCCGGCAACACCAGTTGGACGCTGGTCTGGCAGGACGGCGAGGAAATGCAGCTTAAAGCCATCGCCCTCGACCGCGAGTTCGACAACAACACGAATCAAAGCGGTTGGGCCATCACTGATGGCAGTGCTGGTTTGCGTGGTGAAATCATCAAGTCCGACAACCTGGCTGACATCAAACTCTTTGCCGCCACGTTCCTGTCCGGCGCGGCCAATGCGTTGACGGAAAAACAGCAGACCGTCTTTGGCCCCATCAACAGCCCGACGCTCAACAACGCGCCGTTTGCGGGCGCACAAGCCGTCCTGCAAACCTACGCGCAGCAGATTTACGATTCGATTCAGAAGAACGGGTTCTACGTTCGCGTGCCGAGCGGAAAACAGTTTTATCTTTACGTCCTGCAAACCATTGACCGGGCCGACGCCTCGTTCGGCGGCGTGGGCATTACCAGTGAAACCGACGACCAATCAGCAACCACTTCCAAACCATGAAACCATATTATCTGATCCCATTGGTGTTTCTGTCGGCGTGTTCCACCACGCCCAAACTCACTCTGCGCCCGCAATCGCCGCCACCGGCGAAGGATAATTCCGCCGTGCGTTATCCCGAACTGGTCCGTGCCTACCATTTTGGGCGTTACGTTGATCCCAATGACAACCTGGTGATGCACGAGCAGCATATCGTCTATCGCGTTGAGGAAAACACCCGCTGGGATTTGCGGCCCTTGCAGGTGGCGACCATTGGCGGCTCTGCCGCTTTCGCCACAGAACCCGCGCCGCGCGATACGGCGTTCAGCCCGTTGCCAGTCAACGATGCGGTGCTGGCCGAAGTCAACGCCCAAAGGCTGGCGACCGTTCAAATCATAATGGAAGCGCAAACGCTGTCCTCGGCGCTGGCGCAGTTTCAAGCTGCGTTACAACAGACCAAAACTAATTTGCAGGAAACGGCGGTGTTGCGCGCTTCAGTGATCGAAATGAAAAGCCGGCTGGACGCGCTCGAAACCGCGCAACGACCACCACCGCCGTCGTCGAATATCGCGACCAATGAACCTCCTGATTCGTTGAGTCCCTGAAACACTTTGCCAGTGCCACCGCGCTGGCAATTCAACAAAACATAAACAAATAAACAACTCCTCATTATATGAGCACAACAAAAATGAAAACAGCGCCCAATGGCACATCCGACGCAACTGCCTCCAACGAACCACAGACCTATCGCATCAACCCCGAAACGGAGACCAAAATTGATAATTGGATCAAACAAAACCCCAAGGGTTGGGATTACATCAAAACCATGCCCCGCGACCGGCTGGAACGCACCGTCGTTTTGAACGATGTCCGCAAGATGGAAGCGCGGCAGCGCATTGAATCCGGGGTAATGAAGGAAATTAACAACGACCCGGTTCGCAAACAGGCGTATGACATTCTGACCAAGGACATGCCCGAAGAACGGCGTGAAGAAGTCATTCTCGGAATGGAGCGGGAAAAATGGCGGGCCAAACAAAAGACCCAAACCCAGACCCAAACCAGAAGGGAAGGCGTCAGTGTTTGAGTGTCCGTCGTTGTCGGTCTGGTTTCGACTATGGAGGCCAGACCGATTTTGGAACAGTTCGCGAAGGATGGGGAATGGAAGCCATGAACCGCATTCAACTCGTTGGCATTGAACCTGCTTATTCCAAGTTGTTGCCCGTCGCGCGGGGTATCTATGCAACCGCTCGTCCAACTTGGCGTTCGCCGTGGCAAGTTTCTGGACACTTTCATTCGGGAACAAAACGCTCTGCGTTACCCTCGTATCTGGCTTTTCTTCGTGGTCAAAAATTTTCGGGAATGTCCATTGGCCTTTCACCGTCGAAGCCAACCATGCAGGAGTTGAGGGGGGCAACGATATGCGTCGAAAGAATATCACAGGCCGTCAGTTGGCTTATTGGCGCAACCAATACAGATGGACACAAAAGACTCTGGCAGCCCGCCTGCAATGCCTGGGATTCGGCATCAGCCGCGAAATGGTGGCCAACATCGAAGCTGGCTTGCGTGGCGTCGAAGATAACTGGCTCGTTGGCTTCCAGAAGGTCTTTCGCCTTCCCGTCATCCGGTTTTTTCCGCAGGAGATTCAGGATTCAGATGCGGATTATTGCAAATGTGCTTCCGGGCAATTGTCTGATTCCAAACCTCCAAAAACACCCCGGCGCAAATGCCAAAAGTTGACAAAACGTCCAAAGGAGGGTTAGAAAATCAGTTGGATTTATTCTCCAACCACACAAGTTATGAACACGCTGACCCAATACGGACGAATGGCCGAGAAACACTGGCGCGAACATTGCCCGCAACTGGTGCGCGACTTGGAGACCAAGGGCCAGTTGCACGCGATGTTGCTGGAGGCCGAGGAGAAAACGAAGGACGAGATGATCGAACTGACGCAATCGTTCAGAACACAGGGGTTGACCGCACAGCAGGCGCACGACCGCGCCTGGGAAATGGTGCGGGAGAATTACATCCTGCTGCCACCGGAGACCTAACCTCCAGACAATCCACGAACGGCCATCAGCACACCGCTTCGATTGAAAAATTACCGGGCAATCCCAACAGCTATCGCATCACCGAGGGCGACCGTCTGGGCGAAGGCGGACCCAAACAGAAATTTTCACAAAATCTTCGGGCCATCGAAATCCTGCGGTCGCTCGATGCAAAGGATCGTCCGGCCTCCAACGACGAAAAAGCGTTGCTGGTCAGATATGTCGGTTGGGGCGCGTTGCCCCAGGTGTTTGACGTGGACAGCACGAGTTGGCACCAAGAACAAATCCGGCTCTCGGAGATATTGTCGGATGAAGAACACCGTTCCGCCCGCGCCACCACCATCAACGCCCATTACACCGCCCCGGTCGTTATCCGTTCCATGTATGAGGCCGCCCAGCGGTTTGGTTTTCAGGGCGGACGAATTCTGGAACCGGCCTGCGGCATTGGCCACTTCGTCGGCCTCATGCCCGAGGCGATGCTGAAAAATTCTTCTGTCACCGGCATCGAAATTGATCCGGTGACGGCCCGCATTGCCGGCGCGTTGTATCCCGACGCCGACATCCGCCAGCAGCCGTTTGAAAAATCAAAGCTCACGGACGAGTCTTTTGATCTCGCCATTTCCAACGTGCCGTTCGGCGATTACACCGTCCATGACCCGCGCTGGAATGATTTCAAATTCCCCATCCACGATTATTTCTTCGCTGCCGCGCTGGACAAGGTGCGGCCCGGCGGGCTGCTCATGTTCGTCACGTCCCGTCACACACTCGACAAGCTGGATTCAAGTTTGCGTGAATCGCTCGGTGCCCGGACGGAGTTGCTGGGGGCAATTCGCCTACCCAACAACGCGTTCAAGAAAAACGCCGGCACCGAAGTGACCACCGATATTGTGATGCTCCGCAAGTTGCGCGCCGGTGAATCTCCGACCGGTCCGGCTTGGAAAGCCTCGGTGGATTTCACCAACGACCAGCAGGAAAAGTTTTCCATCAACGAATACTTTGCCGCCCATCCCGAAATGATGCTCGGTAAAATGCGGCTCACCCGCGGCATGTATCGGGATGGTGAACCGGTGCTGGCACCCGACAACCGTGAACTCGGTGAGGCCCTGGCGCACGCGGTTGCGCGGCTGCCACAAAACATCTACGCCGCCCAAAATGAGTCCGTTAAAACTTTTGACCCGTCAATTCCCGCGCCCGATTATATCAAACCCGATGCCTACTGTGTTCACGAGGACGGCCGGCTATGCCTCAACGAAGATGGCGTCCTGAATCCACTGGATGATCTGCCCGTCGAAACCAGGTCGCGGATTCGACGGCTGATTGACGTGCGCGATGCCGTGCGGGATTGCCTGCGTTCGCAGCTCGACGGCAGCGGTGAGGAGCGGGTGATTGAAACCCGCCAAAAATTAAATTCTGCCTACGACCGTTTTGTCGGTCGGTTTGGTTATATCAGCGTCCCGGTCAATCAGCGGGCGTTTCACGGTGACCCGGATTTGCCGTTGCTGCTTTCATTGGAACATTACGACGAGGAAACCCGTCGGGCGGTCAAAGCCGCCATTTTTCGGGAACGCACCATCCACCACAAACAGCCGGTTCAAACCGCAGGCACGCCCCAAGAGGCATTGCTCGTGTCGCTAAATGAAAAAGGTCGGGTTGATCTCGACCACATGGTTTCATTATTGGCCCGTCCGGCTTCGGACTTCTTGCCTGACTTGAAGGGCATGGTTTTTCTTAACCCGGAAACCAAGCAGTGGGAAACCGAAGACCAATATCTTTCCGGCAATGTCCGCGAGAAACTTGCCGCCGCCGATGCCGCCAGCGTCAATGACCCGCGCTTTCGCGAAAATGTCGAGGCATTGAAATCCGTGCAGCCAACGGATTTGCCCGCTCCGGAAATTGACGTGCGGCTCGGTGCAGCCTGGTTGCCGCCCACGGATGTGCAGGCGTTTGTCCACGGATTGCTCGGCATCGAGTCCGGCGTTGAGGTCGGCCACATTCACGCGCTTGGCTCGTGGCATGTCACCGCCAATTGGGAGGCGAAAGGCGCGACCGCCAACACCACTGATTGGGGCACGAACCGTTATACCGCCCTTGAACTCATCGAGGAAACGCTCAATCTCAAGACGCCGACGGTTTATGATTATGTGGACAAGAAACCCGTCGTCAACGCGCAGTCCACCGAGGCGGCGCGGGAAAAACAGGAACGCATCAAGGAACGGTTTGCTAAATGGATCTGGTCTGATGATGAACGGCGGGAGCGGCTCGTGCGCCTCTACAATGACAAATTCAATCATTCACGCGTCCGAACCTTTAACGGCGAACACCTGACGCTGCCCGGTGCCAGTGCGGACGTTCAATTGCATACTCATCAAAAGGCCGGTGTCTGGCGCATCCTACAAACGCCCAACACGCTGCTCGGCCACGTCGTCGGCGCGGGCAAGACCTACACCATGGTCGCCGCCGCGTTGGAGTTGAAACGTCTTGGGTTGGCGCGCAAGCCCATGTTCGCCGTGCCCAATCACATGCTCGGCCAGTTTTCGACCGAGTTGCTCATGTTGTATCCGGGCGCGAACATCCTCGTGGCGGGCAAGGAGGATTTCGAATCGCAGAACCGCAAAAAACTTTTCAGCCGCATCGCTACCGGCAATTGGGATGCCGTCATCGTCACACACTCCGGTTTTGAACGCATCCCGTTGTCCCGCGAAACCCAGGAGCGTTTCTTCAAGGAGCAGTTGGAGGAATTGGAAAAGATCAAACGGGAAAACGCCAACCCGGATAACCGGCTGCTGGTGAAGGAACTGGAAAAAGCCAAGAAACGTCTGGAGGCAAAACTCGAAGCACTCGCCGCGACGCACAAGAAAGACAACACCATGACCTTCGAGGAACTTGGCGTTGACCGGCTCTTTGTGGACGAGGCGCACTACTTCAAAAATCTTTTTTATATTTCCAAGATGACCCGCATTGCAGGGCTGCCGCAGACGGCCAGCGAGCGCGCCTTCGACATGTATTTGAAAGTTCGTCACATCCAATCGGCAAATAACGGCGGCGGGGTCGTTTTCGCCACCGGCACTCCCATTGCCAACAGCATGGCCGAGATGTTCACCATGCAACGCTATATGCAGCCGGAGGATTTGAAAAAACATAACCTGGGTCACTTCGATTCATGGGCCGCGACGTTTGGCGAACCGGTGACGGCGATGGAGCTTGCGCCGGACGGCGCGGGCTACCGGCTGAACACGAGGTTTGCGCGGTTCATCAATGTGCCGGAGCTGATGCAAATTTTCCGGCAATCGGCGGACGTGCAGACCGCCCAGATGCTCAATCTTGCGCGCCCGAAATTGGAGGGCGAGAAACCGTCCATCCGTAATGCGCCGGCCTCGGCAGAACTGAAAGATTTTGTGGAGGGACTCGCCAAGCGCGCCGAGGCGTTGAAACGCGGGCGCATTGATCCCCGCGAGGACAACATGCTCAAAATCACCACCGAAGGTCGCAAGGCCGCGCTGGATTTGCGCCTGATGAAACCAAGCCTGCCGGACGATCCGCAGAGCAAGGTCAATCTTGCGGTGGAAAAGATTCAGCAGATTTGGGAATCAACCAAGGACGACCGTCTGACGCAGCTTGTGTTTTGCGATTTGTCCACACCGCAAGACCGTGGCTTTTCCGTTTACCGGGACATGGCTGATAAATTAAAACGCCTCGGCATCCCGGAAAACGAAATCGCTTTCATCCAGGATTACGACGCCGACAATGCGAAGTTGGGGCTGTTCCGTTCGGTCCGTGCCGGTAAGGTGCGGATTCTGTTCGGTAGCACCCAGAAAATGGGTTCCGGCACGAATGTGCAGGAGCGATTGATTGCGCTCCATCATCTGGACGCACCGTGGCGACCGGCGGATGTGGAGCAGCGCGAGGGACGTATCTTGCGGCAGGGAAATAAAAATCCGTCCGTGCAAATTTATCGTTACGTCACGGAAGGCAGCTTCGATGCCTATATGTGGCAGACGTTGGAGACTAAGGCCAAATTCATTGCCCAGGTGATGAGTGGAGACATGACCGTGCGGCGGCTCGAAGACATGGATTCCGCCGCGTTGACCTACGCCGAGGTCAAAGCCATCGCGTCGGGCAATCCGCTGGTCATCGAAAAAGCCCAGGTGGACGCCGAGTTGATCCGGTTGACCCGGCTGCGTTCGGCCCACGCCGAGGAACAATATCGCATCCGCAGCAGTCTCCGCCATTCGCACCAGGAGGTTCAGACGTGGACGGAACGACTCGGAAACTTGCGCGATGATTTGACGCTCCGGCAGGACACGAGCGGCGATAAATTCCGCATCGAATTGGACAAACAGGTTTTGGATAATCGTGGCGTCGCCGGGGAGTTGCTGCTGCGGCGGGCGGAGAAAATTAAAACCCGCTTCGGTGAGGACATCCGCATCGGACACTTTGCCGGTTATGATTTGTTCATCCGCTCTGGTTTCAACAACACCGCTGAACTCGTGTTGCGCGGCAAAAACAGTTACAGCACCCGCATCACGGACACGGCATTGGGCACCATCCGTTCGCTCGAATCCGTGGTGCAGGGATTTGAAGAACGCACCACGCGTCTGGAAGCTGACATCAAGGATTCGCAAAAGCGGGCGACTGAACTGGAAGCCAAGGTGGGTTCGCCCTTTGAAAAGGAGGAGCGGTATCATCATCTGGTTAAGCGCCAGTCGGAGATTGAGGAAAAACTTGACCTCACTAAAAACCAAGCACCAATCCAGGTTGAAGATGCTGCCGATGACGAAACCGAGGAAAAGATTTCAAAGCAACAAACTAAAACGAAAACAACCGGGCAACCTAGAAGGGCTGCGGTTCGCGTATGAAATTTCGGATTCATATCTGGGAAACAATGGTAATGGCGAAATAAACCATAATGACGACATTAAATTCAAAGCAGCCGCACTCTCCCGAACAACCGGCACCTGAACATAATAGACATGGGAATCATGTTCCAGATTCGATGCGAATGGCGTTCAGTGTCTTTGAAACGGCGGAGATTTTGGGCGTTTCGGATAAAACCGTGCGCCGACTCATTAATCGGAAATTGTTGCGCGCATCGCGTGCTCTTCGCCATTTATTGATTTCCAAAAAGGAAATCGAGCGCTTTTTACAAGAAACTTCCGTTTAGTGCTTGGATTGCATTATTTAATCTTTTGCAATTGTTGAGTTTCATATCCAGCGTCATCATCCCCAAAAACCTCCGTGTAGGTATCCAAAATCAATTTTCCGCCATCCTGATGTCCCTGCCATTTTGAAATCAGCTTGTAATCAACGCCGGATTGCCAAAGCCGGCGTATTAACACCTGCCGGATGTTCCGTTGGGTGAAATTTTTACAACCAAGCCGCTTGCAAGAGGCATTCAAAGCCTTCTTTGCATCCTTGATCTTGAAAACATTTGTCTCTGCCTTCGGCGGGATTTCAAATCCTTGATGAAGCTTTTCGAGCAATGGTTTGAGATGCGGGTAAATTGGAACATGGAAAACAACTTGCGTTTTCCGCCGCCGAATTATCAGGCTTTGCCGGGCGAAATCCACGTCGCCCCATGTCAAAGCTCCGGCCTCGGCCTGACCCAACCCGGCCAAACCCAGGAACGCCACAAAATCAGCGGTGTTATTCGCATCCGCGTTGTATTTCTGAGAGCGGATGTCGGCAATAATCGCTTCAAATTGTTCTTGGGTTGGAACATTTCGGATGGGCTTCTGTGGTTTCTTCCATTTTGTTTTAATTCCAGCAACGGGTGAATCGGCGACAATCCGATCCCCAACAGCGATTTCAAAAAGTTGCTTCAAAAAGCCGCAATACCTGTTGTATGTAGTGTGCTTGAGCCGGGATTCATGTTGTGCCAGCCATTCATTCAAATGCGATGGCTTAATTTCCGATACGCGCAGGTCAATGCCATGTGGCCAACTCTTTCTAAAGACATTGACGATGGCAGCATTGGTTGCCTTGGTTTTAGAGGGCTTCCCTTGATTGATGGCGACAAATTTATCGAGCAAACTGGACAACGTGGTTTTGGCGGCATCCCCGTCAACCTTGTCCAAGTCAGTGATCCAGCCTTTTAATTTCCTCTCCGCAAGTTTTCGCTCCGTCGTCTTGAGGCTGTGCTCTTTTCGCTTGCCTGAAATTTTCTTTACGCCATAGTAAGTGTCGTTGACTTTGTGGCGGTATAGACACGGAAAATTCGGAATCTTCTCCAGAAGTTGCCTAGTGCTTTGCTGGTTGGTAGCCATGTAAAGATTATAGGGGTGACAATTGGGGGTGTCAACGGTTTTCTGGATTCTCTAAAATTGCTGTAAGTCATTGTTAATTTGGTGGATGGGGTCTTAGCTCAGTTGGTAGAGCGTCTCGTTCGCAATGAGAAGGTCAGGAGTTCGAGCCTCCTAGGCTCCACCATCCGTCAAATTTCGCATGAAAAATTCCCGCCGCTTTTCCCTCAAAAATAAATGGATTCTCATCACCGGCGCGTCCAGCGGCTTTGGCGCGGCGGCGGCCCGGGCGTTTGGCGCGGAAGGCGCGAAGCTGCTGCTCGGCGCGCGCCGCGTTGACCGGCTGGAAAAAGCCGCCGCCGTCGCCAAAAAATCTGGCGCCCGGGCCGCGCTTTTTCATGAACTGGATGTTTCCCGCACCGCCAGCGTCGAAGCATTCATCGCCTGGGCGAAGCAAAAATTAAAATCCCAGCCGTTGCATGTGCTTGTCAACAATGCCGGCGGCGCGCACGGTCTGGACACCGTGGCCACCGGCCAAGATGCGGATTGGGAGGCGATGTTTCAAAGCAATGTTCTCGGCCTGCTGCGCGTGACGCGCGCCGCGCTGCCGCTGCTGCCGCGCGACGCCGGCGCGAGCATCATCAACATCGGCTCCGTGGCCGGCCGCGTGGCGTATGCCGGGGCCGCCGCGTATTGCGCCGCCAAGGCCGGCGAATTGCAGATCACCCGCGTGCTGCGCCACGAACTGTTCGGCGCCGGCATCCGCGTCGGCACCATTGATCCGGGGCTGGCAGAAACGGAATTTTCCATCGTCCGTTTAAAAGGCGACAAGGCCAGGGCTAGGGAAGTCTATGCCGGCACCCATCCGCTCACGGCCGGAGATATAGCGGAAACGATGGTCTGGATGGCCAGCCGGCCGCCGCATGTGAATATTGATGAAGTGGTCATCAAACCGACCGATCAGGCGGATGTCGGAAAAGTATTTCGGCGGATGCCGAAGTAAAAGGCTGGTTGGATTGGTGAATCAATGGATTGATAGATCAGCTTTGATGGCCACGCACAAATCCAACAATCCATTCATCCACGAATCCAATCTTCAGATCCCCCGGTTCGCCCGCCAGAGCAGCACCGCGCCGACGGCCTGAAAGATGAAATTCGGCAGCCACAAAATCAGGTGCGGATAGAATTCCGGCTGCCCGGACAGCGACGCGCCCAGCATGATGAAGGCGTAATACACCAGCACCAGCAGCCGAGCGATGGCGATGCCGATGTTCGTCTCGCGGCGATGGACACGGATGCCGAGCGGGATGCCGACCAGCGTGAAGCCGAAGCACGCGAAGGAAAACGCGATTTCCCGGTGCATCGCCACGCGCACCGGCTCGATGGAATCTTGCTTCTGCCGCTGCATGGCCTGAAGCTGTCCGCGCAAATCCGCCGTTGTATTCGTGCCGGCCACCACGTTCAAGTTTTCCAAATCATGCAGTTCCTGCCGCAACTGCCAGAAAGTCATGTCGCTGATTTTCGGTTTCGTGTTTTTTTTCGCCTTCGTGTCCACGTCCAAAATAAATTCATATTTTGAAATGGAAGTGGTAAGGGGCCGGCCTTGGGAATCAATCCGGGAGGTTTGCGGATTGTTCAGGCTTAAAATCAGTTGGTTTTTGGCGCGATCCAAGCCGACGTGGCCGCTGGGCGCCCAGGTGGTGGCAAAAATGTTGGTTTCATTTTCAGTCTTCCAGATCGTCACGTTCTGCAGGTTGCCGCGGTCATTTTTCTCCGTGTAAAAAATGTAGCCGGGAAAATCCTTGATGAAGCGGCCTTCGGGAAGCTGGGCGTTCAGCAACTCGTCCTTGACGTCGGAAATGATCTCCAAATACGCCACCCGGCAGCGCGGGCCAAGTTCCATGTTGAAATACGCGCTCAACGCACAACCCAGCAGGCTCAACCCCAAAACCGGCGTCACGAGCGACAGCAGGCTGATGCCGCTCGCCCGCGCGGCGGTCAGTTCCTGGTCGGCGCTGAACCGGCCAAAGACCAGCAGCGTCGCCGTCAGCATTCCCATCGGCAGCGCGAACACCCAGACGAACGGAATCAGGTAAAGCATGGCCTTCACCATCAGCAGCAGGCTGACATGGCTGCTGGCCAGCAGCGTGAGAATCTGGCGCAGCGCATTGCCGACCAGCAGGACGGCGGTGAACACCGCCACGGTGAGCAGCAGCGTGGCAAGCACCTGGCGGACGAGATATTTGTGCAGCGTTTTCAACGGTTATACCCCGCGCAAAGTGGCGGATTTGATTCGCGGTGAAAAGCCAATTCAGCGCGAAGGCAAATCTGCAAATGGCCGCGCGTTGGATTTCACTCGACAAACTGAAACGACGGAAATACGGTCATATCGCAATGGATAGACTGCACAAGCTTAATGATAGTCAGCCAAACTTGGGGCCGATAATTTTTTAGGCAGCAAGGGAGCGTTTTATGCAAACAGATATGCCACCAATTCAGTGTTGTCCCAAACAAGTTTCAGGTTTGGTTTTGATTCCGTTGATATTTTTGCCGTGTTTGTTTTTGATTTTTTCAGTTAAGTATTTTGATGGGCCAGGTATGGGCGACAGCATATATTTCACGATTGGAACCTATGTTTATTTTGGTCTTACTGGGATCTGTTCGTTACGAACTGCACTTGGTATTGTTCGACTACTTTCATTGGCAGGAATCACGAAGATAGTTGCGATGATTATTCTAATAGCGGTTTTATTTAGCGTCAGTCTCGTTGGAACTTCTTTCGTAGCCGCCATGTTATTTTTGCCCAAGTGTTAGTTTTATGGAAATTGGCCGCCTATACGATAACAGGCTGCAAGCTTCCACTGACGAACTTCTGAAAGCAAAAAACACAGACAGCTTTCGCCACCCACGCGTTTGAATTTTCCCCGACCGTTCAATTATTTCTTCGGTGGCCGTTCGCGGATGAAGGCCACGAAACCTCGGCGGTCTGGCCATATTGTCGTAATGGACGTAAAAACCGACGTGACACCAATCTTCCAACTCCACGCACGGCCAAGCCCCGTCAGGGGCGAAATCTTTGTAGAATATCATAGCAGAATAAATTTTAGCTCCGTAGCAACGGTGCTAATTGGCAAGTTGAAAGTTTTCATATTTGAGGAGTTGGTTCATCAGGATGACGAGCTTGCGCATACAGGCAGTCATGGCCACGAGTGGTTTTTTTCCGGCGGC
>Ga0164241_10005037_pt1 | contig 12532 bp, 13 predicted proteins | sample OricomyardsoilBY_FD_108780 | JGI IMG/M metagenome (GOLD analysis project Ga0164241, IMG submission 108780) | Backyard soil microbial communities from Emeryville, California, USA - Original compost - Back yard soil (BY) | ecosystem: Environmental > Terrestrial > Soil > Unclassified | place: USA...
GCCGCATCCTGCGGCCCGCTGCCGCCGTCGGCGGAACCGCGCGCCGGGCCTTGCGCCGAGCAGATCGCCTGCCACGGCGAGCCCTGCTGCCACAGCGCCAGCGCGTTCGACACCGTCGGCGCCAGCGCGACCCAGAACATCGCGATCAGCGCGATGCGGGCGGCGCGGCGAAGATGGCGGCTGGCGAGGAACACGGCGGCGATGGTACCGCGGCGCTGCCGGTTCATCGGGGCATGCGTCGGCCAAGCCGTTTGGGCCATTGGTCTTCAGTATTACGGCAATTTGCCGTAAGATATCCGCGGAGGTCATCATGGCAACGCAACCCACCGCACGGCTTGAAGCGCGCCTGCCGGCCAGCGTCTACGCGCTGCTCAAGCGCGCCGCCGAGCTGAAGGGCCGCAGCATCTCGGACTTCGTCGTCAGCGCGGCCCAGGACGCGGCGCGGCGCGCGATCGAGGACGAAGGGATCATCCGCCTGTCCGCCGAAGACCAGGCCCGTTTCGCCCAGGCGCTGATCCGGCCGCCCGCGCCGAACGCGGCGCTCAAGCGCGCCATGCGCCGTCACATCAAGAATGTCGACGTGCGGTGACGGCCTTCTTCTCGGAGGCGCTCGGCAAGCATGACCGTTGCGCCTTCACCAGCGGCAATGAGCGCATCGACACCTACTTCCGCCAGACGGTTTCGCAGGACGTGAAGCGCGGCTACGCCGTCTGCTACGTGCTGGTGGAAAAAGCGAGCGCGAAGCTTGCCGGTTTCTATACCCTGTCCTCGCACAGTATCCCGCTCACCGAACTCGCCCCGGACATGGCCCGCAAGCTGCCGCGTTACCCGAGCGTGCCGGCCGCGCTGATCGGCTGGCTCGGCCGCGACGCGGGCTTTCGCGGTTTGCAGGTCGGCTCCATGCTGCTGGCCGACGCCATCACGCACCTGGCTGCGGCGCCGCTCGGTCTGCACGCGATCTGCGCCGACGCCATCGACGATACGGCTGCGGACTTCTACCGCGAGCACCAGTTCCAGGCTTTCGTGAGCCGCCCGAACGCGCTGTACCTGCCGATGAAAACGGCGCTGGCGCTGGTGGCCGCCCGCAAGCCGCGACTTGACTAGCGATGAACGTCAGCTGCCGCAGGCAGTTGCCAACATGCTGCACGCCCTCCCGCAAGGAAGGCGAGCAGCGTGCCGAGGCTCATCGCTGATCAGAAGCCGACGCGTGCCGACGCCGATCTCAATCGAGCGGCCACTTCGGCCGCCGGATCTTGCGGTACGGCAGGCTCTTCAGGTCGGTCGTCACCGTGCCCGGCGCATCGACGTAGATGACGTGCTTGGCGATCTTCGAGAACGACGCGTAGAAGTGCTGCGAGGACTTGACGACGATGATCTTCTTGTCGTCGAGCTCGCAGCCCAGGTTGGTGAACAGGTCGGTGCCGACGGCCTGGTTGCGCACGCTGATCAGCGCCACCTGCACGCCCGCCGATTCGACCAGCGCGCAGTCGCCGAGCGCGGTCGGCGTGTCGGCCAGGCCGGTCATCGCCATGTCCTCGTGCAGCGCCACGACCTGCACCGCCAGGTCGAGCGGGTCGCCCGACAGCGGGCCGACCTTGCCGCCGATGCGCAGCGTCAGCCGCGCGCCGACGCCGGCGTCGAAGGCGATGCGCACCGCCTGCGGGTCCCACAGCGGGCCGAGGCAGGCGTTGCCGATGCCGCGTTCGAGCAGCCGCCGCAGCACGAAGGTGGAATCGCCGGCGGCGCCGCCGCCGGGGTTGTCGGCGCTGTCGGCCAGCACCACCGGCGCGCCGCTGCCGTCCGCAGTCCGGGTCAGCGCTTCGTCGAGCGCGGCGTCGATGCCGGGGTAGGGCGCGATCATGCGCTCGCGCATCGCGACCAGCTCGTCGGCCAGCGTGCGCGCCAGCCGCTGCGCCGCGGCGGCATCGCCGTCGGCATAGACCAGCACCTTCGAGCCCATGTCGGCGACGTCGCCCCACGCAAAGCCGTGCGTGACCGAGATCGACAGGATGCCGTCGCGCCCCTCCAGCGCCATCAGCCGGTCGACGAAGGAGCGCGCCGGCTCGCGCGAGGTGTGCATGACGGCGATCATTTCGCAATCGACCACCGCGGCCACCGGGTGGATGCGCCCGCGCTGCGTGGCCACGCACAGCTCGAGCAGTTCGTGCGCACGCGCCAGCACGTCGGTGTGCGGATATTCCTTGAAGGCGACCAGCACGTCGGCATGGTCGATCATCGCCGCGCTGAGGTGGTTGTGCGGGTCGAGCTCGGCGCCGACCACGACCTTCGGGCCGACCAGCGCGCGCACCCGCTGCAGCAGATCGCCTTCGCAGTCGTCGCAGCCGTCGGCGACCATCGCGCCGTGCAGGCCCAGCAGCACGATGTCCACCGGCAGCGCTTGCCGCAGGTCGGCCAGCAGCTCGTCGCGCAGGCTTTCGTAGGCGTGCCGGGTGGTGATGCCGCTGGGCTGCGCGCTGGCGACCATGCCTTCGACCAGCTCCCAGCCTTCGCTGCGGCAGCGCTGCCGCGCCGCGTGCAGCGGCCCGGCGAACAGGCTCAGGTGCGCGGGATGCTGCCCGGCCTTGAAGTAGCCGCGCTCATGGAACGAGCCGACGCCGGTGGGCATCGGCGCGAAGGTGTTGGTCTCGGTGGCCAGCGTGCCGGTGAAGATGCGCATCGGCCGCATTCTGCGGCCGGCGCCGCGCCGCGCGGCGCTCAGCGCAGCCGCGCCGGCGACAGCATCGATGCGCTCAGCCCGAAGCCGGCGATGCGCGACGGCAGCGGCCGGCCGCGCGCCAGCGCCGCGCAGGCCTCGCCCATCGCCGCCGAGGTCTGGATGCCGTAGCCGCCCTGCGCGGCCAGCCAGAAGAAGCCCGGCGCCCGCGCGTCGAAGCCGCCGACCAGGTCGCCGTCGGCGACGAACGAGCGCAGCCCGGCCCAGCTGCGCCGCGGCCGGCCGACGCGCAGCGTGGTGTTGGCTTCGATGCGGTCGATGCCCAGCGCGATGTCCAGTTCCTCGGGCTGCACGTCCTGCGGCGGCACCGGGTCTTCGTTGGCCGGCGAGCCGAGCAGCAGGCCGGCGTCGGGCTTGAAGTACCAGCTTTCGTCGGCCGCCGCGACGCACGGCCAGCGCGCCGCTGCGACGCCTTCGGGCGGCGCGAAGACGAAGGCGCTGCGGCGCTTCGGCTGCAGGCCGATGGTCGCCACGCCGGCCTTGCGCGCCACCTCGTCGCACCACGCGCCGGCGGCGTCGACCAGCACCGGCGCGGTGAAGCTTCGTTCGCCGCAACGCACCTGCCACAGCCCGCCGCGATGGTCGATGACGGTGGCGTCGGCATCGTTGACCACCGCGCCGCCGTGGCCGCGCAGGCCGCGCAGATAGCCCTGGTGCAGCGCGTGCACGTCGATGTCCATCGCGTCGGGCTCGTAGGCCGCGCCGAGCACCCTTTCGCCGCGCAGCACCGGCACCAGCGCCAGCACCTGCGCGCGGTCCAGCCGGCGGCCCTGCGGCGACACCGACAGGATCACCTCGCAGTGCTGGTCGAGCAGCTCGGCCTGTTGCGGCGCGGCCAGCATCAGCGCGCCGCGCGGGCTCAGGATCGGCGTCGCGGCAAAGCCGTCCGGCGGCCGCTCGAAGAAGGCGCGGCTGGCCAGCGTCAGGGCGCGCACCTGCGGCGTGCCGTAGCTGGCCAGGTACAGCGCCGCCGAGCGGCCGGTGGTGTGGTAGCCGGGTTGCGACTCGCGTTCCAGCAAGCTGACCTTGCCGTGCGGCGCCAGCCAGTAGCCGATCGACGCGCCGGCGATGCCGGCGCCGATGACGAGGAAGTCGCTGTGCGCGGTCGCGGCCATGCGCCGTAGCCTATGGACGCCGCATCAGCGTGCTCTTGCCGAACAGGCTTTCGATCAGGTCCACCGCCAGCTCGGCGGTCCTGTTGCGCACGTCCAGCGCCGGGTTCAGCTCCATCACGTCCAGCGACGCCAGCCGGCCGGTGTCGGCGATCATCTCCATGCACAGCTGCGCCTCGCGGTAGGTCGGCCCGCCGGGCACCGTGGTGCCGACGCCGGGGGCGATGTCGGCGTCGAGGAAATCGACGTCGAAGCTGACGTGCAGGTGCGTATTGGCATCCAGCGTCGCCAGCGCCAGTTCCATCGTGTGGCGCATGCCCATCTCGTCGATGTAGCGCATGTCGAACACTTCCAGCCCGGCTTCTTGCACCAGCCGCTTCTCGCCCGGGTCGACGCTGCGGATGCCGATCTGGCGCAGCCATTTCGGGTTGATGGCCGGCACCGCGCCGCCGATCTCGATGAGCTCGCGCGGGCCGTTGCCGCACAGGCAGGCCACCGGCATGCCGTGGAGGTTGCCGCTGGGGGTCAGGGCGCTGGTGTTGAAGTCGGCATGCGCGTCCAGCCACAGCACGCGCAGCTTCCGGCCGGCTTCGCGGCAGTGGCGCGCGACGGCGCTGATCGAGCCCACCCCCAGGCAATGGTCGCCGCCGAGCAGCAGCGGGATGCGCCCGAGCTGCAGTTCGGCGAACACCGCCTCGTGCACCAGCCGGTTCCATTGCACCACCTGTTCGAGATGGCGGTAGCCGGCCACCGGCGGCAGCCACGGGTTGGCGGGCCCGGCGAGATTGCCGCGGTCGATCACCTCGGCGCCGTGCTGGCGCAGCACCTCGGCGATGCGCGCCACGCGCAGCGCTTCGGGGCCCATGCTGGCGCCGCGATGGCCGGCGCCGATGTCGGTGGGCGCGCCGATCAGGCTGAGCTTCATGACGCGTGCCTGCTCTTGCTAGCGGTGCTGCGGCGCGATCGGCTCGATCGCCGCGGCGAAGCCGGCGTGCGCCGCGGCGTCCACCGGCCGGTGGCGCCGCCGCGCCGACGCCGGATGGCGCCCGAGGTAGGCGTCGCCCTTCCAGTTGCGCGCCGGCCGGATCGGCCGCGGCGTGAAGCCGCCGCCGCAGTTCGGGCACACGTTGTGCAGCACCTGCAGGACGCAGTCGGCGCAGAAGGTGCACTCGAAGCTGCAGATGCGCGCGTCCAGCGCGTCGGGCGGCAAGGGCTTGTCGCAGTGTTCGCAGCCGGGCCTGAGTTCGAGCATGGGGTGATTGTGCGTTCGATCAGATGTCCACGGCGAGGTCGCCGGTCTGGGTTTGCGGCAGGTCGAAGCCGTAGTGCGACTCCAGCAGCGCCCAGGCCTCCTCGGCGCTCTCGACGAACTGGAACAGCTTCTTGTCGGCCTCGGCGATCATGCCGGTCTCGACCAGCAGGTCGAAGTCGATCAGCTGCGTCCAGAAGTCGCGGCCGAACAGCAGGATCGGGCGGCGCCGCACCTTGCCGGTCTGCTGCAGCGTCATGACCTCGAACAGCTCGTCCAGCGTGCCGAAGCCGCCGGGAAAACACACCAGCGCGATGCTGCGCATCAGGAAATGCATCTTGCGCAGCGCGAAGTAGTGGAACTGGAAACACAGTTCCGGCGTGATGTACGGGTTCGGCGCCTGCTCGTGCGGCAGCACGATGTTCAGCCCGATGCTCTTGCCGCCGGCTTCGTAGGCGCCGCGGTTGCCGGCTTCCATGATGCCGGGGCCGCCGCCGGTGACCACGTAGATCGGCGTTTCGTGGTGCCGCGAACGGGTCGTGACCAGCGTCGCGAAGCGCTGCGCCTCGTCGTAATAGCGGCTCATCGCGAGGCCGGTCTCGGCGCGCCGGATGGCGGCGGCGTCGCCCAGCGCACGGGTTTCGTCCAGCCGCGCCTGCGCCTCGCCCGGCGGCAGCACGCGTGCGCTGCCGTAGATGACGATGGTCGATTCGATGTGGTGCTGCTGCTGCACCATTTCCGGCTTCAGCAGCTCCAGCTGCATGCGCACCGGGCGCAGTTCCTCGCGCAGCAGGAAGCTCTCGTCGGTGAAGGCCAGCCGGTAGCTGCTGTCGGGGCCGTCGTAGCGGGGTTCGGGTTTGAGCGAGGCGGCTTCTTCGTGAGCGCTGGGGAAATTGCGAGCCCGCAGATCCTGGCGACGGTCTTTCATGCGTGCAGCTTAACCGCGAACGACACGCGTTCACGCCAGTGCGGACACGGTTTGCATGCCGTCGTGCACGGCGTGCCGTTGCCGCGATCGGCGCACGGCTAACGGCCGCCGCAGACGCTGCAGTCCGGCTGTCGCGCGACGGCGATCTCGGACCATTGCATCGCCTTCGCGTCCAGCATCTGCAGGCGCCCGGCCAGCGAGCGGCCGATGCCGGCCAGCAGCTTCAAGGCCTCGGCCGCCTGCACGCTGCCGATGATGCCCACCAGCGGCGCGAACACGCCCATCGTCGCGCAGGCCACTTCTTCGTAAGCGGCATCCGGCGCGAACAGGCAGGCGTAGCACGGCGATGCCGGATCGCGCGCGTCGTACACCGACACCTGGCCATCGAAGCCGATGGCTGCGCCGGCCACCAGCGGCTTGCGGTGCACCACGCAGGCGGCGTTGATCGCGTGGCGGGTGACGAAGTTGTCCGAGCAATCGATCACCACGTCGGCCTGCGGCACGGCGGCATCGAGCCAGCGCGCGTCGACGCGTTCGACCACCGCCGCGACGGCCAGGTCGGGGTTGGTCGCGGCGATGCGCCGTTGCGCCGACAGCGCCTTGGCCTGCCCGACCCGGGACAGGTCGTGGGCGATCTGCCGCTGCAGGTTGGTGACATCGACGACGTCGTTGTCGACCAGCGTGAGGCGGCCGACGCCGGCGCTGGCCAGGTACAGCGCGACCGGCGAGCCCAGGCCGCCGGCGCCGACGATCAGCGCATGCGCGGCCAGCAGGCGTTGCTGGCCCTCGATGCCGATGTCGTCGAGCAGGATATGGCGCGAGTAGCGCAGCAGCTGGTCGTCGTTCATGCCGTCGTCCATTCGCCGCAGCATAGCGCCGCAGCCGGCAACAAAAAGGGTCAACGAGGGTCAACGAAAAGGCCCGCGCGCAGCGGGCCTGGATGCTGGCGCCGGGCAAGCCTCAGTTCGTTTCGGTCTCGGCCTTGCGCTCCACCGCGGTCTTGCTGACCAGCACCGGGCGTTGCGCCAGCTGGTTCAGCGCCTGCTGCAGCTGGAAGTCCTCGGGCGTGCCGAACTGCGGCAGCGGCTTCGGCGGCTCCTTCTGCTTGGCCAGCTGTTCTTCGAGCTTCAGGCGCGCTTCCTCGCGCGCCTTGGCGGCCGCTTCGTCGGCCTTCTCGTCGGTGCCGGCCAGGTGCTGCGCCAGGTCGGCCTCGCGCATGCGCAACAGCGCGAAGACGTTGCCTTCGGCGGTTTCGTCGAGCCAGATGTCGGGCACGATGCCCTTGGCCTGGATCGAGCGGCCCGAAGGCGTGTAGTAGCGCGCCGTGGTGATCTTCAGCGCGGTGTCGGCCGACAGCGGGCGCACCGTCTGCACCGAGCCCTTGCCGAAGGTCTGCGCGCCCATCACCGTGGCGCGCTTGTTGTCCTGCAGCGCGCCGGCGACGATCTCGCTGGCCGAGGCCGAGCCTTCGTTGACCAGCACCACCAGCGGCACCGTCTTGATGGCCGCGGGCAGGCGCTTCAGCGGGTCCGAGCCGGTGCGGCGGGCGTAGAACTCGGGCGCGGCCTTGAAGGTGGCCTTCGATTCCGGAATCTGCCCGTTGGTGCTGACCACCACGTCGTTGCCCGGCAGGAACGCTGCCGACACCGCCACTGCCGCGTCGAGCAGCCCGCCCGGGTCGTTTCGCAGGTCGAGCACCAGGCCCTTCAGGTGCGGGTCCTGCTTGTACAACTCGTCGATCTTGCGCACGAAGTCGTCGACGGTGCGGTCCTGGAACTGGCTGATGCGCAGCCAGGCGTAGCCGGGCTCGAGCATCTTCGCGCGCACGCTTTGCAGCTTGATTTCCTCGCGCGTGATGACCACCGGGAAGCTGCGCCCTTCGCTCTTGCGGAAGATCGTCAACGACACCTTGGTGTTGGGCTCGCCGCGCATGCGCTTGACGGCCTGGTCCAGCGTCAGGCCTTTGACCGGGGTTTCGTCGATGCGGGTGATCAGGTCGCCCGACTTGACGCCGGCGCGGAACGCCGGCGAACCTTCGATCGGCGACTGCACCTTGACCAGGCCGTCTTCCATGCCGATCTCGATGCCCACGCCGACGAAGCGCCCGCCGGTCTGCTCGCGGAATCCCTTGCACGCCTTCTTGTCGAAGTATTGCGAATGCGGGTCCAGCCCGGCGACCATGCCGGAAATGGCGTCGCCGATCAGCTTTTTCTCGTCCACCGGCTCGACATAGTCGCTCTTGATCATGCCGAACACGGCGGCCATCTGCTGCAACTCCTCGAGCGGCAGCGGCGCCACCCCGTTGCGTGCAAAGGCCTGCAGCTGGATGGTCGCCAGCGCACCGGCCAACGCGCCCAGCGCGATAAAACCGGCCACCCTGAGTTTGGCATTCATGCGCGTTCCGACCTTGAAAAAAATAGAAAAATCCAGGCTGGATTGTAGAACCGGCGCCTGCCTGGGATTGGCGGCGGTCGGGAAAGTTGCACGCATCGCCGGGACATTGGCAACGCCTTCGCGCGGCGCGGCCGTCAGCCGGCCTGCGCCACCGCGGCGGGGCGCTCCCCGCGCTGGCTGGCCCGGCGCAGCTGCCCGGCGTTCATCGACAGCAGCCGGGCGCTGTGCACCAGCGCCATGTGGCTCAGCGCCTGCGGAAAGTTCCCCAGCATATGGCCGCTGCGCGGATCGAATTCCTCGGCCAGCAGCCCCAGGTCGTTGCAAAGCCCCAGCAGGCGCTCGAAAAGCGCCACCGCCTCATCGCGCTGTCCGGCCAGCAGCAGGTTGTCGACCAGCCAGAAGCTGCACGGCAGGAAGGCCCCTTCGCCGGGCGGCAGCCGGTCGACGCCGCTTTCGGTGGCGTAGCGCAGCACCAGGTCGCCCACCTGCAGGTCCTGGCGCACCGCCGCCAGCGTGGCGCGCACCCGGTCGTCGTCGGGCGGCAGGAAACCCACCAGCGGGATCAGCAGCAGGCTGGCGTCGAGCGCGCGTGACCCATAGTGCTGGACGAAGCAGTTGCGCCGCTTGTCGAGCGCCTTGCTGCAAACCTGGCGGTGGATCCGCTCGCGGGTTTGCCGCCAGTGCTCCACCGGCCCGGCCAGCCCGTAGCGTTCGGCGTCCTTGACCGCGCGGTCGTAGGCCACCCAGGCCATGACCTTCGAATGCGTGAAATGCCGGCGCGGGCCGCGCACCTCCCAGATGCCTTCGTCCGGCTCGCGCCAATGGCCGTCCAGGAAGTCGAGCAGCGCACGCTGCAGCTTCCACACATGCGGCTGCGGTTCCAGCCCGGCGGCGCGCGCCAGGTGCAGCGTGTCCATCACTTCGCCGTAGACGTCCAGCTGCAGCTGCCGCGCCGCGGCATTGCCGACGCGCACCGGCGCGGCGCCGCGGTAGCCGGGCAGCCAGTCGAGCTCGAACTCGTCGAGGCGGCGCTGGCCGGTGACGCTGTAGACGATCTGCAGGTCCGCCGGGCTGCCGGCCACGGCGCGCAGCAGCCATTCGCGCCATGCCAGCGCCTCGTCGACGTAGCCGGCGTGCAGCAGCGCATTCAGCGTGAAGGTGGCGTCGCGCAGCCAGCAGAAGCGGTAGTCCCAGTTGCGCACGCCGCCGGGCCGCTCGGGCAGCGACGTGGTGGCCGCCGCGACGATGCCGCCCGTGGGCGCGTAGGTCAGCGCCTTCAGCGTGATCAGCGAGCGCTGCACGATCTCGTGCCAGCGCTCGCCGAAGCTGCAGCGCGCGGACCATTCGCGCCAGCCGGCTTCGGCTTCGCGCAGCGCCTGCTCGGCGTCGATGGCGGTCGTCGTCGCTTCGTGCGAGGCGCGGTAATTCAGCACGAAGGCGACGCGTTCGCCGTGGTCGACTTCGAAGTCGGCCACGGTCTTCAGCCCTTCGCCGCGGGTCGGCACGCGGGTGTGCAGCTCCAGCGTGTCCGGCCCGGCCGTGGCCAGCAGGGCGCCGCCGGTGTCGCGCACCCACGGCACGATCGAGCCGTACTCGAAGCGGATCACCAGTTCCATGCGCATGCGCACGCGGCCGCGCAGGCCCTCGACGATGCGCACCAGGTCGTGGCGGCCGTCGTGCTGCGGCATGCAGTCGACGATGCGCACCGCGCCGTCGGCGGTCTCGAAGTCGCTTTCCAGCACCAGCGTGCCGTCGCGGTAGCGGCGTGCCGAGCGCGTGAGCTCGGCCGCCGGCGCGATCAGCCAGCGGCCATGCTCGGGGGTGCCCAGCAGCGCGGCGAAGCAGGCGTCTGAATCGAAGCGCGGCATGCACAGCCAGTCGATCGAGCCGTCGCGGCCGACGAGCGCGGCGCTGTGGCAGTCGCCGATCAGCGCATAGTCTTCGATCGGCAGCGGCATCGTGCGGCAGGAGGGGCCGTGGCCTGTCATGTCACGCCGATCTTGCCACGGCCCGCCGACGGGAACCGCACGCGTTCGCCGCGGTGCGGGGTCGTCAGCCGATGAGCTTCAGTCCGGCCGTGGCCAGCGACAGGCACAGCAGCATGCGGATCAGCGCCTCGGGCAGGCGCCGCGTCAGCCGGCTGCCCAGCCAGATGCCCGGCAGCGAGCCCAGCAGCAGCGCCAGCAGCAAATGCCAGTCGACCAGGCCGAGCGCGGCGTAGCCGATGCCGGTCAGCAGCGTCAGCGGTACCGCGTGCGCGATGTCGCTGCCCACCACCCGATGCGCCGGCAGCCGCGGATACAGCAGCATGATCAGCGCCGCGCCGATGGCCCCGGCGCCGATCGAGCTCAGCGCCACTATCGCGCCGAGCAGCGCGCCGCAAGCCAGCGTCAGCGTCTTCCGGCGCGCCGCGGTGATGTGCCGCTCCAGCCGCAGGCCCAGCGCCATCCACAGCCGGCGGTTGACGACGATGCAGGCGCTGATCAGCAGCGCCACGCCGAGCACAGCCGGCAGCGCGCCGGCGTGCCGGTGCATCAGCCCGCTGAAATGCATGCCCGCCAGCGTGGCCGCCGCCGCCGGCAGGCTGCCGGCCAGCAGCCGCGCCGTGATGCGCCAGTCGACCTGGCCGGCCTGGTGGTGCGTCACGGCGCCGGCGGACTTGGTCGACGCGGCAAAGCACAGGTCGGTGCCGATCGCCACCGCCGGGTGCAGGCCGAAGACGGCGAGCAGCAGCGGCGTCATCAGCGAGCCGCCGCCGACGCCGGTGATGCCGACCAGCATGCCGACGGCGAAGCCGCCCAGGGGAGCAGTCAAATCCAAGGCATGCGGCGCTTCGCGACGCCAACGGCGGCGACGCCGGCAATCTATAGGGCCTGCGCGAGCGCCACAACGACATCGTGCTTGTTAGGTTATGCCGGCGGCGAATAACGCGGTGGCGCCGGCCGAGGCATGATCGCTGCCGTGCGCGCACGCCGCCGACCCGTCGGCCCTGCACCATCGACACCATGAGCGATCAACCCGACATCCCCTTCGCCGACCCCGCCGGCACCTGGAACAAGCGCTTCGCCGGTGACGACTACCTGTTCGGCACCGCGCCCAACGCGTGGCTGCGCGAGCATGCCGGCGTCTGGTAAAAAGGCCAGCGCGTGTTGTGCGTGGCCGACGGCGAGGGGCGCAACAGCGTCTGGCTGGCGCAGCGCGGGCTGCGCGTGGCCGCCTTCGACATCGCCGAGCGCGGCGTGGCCAAGGCGCGCCGCCTGGCGGAGCGGCACGGCGTGACGGACATCGATTTCGAAGTCGCCGACTGCGACGGCTACGCTTGGCCGCGCGCCGCGTTCGACGGCGTGGCCGCGATCTTCGTGCAGTTCGCCGACCCGGCGATGCGCGAGCGGCTGTTCGCGAACATCGCCGCCAGCCTGAAGCCCGGCGGCACGCTGCTGCTGCAGGGCTATACGCCGCGACAGCTCGACTACCGCACCGGCGGCCCGCCGCTGGCGTCGCATCTGTACACCGCCGAGCTGCTGCGCGACGCCTTCGCGGCGCTGCGGATCGACGAGCTGCGCGAGTACGACGCCGAGATCGCCGAAGGCACCGCGCACCGCGGGCGTTCGGCGCTGATCGGGCTGGTGGCCACGGCGCGCTGAAGACGCCGCGGCGCTGCAGCGACGACGGCGGCGCCGGAGCGGGCGGCCGCGCGCGCCGATACTTGCGTCCTCGTTGTGCTTACCGACCGACCCTTGCCGATGTCCGAGCAACCTGCCCGATGGCCGAACCTGCGTCCGAATCTGCGCCTGATGGCCGCCGCCGGCGTCGCCGTGCTGTTCGCGCGCGGCGCGCTGGCGCAGGCGGCGGCCGCCGACGGCTGGCGCGACGACAAGGCCTATGCGCGCCTGGGCTATGAAAGCGTCAGGCTGCCGGGCGGCGAAAGGATGGGGCTGGTGGGCACCAGCTACCTGGTCGAAGCGCGGCCCGGGCTGTGCATCGGCCCGGCCGTGTACAGCGCCGCCAGCGGCCAGCGCGGCGGGCTGTTCGTGGTCGGCGGCGAAGCCGCGCTGTGCACGCGGCTGACGCCGCAGCTGAGCCTGCAGGCCGGGCTGTTCGTCGGCGGCGGCGGC
>Ga0164241_10005038_pt1 | contig 12531 bp, 7 predicted proteins | sample OricomyardsoilBY_FD_108780 | JGI IMG/M metagenome (GOLD analysis project Ga0164241, IMG submission 108780) | Backyard soil microbial communities from Emeryville, California, USA - Original compost - Back yard soil (BY) | ecosystem: Environmental > Terrestrial > Soil > Unclassified | place: USA...
GACCGCGAGCACGCGCTCGAAGTCTTCACACTCGGTGTCGAGTAGCAGGCGCAGGGGCGTCGGACCGAGCTCACTCGCGTTGTGAATCAACAGATCGATCGGGCCAACCAAGGCCGCGGCGGCCCCCGCGAGCGGGTAGATGTCGGCTTTTGCGCCGATGTCCGCCTCGAGCGCGTGCGCTTCACCACCCTTTTCGCGGATCCGGCGCACCACTGGCTCCAGTCCAGCGAGGTGCCGTGAAACCAGCACAACGCGCGCGCCTTGTCCCGCAAGCTCCAGCGCGAGCGCTTCACCCAAACCTCGGCTCGCTCCGGTGATCAAGGTCGCAGTTCCTGAAATTTCCATCGCTTCCTGCCTTTCAGCTCCAACCTTGACCTGGCCCGCCATCCCATTGGCATTCCTGCCGCTATATTGGCAAACTGCCACTTCATGAGCGACGACCTCGGAAGTCGATTAGCGCGCAACGTGCGTGAGCTGCGCTTGGCGCGCGGCTTCACCCAAGAGCAAATGGCCAAGCTCGCCGGTGTGCCGCGCGCTACCTGGTCCAACCTGGAATCCGGCAGCGGCAACCCCACGCTGACGGTACTGCACGCGGTGTGCAACGCATTCCAAGTCTCGCTCGAGGAAATCGTGGCCAAGGCGCGCGCCAACGCGCGTCTCTACCCGAAGGGCAGCCTGCCACTGCGTACGCGCGGCGAGGTGCAAGTCAGCTCACTGTTGCCGGACAAGATCCCCGGCATGCAAATCGAGCGCCTCGAGTTGCCCGTGGGCAGCCGCATGGTCGGCGTGCCGCATACCCCCGGCACGCGCGAGTATTTAACCTGTGAAAGCGGCGAAATCGAGCTGATCGCTTCGGGTGAAGCGTTTCGCGTCGGCGAGGGTGACGTCGTGGTCTTCCGCGGCGACCAACGCCATTCTTACGGCAATATCGGCCGCAAAATCGCGATCGGTTATTCCGTGGTGATGCTCAAGCAGCTCGACGGCTGAGACGCCGAAGGCTGAGTGCTCTCAGCCTTGCCGCGTGACCATCAATCAAAGCCCGCAATCAGCTGGCAGGGTCGTAGTTGAGGTTCGGGCCGAGCCAGCGTTCGACCTCGGCAACGGTCATCCCCTTGCGGGTGTGGTAGTCGGCGACTTGATCACGGTCGATCTTGCCGAGCGTGAAGTAACGCGCCTCCGGGTGAGCAAAGTACAACCCACTCACGCTCGAGCCCGGCCACATCGCGTACGACTCGGTGAGCCGCATGCCAGTGTTCTTCTCGACGTCGAGCAACCGCCAAAGAATGCCCTTTTCGGTGTGATCGGGGCACGCGGGGTAGCCCGCTGCGGGACGGATCCCGCGGTATTCTTCGCGGATCAGTTGCTCCTTGGACAAGTCCTCGGTCCGACCGTAGCCCCACTCCTCGCGCACGCGCTGGTGCAAGCATTCGGCGAACGCCTCGGCGAGGCGATCGGCAATCGCTTCAGCCATGATCGCGTTGTAGTCGTCTTGCTTGGCGCGGAAGCTGTCGCACAGCTCTTTCAAGCCGATGCCAGTGGTGACGGCAAAGGCGCCGAGGTGATCGGGCAGCCCGCCGCTCAATGGAGCCACGAAATCGGCGAGCGATCGACAAGGATCGGTCGGGCTCTTGTGGGCTTGTTGGCGGAGGAAATGGAAGCGGTCGAGCACCTGGGTGCGCGCCGCATCAGCGTACAGCTCGACGTCATCTCCCACCGCGTTGGCCGGAAACAGGCCGTAAACCGCGCGCGCCGTGAGCTGCTTCTTTTCGATGATCTCGTCCAACAGCGCGTTGGCTTCAGCGAAGATTTGCTTGGCTTGCTCACCGTACTTTTCGTGTTCGAAGATGCGCGGGTAAACGCCTTTGAGCTCCCAAGTGTGAAAAAACGGCGTCCAATCAATGTAATCCCGCAGGGTAGCGAGCGGAAAGTCGTTCAGCACACGTACGCCGCTGACCTCCGGCGTCGGCACGTCCTCGGCCTTCCACTCGATGGGCATGCGGTGAGTCCGAGCCTCTTCGATCGGCAGCAGCTTTTGCTTGGGCGAGGCGTGCGTGCGGCGCAGCTTCTCGTACTCGCTGCGGTGCGCGGCAACGAAGGCCTCTTTGCCATCATCACTGAGCAGGCTGGTCGTGACGGGCACGGCTCGGCTCGCGTCCAGCACGTGCACCACCGGCTCGCTGTAGTGCGGCGCGATCTTGATTGCGGTGTGCGCTTTGCTGGTGGTGGCGCCGCCGATCAAGAGCGGCAGCTTGAAACCTTGTCGCTCCATCTCACGCGCCACGTGAGTCATCTCGTCGAGCGAGGGCGTGATCAGGCCACTCAGGCCGATCATGTCTGCCTTCTCCGCCTTGGCGCGCTCCAAGATCTTTTCGCACGGGACCATCACGCCCATGTCGATCACTTCATAGTTGTTGCAGGCGAGCACCACGCCCACGATGTTCTTGCCGATGTCGTGCACATCGCCTTTGACCGTAGCCAGCACGATTTTTCCCTGCGTTTTCACGGTTTGACCCGCGGCGGCCATGGCCGCCTTTTCAGCCTCCATGAATGGGAACAAGTAGGCGACCGCTTTTTTCATCACGCGCGCAGACTTGACCACTTGCGGCAAGAACATCTTGCCTGCGCCGAACAGGTCGCCGACCACGCCCATGCCGTCCATCAGCGGGCCTTCGATCACGGCCAGCGGGCGACCGAGCTTGGCGCGTGCTTCTTCAGTGTCCGCGTCGATGTAGCTGTCGATGCCTTTGACGAGCGCGTGGGACAAGCGCGCTTCGACCGTGCCGTTGCGCCACTCTTCGGCTTCCTTCTTGGTGACGACGGTGCCGCTGCTCTCTGCCTTCAGCTTGTCGCCGAACTCCACCAAACGCTCGGTCGCGTCCGGACGACGATTGAGCAGCACGTCTTCGACCAGCTCCTTGAGCTCGGGTTCGATCTCTTCATACACCTCGAGCATGCCGGCGTTGACGATGCCCATATCCATGCCCGCGGCGATCGCGTGATACAGAAACGCCGAGTGCATCGCTTCACGGACTTTATTGTTGCCGCGGAAGCTGAAGGAGATGTTCGAGACACCGCCGCTCACCTTGGCGTGCGGCAAATTCTGCTTGATCCAGCGGGTAGCGTTGATGAAGTCGAGCGCATAATTATTGTGCTCCTCCATACCGGTCGCTACCGTGAGGATGTTCGGATCGAAGATCACGTCTTCCGGCGGGAACCCAAGCTCATCGACCAAGATGTGGTAGGCACGCTTACAGATACGGATCTTGTCCTCGTACGTCGCGGCCTGGCCTTGCTCGTCGAAGGCCATCACCACCACGGCGGCGCCGTACTTGAGCACCGCGCGCGCGTTCTGACGGAACTTGTCCTCGCCTTCCTTGAGCGAGATCGAGTTCACGATCCCCTTGCCCTGCAGGCACTTGAGCCCGGCTTCGATCACCTCCCACTTCGAGGAGTCGACCATGAACGGCACCTTGGCGACTTCCGGCTCACTACCGAGTAGCTGCAGGTAGCGCGTCATCGCGGCCACGCCGTCGATCATGCCCTCATCCATGCAGATATCGATCACGTTGGCGCCATTTTCGACCTGCTGCCGCGCGACGCTCACCGCTTCTTCGTACTTCCCCTCCTTGATGAGCTTGGCGAACTTGGGCGAGCCGGCCACGTTCGTGCGTTCACCGAGCATCATGTACACGCCAATTTGCTGGGTAAATGGCTGCGATCCGGAAAGACGCAGCGGGCGCTCGGCCTCGCGCGCGGGCGCGGCGACGGCTTCCGGGACGCTCGCGCTCACTGCGTTGACGTCGCGATGCGCCGCGCCTTCATAGCCGCGCGGCGGACGGCCCTCGAGGGCCTTCGCGATCGCCGCAATGTGCTCCGGCGTATTGCCGCAGCAGCCACCGGCGATGTTGATCAACCCATTGCTGGCAAAGTCGCCCAAAAAGCGCGCCATGTCCGGCGGCTCGAGGTCGAAGCCCGTTGCCGAAAGCGGATTCGGCAAGCCCGCGTTCGGATAGCACGAGATCGCCGTGCTCGACTTCTGCGAAAGCTCCGCCAAAAACGGATACATCAAGTCCGGACCGAGCGAGCAATTCAAACCGATCGAGATCGGATTCACGTGCTTGACCGCGTTCCAATAGGCCTCGATCGTCTGCGCGGAAATCATCGTCTCGCCACCGCGACCCACCGCGGCAGAGATCATGATCGGCAACTCCTTGCCGTCGACATCGAACACCTCGCGAATGGCGACGAGCGCTGCCTTGGCGTTCAATGAGTCGAAAATCGTCTCGACGAGCAGCACGTCAGAGCCGCCCGCGATCAACGCGCGGATCTGCTGAACGTACGCGATTTTCACCTGATCGAAGGTGCACACTCGAAAGCCTGAATCATCCGCGTCCGGCGAATTGGAAAGCGACACGGTGAGCGGGCCGATCGCACCCGCCACGAAGCGCTGCTTGCCATCGACATTGGCGACGCGATCCGCCCACTCGCGGCATTGCCGCGCGGACTGCTCGTTGATCTCCCACGCCAAGTCACCAAGAAATTTGTCCTCGATGATCTTCTGATAAAATTCCGGATCCTTGCGCCCGCCATGCTCACGCGGATCATCGACGAAGAACTCACTCTGCGTGATGCTCGTAGCGCCGAAGGTGTTCGTCTCGATGATGTCCGCGCCGGCTTCCAGGAAGCGCCGGTGAATGTCGCAGATCATCTTGGGCTGCGTGAGCGAAAATAGATCGCCGTTGTTCAGCAAGTCCTTGCCCGAGTCCTTGAAGCGCTCGGCGCGGATGTCTGCCTCCTTCATGCCATAGGTGCGAATGGTCGTGCCCATTGCGCCGTCGATGATGGCGATGCGGTTTTGGAGCAGTTTTTGGATGGGGTGAAGGTTCGGCATGTTCAAGACGGATTCAGACGGTTTTTCATTCAGCTCGAATCAGCTGAGCTTTTGGCCATGGCGTTTGGCAGGCCGTGCGGGAGCAAAGCTCCCGACGGACGCCTTCTCGCCGATTGCGAGCACGACTTCAAGGTGAGGCTTTTTCGCCTCACGGGCAGCGATTTCAGAGGACTTGACGTCGAGACCGGCGGCCCCAAGCAGATTGCGCACCGCCCGCGGTGAGAACCCCGGGTGCCGCTCACCGTAGCGCGCAGTCACCTCGTGCTGCTGATGCTGATTGAGGCAAAGCAGCACCAAACGGCCTCCAGGACGCAGCACACGCGCGCACTCAGCCAAGGCACGCGCCGGGTGCTCGGCATACGTCAGCGTGTGAAACATCATCACTTGGTCGAACGAGGCGTCCTCGAAGGGCAACGCATGCACATCGGCGACCTGGGCAATTACCTGCGGAAAACGCGCTAGACGCTCCTTCGCGAGCTCGATCAAGCGCGCGTTGGTATCGATGCACGTCAGCGAGCGAGAGTGCGGCGCGAGCGAAGCCGCAGCCGCGCCGTCACCCGAACCCACATCGAGCACGTCCCCCAACTTGAGCAAAGCAGCGATACCAAGCGCCAGCGATTGCCAAGTGCGCCCCGGCGAGTAGTAACGCTCGAGCTCATCAGCGACGGATTCAGGCAAGCCCCCGCGCCGCTCGGCCTCCAGCTCTTGCAGGCGCTTTTGATCTCCGAGCAGCGTCGGATCATCCGATGCCTCTGCTTCATCCAGTACGGCCTTCGCAGTGCCCGGCAACGTATCGAGCGCTAAGCCGTAAAAGCACTGCGTGCCCTGACGCCGATCCCAGACGAAGCCCGCCTCACGCAAGCGGCCGAGGTGCGTGGAAACGCGGGATTGCGCCATGCCCGTGACGCGCACCAGATCGGAGACGCACAATTCTCGCTCACGCAGCAGCGCACACAGCCGAATTCGGCTTTCGTCGCCCAAGAGATTGAGCGTTTCGACGTAGTGCGAGAGGGTCATGTATCCGGGTATTGGGATGTGCGGATGTATTGAGCCCTTCGCGCTGGACTGTCAAGAACGCGGCAGAAAGCGTAATTATTTTAAGCACTTGAGCGCGCGGTCGCGCGCTCAGGCTGCATCGGAGCGCACGGCGAAGGGCGAGACGCGATCGGGAGCGCCACCAGCCGGCTGATAGCCCTTGGGGGACAACTCAAATGGGTTAAGAAACGGTGATCATTGACAGGTCCCCTCGACGGGAGACGGTCGCCACATTGCCATGTTGCTGAGATCACCACCCCAGCAACGGACACCGCCGTTCTTCATCAGCGCGCACGCGTGGTTTCTTGCTGCGGAGAGTGCTTGAACGTTGCTGAGCGCGTCGCTCTTGGGTGGTGTGGAGCGGTCCGCGTTGCTGCCGTCACCCAGTTGACCGAACTCATTGTAGCCCCAGCAACGAACGCCACCGGCCAGCGTCAGCGCGCAGACATACCAACCCGCGGCCGCGACCGCTCGCACTCCCCCAATCACGTCTTGATCGAGTGGAGTGAAGCGCTCGGTCTTGGTTCCATCACCGAGCTGTCCAAACGCGTTCCATCCCCAACAACGGACGCCACCGCTGCCGGTCAGTGCACAGGTGTGATCGTAAGCAGGCGCGACGGCTTGGACGCCGGCAGACACGTCCACGTCGGCTTCGTTGGAGCCGGGCGAAATCCTGCCCCAACAGCGAACACGCCCGTCGTTGCGTACGCCACAGCTTTGCACTTCGCCCGTGCCGATCGCCCGAAAGCCGCTCAGCACGTCGAAAGTCGGCGGCGAAGAACGCGCGGCCATGCTGCCGTCACCCAGCTGGCCGTCTTCATTCAGGCCCCAGCAACGCACGCCACCGCTGTTCATGAGTGCACACGTGTGAGCGTTGCCGGACGCGATGGCCTGAACGTCACTGAGCACATCCTTGCCGGACGCACTGTAGCGATCTACGAACGAGCCGTCACCGAGCTGCCCGTGGTTGTTCCTGCCCCAGCAACGCACGCCGCCGCTCTTGGTCAAAGCGCAGCTAAAGTCAAGCCCGACTGCGATCGCTTGGACTTCACTGATCACATCCCGAGTGGAAGGCTTGCTGTTGTTCACCGTGGTCCCGTCGCCGAGCGCGCCATACTGATTGCTTCCCCAGCAACGGACGCCACCCGTGACTAACACCGCACAGCTGTGCGATTCGCTCGTCGCAACCGCCGTGGCAACGACCGCGTCCGGGCTACTGCACGGTTGCACCGCGCCAGCAGCCCCCGCTGAGGCCATCGCTCCTGCGACGCCGCCCGGCGCAGAACCACCGCTATTCGACATTCCGCCGACGAAGATCGCGCCGCCCGTGCTCGATCCAGCTGTTGCGATCGGACCCGCGCCACCATGAGCGGTCGCGCCAGCCTCGCTCGACGCGCTGCCAGCACTGACCGTAGAGCCGCCCGCACTCGCGTCGTCACCGAGGGCGACGAGTGAAGTCCTCCCGCCGCAATTCAACGCCAGGAACACGAAGCCCCCATTGACCAATCGGAGAGGAAGCGGTGCGAACTTCTGCTGTTTCAAAGGGGCTAATCGAATTGAAGAGGTGGAGCGCCAGAGGCGATAACGTGGTGTACCACACCCACGCTCAAACGACGAAAGTCGGTCTATCGAGACTCGCCGCGGGCGGCGATGACGCATGATGCGCACCAAGCGGTGGTGCTCGGTCCTTCAGGGCCAGGGCACCCGCGCTGTTTCTGGGAGCTACGCGCGCGCTGAGCGGCACAGGTGTATCGGCTAAGTTGGCATTGCCGGCGCACCATTTGGTGACGCACGGTGTGGTTGTAGGCATGACCGGGCGTTGCCACGCAGAATCCGATCGATCTCGATTATCGAGCGCTGAGCAATGCGGGCCTGTGGTGTATCGGCCGGCTGCAGACGGACGCTGATCGCGCGCGCGTGTTGGACGGGCTCAGCGCGAATTTCGCTGCTGGGCCTGCAGCAATAGCCACGCTTTCACGCACCGTGCAGCGCCTTTGGCCGCGCTGGTTCGTGATTCGGGATGCCCATGTGCCCAATGGGCTCGCGCTGCTTCAACCGCGCTGGACGATGTCGCTGTTGCGCGGGCCCATGACGCGGTCGGAGCTCGAGCGCGCGCGGAGGGACCACCGAGCAAGCCGCCTCGGCTCGTGAAGCATTGAAGGCACCTCGTCGCCGAGCGGGTTTTGTGCATATCGTGCGCGCGAATGAAGAGTTTTTTCGGTGTGCTACGGCTGAGTGCGTGGGCGTTCGTGTTGGGAGCTGTTTCGTGCGCGCCGGCGCAACGGGCGGACGCGCAGACTCCGGAGGGCAATGAAGCTCATGGCGCACAACCAGCGACTGGCCGACTTCAACAAGCTCGCGCCGCGCGCGACGCTGCACAGGCGCTGCGCGTGCCGACTCCGCCGGCAACCTTGGATCGCGCGAGCGCGCTCGAGTACGTGCAGGGACCGCTCCGCGAATGGATTGTGGATCGCCGGGCGCTGACCAACACTGCGGCGACGGCTTACTCCGAGGCAGGCGTGGCGGGCACTGCGGAAGAGGCCGTGGCGTGGCTCGAGGTCGGGGAGCTCTGGCAGCGGTTCGCCGAAGAGGCCGAGGCCGGCATTCGGGCGACCATCCCGCCCGAGTTTGCTGCCGATTCGCAAATGAAAGCTGCGTTTCTCGGCGCGGCCACTGACGCAGTGCGGCCAGTGTTCGGCTTCGCAACCAATGCACTACAGAAGTGCGTGACGGTCGCCGAGCGATTGGGCCAGAGCGACACGCGCCGCGCGTGTGCGGAACGGCTTGCAACGTTGCGCAAGACGGCGAGTAGCGCCTCTGAAAGCGAGACCAAGTCGGCCCCCACACTTGAAACGTCGGCCCCAAAGCACCCGACCCCGGACCGACCCAAACTCGCAGCGTCTCAGCCGCGTCCGTGCGTGTTTGCAGGTTCTCTGGAACCGCATCGGCAATTCGACATTTGGCAGGACGAAAGCGCGCGTGTGCGTGCCGCAAGACCAGATCGGCTCGACGTTTCGGCGCTGACTCTGCCCGAGGCACCGGGCGGAGCCGTCAAAGCGACGGTGATCTGGCCGCTCGAAGGAACCTATTGGATCGACGCGAAGACGCTCCCGGTGGTGTTGCGCGCACGTCAGGAGCTCGTCAAAAATCACCTCTGGCTGGACGTGGGAACGCCAATCCGAGCGCATCACGTCAGCGCGGGCAAAGTGCAGGTCGATCGATTCCGCGAGTGGACAGCGGGGAGTGAACCTTCGTTTTCGCAAACGATGCCCTGCTCGGAGCTAGCGTTGGCCGGCAACGTCGAGCTCACTCCAGCCCAAGGCAATCGCTATCAGAACGCCTCATTTCAAGGCCTCCTGGCATTGAGCGCGTCGCCCGGAGGGCCGCCCATCGCCAAGCTGCAGCTATCCAAAGCCGCTTCGTTCCCGGTCTTGGAGCGGAAGCAACCATGGCGCCGAATTGCTGGAAACGCTGACGATTGGGACTTGCCGTTCAGCTTCGACGCTTGGACAAAAAATACGCCGGGTGGTGATCCGGGGTTCGGCATGATCGGCCTCTTGAACGTGGTCGATGCGACCCACGTTTCCACGGCCTCGTTGCCGCTCTTTGCCGAAGCCAATGCACAGTCAGCGCGCGCCAAGCTCGCGCCGAGTGTGTGGTTCTCCGCGGGCAAAGTCGCCAACGGCTTCGTGGCGATCAAGGTTCAAACTCTGTGGGGACCGAAGACACCCGAATTCTGGGTTCGAGAGAGCGAGCTGGCCAAGGGCGCACGAAGGCTCGACGCACAGTAGTGGGAAGATCGTGCGCGTGTCCGCCCGAGGGACGCTCGCGTCGAAGGCGGCTCAGCGTGCGTCCGCAGTGACTAACAGCTGAAGTCACCCCCAGAAGGGACGCGCCCAAGCAGCGCGAGTAGGAACGCGATCACCAAGAAACAACACGTCACGAACAGCCCGATGGCTGCTGCCAGCACCGTCAGAAGTGAGAAAGCCAACCGACTGGACGAAGTTCTTGCAGCCCTCGCGCGCTGTAGACTCCCACCCGCAACGGCCGCCGCGAACAGTACCTCCGCGACGGCGAACGGAAACAGGAGCGCCAACAGCGCTCCCTCGCTCAGCGAACCGCTGGCAAGTAAGATGGCGTAGGCGGCCACGAACGGCGCCACCAGCATGGCGACCACCGCGCGCCGAAATGACTCTGGCCCCGGCCGCCACCAGCCCTTCGCAGACTGAGCCTCTCCCGCTCCGCCCGAACTGACCCCTGAATTCGCCGGAACCATCGACGCCAGCGTAACATCACTCAACGCCGCACGCATGATCCCTGATGGGCGGTGGATCAGCGGGTCTTGTTCTCGTTTGGCCGCGTCACGGCGTGGGCGACGGCACGGCGCACCGCCGTGTCACCGACTGACGGCCGCGGCGATTTCGTTCAGCTCGACGGCGATTCGCTCTTGATTAAGCGGATGTCGACTTCCCAATCGACGTACTTCCACTCTTCGGTCGCTCGCAGGAGGTGAACGAGTTCTTCGAACACCTCTGTGTGCTCGGCGGCGTACTCGAACCAAGTCAGAAAATCGAACGGCTCACCGAGCTCGCGCCCGTGATGAAGGCGCCGCGCGATCGCCGGCAGATACTTGAGGCATGAGGCGATGTGCTGAGAGCGTGTCTCGAAGATCTCGCGCCGCGCATCCTGTGACAGATCCCACCAGGCGTCTGATTTCCGAATCGGGATCAACGCGGCGTGAGTGCAATGCGGACGTCCAAGCGCAGGCTGAACGGCGCGCAATGCCTCGGTTTCAGCGCGCTCGACGTAGCGGACTGCGGAGTTGGTGCCTCGCAAAACCCAGGCCGCGCCGGGTACTGCGTTCGGGGCCAAGTGGACCGGGTGTGAGGTCACGGCCGCCACCGGCGCCAGTGGCTCGCCCACCACGGCATTCATGCGCAAAACACGGTAAGTTCCGGTTTCCGCCCCTACGAAGCTGACCGGGATGATCGCCGCCATGGGCCATATCAAACGCGAGCCTGCGCTGGTCCGTCAACTCCGTTCGCGCGAATGGATGTGCGATCGCCGCACGTGGCGGTGCTACGTTTTCTGCCGCTCGTGACCCAAATCCAAAACGACTGGCTGTGGGGTTGGGACCGAACACCCGGGATCGTATCGGTCTATGCCGAAGCTGACGGACACGCGACGGTGTGGCGACGCGACCCCGTGTCCGGCGTGTTGCATCGCGACGAGGAATTGTTTCGCCCCTGGGTCTTGATGGCGTCGCTCGTCGACTTGCAGCACCTCGGTGCGCGGTTGCGACCGGAAGGCGACGCGCCATTGGCAGGTAGCGTGAGCTATCGGGAACTCGAGGGCACGGGTGGACTGCGCTACCTGGTCCGGGCCGAGGACGGTCGTGCGCTTTCGCAGGCCGTGCTGCAGGGCGCACGGAATCGGCTGGGGCGCCCGGTCTCGCATCTGCGTGAGCTCGGTGCCGAATCTGTTCTCGCTTTGCCGCCAGAAGAGCAATACCTGGTTGCGACGGGACGAACCTACTTCAAAGATCTCTCGTTCGCTGCGGTGCGGCGTTTGCAATTCGACCTGGAAACGACAGGCTTGGACCCTGAAACTTCCAGGATTTTTTTGGTCGCTCTGCGCAGCCCAGACGGCAAGGAGGAGACGCTGGAAGTCGCCGGCGAGGGTGACAATGCCGAAGCCGAGCTCTTGATGGCGTTGTGCGAGCGGATCCGCGAGCTCGATCCGGACGTGATCGAGAATCACAATTTGCACGGCTTCGATCTGCCGTTTCTGGTGCAACGCGCCCGGCGCTTGGGGGTGACCTTGCTGCTCGCCCGCAATGGCGAGCCCGGACTCCAACAGCGGCCAGCTTCACGCGGGGCCGCGCTGGCGCAGGGAGCCGAACAACAGCGCTCGGACGCGATGCGCCGCTCACGCTATACGATGGCCGGCCGCGAATTGATCGATTCACTCGACGCGGTTCGCCGGCACGACTTTTCGGCACGTGATCTGCCAGGGCATGGGCTGAAAGCGGTGGCTCGGCACTTGGGGCTTGCGAGCGACGATCGCGAGTACGTGCCCGGAGCGCGCGTGCACCAGGTATTTCTGGATGATCCGGAACGGGTGCGCCGCTACGCGAAAGACGACGTGCGCGAGGCGGCGGGCGTCGCGCGCCTGTTGGGTGGCGCGGCGTTTGCGCTCGCGCAAATGGTACCGCGCCGCTACGAGCGCTTGGCCGACGCAGGGGCAGCAACCGGTGTGCTCGATCCGCTGCTCGTGCGCGCCTATTTGCGCTCGAGTGCCGCCCTCCCCGTTCACCAAGCGGGCGACGGCACGGAGCATCAAGGCGCGGCCTTGCACTTGTTCGCCTGCGGCGTCGCGCAGCGGATCGTGAAGGCGGATGTCGCCAGTCTGTATCCGTCGTTGATGCGGCAGTATCAGATTGGGCCGAAGCGCGATCGCTTGGGCGCGCTGCTCGCGCTCGTCGACCGACTCGTCGAACAGCGACTCGCCGCAAAGGCGCGCGCGCGAACTGCCGCGCCGGGCTCCGACGAACGCTTTACCCAACAAGCGATTTCCGCGGCGATGAAGCTGGTCGTCAATTCGGC
>Ga0164241_10005039_pt1 | contig 12531 bp, 7 predicted proteins | sample OricomyardsoilBY_FD_108780 | JGI IMG/M metagenome (GOLD analysis project Ga0164241, IMG submission 108780) | Backyard soil microbial communities from Emeryville, California, USA - Original compost - Back yard soil (BY) | ecosystem: Environmental > Terrestrial > Soil > Unclassified | place: USA...
AGTGGACGGCCATCTCCGCACCAACGTCGCCGGCATCTGGGCCATCGGCGATGTCGTCGCCGGCCCCATGCTCGCGCACAAAGCCGAGGAAGATGGCGTCGCCGTCGCCGAATGGATCGCCGGTAAAGCCGGTCACATCAACTGGGATCTCATGCCCGCCATCGTCTACACCGACCCCGAAGTCGCCTCCGTCGGCCTCGGCGAAGACGCCGCCAAGGCCAAAGGCCTCGCGATCAACGTCGGCAAATTCAACTTCGCCGCCAACGGCCGCGCCATCGCCAACGACGCCACCGACGGCTACGTGAAGATCATCGCCGATGCCAAAACCGATAAAATCCTCGGCGCGCAGATCATCGGCCGCGGCGCCGGCGAACTCATCAGCGAAATCGTCACGCACATGGAATACGGCGGCAGCGCCGAAGACCTCGCGCGCACCGTCCACGCGCACCCGACGATGAGCGAGGCCGTCAAAGAAGCCGCCCTCGCCGTCAGCAAAAGCGCCCTCCACGCGATGTGATCGCCTGCGCGCGCTCGTAAGAGCGTGGCCGATTTTCCGATATGGAGTGCGGCGGCTCGACGCCGCTTTGGACGGGTCGGCTCGACGACCCGCCCTCTCGCCCTCCAACCGCGCCACCGCACATGGCCTCTCGTCGCCACGCGTCGCCGCTACGCGCCCGTCGTTCCGCGGCCATCAGCTCCGGGTAAATCCCGCGTAAATTCCCCGCCCGCGCGAGTCGTTCATCGCCAAAGAGTGGTCTGTCCGCTTTTTAAGCCGATAAAGTTATCCCCGATTATGAGCTACGAAATGAACGACTTGCTGGAACTGGTGGTGGATCAAAACGCGTCCGACCTCCACTGTCAGGTGGGCCAGCCGCCCACCCTGCGCATCAGCGGCAGCATGGTGCCGATCGAAGGCCCCGACCTCACCCCGATCGACACCGAGAAACTCATGTTGTCGATCACCCCCGACAATCACCAGCAGCAGGTGAAGCTTAATGGCGGCACCGACTTCGGCTTCGCCTATCTCGATAAAGCCCGTTTCCGCGTCAGCGTGCTGAAGTCGAAGGGCAACTACGGCATCGTCCTCCGCCAGATCCCGAATCGCATGTTCGGCCTGCGCGACATCGGCCTTCCCGACAAAATCAAACAGCTCCTCTATCTTCCCCGCGGCCTGATCCTCGTCACCGGTCCGACCGGCTCCGGCAAATCGACGACCCTCGCGTCGATGATCAACTACATTAACGAAAACCGCGACGGCCACATCATCACCATCGAGGACCCGATCGAGTATTATCACCCGCACAAAAAGTGCATCGTCACGCAGCGCGAAATCGGCGTCGACGTCCCCAGCTTTTCCGAAGCCATCCGCCGCGCGCTCCGTCAGGATCCCGACATCATCCTCGTCGGTGAAATGCGCGATCTCGAGACCATCGAGGCCGCCATCAGCGCCGCCGAAACCGGCCATTTGGTTTTCGGTACGCTCCACACCAACAGCGCCGCCAAGACCATCGACCGCATCGTCGATGCCTTCCCTGCGAACATGAAGGAAATGATCCGCACCCAGCTCGCTTCCTCGATTCAGGCCGTGATCTCCCAGGTGCTGTGCAAAAAAATAGGCGGCGGCCGCATCGCCGGTTTCGAGATCATGCTCTCCACCACCTCGATCTCTTCGCTCATTCGCGAAAACAAAACTTTCCGAATCACCTCCGACATCCAGACCGGCGCCAACCTCGGCATGATCACCATGGATTCGCATCTCCACAGCCTCTACAATCGCGAGATGATCACGGCCGACGAAGCCGTCGAAAAAGCCCAGGATCCGAACACCATGCGCGACAAACTCGTCGCCTCCGGCGCCAAACTCAAAGCGATCTAAGTCCTCGCCCTCCCTCCCACTTCAAAGCCGCACCATCCACGTGCGGCTTTTTCATGTCCATATTTCTTCGCTTCGACTTAGCGTCTTTGCGTCGTCGCGCTTCAACTTAACCACCGAACACCTCCACGCCCCGATCGCGTTCAGCGCCACTCATGCCGCGGATAACGCCGCGACAACTCCGCCTTCACCTTCGGATACTGATCGCGCCAGAAATTTGTCAGATCGTCCGTCACCTGGATCGGCCGCTGATTCGGCGCCAGCACTTCGATCTTCACCGGCACCCGCCCATTCCCGAGCGTGAACCTTCCTTCGACGCCGTACAGCTCTTGAATGCGCGCCGACAGCACCGGCGGCCCATCTTTCGAATACGCGATCCGTGACTTGCGTCCGTTCGCCATCGTCAGCCGCTCCGGCAAATAATCGTCGATCACCGCCAGCTGCTCCGCTGTCAGCCAGTCCCGCAACGTCGGCATCACCGGCTTGTCGCGGATGTCCTTGTATCCAAGTTCTCCATAACAGATCTGCTCGATCAACGTCGCCCGGTCCGCATCCGTGAGTGGATTCACTTCCAGCTCCGGAAACCACTCCGCCAGCCGGTTCACGCGCACGATCCACTGCTCGACCGTCTCGTCCCACGCTTCGAGTTTCAGTTTTCCCGCCAGCACTTGCTGCGTCAGCAACGCCGCCGCCGCATCCAGCGGCACATCGTCCGCGCTTGCCTTCGATTCCAGCACGAGATCGCGAAACCGGCGCTCCCGTCGCGCCACCACGCGTTTCGCCGACTCATCATAAATCACCGTTGTCGCGTTCACGTAGTCCTCGGGAAACAACTCCTTCAACCACGGCTCCTCGACCGCCGTGGCCAGGCTCAACAGCGTATTCACTTCTCCGGCACGCCCGCCGATTTCGCTCACTTCCGCCACGACCAGCAGCGCCGCTTTCTGAATCGCGCTCTCCCGCGCCAGCGTGCCTTTGCGTTTATGCACGAGCTCGCAACGCAGCGTGCCCGCATCGAGCCGCTTCGCCAGTTGGTCCGAGAATCCCGCGAGCACGCACTTCCGCACTTCCGCGCCATCCACGCGCCCCTCGCCGACCTCGAGCCCTTCCTTCTTCGCAATTTCCAAAAACTGCTCGAACAACGGCCCGACCGCCCGCGAACCCTGCGCATGAATCCCCAGCCGGCGACACGCCTCCATCGAGTAGTTCGCCTGGTCCGCGAAACGCCACGCGCGCATCAGCAAAAAGAAATCCGACTCCGTCTCCTCGCCCAATGCCTGTTCGCGCGCCTCATCGACCTCGCGAGTCACGCCTCTCACCAAAAAGCTCCGCCCCTGCGTGAGCGCCGCCATCAGCGCCACCGGCCGCACGCACCCGCGCACGTCCGCCTCGATCAACATCCGCGCATACCGCGGATGCACCGGAAACCTAAGCATCTTCCGCCCGATCTCCGTGATCGGGGTGGGGCGAGGCATCCTTGCCGAGCCGTCCGCATCGCGGCTCACCGGGAAGGTTCGCCCTACCTCGATCTCGCGAGGACCGCCCGCACTCATCTTGGCACTTGCCTCTTGGCACTTGGCACTTCCGACCGCCCCGAGATCGGTGAGCAGCATTTCCGCGCGCTCCAGTCCCCTTGTATCCGGTTTTTCAAGCCACGGAAACGCCGCCACGTCGTCGATGCCGCTCGCCTTCAACGTCAGCACGACCTCCGCCAGATCGAGTCGTTTCACTTCGGGCAATTCCTGCAACGCCCGCTGGCCATGCTCGCGCTCCGTCCACAACCGCACGCACACGCCCGGCGCCGTCCGTCCCGCGCGCCCCGCCCGCTGATCCGCGCTGGCCACCGAAATTTTCTCAATGAGCAGCGTGTTGATCCCGCGATTGGGATCGAACCGTGCCACGCGCGCCAATCCGCAATCGATGACCACCGTCACGCCTTCGATGGTCAGCGAGGTTTCCGCGACATTCGTCGACACGATGATCTTGCGCGTCTCGTACTTCGCCACCGCCCGGTCCTGCTGCTCCGGCGGCAATTCTCCGTGCAGCGGGAAACAAATAAAATCCCTCAGCGTCCGGTCTCCCTGAATCGCCTGCACCGTCCGCGAGATTTCATATGCGCCCGGCATGAACACCAAAAAATCACCGCTCGTCGTCTGCGCCGCCACCCGCGCGCACTCACGCGCCGCGACGTCCCACACCGGCTCCTGCTCGAAGTTCGCCGTCTTCGCGAGATACTCGACGCGCACTGGAAAGCTCCGTCCTTGCGACACCAATACGTCACAGGGCGCGAGGTAGTTCTTCAGCGCCCCCGCATCCAGCGTCGCCGACATCACCACGATTTTAAGATCCGGCCGCGTCGTTTGCTGGATCTGCACCGCGCGCGCCAGCGAAATATCCCCGTACAAATGCCGCTCGTGAAACTCATCGAACACGAGCGCGCTCACGCCGCGCAACACCGCGTCAAACGACATCTGCCGGAGCAAACTTCCTTCCGTCACAAACCGGCTCCGCGTCCGCTCGCTCACTCGCGATTCCAGCAGTATTTGATATCCCACGACGTCACCGAGCTTCGTCTCCACTTCCTCCGCCACCCGCTTCGCCAGCATCCGCGCCGCCAGCCTGCGCGGTTGCAACACCACCACTTCGCCGCGTTCCCCGAGCAGGCCGTGGTTCAGCAACATCTGCGGAATCTGCGTCGATTTTCCCGAGCCCGTCGGCGCCTGCACGATCAACCGCCCTTGCGCGCCCAGGCTGGAAACGACGGCATTCTCGAGTTCGTAGATGGGCAGTTCGCGCGGAGACATGGACAAAAGATAAACGCCCAAAACGTCGCCGCAGCCGTCGTGACGCAAGCCCGTGTTCTCGCCCGAAACAAATCTCACCGCAGCGGGCGGCCCGCCTTTCTTTCGACCGCCGTGACGCGGTCATACACCGCTTCCATCTTCAGTTCTTCGCGCGAGCGATCGCCCGTGGGATCGTGCAGTCCATGCCGCCGCCTACCGCTCAACTGTTCCGCCGACAACACCCCGGCGAGCCGGCTATCAATCATCGCCCCATCGACAGTGGATTGTCCGCTTCCAAGAAAAACAGCGCGCCGGTCTCAATCGGTTCCCGTCAAAACCCAGAAGCATTGACCGTCCCGGTCGAACGCGTGTCATGACTTCACCCATGCCCCGCTTCCCCTCCGTCCTGTCCTTCTTCGCGTCCTCCGCCCTCGGCTTGCTGGTCTCGGCTCCCTTGTTCGCCGCAACGACCTCCGAACAAGCCTGGGCTGACGCCGACGCCATCGTCGCGCGCATCGTCGCCCCGACCTTTCCGCAAAAAGATTTCCCCGTATCCGATTTTCAAGTTTCCGCCGATGGCAAGACCGACGCCCGTCCCGGCATTCAGGCCGCCATCGATGCCTGCCACCAAGCCGGCGGCGGTCGCGTGCTCGTCGCCGCGGGAAATTATTTCGTCGACGGCCCGCTTCACCTGAAGAGCAACGTCGAGCTCCACGTCAGCAAAGGCGCGGTTCTGAAATTTGGCGCCAACCCGGAGAAATATCTCCCGCTCGTCCTCACTCGTTGGGAAGCCACTCTTTGTTATAACTACTCGCCGCTCATCTACGCGCGCGACGCCACCAACGTCGCTCTCACCGGCGCAGGCGTGATCGACGGAAACGCCGAGGCCGAATTCGCGTCGTGGCGCCCCAAGCAGACCAAGGCGCAAAACGAATTGCGCCGCATGGGCGCCGAGGGCGTTCCCGTCGAGGACCGCCGCTTCGGTCCCGGCCACTGGCTGCGCCCCGGCACCATCCAGTTTTTCGAATGCCGCAACGTCCTCGTCCAGGGCATCACCGTCATCGATGCGCCCTTCTGGGTCGTCCACCCCGTCTTCTGCAAAAACGTCACCGTGCGCGAGGTCACCGTGGACAGCCACAATCCCAACAACGACGGCTGCGATCCCGATTCGTCCGTCGATGTCCTGATCGAAAACTGCCACTTCCGCACGGGCGACGACGCCATCGCCATCAAGTCCGGCCGCGATCAGGACGGCTGGAAAGTCGCGCGCCCCACGGAGAACATCGTCATCCGCAATCTCCGCACGTTCTCCGATCGCAGCGCGCTGTGCATCGGCAGCGAAATGTCCGGCGACGTCCGCAACGTCTATATGGAAAACACCATCGTCGAGCAGGCGCGCTCGGCCTTCTACTTCAAGGCCAACCTCGATCGCGGCGGCGTCGTCGAAAACGTCTGGGTGCGCAACCTCACCGCCGCCCGCACGACCGAGGGCGTCGTGCGCTTCGAGACAAGCTACCAAGGCTATCGCGGCGGCAATTTCCCACCCGTCTTCCGGCATTTCCACATTGAGAACATCTCGTGCGCGCAGGCCGACTCCTATGCTTTCTACATCGAGGGCGTACCCGCTTCGCCGATACATGATGTCACCCTCAAAAACGTGACCGTCGAAAAAGCCGCCGCCCCGCTCTGGCTCCGCCAGGCCGACGATCTTCACTTCGAAAACGTGATCGTGAATGGCGAGACCCTTCCCGTGAAACCGCGCCTCACACCGGCCGACACCAAGAAATTGAAAATCAATTATTGAATCCCGCGCCCGTATCCGCGGCCCAACTCCCGATGCCTTCCATCTACGACATCAAGCTCGCGTTCCAAAACCTCCTCCGGCCACTCACGCGCTCTCTCGCGTCGGCCGGCGTCACCGCCAACCAGATCACCGTCCTCGCCGCCGCGCTCTCGATCGCCGTCGGCGCCTGCATCGCGTGGCAGCCACTCGCGCGCTGGCCGTTGCTGCTCGTGCCGGCCTTTCTCTTCGTGCGCATGGCGCTCAACGCCATCGACGGCATGCTCGCCCGCGAGCACGGCCAGAAATCCCGCCTCGGTGCCATCCTCAACGAGATTGGCGATGTCGTCGCGGACACCGCGCTCTACCTGCCCTTCGCCCGCGTGCCCGTTTTCGACCCGCTGCTGATCGTCCTCATCGTCATCCTCGCGATCATCAGCGAAATGACCGGCGTCGTCGCCATCCAGATCGGCGCAACGCGTCGCTACGATGGCCCGATGGGTAAAAGCGATCGCGCCTTCCTCTTCGGTCTCTTCGCCCTGCTCCTCGGCCTCGGCGTTTCTCCCGGCCGCTGGCAGGCCTTCGCGCTCCCCGCCGTGCTGACGCTCCTCGTCGTCACCATCCTCAACCGCGCCCGCCGCGCACTCGCGCAGCCGCCCGCGTCCTGAAACTGCCGCCGTTTTGATGGCCATTCGCGTCATCGCAATCCTCTGGGGCTTCGCCGAAGCCACCGCGTTCTTCATCGTCCCGGATGTCTTCACGTCACGCGTCGCACTCACGCACGGCACGGCGAGCGCGTTTCGCAGTTGCGCCTGGGCCGTCCTTGGCGCGCTCATCGGCGGCACGTTTCTGTTCACCCTCGCCCGCCTGGATCGCGTCGCCGCGTCCAGCCTGCTCGACGCCTTTACTCACCTCCCCGGCATCTCGCCCGCACTGGTCGAAACGGCACGTCTCGAAGTCATCTCGCACGGCCCCGCCGCGTTTCTCACCACGTCAGCCGCCGGGATTCCCTACAAAGTTTGCACGCTGCAGGCTTCGCTTCTCGGCATGAGCTTTCCCGCCTTCCTCGCCATATCATTAGTCGCGCGGGCGCTGCGCTTCCTCACGGTCACGTCCTTCGCCATCCTGTGCCAGCGTTTCTTGCTCCATCGCCTGTCGGTCGCCGCGCGAACACGTATCCACGGCCTCTGCTGGTTTCTTTTTTACGCCGCGTACTTTTCAGCGATGAGCGGATGAGCCCCCCGCCTTCGGCCTTGCCAAGCCACGGACCGGCGCGCACGTTTCGACCTTTTCCAAAGATCCGAACGCCCTCCGCGCCTATGAACCAGAACATCCGCAACATCGCTATCATCGCACATGTCGACCACGGTAAAACCACCTTGGTGGACAAGCTCCTCAAGGAAGGTGGCGTTTACCGTGCGAACCAACAGGTCGAGGAACGCGCCATGGACTCCATGGACCTCGAAAAGGAAAAGGGCATCACGATCAAGGCCAAGAACACCTCCGTCCATTGGAACGGCAAGATCGTCAACATCCTCGACACGCCCGGCCACGCTGACTTCGGCGGCGAAGTCGAACGCGCCCTCCGCATGGTCGATGGTGTTCTCCTCGTGATCGATGCCTACGACGGTCCCCAGGCCCAGACCCGCTTCGTGCTCCGCAAGGCTTTGGCCCACGGCCTCAAGGTCGTCATCGTCATCAACAAGATCGACCGCGACAACGCCGACCCCGCCAAGATGTACGACAAGGTCCTCGAACTCCTCATGGAGCTCAACGCGACCGAAGAACAGTTCGACGCCCCCGTCGTGTACGGCTCCGGCCGCGACGGCTACATGATGTACAAGCTCGGCGAAGAGAAGAAGGACATGACGCCTCTCTTTCAGACCATCATCGACCACGTCCCACCCCCGTTCGCGAAGCCGGAAGATCCCTTCCACATGCTTGTGTCGAACATCGACTGGTCCGACTACGTCGGCCGTATCGCCGTCGGCAAAGTCCTCGGTGGCGTCGTCAAAGTCGGCGACCCAACCTTCGTCATCCGCCACTCTGACAGCAAAAAAGTCCGCTCCAAGATCACCAAGATCTTCGAGTTCACCGGCCTCGGCCAGCGTGAGGTCGAGTCCGCCTTCGCCGGTAACATCATCGGTCTCGCCGGCTTCGAAGACGTGGACATCGGCGACACCCTCGCCGCCACCGAAGACGCCCATCCGCTTCCCTTTACCCAGATCGATCCGCCCACGCTGGAGATGCAGTTCTCCGTCAACGACGGCCCGCTCGTCGGCCAGGAAGGCAAACTCGTCACCTCCCGCCAGCTCCGCGAACGCCTGATGCGCGAGCTCAAAACCAACGTCTCGATCTACATCGACGACGCCGACCGCGCCGGCGTATTCAACGTCAAAGCACGCGGCGCCATGCAGGTCGCCGTCCTCGTCGAGACGATGCGCCGCGAGGGCTTCGAACTCCTCGTCTCCCGTCCGACCGTGATCGAGAAGATCGTCGATGGTCAGCGCCAGGAACCCTACGAAACCGTCTGGGTCGAAGTGCCCGACGAGTGCGTCGGCTCCGTCATGCAGAACCTCGCCAACCGCAAGGGCCAGCTCACCAACATGGAGAAGCTTTCGCACTCCACGATGATCGAAGCCACCATCACCACGCGCGGTTTGATCGGCATGGAAATCGACGTGATCAACGCCACCAGCGGCCGCGGCATCACTAGCCATTTGTTTAAAGAATACGGCCCCTACGCGGGCGAAGTGCTCACCCGCCTCACCGGCACGCTCATCGCGACCGACGCCGGCGAGACCACGACCTACGCCCTCCTCATGGTTCAGGAACGCGGCAAGCTCTTCGTCGGCCCCGGCGAACAGGTTTACGAAGGCATGATCGTCGGCGAAAATCCGCGCAACGAAGACATCGCCTGTAACGCCGTCCGCGAAAAAGCCCTCACGAACTTCCGTTCGCAAGGCTCCGGCGTAGCTACCGGCCTGATACCGGCGGCCAAGATGTCCCTCGAACGCGCGATCGAATACATCGCCACCGACGAGCTCCTTGAGGTCACCCCGAAGAGCCTCCGCCTCCGCAAGCGCATCCTGAATAACAACGAGCGCCAAAAAGCCCGCAAATCCGGCAAGTAAGCCGACGTCTTCGTTGTAGGGCTCGCGCTCGCGCGACGCCTTCCGTCGGGCCCCGTAGTCGCGAGCCCCGTAGCCGCGAGCACCAGCGAGCGGGGAACCCCCAGCCCTCTCCAAACCGCGCCCTCACCGGCGCGGTTTTTTATTTTCCGCCAATTTCCCGTCTCTCCGACCTACTCACTACCCGCTACTCGCTACTTCAGCCGCGCTTCCGCATTGCCCCCGGCCCGCGGCTTCCCCTCACTGCCGCCTCCAGCAAGACTCTGTGGAGGTGAGCGTTGCCAGCGTCACTGCTCCTCGTTCTTCGCCTTTCACACTTCAGCTTTCGCCCCTCTCCTTTCAGCCGAATGCCCCACGATCCCGTCGAAGCTTTCATCGCCCGTTGGTCCTCCGCTCAAGCGGCCGAGCGCGCCAACTATCAGCTCTTCCTCTCAGAACTCTGCGACATCCTCGGTGTAGATCGGCCCGAGCCCGCGACCAACGACACCGCGCATAACGCGTACGTCTTCGAACGCGCCGTCACGTTTCACCACCGCGGCTCCGACAAAACCTCCACCGGTCGCATCGATCTCTACAAGCGCGGCTGCTTCGTCCTCGAAGCCAAACAATACGCCCACCCCGTAACGACGAGCGCCAGCGAGTCGGCCCTCGAACTCGCTCTCGCACACCTCGACGAAACCGGCACCAAATCCCCGAAGATCGCTCGTGGCACCGCCGCCTGGGATCGCGCCATGCTCGAGGCCTACGGCCAGGCCGAGCGCTACGCCCGCTCACTGCCCGACGACGAAGACGCTCCTCCCTTCCTTCTGATTGTCGACGTTGGTCACGTCATCGAGCTGTACGCTGACTTCACCCAAAAGGGGAAAAACTATCACCCGTTCCCGGACGCCCGTTCGCACCGGATCAAGCTCACCGACCTTTCCGATCCTGAGCGCCGCAAAAGCCTCAAACAGATCTGGAGCGAACCGCTCTCCCTCGATCCGTCGAAGCGAGCCGCCGCCGTCACCCGCGAAGTCGCCGGTTACCTCGCCGAGCTCGCCAAGTCCTTCGAGAAAAAACACGAGCCCAAGGACGTCGCTGAATTCCTCTCACGCTGCCTCTTCTGCATGTTCGCCGAAGACGTCGGCCTCCTGCCGAAAGACGCCTTCAAACAATTCCTCGACTCCCTCAAGGACGACCCCGGCGCCTTCGTTCCCCTCGTCGAGCAACTGTTCGAAGACATGAACCAAGGCCGCGTCTCCGGCCTCCTTCGCAAAAAACTTCTCTACTTCAACGGCGGCCTCTTCGCCTCGGCCAAAGCGCTTCCAGTCAACGGCACTCAACTCGGCCTCTTGCGCAAAGCCGCGGCTCTCGAATGGCGCCACGTCGAACCCGCCATCTTCGGCACACTCCTCGAACGCGCGCTTTCTCCAGAAGAACGCCACAAGCTCGGCGCTCACTACACGCCGCGCGCCTACGTTGAACGCCTCGTCATCCCGACCGTCATCGAACCGCTTCGCGAAGAATGGTCCGCCGTCCGCACCGCCGCCGTTACTCTCGCCAGCCGTGGCACCACCGATGACGCGAAGAAAGCCCGCGCTTCTCTCGCCGAGGCCCGCAAAGAAGTCAGCGCCTTCCACCAACGCCTCTGCGCCATCACCGTCCTCGATCCCGCCTGCGGCTCCGGCAATTTCCTCTACGTCGCCCTCGAGCTCATGAAACGCCTCGAAGGCGAAGTCGTCGCCCTCCTCCACGACTTGAGCGAGGACAAGACCGACTTCCTCGCCCTTCAAGGCGTCACCGTCGATCCGCACCAATTCCTCGGCATCGAACTCAATCCCCGGGCCGCCGCCATCGCCGAACTCGTCCTCTGGATCGGCTACCTCCAATGGCACTTCCGTATCCACGGTTCCACGATGCCCGCCGAGCCCGTGCTGCGAAAATTCAACAACATCGAAAACCGCGACGCCGTCCTCGCCTTCGACGACCGCGGTTTCGCCCACGACGCCCACGGCAAAGTCCGCTTCGTCTGGGACCGCAAGACCACCAAGATCGACGCCGTCACCGGCCGCGAAGTCCCCGACGACCAAGCCGTCATCCCGCTCGAAACATTCTCCAACCCCCGCCCCGCCGCCTGGCCGCAAGCCGACTTCACCGTCGGTAATCCGCCGTTTTTAGGAAAAAGCAGAATCCGTGAGGACCTCGGCGACGGTTACACAGAGACGCTCCGCGCCGCTTATCCTGACGTCCCCGATAGCGCCGACTTCGTGATGTATTGGTGGCACAAAGCCGCCGAACTCACCATCGACGGCAAGTGTCGGCGTTTCGGATTCATCACAACCAACAGCATCAAGCAGACCTTCAATCGTCGCGTGGTGAAACACGCATTGATGCAGGGCGTTTCGCTCCGCTTCGCGATTCCCGACCACCCGTGGGTCGATACCGTGGATGGCGCGGCCGTCCGCATCGCGATGACCGTCGGCGCTCTTTCGTACAAACTCTCAGAGGCGGGCGTCGTATCTGAACCTCCACCACCCGATCCAGGCGCAATTGCCGGAGAGCTTCTTCTTATACGCGGAGAGAAACCACTCGACGACGGTTCAGCGTTGGTCGAATTCGCTGCTCTTCATGGTCGTATCGGCTCCGGTCTTAACATCGGCGCCGAGTTGGAAGAATCGGTCGAGTTAAAGGCGAACGCACTGATCACCAACAATGGCGTGATGCTCGGCGGACGTGGTTTTCTCGTATTCCCCGGCGATAGCGTGAAAGCATCGAAATCTGTCCTCCGACCCATTCTCAACGGAAACGATCTTCTTCAGAAAAGCCGCGATGCTCGCGTGATCGACTTCTTCGGAATGACCGCAGAACAAGCCCGAGGAAACGCACCGGAAGCTTACGAACAGCTGGTTCAACGCGTTAAACCGGAGCGAGACGCCAACCGCCGGGCTAGTCGCCGGGCTAACTGGTGGATTTTTAGCGAAGTCA
>Ga0164241_10005040_pt1 | contig 12531 bp, 9 predicted proteins | sample OricomyardsoilBY_FD_108780 | JGI IMG/M metagenome (GOLD analysis project Ga0164241, IMG submission 108780) | Backyard soil microbial communities from Emeryville, California, USA - Original compost - Back yard soil (BY) | ecosystem: Environmental > Terrestrial > Soil > Unclassified | place: USA...
CGATCGATCTGGTGCTGGCGCTCGCGTCCAGTGGCCCTTCTCGGCACCGCCCCCGCCGCCGGCTGGAGAGGTGCTCGTGCCGGTGCGTGTCGTGGCGTCTAGCGTCGCGGCGACCGAGGGCCTTGACACTTTCGAGGCGGAGCACCTCGTCGACGGTGACCCGACAACGGCGTGGCAACCTGAGCGGGGCGGCGCGCTGGGGCTCGGCCAGTGGGTGCGGGTCGAGCTCGATCGCGACTACCTCATCACGCGCATCGAGGTGCTCAACGGGTGGCAGAAGGTCGCGGGCGAGGATCACTTCTGTACTCATGGCGTGTCGACATCGCTCGAAGTCCGCGGCGACCGTGGCGGTTTCGATCTGTGGCCCGATCGTTTGGAGCGCGTGCTCACGATGACGCCCGGCAGCGTGGGCAACAAGTATCCCCGGGTCACGAGTACGCTCACGTTCGTCGTGCGAGGCGTGTACAGCGGCATGGTGGCGCATGACACCGTGGCGCTCTCGGAGATCCGCATCTGGGGCCACCCCGCCGACCCGGCGTCGGTGCCACCGCCGTCGCGCTGCGTCGACCCGATGCGTTACGCGTTTGGGGTGGCGCTCTTGGAGGCGTGCGCGAAGAACACCCAGGTGCGCCCGAACGCCGAGTGCTGGTGGTTTGGCGTTCTCCTTCGGGCCTGCGTCCCGGACACGGACAAGTGGAAGTACCCGTTCCCCGACGCCGCGCAGCTCGCGACCGGCAAGGTCGACTATCGGCTCGAGAGCGACGACCCGGACTCCCCGATCTACAGCGCGACTTTCACTCGCGCCGCAGACAGCCACTGGGTCGCATCCAATATCCGCTGCGAGTTCGGCACGGAGCGCCGACCGTGCGGGCCCTGGTACGACATCCACTCGTACGGCGACCAGGGGCACAGCGAGACGGTGGAGCGCACGGTCTGCAAGCGCGCCGACGGCACGTGGATGAAGCGCGATCTTCCCGGCGAACGGTGAGCGCAACCCGACGTGTCGGGCATCACTCGCCGGTCGCCGCGGCCTCGGGCGCGCGTGCGGCGCTCGCGCCTTGGGCGGTGGGGTCGGGGGTGAGCTGGCCGGCCTCGCCGCTCTTCAGGATGGCCACGCGCCAGGCGATGGGGGCGATCATCTCGTTGAGCGCGACGACGCTGAAGACCAGGTCGCCCGCGTCGGAGCCGAGCATCGGGAAGCTCTCGCGGAAGAGCGCGGCCAGCGCGAGCGCGAGGCCGGCCTGCGGCATGAGGCCGAAGGCGCCGTAGCGGCGGACCGTGTCGGGTGAGCCGGCGAGGCGCGCCGCGACGCGTGTGCCGACGAAGAAGCCCGACGCGCGCACGACCACGATGAGCAGCGCCGGTAGCACGAAGAGCGCCAGGGCGTGCAGGTGCACGCCCGCGCCGGCGATGGCGAAGAAGGCGATGTAGACCGGGTAGCCGGCGGCCTCGACGGCGTGGTGCACGCGGTCCGCGACCGACGAGAGGTTGCGGATGACGATGCCGGCCGCGAGCGAGACGACCAGCGGGTCGAGGTGGAGGCGCTCGCCGACCTCGGCGATGACGAAGGCGATGGCGCCGATGAAGAGCGCGTGCGCGCCTTCGATGCGGCCGACGAAGAGCGCCACCAAGAACCCGATGACGACCCCGACGGCGATGGAGCCGCCGACGTGCCAGCCGAGCGAGGCGGCCGTCGCGAGCGCGTCGGTGCTGGCCCCGAAGACCGACTGTGCGAGCGTCGTGGCGATGGCGAAGAGCACGATCACGACGAGATCGGCGAAGACCACCACGGCCAGCATGGTCTTCACCATCGGCCCGTCGGCGGCGGTCTCGTCGCGCACGGCGACGGCCACGGCGGGCGACTGAGCCGACGTGCAGATGCCGAGCACGATGGCGACCGCGATGGTCTGCGCGGCGTCGAGCGGGCCGAAGAAGGGCAGCATGTCCTGAGCCGCGAGCGCCGTGACGGTCAGCAGCACGATGGTGCCGAGCACCGCGATCGCCATGATCCAGCCGACCGAGCGGAGCAGCGGCCGGATGGTCGGCAGGTGCATCTCGAGGCCGGCCGTGAGCGCCAAGAGCGACACCGCGACGCCCTTGAAGACGCCGAGGCTGCGCAGGACGGGCGCGCTCACGACGTCCATCAGCTCGGGTCCGAAGACGATGCCGGCGGCGAGGTAGCCGGTGAGCTTCGGCAGGCCGAGGTCCTTGAAGATCTTGCCGGCGAAGAAGCCGGCGATCAGCAAGAAGCCGACCGCCAGGGCGACCGCCGCGGCGTTCGCGGACTCGGGCGCGAAGGAGCCGACTGCCTTCACCAGGACCGTCAGGGCGATGAGCAGGACGACGTTCATTCGAATCGACTCCCGCTCGCTGGGTGCGCCGGTCCGCGTATCCTAGCGGCCAACGTGGTGCGTCGCCAGCGCACCTTGCTGGGAGCGCGGTTCGGGGTACAAGGCGGCATGCGCCTCTATGCCGACCTCGCTCCCTGGTACGACCTCATCGACCCCCGCGCCGACCACGCCGACGAGGCGGCGGCCTACCTCGACGCGCTCGCCGCGGCGGGCCTCACGGGTGGCGAGCTGCTCGAGCTCGGGGCGGGCGCCGGCAACAACGCGTCCTTCATGAAGGCGCGCTTTCGCTGCGTGCTGACCGACCTGTCGCCGGCCATGCTGGCGCTCAGCAGCGCGGCGAACCCGGAGTGCGAGCACGTGCTGGGCGACATGCGCATGCTCGACGTCGGTCGCACCTTCGACGCGGTGCTGGTCCATGACGCCATCGTCTACATGACGAGCCTGGCGGACCTGCGCGCGGTGCTCGCGAACGCCTGGCGCCACCTGCGCGCGGGCGGCGTCGCGGTGTTCGCGCCCGACGCGCTGCGCGACGACTTCCACGAGCGCACGAGCCTCTTGGAAGGCGAGGCCGACGGGCGGGCGGTGCGCGGGCTGGCGTGGTGCTACGACCCGGAGCCGGGCGACACGACCTGCGTCACCGACTACGTGTTCATGCTGCGCGCTGGCGGCAGCGTCACGATGGTCCACGACCACCACGTCGAGGGGCTGTTCACGCGCGCCGAGTGGGACGCGCTGCTCGCCGAGGTGGGCTTCGAGGTCGCCACCGCGTCGCGCCCTGGCGACGATGACCACCCCGATCTGGTCTTTGTCGTGCGCCGCCCGGGCTGAGCTACTCGGTGACGGGCTCGGGCTGGTCGGCGATGGCGGCGCCATGGGCGGGCTGGTTGGGCGCGAGCTTGCCGGCCTCGCCCGCCTTGATGATGGCGAGGCGGTAGCCGACGGGCGCGATCATCTCGTTGAGCGCGACGATGCTGAACAGCAGATCGCCGCCGCCGGCGCCGAGCGTGGGGAAGCTCTCGCCGAAGAGCGTCGCCAGGGCCAGCGCCAGGCCGGCCTGCGGGATGAGGGCGTAGGCGCCGTACTTGCGCACGACCTCGGGCGCCTGCGCGACGCGTGCGCCCGCGCGTGCACCGATCCAGCGGCCGACCGCGCGCGTCACCATCAAGAGCACCGCGGGCACCGCGAAGACCTGGAGCGCGTGCAGGTGCACGCCCGCGCCCGCGATGGCGAAGAACGCGATGTAGACCGGATAGCTGGCGGCTTCGATGGCGTTCTGGACGCGGTCGGCGACGGTCGACAGGTTGCGGATGACGACGCCCGCCGCGAGCGACACGACCAGCGGGTCGAGGTGGAGGCGCTCGCCGACCTCGGCGATGACGAAGGCGATGGCGCCGATGAAGAGCGCGTGCGCACCCTCGATGCGGCCGACGAACAGCGCCACCAGGAAGCCGATGACGATGCCGACCGTGATGGAGCCGCCGAGGTGCCAGCCGAGCGAGGCGGCGGTCGCGAGCGCGTCGCCGCTGGCGCCGAGCGTCGCCTGCGCGAGCGGCGTGACGATCGCGAACAGGATGATGATGGAGAGGTCGGCGAAGACCACCGTGGCCATCATCGTCTTGACCATCGGCCCGTCGGCGGCCATCTCGTCGCGCACCGTCACCATGACCGCGGGCGACTGCGCCGAGATGGCGATGGCGAGCACCGCCGCGACGGCGATCGTCTGCACGGTGTCGAGGTCGCCGAGGAACGGCAAGAGCGACTGCGCCAGCAAGATGACGACGAACACCAAGATCGCCGAGCCGCCGACGCCGAGCATCAACAGCCAGCGCACCGTGCGCATGAGCGGCTTGAGCGTCGGTAGGTGCATCTCGAGGCCCGCGGTCAAGGCCAGCAGCGAGACCGCCACGCCCCTGAAGACGCCGAGGCTGCCGAGCACCGGGGTGCTCACGACGTCGAGCACGTACGGGCCGAACACGATGCCGGCGGCGAGGTAGCCCGTGAGCTTCGGTAGCCCGAAGCCCTTGAAGACCTTGCCGGCGAAGAAGCCGGCCATCAGCAGGAAGCCGACGGCCAGCGCGACCGCGGCGGCGTTGGCGGAGTCGGGCGCGAACGAGCGCACGGCCTTCACCAGCACCGTGAGCGCGATGAGCAGGACGAGGTTCACTCGGTCACCTCCGGCTCGCTCGGGAGCGGTGGCGCGCTCGTGCTCGTAGTGGTCACGGGACTCTCGGCGGAGTCCGCGGCGCCGAGCGGATCGACCACGCTGAAGGCGGGGAAGAAGCCGGTCGCGGGGCGCGGCTTGAGCGTGAACAGGTGCGTCACCAGCTCGGTCACGATGGCGCCCATGATGATGGCGTGCACGATCCACGGCAGGCCGCCGCCGGTGTAGAGCACCTGCGCCGAGATGACGATGGCGACCGACAGCGCGCCCATCGGCGAGGCCGCGAGGTGGCTGCGCTCGATGGGGCCGAGCGCGTCCGGCTGGTGGCGCGCGAGCAGGCGCACGCCGAGGAAGCGACCACCCAGGCGCGCGGCCACGAAGAACACCATCAGCACCCAGGCCTCCCACTGATCGGCCTGCCAGAGCGCGCCCGCGAGCACCAGGAAGAGCAGGTAGACCGGGCGCTCGAGGCGCGTCAGCGCGGCGCGCACCTGCTCCTTCCAGGTGCCCGGCAGGTTCACCAAGAGCGCGCCCGAGAGGAAGCACACGACGATCGGCGAGAGCCTGAGGAAGCCGGCGATGCCAGCCGTCAGGCAGATCGAGCCGAGCATCACCGCGGCCGTCTCGTTGGGGCCCTTGAGCGCGCGCATCGAGGCGTAGATGAAGATGCCGAGCGTCGCGCCGACGCCCACGGTGACGAACACCCAGCCGACGCTCGGCAGCGTCCAGCCCGCGTCCGCGGTCGGGCGGAAGAAGGCGCCGAGCAGGATGAGGCCGGCGAACGCGGCCAGCTCTTCCAGGTGGATGAGGCGCTGCACCTTGTCGATGGCGTCGGCCGACGCGCGCCGCTTCGCGAGCATGGTGATGACGGTGCGCGCGGTCATGGCGCCAGCGGTCGCGAGCACGAGCGCGTCACGCACGAACGACGCATCGGGCGACACGCCCTCGACGAGCGCGAGCATGGCGGCGGAGGCCGCGACGATCATCGCGAACGGCAAGAGCGTGGTCAGCACGAACGCCTCGAGCATCACACGCGGGAAGCCGTCGAAGACGCGCACGTCGAAGCGGAAGCCGATGGCGAAGCCGATCCAGCCGAGGCCGAGCGGCAGGAGCGGGCGGATGGCGTCGAGCACCGGGTCCGACAAGACGCCCTGCGCGCGGCCGAGCAGGCCGAGCAGGATGAACGGGAAGCCGGCCGTCACGAGCTGCGCGACGCCGATCTTGCGCTCGAGCCGCTGCACGCGCGGGTGCCCCGCGACATAGGCGAGCGCGAACAGGACCAGCAGGCCGAGGATGGCCTTGATGGCCTCGGCGGTCGACATCTCCGAGGGCGGCGCGAGGTGCGCCGGGTCGGGGTCGGTCGTGCGCGCGCTGGGCATGACGCGCGGCACCAGGTCGACCTCGGGTGCGTCGCACACGCCGAAGTCCGGCGCGCACGTCATCGTGTCCCAGCTGCAGGGGCCCTCGCCGACCTCGTCCACCTGGCCGTAGCGCGCCTCCGCCGGCTCCGACGCGCGCGTGCCGACGCCGCGTGACATGCACGCGATCAGCACGATGACGGTCAGGGTCGCGCGAAGCATCGCGGCAAACTAGCCGCCAGGGCGCGGAGCGACAACTCGTAAGTCTCAGTCGAGGAAGATTGCGAGGTCGTATCCGAGCGCGCTGTCGACGTCGAACGGACGCACCAAGATGGTGTAGGTGCCGGGGTCCTCGGCGACCTCTTCGATGTACGCGCCGTCGCCCGAGTCGTCCGCGGACCAGCGTACCTGGCCGTCGGGAGCGAGCACCTGCAGGTCGGTGTACTGCTCGCCGGGGGTGTGCGAGGTGAGCACCACGAGCGTCGCGAACGCGTCGACGTGCACCGTGAACGCGTCGACGTCGCTCATGCCACAGAGCCTGAGCCAGGTCGTCACGCCCGGCGTGATGGGGGTCGGAAGCGAGCTCGAGTTGGGCTCGAGGCGGTCGTCTTGGCACGCGCCGGGTGGGTCGGTGACGTCTTGCAGGAGCGAGTAGGTGGTGGTCTCGTCGCTCGGCTCGACGGTGTAGTAGATGCGGCCGGCGGTCGCGCGGGACCACGTCGTGTCGGTGAAGCCGTCGCTGTCGGTGGTGGCGCTGGCGACCGCGGGGCCCGTCGGGTCCTCGTACATCGCGACCGACACGGAGCCGGTCTCGGCGAGCGTCAGCACCTCGAACGTCTCGCCGCCGTTGAGGTCGACGGCGAACCAATCGGGCTCGGCACGGCACGTCACGAAGCCCTCGTAGACGCCCTGGAAGAGCAGCGCGGCGCGCTCGGGTGAGGTGTCGTCGCCGAGCCCGTCGGCGGTGCAGGCGCCCGTGCTGGGCGTGACCTCGAGGCGGTAGCCGTTGGTCGCGCCCTGGATGCCGTAGACGCGCACGAGGAACGTGCCGGTCACGTCGGGCACGAGGTCGATGCTCTCGACGGACTGCTCGGTCGCGGACTGCGCGACGAGCGTCGTGCCGTCGGCGGCGAGCACGTCGAGGTCGAGGTCGCCGTAGCGGTGGTCGAACGTGAGCGCCAAGTGCACGGGCTGGTCGGGGCTGGCCGCGAGCGCGAAGTAGTCGGCGTCGCCCGGGCAGATCTTCTGCTTGATGTCGGCGCCGATGGCGATCGGCTGCGCGGTCGCGGGCGTCGAGTCGCCCCCGCCTCGGTCGACGGCGTCGTCGTCGCAGCGCGTGCCCTCGACCGTGAGCGCGAGGGCGTACGACACGCGCGCGCCAAAGCTCGCGGCGCTCACCTCGAGGTAGACGGCCTGCGCGTCGTCGAAGACCTCGGCCACGGTGAGGCGGCCCTCGCCGACGGGCGTCGCGACCGCGAGCGTGTCGCCGTCCTCGTCGACGAGCCGGAGCGCGAGGTCGCCCTGCGCGACGCTCCAGTCGACGGAGGCCACCACGGTCGTGTCGGCCTGCGCGTCGACGCGCACCAGATCGACGTCGTCTCCGCACAGGCGGCGGCCGGAGTACTCGCCGGTCGTCAGCGCGGGCGCGGCGCCCGGCGCGTCGTCGGGCTCGGCGCGATCATCGATGCACACGCTCGCGTCGCTGCCCGGCGGATAGACCGCCGCGGTGAAGTAGCCGGTCTTCGGGTAGCGACCTTCGCGGTCGCAGGCGATGCCGGTCGGGTCGTCGTTGTCGACCGCGGTGATGTAGTACGAGACGAGGGTGCCGCCGGTGGCGACGCTCGGCGTGACGCTCACGCTCCAAGCGTCGCTGGAGCCGGCCGGGCCGCCCGCGCCCGCGCGCACGAACGGGGTGCTGGCGTAGGCGCCCTGCGGGTCTCCGGCGGTCCAGTGGAGCACCATCGACTGCACCTGGCTCTGCGGATCGCTGGCGGTCGCGTCCAGCACCAGCGCGCCATCGAGCTCCTGATCGGGCGGCGTGTGGTGCACGACGCTCGGCGGTGTGCCCTCGCAGCCGGCCTGCTTCTCGGTGTTCAGGAGCACGATGGTGAGCGTGTGCGTGACCGGCGCGTGCGACTCGTCGACCGCCTGGAAGATGGCGCGATGGACCGCCACGGTGCGCTGCAGGTCATCCGGTTTCCAATAGAAATACGCGGACTTCGGCGTGTCCGCTTCCTGCAGCTTGGCGCCGTCGGGGCCCTCCGTCATGGTCAACGACACCGCCGTCGAGTCGTCGTCCTTCACCTCCACCAAGAGCGTCAGGTCGTCGTCCTCGGCGAGGTTCAGCACCACGCCCGCGGGCAGCGTGAAGGCCGGCACGCCGAACGTCGGGTAGACGATCACGCCGATGGTCTGGCGCGCGGTGCCGCCGCGGCCGTCGTCGGCGCTGCTGGTGAGCTCGTAGCGTAGAACGCCGGGCAGCGTGTCGGTGATGAGCGGGCTCCACACGAGCACCGCTTCGTCCTTCGAGCGCGGCGTCAGCTGGGCCTCGGTGGGCAGCCCGTCGATGTCGAAGCTCACGCGATCGCCGTCGGGATCGTCGGCCGTCACGACCAGGCGCAGCGTGGCGCCGACGGTCACCGACTGGTCCGTGAGCAGCGCCAGCGACGGCGCGGCGTTGTCCCCACCGCACGCGAGCAGCGAGACACACGCGGCGGCCAGGACGGATCGGGCGGCGGTCATGTGCGTCTGGGTACCACGGGACGCGGCTCGTTTGAATCAGCCGTTGTCGGCTGCCATTGCCAAGTCGGCCGGCGTCGGTTGGAATGACCTGTCGCGCGACGTCTGGATGATCCCCAGGAGAGCTCCTATGCGCTTGTTCCGCTTGTCCCACTCGGTGGTCTTCTCGCTGCTCCTCGCGAGCCCGGTCGCGTGCTCGAAGAGCGAGCCCGCGCCCGCCCCGGTCAGCGCCGCGGAAGAAGACGCCGCGACCCCGGCGCCGAGCGACGCGGCACCGAGCGAGGCGGCCGAGGTGGTCGCGAGCGAGGTCGCCGAGGCGGCTGACACCGCGGTCGCCGCGCTGGACACCGCGGTCGCCGCGGCCGACACGGTCGAGGAGGTCGCCGCCGTCGAGGACGCGGGCGACACGATGCGCGAGACCATCAAGGCGCTGGCCGTCGGCTCCGAGTGCCTGCGCAAGCAAGGGCTCACCGCCGAGCAGATGTCGCAGACGATGCTCGCGCTGTACCGGGCACACGGCATCGAGCTCGAGACATACACGAAGGAGATGGGGCGGCTGGCCGGTGACCCGACCTTCCAGGCCGAGGTGCAGGCCGCGGTCGCCGCGTGCCCGACGACCATCGTCGATGCCAAGCCGGTCGATCCGGTCATACCGACAGAGCCGACGAACCCGACGAACCCGACGAACCCGACGAACCCGACGAACCCGACGAACCCGACGAACCCGACCAATCCGACGGAGCCCACGAACCCGACGAGCCCGACGAATCCGACCGAGCCCACGACCCCGACCGAGCCGGTCAAGCCGCCCGAGCCCAAGCTGAGCGGCAGCTACGCGGCGACGCTCAGCAGCAACGGCCAGAACGGCACGCTGCGTATGGTCGTCTCGGGCGCGTCGGTCTCGTCCGCGGTGGTGTCGTTCGGGCGCGTGCGGTTCTCGCTGAAGGGGGTCCTGGCCGGCGCCAACCTGAACCTGGCGGGGCGCAGCGGCGACAACTTCCTGCGGGTGCGCGGCACGCTCGAGCGCGGCAAGGCCAGCTTTAGCGTCAACTGGGACGGCACCATCGAGAAGAAGAAGGTGAGCGGCCACGTGCGGCTCACCAAGTAGGGCTCCGCTAATTGTTCAGCGGGAGCGGGCCTCGATGGCAACTCTCACAGCCCACGTCGCGCCTGCTCGATGGCAATTGCTGCTCTTTCGGTCGGCGCCCTTTCGTTCCGCGCGATCTGCGCGGCGACCCCGCCTGAAGGCGGGCTCTTGCTCCGCTCGCACGGAACGAGCCTTCGGCGGCGCCGACCTCAATTCAGAACGTGAGCGTCGCGCCGACGCCCGCGCCGTCCGGGCTCACCGCGAAGCTCGGAACGACACGCGGCGCGCGGGCCGCGTCGCTGGTGTCGTCGGGGCTCTCGAAGATGAGCAGGTACGCGCCCGTCGCGGCCACGACGCCGCCGACGATGCCGCTCACGATGGCGGCCGTCTGGTAGCGCTGAGCCTTCTGGTGTAGCCGGTCGTACTCGCTGTCGTCGCCGCCAGTGGGCGGCGGGAGGGCGTTCGCGTCGGCCTGCGCGGGCCGCGCCACGCCGAGCTGCAGGTAGAGCGCCGCGCCACCCGCGACCGCGCCCACGCTGACGAGCGTCCAGCCGACCCACGAGGGCACGCCGTCGCTCGTCGGCGTGGGCGCGACGGTCGCGTCGGCGACGAGCGAGACGTTCACCGTCGCGACCTCGTCCTGCACGATGATGACCTCCTGCGTGTGCGGCGCGTAGCCGCGCGCGCGCACATCGAGCTGATACACCCCGGCTTCGTAGGTGACGCTGTCGAGCGGGCTCTTGCCGAGCGGCTGGCCCGCCAGTGAGATGGTCGCGCCGGCGATGTTGACGCGCACGACCAAGAAGCCCTGCTTGGGCAGTGGCTGCAGCGTCAGCTGGAGCTCGCTGTCGGCGCCCGCCGCGATGTCGACGGTGTCCTCTTTGGTGCGGAAGTTCGGGTTCGTCCCGACGATCTTGGTCCGGCCAGCGGGCACCCAGGTCGCGAACGGCGACAGGTTCTGCTTCTCCTCGGAGCCATCGGGGAACGTCAGCACGACGGCCACCTGCGAGGGTGTGGTGCGCACCGTCAGGCGCCCGTACGACTTGCGCAGCTCCGCGTCGATGGCGGCCAGCCGCGTGCGCCCGTCGGCCGCGAACGGGTAGTCCTGCTTGAGCGCCTGGCTGTACAGGTCGTAGGCCAGCTTGAGCTCGCCGAGCTCCTCGTGCGCGCGCGCCAGGTTGTGCTGGATCTCGGGGCGCGGGAACAGCTTCTGCGCGGCCTCGAACTTCGCGATGGCCTCGCGGAACTGCTTGCTGCGCGCGAGCTGCAGGCCATCCTGAGTGAGCTTCTCGGCCGCCTTGCGGTCGTCATCGGGCCCCGCGTGCGCGGAAGGCGCCAACGCGACGAGTGCGAGGACGAGGCATACGACGAGACGGACGGCGTTGCGCATCTGGGTCTCTTACATCGGATGAGCGTGAGGTGAAAGGCGAGCTTCGCTGGCCTGCGGGCGAGGTCTGGAGCGCCGCGGCGGCGCTCCCGGACAGGGTCACTCGAGCGGGCTGCAGATGAGCGTCAGCGAGTCGAGGTACGCCGCCGCGCCGCCCTTGATGCCGGTGACCACATGGCCTGGCGGGCACTGCAGCGTGTAGGGCTGGCCCCCGGTGCCGCCGACCTGCTCGGTGTAGCGCTTGGCCACGCCGATCTTGACCTTGTTGCTGTTGGCGGCGCCCGCCTTGGCGAGCTCCTTGATCTGATCGCCGGTCATGCCGCCGATGCTGTCGGCGGTCTCCGCCTTCTTCGCCTCGTAGGCATAGCCGGCCAGCTCGGCGTAGCTCTGCGTGGACTTCGCCGGCGGTGCGCCCACCACCGTCTGCGGGTTGCTCGGCTGCGGCGCGGTGCCCGCCTGCGGCGCGGGCGCGGCGTCGGTGGCGGCGAACTTCTCGCGCAGGATCTCCTTGCCGCCCGAGAGCTGCACGCCGAGCCACACCTTGTCGAGCTGCATGCCCTTGGGGAAGGGCTTCACGCCGCCGAGCTGGACGGCGTAGACGCCGTTGTCGACGGCCACGTAGTGCGCCTCGCTCCAGGTCGCCTTGCCGCCCTTCTCGCCCTTGTAGAAGTTGAACGTGAGCGGGTAGATGCCGGCGATGGGCCGGCCCTGCGCGTCCTGAAGGCGGCCGCCGTAGACGACGCGCTGCGTGCTGGGATCGGGCGTGGCCGCGCTCGCCGTCGCCATGGGGGCGAGGGTGAGACACGATGCGATAGCGACGAGCAGCTGCTTCATAGGACCTCGCGGTCTAACGACCGTCCCCGACGGTGTCAACTCGGGTCGCAACATCGGCCCGTGCCGCCCCATTTCTTCCGCATACGGGGCCGCGGACGTGGACGTGGACGAGCGCGGGTCGTGGGTGCGCGTCTGGCCAACGCCACGCGGTGTCATGGCAGCAGGATGGCGTGGTCGAGGCCGATCTCGAACGTCTGGTACTGCGCTGGTCGCGCCGACGACGGCAGGCGCACGAGCGGGTGTTGGGTGATCACCTGCGACACCAGCGGCGCCAGGACCGAGGCCAGCGCCGCGTCGTCGGGCGCCGCCACGAGACCGTCGACGAGGCCCGCGGGGTAGACCTCGATGTGGGTCGGATCGAGCCACACGAGGCCCTCCGGGCTGGCCGTCAGCTCGCCGTCGATGGTCATGCTCACGATGATCGTCGCGGCCCGCCACCGGCCCGCGTCCTCGACCCACACGTCGATCGCGACGCGCCCGGTGTCGACGCGCACGCCGCCGTCCTCGCTCGCGCCGAGCGTCGGCAGCGCCTCGGGCCACAGCTCCAGCCTGAGCGCGGTGCCGTGTGGGTAGCGCGCCAGCGCCGGCCACGCGTCCGCGAGCTCGCCCGTCAC
>Ga0164241_10005041_pt1 | contig 12530 bp, 12 predicted proteins | sample OricomyardsoilBY_FD_108780 | JGI IMG/M metagenome (GOLD analysis project Ga0164241, IMG submission 108780) | Backyard soil microbial communities from Emeryville, California, USA - Original compost - Back yard soil (BY) | ecosystem: Environmental > Terrestrial > Soil > Unclassified | place: USA...
CCGCGTGATTGAACAAGATATGCAAGAGCAAGCATTAGCCGCATTAAATAAAGTGGAAACAGATCCGCAAGCGAATGGAATTTGTTTGTTTGATGAAGAATGGCATCAAGGAGTGATTGGAATTTTAGCGGGGCGCATTAAAGATCGCCTGCATCGTCCGGTGATTGCGTTTGCGTTGGGAAATGCGGATGAATTAAAAGGATCAGCACGCTCCATTTCTGGCTTGCATATTCGTGATGTATTAGCAGAAATCGCGGCGAAATATCCTGGGCTTATTAATAAATTTGGCGGTCATGCCATGGCGGCAGGATTAACATTGCAGCGCACCCAATTGGAAAAATTTTCTCGCGTTTTTAACGAAGTCGTTTCTGCCAAATTAAATTGGATGGATTTGCAGCATGCATTATTAAGTGATGGTGAATTAGATTTGACGGAATTATCACTCGAGTCAGCAGAAATGCTGCGTGAAGCCGGCCCGTGGGGACAGTCCTTCCCTGAACCTTTGTTTGATGGCAGATTTCAAGTGCTAGAGCAGCGTTTAGTGGGTGGGCGGCATTTAAAATTGACATTAACTCACTTTCAGCAAGTTATTCCTGCTATTGCATTTAATGTTGATATTAATCAATGGCCTAATTATCGATGTGATACGATTAATGTTGCTTATCGCTTGGATGTCAACGAATATCGAGGCAAACGTAGTGTACAATTAATAATAGAGCATATTGAAACAGCGTGAGCAATAGGGCTATTAGCTTTTTCGTGACGTTTACGCGGGATTGAAATGCGAAAAATTATTTTTAGCATTGTAATATTTTTAATTATTGTGCTGGTTCTCGGGCCATTCACCGCGGGAATTTTAATTCAAAAAAAATATCGCGATTTAATTTCTTTTTATAATTTTCAAGAAAATATTCATATCAATATAGTGAGTTATCAACGCGGCTGGTTAAGTTCAGATGTTGTTTTGACACTGACAGTCAACCCAAAATATTTAGAGAATTTTTTTCAAGATGCCGATGATTCGACAATCCCTTATAAAATAATTATTAAACAGCACATCCAGCATGGTCCCATTCTTTATCGTCACGTGGAAAATTTGCCTGACATTTTGGGTTTGGCAGTGCTGCAAAATAAAATAATTATTCCGCCTGAAATCAACATGCCTGATGTAAAAATTCAGTCAGTGAGTTTCGCCTCATTTCTTGGAAATTATTTTAATTATTTACAAATATCGGGATTATCTTTTTCAGACGATGCGGATGGAATTAAAAATATCACGATGAAATTTTGGATTTATCCGACAGAGCGCCGATTTAATGGCAGTGTGAGGCTCACTCAATTTGCGGATAAACAAGTGGGATTCATTAATGTTGATATGAGTTTCGACAAATTTAATGTGTCTGCGATGCGTCGTTTATTAGACGTGTATCAAGAAATCATCGAACACGGAGAAATATATCAAGGACAATTAAAACAAAAAATTTCTCTTTTATTGCCAACAATCGTGAATGCGGGCTCATCTATTCATCTCAGTGAATTTGATTTATCGATGCCTAACGGCAAAATAGTAGCAAATGGTGTTTTGGAATGGCCAGAAAATAATTTTCTGCCGCCGAGTCATTTACGTGATTTGTTGATGAGCGCAATGGCGCAATTAAATCTTAAAGTATCGAAAAATTTGTTGCCTGATTTAATTCAGTTGGCTGCGACTATGCCGGATTTTGTGCGTGATGTGGCTAAACCAGAACGTAATTTGTTAATCGATGCGCGCAATGAAATGGAATTTGCCGGACAAAGAAATTTATTATTTATTGGATATTTTTCAGATCGCGGCTACATTAGCAAACAAGCTGAAGATATTTTGTTGGACGCGCAAAAAAATTTAATTCCCCTAAATGAATATATTCAAGCAGTGAAAAATTTATTTCTTGATAGACAAATCTCGCTAGTGGTTTCGTATCAACTGTGTTGGCAATATGCGCAAATACAAAAACCTTATCGATTTTTAACAGACCGAGTGGTTGCTTATCAGCAAATTGCAGCAAAACAACTTCGAGAACAGTTTGATCGTTTGTTAAAAAAAGGATATGTGAACGAGAGCAACGCGGATTATGTCGCGATATTAAAATGGTCTGATGGTCGTTTTACCAGTAATAATTATGATATTAAGTGAGTTTATTACTGAGCAAGTTTCGTAAATATCTATATTAATCAATAATATACATGACAATTCTCAGTGAAAATGGTAGTCGTTTGCTAAAATATAAAAATCCTCCCTCACCCTCCTTTTTCAAAGGAGGGAACAAAAGCAAAAAGCTTTTTAATCTCCTCCTTTTTCAAAGGAGGGAACGCAAAAGCAAAAAGCTTTTTAATCTCCTCCTTTTTCAAAGGAGGGAACACAAAAGCAAAAAGTTCTTTAATCCCCTCCTTTGAAAAAGGAGGGTGAGGGAGGATTTTTATAATAAATAAAATTTAGGATAAATTTTTGAAATACTCTACGGCTTCTTGCAAAGACGGCGCAGCGAATATTTTCATCCCATCCATATGATCTTTAGGCGCATTGGCAAATGGCACTATCGCTCGTTTAAATCCATGTTTTGCTGCTTCTCGCAAACGTTCTTGACCGCCTTGTACGGGCCGAATTTCACCGGCTAATCCCACTTCCCCAAAAATAATAACGTCATGCGGAATCGGGCGATTGCGTAAACTAGACAATACCGCGAGTAATAATGCGAGATCTCCGCCGGTTTCAGTGACACGAACACCACCTACGGCATTGACAAAAACATCTTGATCGAATGTCGCAATACCACTGTGCCGATGCAGCACAGCTAACAACATAGCAAGACGCTGTCCATCCAGTCCAACACACACACGGCGCGGATTGGCCATATGGCTTTGATCTACTAAAGCTTGTACTTCAACTAATAATGGCCGCGTGCCTTCTTTGGTGGCCATAATCACGCTGCCAGAAACTGGTTTCTCATAACGAGATAAGAAGATGGCAGAAGGATTATTCACTTCACGCAATCCTTTATCAGTCATTGCAAAAATACCCAACTCATTCACCGCACCAAATCGATTTTTAATTCCGCGAATCAAACGGTAGCGGCTATCTTGTTCACCTTCAAAATAAAGTACGGTATCGACCATGTGTTCTAATACCCGCGGTCCTGCTAACGTACCTTCTTTGGTGACATGTCCCACGAGAAATAAAGCGGTTTGCGTTTGTTTGGCAAATTTGACTAACTGTGCTGCACTTTCGCGAACTTGTCCGACCGCACCAGGCGCTGATTGCAATAAATCAGTATGCATCGTTTGAATAGAGTCAATGACTAACACGCGCGGTTCTTCTTTTTGCGCATGTTTCAAGATGCGTTCAATGTGCGTATCTGCCAACAATAATAATTTATCTTCTGGTAATCCCAAACGCCGTGCGCGCAGCGTCACTTGTTGTAGAGATTCTTCGCCAGTGATGTATAACACTTTTAATTGTTGACTGAGATGACACAATGTTTGCAGCAACAAAGTGGATTTTCCAATGCCAGGATCGCCGCCAATTAATACCACTGATCCCATAACTAAACCGCCGCCTAAAACACGATCTAATTCTTTTAAACCAGTGGCTAATCGTGCTTCTTCTTCCTGTAAAGTAATGTCGCGCATTTGAGTAATGGCGGGTTCGCCTATTGCATATCCTTGATAACGTGGATGCGCGGCGATTTGCGTGACTTCTTCAACCAAACTATTCCAGGCGCCGCATCCTAAACATTGTCCTGACCATTTAGGAAATTGTGCACCGCACGCTTGGCAAGCATGAGTCACTTTGGCTTTAGCCATCCTTTATTCCTCAATCAATAAATGCATCGCTGATGAGTCGAGTTCGCCATGGCCTTTGAGTACCAGACGATCCAGACTATGCATAGCTTGATTCGCGCCAGGTAAATCTATCCCAACTTGATGCGCTTGTTCGAGTGCAAGATGCATATCTTTGCGGTGTAAAACAGCTTTGAATCCAGGCTTATAGTCATGATCTAACATACGTTGTCCGTGAATTTCTAAAACACGACTCCCTGCAAAACCGCCGAGTAACGCTTCGCGAACTTTGATAGGATCGACCCCAGAGGCTTTAGCTAAAGCCAATGCTTCACTGACACCAATAATGGTTTCAGCAATAATGATTTGATTGCAAGCTTTGGCAATTTGTCCAGCGCCATGGTCGCCAATGTATACAATTTTCTGCCCCATTTTTTTCAAAATGGGCCGGACTTTGTCGAGGATTTCTGCTTTGCCGCCCACCATAATGGATAACGTGCCATCGATGGCGCCTTTCTCGCCGCCAGAAACAGGCGCGTCTAACATTTCAATTTGTTTTTTAGCTAATTGAGCGGCGAAACGCTGCGTAGCGGCCGCCGCAATGGTGCTCATATCAATGACAATGCAGCCAGGTTTTGCCGTATGAATTAAGCCTTTTTTGCTGTTGATTACTTCGTCGACATCGGCGGTTGCCGGCACCATGATGATGATCACATCAACACCTGCCGCGGCGAGCTCTTTCGGGGATGAATAAGTTTTTGCCCCTTCTGTAATAAGAGGTTCCGCGACTTCCGCGCGACGGGCATAAACAGAAACAGGGTAACCCGCGCGCAGCAAGTGAGTTGCCATGGGTTTCCCCATAATTCCTAAGCCGATAAATCCGATATGTTGTTGCATAGCAGAATAATTCCTTTTAGAACCTGTTTAAGACTTCGTCTTTTTAACTGACTACTTGCCATGAGCCATCAGGCTGACGGCACGCTGTGCCATAAATTTGTTGTTTTTTACCGGCAACGTTGGCGGTTGAGCGATATTCGCGGCAGTATTGATTGCCGTCAACCGTGACATTTCGGGTAGGAACAACTGTGTAATGGGTGCCTGTTTTTTGATTTTGCCAATAAGCAGGTTGACCCACTGAGTTGCTTTCTAACGCTTGGTTCATGCGCATTTTGTCAGTGTCATCCATGTTTTTACCTATTGCGCCGCCGATCAGTGCACCAGCAAGAGCACCTGCGCCAACAGCCACTAATTTACCATTACCGCCGCCAAATTGGCTGCCGACCAGACCACCAATAACGCCACCTGAAACAGCACCCACATCCTGTTTTGTCATCTCCGCACATCCTACTAGAGAAATGCTAGCCACTAATGCAATAATTGCAGTTGTCATCTTTTTCATTGTCGTTCTTTACTCCAAAGCGTTGTATCCAAATGGATGGCTATTTTATACCGGTTTTTTGTCCTGTGCCAACTGTTTTGAGTAAAATAAGGTCAGTTATGCACCTAAAATATCTACTTTTGCTGCGCAAATGAAATCATTTTCAGATAGACCATTGATTGCGTGAGTCGTGTAATTTACCACGCAATAGTTATAGCCGATTTCCATATCAGGATGATGATTTTCTTGATTGGCAATCCAGGCAATGGCGTTGACAAAAGCCATCGTTTTATAAAAATTTTTAAAAGTAAAACGACGGGTAATTTTGGTATTTTCCGCATTGGTTTGCCAACTGTGGAGTTGACTGAGCAGTGTATCCACTTTTTCTTTTGGTAATGCAGCAACACCGCCTTCACATGGCAGACAGTGTCTGGATTGTAAATCACATGTTGAGTTCATCGTATTTTATTCTCCTTCAGGATAAACAGGATTGTGTTCGCCTAATTCACGCGCTTGATGGATGAGGCCAATTAAATCCATATTAGTTAAATTGTATAAAGTGGCAAAATTTTCAATGACAAAATAGATTGGCTGCATAATATCAATGCGATAAGGAGTGCGTAGCACTTCAATGGGATCAAACGGTTTACGTTGCGGGGTGGAATCTTCCAGACTATAAACCGTTTCACCTTTTGAAGAAAGAATGCCGCCGCCATACACTCGCAGATGATTATTTTTTTTAATTAAGCCAAATTCAATAGTGAACCAATACAGTCTCGCCAACATGATGCGGTCTTCTTTGCTGGCATGGAGTCCTAACTTACCATAAGTGTGAGTGAATTCAGCATACGCAGGATTAGTCAGCAGCGGACAATGCCCAAAAATTTCATGAAATATATCGGGTTCTTGCAAATAATCCAATTCTTCACGAACACGAATAAAGGTTGCTGCAGGAAAGCGGCGGTTAGCGAGCAAATGAAAAAATTGTTCGAATGGAATTAAAGCGGGTACCGGTTCTAATTGCCAACCAGTGGCTTCTTGCAATTTGGCAGAAATTTCTTTGCATTGTGGAATGCGGTCCATCGGTATATCAAGCAGTTTAATGCCTGCAACATATTCATCGCAGGCGCGATTTTCAATGATGTTAAGTTGACGTTCAATGAGTATTTGCCATACTGCATTTTCTTCAGCTGTGTAATGCGCGACGCCATTGGTATCGACAGGTTTGGAAACATAATGAGTTTGTTTGTAAGACATGGCATTCCATCCTTCATCCAATTAAGCACTTCAAAATCTCTTTTGTTAAAAAATCACTTGTATTATATTCTAACTCCAACAGCTATGGAGGGATCAATATGCAGCTTTATAATCCAGCAGGTACAGACGGATTTGAATTTCTTGAATTTTCTACGATGCAGCCAGAAATTCTTGAGCAGCAATTTTTATCAATGGGTTTTTCACCCGTTGCTAAACATAACAAATACCATATCACTATTTATCAGCAAAATGATATTCGATTTATTATCAACTTAGCCAAGCATTCATTAGCCAGTCAGTTCGCCGAATTACATGGTGCATCGACTTCAGCGATGGGGTTTCGAGTAAAAGATGCGGAAGTTGCTTATAAATATGCGTTGGCAAATGGAGCACGCGCGTGTAAAGAGGGTGCGTATCATTGTCCAGCGATTTACGGTGTGGGCGGCAGCTTGATTTATTTTGTCGATCATAAAAATAATCAGGCAAATTATCTGAGTGAATTTTCTCAACTGCCGTCCGACATGAGTCAGGTCAAACAAGCCGGTTTAACTTATTTGGATCATGTCACGCATAATTTACATCGCGGTAATATGAATACTTGGGCTACTTTTTACGAAAATATTTTTAATTTCAGAGAAATTCGTTATTTTGATATCGAAGGAAAATTAACAGGTTTGAAAAGCCGCGCAATGACGAGTCCTTGCGGAAAAATTCGTATCCCGCTAAATGAATCTTCTGATGATAAATCTCAGATCGAAGAATTTTTAAAAGATTTTAAGGGCGAAGGTATTCAGCATATTGCATTAGGCGTGCAAGATATTTTTTCTACCGTAGAGCAATTAAAAAAACAAGGCCTAGAATTTTTAGATACTCCTGATACGTATTATGAATTACTTGAGAAACGGCTGCCTGCCCACGGTGAAAATGTAGAACAGCTGAAAAAAAATCGTATTTTGCTGGATGGTACGACGCAGCCAGAAAAAAGATTGCTCTTGCAAATTTTTACTAAAAATATGTTAGGGCCCGTTTTCTTTGAAATGATACAACGTAAAGGCGATGAAGGATTTGGTGAAGGTAATTTTAAAGCATTATTTGAATCCATTGAACTGGACCAAATTAAGCGCGGTGTTTTAGCAATGGAAAATGAAAAATTATGAAATTAGCGACATTAAAAAATAATACACGAGATGGTCAGCTAGTGGTGGTGAGCAGAGATTTGATGTCTGCTGTTACGGTGGCTGATGTAGCAATGACATTACAGCAAGCATTAGATAATTGGGTTGAGTGTCAACCAGCGCTCGAACATTATTATCAGGCATTGAACGCGGGAGCTCTCAAAAATACTCTGGATTTTACTGAGCAAGCTGTTGCTGCACCATTGCCACGTGCTTATCAATGGGCGGATGGAAGTGCTTACGTCAATCATGTGGAATTGGTGCGTAAAGCACGCGGTGCAGAAATGCCTGCTGATTTTTGGACGAATCCATTGATGTATCAAGGCGGTTCAGATAGTTTTTTAGGACCTCATGATGATATTTCAGTTGCGAGCGTCGAGTGGGGTGTAGATTTTGAAGCAGAAATTGCTGTCATTACGACGGATGTTTCCATGAGCATAACACCCAATGAAGCGATGAAAAAAATTTGCTTGTTCATGTTGGTAAACGATGTTTCATTGCGAAATTTAATCCCAGCCGAATTAAATAAAGGATTCGGATTTTTTCAAAGTAAACCGTCCAGTGCCTTTTCACCCGTTGCTGTGACACCCGATGAATTAGGTGATGCATGGGATGGCAGCAAAGTTCATTTGCCATTAGTGATTCATTTGAATAAAAAATTATTTGGTGAACCTAATGCAGGTGTTGATATGACTTTTGATTTTCCAACACTCATTGCGCATGCTGCAAAAACTCGCTCATTAGTTGCAGGTTCTATCATTGGTTCAGGAACGGTTTCCAATGTAGATCGCAGCAAAGGATCTTCTTGCATTGCAGAAAAACGCATGTTGGAAATGTTGCAGCAAGGAAAACCCGTCACTCCATTTATGCAGTTTAATGATGAAGTTCGGATTGAAATGCTGGATCAACAAAAACAAAGTATTTTTGGTGCGATTCAGCAGTGCGTGAAAGAATATATGCCAACAAGCGCTGCTCCAAAAGGAATTCATCATGTTAAAGCTTTATAATTATTATCGTTCTTCTGCTAGTTTTCGCGTCAGAATTGCGTTAAATCTTAAAGGATTGCTATACGAAGAAATTCCCGTGCATTTGGTACAAAATGGCGGCGAGCAGCACGCACCTGAATTTCAGGCAATCAATCCGCAGGCGTTGGTGCCTGTTCTGCGAGATGGTGATAAGATGATTAGCCAGTCATTAGCTATTATCGAGTATTTAGAAGATATGCATCCTGCTCCTAGTCTTTTGCCAATGGATATTTATCAAAAAGCATTGGCGCGATCATTTGCGTTAATTATTGCGACGGATACTCATCCACTGAATAATTTAAGAGTTTTAAAATATCTCACTCATGAATTAGGTTTAAGCGAAGAAAAGAAAAATCAGTGGTATCAACATTGGATTGAAAAAGGATTATCAGCGCTAGAAAAAAACTTGAGTGCATCAAAATATATTGGCCAATATTGTTTTGGCAATCAACCGACGATCGCAGATATTTTTTTAGTGCCGCAACTATTTAATGCGCGGCGTTTTGGCTGTGATATTAGTGCTTATCCCACCTTAATTCGTATCGATGCTCACTGCCAGGAACAATTAGCTTTTCAGGCAGCATGGCCAGAGGAGAAAACAACCGCATGACTAGAGCTGACTTTCGTTCGTTAGCAAATCACTATATTCGCAATATCACGCCATATCAACCCGGAAAACCGATTGAGGAAGTGGAGCGTGAGTTAGGTATTCCTGCTGTCATTAAGTTAGCAAGCAATGAAAATCCATTGGGTGCGAGTCCGCATGCGCTAGCTGCCGCGCAAAAAATGCTGCAAAAATCTCGGCTTTATCCAGATGGGGGTTCGTATGAGCTTAAACAAGTTCTCGCTCATTTTTTGCAAGTAGATTTTGCACAATTAACGATTGGCAATGGTTCGGAAAATATTTTGGAATTGATTGTTAAAACGTATTTAACGCAAGATAGTGCAGCTATTCTTTCCCAATATGCTTTTTTGACGATTCAATTATTGATAAAAAGTTACGGCGCAGAAATGTGTACGGTGCCAGCTTATCAATTTGGTCATGATATTCAGCAAATGATTGCAGCGGTGAATGACAAAACACGAATAATTTTTGTGGTGAATCCCAACAATCCCACAGGAACTTATACTAATGCAGATGATATGCTCTTGCTTTTGAATTCTGTGCCGTCCAATGTGTTGATTGTGGTGGATGAAGCGTATCATGAATATATTGATCGCGCAGATTATTTAGATTTGATACCTTTATTAAATCAGTATCCGAATTTAATTCTCACTCGAACTTTTTCTAAAGCATACGGCTTAGCTGGCATGCGTCTTGGTTACTCTATTTCATCACCTGAAATTGCAGACATGTTAAATCGTGCGCGGTTACCTTTTAACGTGAATAGTATTGCTGCCAGCGCCGCTTGTGCAGCGTTGCTTGATCAAGAACATATTCAAAAAAGCATTGCGTTAAATGCATCGGGAATGCAGTATTTAGCAGAAGAATTCAAAAAACTTCAGCTGAATTATATTCCTTCGTTGGGGAATTTTATTACGCTAGATGTCAGGCAAAACGGCGTGGATATCTATCAAAAATTATTATATCAAGGTGTGATTGTGCGGCCGCTGGGCGCATATGGTTTACCGACCCATTTACGTGTAACCGTGGGAACGACGGAAGAAAATGAGAAATTCTTGCGGGCGTTATGCGAAGTGTCCGGAGAGATTTAAGATGAATGCAAAAAAATATCTTCATGGTTTTGGCAATCATTTTCAATCAGAGGCGTTGCAGGGCGCATTAGTTGCCGGACAAAATTCGCCGCAGACTGTTCCATATGGTTTGTACGCAGAACAATTGAGTGGTAGTGCATTTACTGCGCCGCGTCATCTAAATTTACATAGTTGGCTATATCGCATTAGACCCTCTGTGATGCATAGTGAATTTATGCCAGTGACTCACGACTATTTAGCAGCCCCACCTTTTAATCATATTCCTACACCACCCACGCAAATGCGCTGGGACCCGATGCCATATCCGCAGACTAAACATCATTTTATTCAAGGATTGTTCACGCTTGCTGGTAATGGCAGTATTGAAATGTTAATGGGTGCAGCCATTCATTTATATGCAGCCAATGACTCGATGCAAAATGAATTTTTTTATAATGCCGATGGCGAATTTTTAATTGTGCCGCAAGAAGGAGGTTTGCAATTTCGTACAGAATTGGGTGTACTGGATGCAAAACCCGGTGAAATTGTAGTGATTCCGCGAGGTATAAAGTTTCAAGTGATGCTGCATGAGGAAAAAGCGCGCGGTTACATTTGTGAAAATTTCGGTATGCCATTTCGATTACCAGAGTTAGGTGTCATGGGAGCGAATGGATTGGCAAATCCACGTGATTTTCAAGTGCCTGCTGCCGCTTTTGAAAAAAGAACAGGTGATTTTAATTTGCTGGCAAAATTTCAGGGTAAGCTCTGGTCTGCGGCAATGTCGCATTCTCCATTAGATGTGGTAGCTTGGCATGGTAATTATGTGCCATACAAATATGATCTCCGTCAATTTAATACGATTAATACAGTGAGTTTTGATCATCCAGATCCTTCTATTTTTACTGTGCTAACATCGCCATCTCCATATGCAGGCATCGCCAATGTAGATTTTGTTATTTTTCCTCCGCGCTGGATGGTGGCGCAAGATACTTTTCGCCCGCCGTATTATCATCGTAATATCATGAACGAATATATGGGCTTGATTTATGGTGTTTACGATGCGAAAAAAACGGGATTTGTCGCAGGAGGTGGAAGTTTACATAATTGCATGTCACCGCATGGTCCAGATGAAGAAGCTTTTTATCAAGGTACGCAGGCTCAACTCAAACCGGAATATTATGACAATACGTTGGCGTTTATGTTTGAGGCGCAACAAGTGTGGCGTTTAACGCCATATGCAATGAACGCTGTTTTTCGACAGCAAAATTATTTACACTGCTGGCAAAATTTGCCTGTGAATTTTCAGATTAGATAAGATTTTTAAATAAAAATGGTAGGGCATAGTGTATCTGCCCATCTCCGAGGAGAAAGCGATCGATGACTTATCGTAAACCCTATGCAGAACTTCAATTTGGCGAGTATGTATTAACGGCAGATAAAAAAAAATTAGATCTCGAATATTTATATAATCTGCTGTGTGTTCCTTCTCGCTATTCCAGTGGTTTGCCGCCTGAACGTTTATCGTTGATTGTCGAAAATTCTGTTTGTTTTAGCGTGTTGCATCATGGCAAACAAATCGGTTTTGCGCGCGTTATTACCGATTTTTCTGAATTTGCCTCGCTGTGGGATGTGTATGTGGATGATGAACATCGTGGTAAAGGCATTGGTAAAACGCTGATGAAATATATATTGGAACATCCACGCTTGCGCGGCATTTTCCGTTGGTTTTTGATGACAGAAGATGCGCATGGGCTTTATCAAAAATACGGTTTCAAAACGGAAGCATATAATCCGTATGTGATGATGAAAGTAGTTTCCTCGACTTGATTTTCACTGAGAAATCGACAATAACTATTTGATTTTTATCATTTTATTGCAAGTAAAGTAAACGGACATGGCGCGCCATGTCCCTACCCATCGCAGCCGACGTTGCAGAGAGTTTTGTAGGGGCGCACCCATGTGTGCGCCCACTGAGAAATTGATAATAACTATTTGATTTTTATCATTTTTATTGCAAATAAAGGAAACGGACATGGCGCGCCATGTCCCTACCCCTTGCGGCACTGCCATTAAGTTAAGGGCAGCTCACAGTCATGTCATCCTGTTCTTGGCAAGGAAACATGGAAGAATTTGTAGGGGCGCACCCATGTGTGCGCCCATGGAAAAAGCAAGCATAGCAGCAAA
>Ga0164241_10005042_pt1 | contig 12530 bp, 7 predicted proteins | sample OricomyardsoilBY_FD_108780 | JGI IMG/M metagenome (GOLD analysis project Ga0164241, IMG submission 108780) | Backyard soil microbial communities from Emeryville, California, USA - Original compost - Back yard soil (BY) | ecosystem: Environmental > Terrestrial > Soil > Unclassified | place: USA...
GCGATCCGACACGGACAGCGCCTCGGGATCGAGCGACCGTTCCTCCACGAGGTCGCGCTCAAGGTCGTCGAGACCATGGGCGACACGTACCCGGAGCTGGTCGAGCGCAAAGAGCTCATCGCGCGCCTGTCCGAGGACGAAGAGGTCCGCTTCCGCATCACGTTGAAGCGCGGGCTCAAGCTGCTGGACGAGCGCTTCGACGATCTGCGCGCGAAGGGCGAGACGACGCTCGCGCCCGAGGTGGCCGCAGACCTCTACACGACATACGGCTTCCCGCTCGATCTCACGGAGGTCATCTCGCGCGAGGGCGGCTTCGCCCTGGACCGAGAAGCGGCCGAGAAGTGCACGAAGAGCGAGGGCGCGGATGGTCCGATCGACGCCGACGCGGCGCTCGATCCCGTCTACCACGCGCTGAAGGGCTCCGTGCCGGCGGTGACCTTCACCGGCTACGAGCGCGAGGAGGGCGACACGGACGTCACCGCGATCATCCGCATGCGCCGCGAACAGGTCTCGGGCGCGGAGCGTGTCTCGCGAGAGATCGTCGACAGCGCGTCCGCTGGCGAAGAGGTCGAGATCGTCGTCGCGACGACGCCTTTCTATTCGGAGAGCGGAGGCCAGGTCGGTGATCGCGGAGCGTTCACGGCCGACGGCGTACGCGTCGAGATCACCGACACGCGCCGGCCCGTGACGGGTATCGTCGTTCACGCCGGCGTGGTGCGCGAGGGCACGCTTTCGAAGGGTGCGAAGGTCCACGTCGAGGTCGACCACGACGCGCGACGCGCGACGCGTCGCAACCACTCGGCGACCCATCTGCTGCACTTCGCGTTGAAGCGCGTCCTCGGCGAGCACGCGATGCAGAAGGGCTCGCGCGTCGCGTCCGACATGCTCCGCTTCGACTTCGCCCACGGAAAGCCGCTGACACGCGAAGAGATCGAGAAGATCGAGGACCTCGTCAACGAGAAGATCCTCACGAACGCCCCTGTCATGACAGAGGTGCTTCCGATCGACGAGGCGAAGAAGCGCGGTGCCGTCGCGATCTTCGAGGAGAAATACGGCGACGTCGTCCGCGTCCTCACGATGACGAAGGACTCGGTCGAGCTCTGCGGCGGGACCCACGCGCGGGCGCTCGGCGACATCGGCCTCTTCAAGATCGACTCGGAGGGCAGCGTCGCGTCCGGCGTCCGGCGCATCCTGGCGTCGACGGGCTGGAACGCGCTCGGCGCGGTTCGCGAGCTCGAGGGCGAGGTCGCGCGGGTGCGTCGCCTCGTGAAGGCGTCCGAAGATCCGAGCGCGAAGATCGAGAAGCTCCTCGCGCACGAGAAGGAGCTAGAGAAGAAGGTCGCCGAGCTCGAGAAGAAGCTCCTCGAGGGTGGCTCGGGCGGCGGGGGCATCGACGCGATGCTCGCGGCGGCTCGCGACATCGGCGGCATCAAGGTGCTCGCGGCCCGCGTCGCGGACGGAACGCAATCCGGAGCGCTCCGCGAGCTCGCCGAGAAGCTCCGCGACAAGCTCGGAGATCGCAGCGCCGTTCTTCTGGGCACGGCGGCCGGCGACAAGGCCATGCTCTGCGTGATGGTCTCGAAAGCCGCGACCGAGCGCGTGAAGGCTGGCGACCTCGTCCGCGAGATCGCGAAGAGGGTCGGCGGCAACGGGGGCGGTCGACCCGACATGGCGCAGGCCGGCGGTCCCGATGTCGCGGCGCTCGACGGCGCGGTCGAGTCGTTCTTCGCAGAGGTCGCCGCGGCGGCCGAGAAGAGCGCGCCCGCGGCTGCGCTCAGCTAGGTCCGCGACCCATAGATTCTGATGGGTCGCGGTGCTCAGCAAGATCACTGGGCCGAGTAGGTCCGCCCGGAAAGGGCGGGGCCGGCCGACATGAAGTTTGCGGGCGGCTACTTCAGCAGGATGAAGGCGATGATGGCGCCGCCTGCGATGCCGAGGCCGAGGCCGATACCGATGATGAGGCCCGTCGTACCGGGCAGCTCTTCGAAGAAGCCGAGGAAGCCGGTGCGCTTGGGTCGCGGCGCTTCGCGGCGGCTGAGGCTGGTCGGATCGTTCCAGTTGCCAGAGGGGATCATGCGCATGCTCTCGGGCATGCGCTGACTCGCAGGCGACAGGGGGTCCTGCGCGCCGATCTCTTGGGCTCCCATCCGCACCGTCGACTTGACCTGGCCGAGCCCCGCGTCGGTCTCTTCTCCGATCCGCATCGGCGTGCCGTGCAGGCGACCGTCGTGCGGAGGAGGGACGCTCTTCGCGACGGGGCGCGGAGATGGTTGGGCTTGGGGAGCATGCTGCGCGTGGCCCATGCCGAGCTGCGGCTGCGTCGGCGCGAGGCCCGCGACCGCGGCCGGTGGCGGTGAGCCTTGGTTCTGAGAGAGGCCGAGCTGGAGTTGCACGCCCTGAGGCAACCCGGGCTGCGGTCCCACCGGCATCCCGAGGATCTCGGCGGCCTGCTGGCGCGACTTCGTCTCTTCCATGACGAGGGTCTTGTGCACCCGCGAGTCGTTTGGGCTCGCGGCTGCGCGCCCGTCGGCCTGCATGAGCGGATTCAGGCCGACGCCGGTGACGTCACGGATGTTCGTCGACGGCTCGTCGTCGTCATCGTCGATGGCGCTCGGGACGGCGGGCTGAGGCAACCGTTGTGGTGAAAGCGCGGTCGCGGCGACAGGCGCTTCGCGCGGAGGCACAGGCGGGGTCGCGCGCTTCGGGCTCGTCGGCGTGAGGCCCGTCTCTGTCTGTTTCAGCCGCCGCGGAGCGATGGCGCGCGGCGAGTCCGCTCGGGGTGTGTCTGCGTGCGCAGTGTCCGGGCCTGTCGAAGAATGCGAGCCGAGCGCCAGCGAGCCGAGCGGCGCGCCGCCGAGTCTGCCGCTCCTCGGCGTGGCGGTACTTGCATCCTCTGTCACGCGCGCGGGCGGGTCGGTGCTCGGCGCCGCCGTAGCGACGGGGATCACGCTCGCCGCGACACCGCGCTGGGTCGAGCCGACACCCTTGGCAGACGCGAGCGTGCGCGGTCGGGACACGCGTTGCGCGCTCAGTGGCTCTGGCGCGAGCGCCGTCTTGGCGACGCCGAAGTCGCCGGGGGACGCGCTCGCGAGCGGAGTCGTGCGAACGTCGACGGCCCCGCGAGGTGGCGGCGGCGCGCGGGGCGTGTCGGTCAGATCGGTGACGCTCGCGCTTGGAGCGCGCGGTGCGGTCGTGGCGCCGCGCTCTGCGCGCGCGGCGCCCAGCGGATCCGTCTTGAAATTCGGGACGCCCCCGGCGCCGACCGTGGGCGTCGCGCTCGTCGCCGATGCGTTCGCGGGGTTCGGATCCGTGAGGGGCTCGCCGTTCGAGAGCGCGGACGCTTCGGCGTCTTCGGCGCGCATCTGGAACGTACGCGGCTCGTCGTCATCGTCGCCCGACGCCGTCGGGCTCGTGCTCGCTTCGGTGATGGGAGGCTCGGGCTCTGCGTTCGCGAGGCCGCCGAGGCGCACGGCGCGGAGCGGCGTCGAGCCGAGCGGGCCACCCACGAGGTGGCGCGTGGGCTCGGTCGGCGCGCGGGGCGACTGCGGGCCACCTCCGGTCGAGGGGGCCGCAAGGACGACGTCCGCGGCGCGATCGGGGAGCTCGGCGAGCACCGCCATGAGGTCGTCACGAAGCGCCTCGGCGGACTGGTGTCGCTCACCGGGCCATTTCGCGAGCGCCTTGAGGATGATCTTCTCCAGCGTCGGGTGCAGGTCCTCGCGGAGCTCGCTCGGTCGCCTCGGCTGCGCGTGAATGTGCCGCATCGCCGTGTGGAGCGGCGTCTCGCCGGTGAACGGCAGCTCTCCCGTCACGAGTTGGTAGAGCAGGATGCCGCACGCGTAGACGTCGCTGCGCCCGTCGACTTCTCCACCTCGGCATTGCTCGGGAGACATGTACGCCGGAGTTCCGACGATGGTGCCGACGCGCGTGAGCGCCGTCTTCGTGACGTAGCTGGGCGGATCGGAGGCGTCTGCGCCGCCCTTGGGGGCCACGTCGAGGATCTTGGCGATGCCGAAGTCGAGGACCTTGGCGCGCTCGCCGCCCGGCTCTCTCGGCTCGGGGACGAGCACGACGTTCTCGGGTTTGAGATCGCGGTGCACGATCCCCTTCCCATGCGCGACCGTGAGCGCGGCGCAGACCTGCGAGACGAGGAGCACCGAGCGCGACTGGCGCATGGGTCGCTCGCGGGAGAGCGCCTTCAAGAGGTCGACGCCGTTCGCGAGCTCCATCGAGATGAACGCGTCGTTGTCTTCGACGCCGAAGTCGTAAACCTCGATGATGTTCGGGTGAGAGAGGTGCGACGCGGCCTTCGCCTCGCGTTCGAACCGACGGAGCACCATCGGGTCGCGCGTGAGCTCGCGCTTCAGCACTTTCAGGGCGACGTCGCGGTTGTCGCGTTCGTCGCGCGCCGCAAACACGGTCGCCATTCCACCGCGGCCGAGGATGCGGTCGACGCGAAAACGCCCACCGAGCGTGCGACCGACGAGGGAGTCCGGATCCATCCGACCGGCGTGCGAGCGTAGCACTTATGGTCCGCGGACCCCGCCCAGCTTTCGCTTGACCGGGGAGAGGGCGCCGATTAAGAGCCATGTGGCCGCCGTGTGGGAGCGTCGTGAGCTTCCCGGCGGGCACGTGACAATTGGTCGAGCTGGGCGCGGTGGGGTTCGCCCATACCGGCTCGGCGGCACCCTGAGCATACCCCGGGCATCCCCTGGGCATCTTCGGGGCGGAGGGCAGCAGAACGCCCTCTGAACATGGCGGGCGCGACCGGCCGATCGAGGAAGGCGCCCTCGCAAAGGAACTGAGAAAATGACGTTTACCGAAGCAGCGGCCGAGGTCCTTCGACTCGTAGGCCGACCCCTGCACTACAAAGAGATCACCGACTTCGCGATCGAGAAAAACCTCCTCTCCCATGTGGGCAAGAGCCCAGAGGTCACCATGGGCGCGCGGCTCGCGGCCCTCATGAAGAAAGAGTCCGACGAGACGCCGCTCGTTCGCGTCAAGCCGGGCGTGTTCGCGCTTCGCGAGTGGGACGCGGCGACGATCAAGGCGGGCCTCGACGGCAAGCGTGGTCAGAAGAAGGCCCGGACGGACCGTGACGCTGCCACCCCCGAGGTCGCCCCCGAGGAAGAGGTCGTGCTCGTCGACACCGACGGCGCCGACGGAGACGACGAGGACGACGACGAAATCCTGATCCCGACCCGCGAGAAGGCCGCCCCTGCCGCGGCTGCCCCCGCGGCGCGCGCACCGCGTCCGTCGACGCCTCGCCTGGCAGAGGAAGACCTGCCGGCGGGTCCGGAAGATCGCATGCGCGCCGAGCTCGCCGCAGGCGCGGCCGAGGTGTTCGGCGAAGAGGAAGACGACGACGAGCCGATCCTCGGCGGTCCGGACGACGCGGAGCCGCGCAGCGGCGAAGCGGGCGACGGTCGTCGTCGTCGCCGTCGTCGTCGTCGCGGTCGCGGCGGCGAAGCGGGCGCCACCCCCACTGCGGGCGTGACGACTGGCGGCGGGGCGGGGCTCCCGACCTACACGGCGACGCCAGTGGACGCGCATCCTGCGCGTGAACACGGCGAGCGCGACGGACGTGACCGCGATCGTGATCGCGATCGCGATCGCGATCGCGAGGGGCGTGACCGCGATCGTGATCGCGGCCGCGAGCGTCCCCCGGCGGCCGACATGCTCGCAGAGGGCGCGCCGGCCGGCGACGACCTCGCCGGGCGCGATTTCGCAGAGTTCGTGGCGCAGCTTCTCGGGACCTTCGACCGGAACGCCGGCCCCGTATCGCTTCGTCAAATCGCCGAAGCAGGCCAGCGTCGCGGCAAGCTCTCGGGAGACGTCCAGTCGCTGTCATCGATGGTCGCGGCCGCGGTTCGCGCCGACAACCTGCGCCGATCCGCGGCAGGCCAACGCGTCCGCTTCCGGTTCACCGGCGGGCGCGTCGCGCTCACCGACTGGATCCTGGGCTCGGAGCTCGCGCAGGCAGAGGCCGAAGCGCTAGCGGCCGTCGAGCGATACCGCGAGGTGTCGCGTCGCGTGCTCGCTCGCAAGATCGTGGACCTCCCCGGCCACGCCTTCGTAGAGCTGGCGGTCCTCGTTCTCGAGCGCATCGGCGTTCGAGAGCTGCGCGCGGTCCGTCGCGCCGGCGCACCCGGCGGCGAAAGCCACTACGCCGGCATCATGAAGTCCCCGAGCGGCGACATCCGCGTCGCAGTCGTCATTCGTCGCGACGGAAGAGAGGTCGGCCGCGAGCGCGTGACCGATCTGCGCGGCGCGCTTCACCACTACGGCCCGGCTACGATGGGCTGGATCCTCACCTCGGGTCAGGCGCTCTCCGGCGCCCGCGAAGAGGCGGACATCCCCGGCACAGCACCGGTCGCGCTGACGGACGGCGTGGGTCTCGCGCGCCTCTGCGAGGATCACGACGTCGCGGTGCAACGCGCACGGCTGCCGATCGCGATCCCGGACGTCGATCTCCTCGAGGCGCTCCGCGCATCCTGAGGTCCACGATGGAGCGCACCGACCTCTTCGACCACGCGCTCGGTGCTTGCGCACGGATTCTCCGTGCGCAGTCGAAGTGGCTCGGCGCGCTCTCTCTGGCCGCGGCGGCGGTGGCTTGCACCACGCCGCCGCCGGTCTCGCAGTTTCCGACCGCAGACGACGCGCTCGGACGCATGCACGCTTGCTATGACTGCGCGCTCGGCGTGCAAGGGACGGCCAAGGTCGATCTCGTGACCCAGCAGGGCCGCGTGAAGGGCGACATCTACCTCTTCGCGGTCGCCCCCGATCGCGTGCGCTTCGACGTCGTCAGCCCGTTCGGCGCGACGATCTACACGCTCACTTCGGACGGGCGCAACTTCAAGCTCGCCGACCAGCAAGCGAAGACGTTCTTCTACGGACCGGCAAAGGCATGCAACCTTGCCAGGTTCACGCAGGTCCCCGTCCCGGGTCACGCGCTCGGCTCGCTCCTTCGCGGAGAAGCGCCGGTGCTGGTCCACACGAAAGAGGCGGCGACGATCCATTGGGACGACGGTCACTACGTACTCGACCTGCCCTCGACACGGGACGCGAGCGAAGAGATCGACCTCGGCGTTCATCCCGACGACTTCGGCAAACCGTGGCAAGAGCAACGCGTCCGTGTGCTCGGCGTACGTGTCTCTCAAGGGGGCGTCCCGATCTACGAAGCCGAGCTGTCCGATCACAAGCCGGTGACGACCGCGCCGCCTCGCGTCGACGAAGACGGAATCGACGATCCCGTCCCGCCGAGCGGACCCGAGTGTCACGCAGAGATCCCGCACACGATCCGCTTCAAGGTCGAGCACACAGAGGACGACGTCCTCTTCGAGTACAAGGACGGCGAAGCGAAGTGGAACCCACCGCTCATCGACGGCACATTCACCCAGCCGGTCCCGGGCGGCATGCACAAGCAGTTCGTCGAGTGCACGGACTGACGAAGCCTGGGCGCCTGAGACTCGTTCGTCGACTACTCGTTCGCCGACCGACGCTGGCTCGTCGCCGGTGAGCTCCGGGACGAAAGACATCCGCGTGCTCACGCACGGCCATTGCTTCGATGGTCTCGTGAGCGCCGCGCTCTTCACCGCGTTTCGTAGGGACGAGCTCGGGTCGCGCGCGAAGTTCCGGTACCGCTCGCTCGGCTATGGACCGAAGCTCGGCGTCATTCCGGACGCCTGGCTGTCGGGGGACGAGAACGCGCTGCTCGACTTCAAGCACTCCGCGAGCGCGAAGCTCGACTGGTATTTCGATCACCACAAGACGGCCTTCGCGTCCGAAGCGGATCGCGATCGCGCCCTCGCCAAGCATGGCAAGCGGCACCACGTGTACTTCGACCCCAAGTGCACGAGCTGCGCGAAGCTCATCGCCCGCGTCGCGTCGACCGACCTGGGTTTCGATACGCGGCCGTGGTCCGAGCTCATCGAGTGGGCCGACAAGGTCGACTCGGCGCGCTTCGATTCGGCCGAAGAGGCGTTCAACGCACAGTCGCCCGCGCTCGTCCTCGCCGACGTGGTCGAGCATCACGGCGACACTGCGTACCTCGAGCGGACGGCGCCGCTCCTCGCCGAGCGTCCACTCGTCGAGGTGGCGACCACAGAAGAGACACGCCGCCTCCACGCGCCCATCGCCCGAGCGAAGTCTGCATTTCTCGAGGGCGTGAAGGCGCGTGGCGAGATCTTGGCGGACGTCGTCCTCCTCGATTTGACCGACGCCCCCATGCCGGCCGGCAAATTTGCCACCTACGTCGCGTTTCCGGGGTGCACGTACTCGGTCGCAGTGCTCAAGACGCGCGATCAGATCAAGGTCGGCGTTGGCCACAACCCGTGGGCGGGGACGGCCCGCCGGCACGATATATCCGAGATTTGTCGACGCGAGGGCGGCGGGGGACACGTCGTCGTGGGTGCCATCCCGTTCGCAGAGAAGGATTTGGCCCGGGCTCGAGAGGTCGCCCGACGCATCGCGCTCGAGCTCGGGTCGACCTGAGCCTCGGCGCTGCCGAGAGATCGCCGTCCGACCCTCGCGCGGACGTGCCAAGCTCCTCTCCGTGAGACGCGCGGCTGCCCTCGTTCTCGGTCTTCTGCTGACCGCTTGCCCCAGCGCTGCGCCGAAGAAGACGACCCCGAAGGCCTCGACGCCGCCGACGATGTTGCCGCCGATCCAGCGAGACGAAGAGGCGCGGATCGCTCCGATCGAGGTCGCGCCGATCGATCCGCAGGCGAAGATCTTCCTGGCCACGCACGTCGCCGAGCCGACGGTGCTCCTCGCGCCAGGCTCTCTCCCACCCGTGACGCTCGTCGCCCTCGATGCGACGGCGCGCGGCGAAGCGAAGGGGATGGATGCCGTGGGCGATCCCCTCGGCGCGAAGCTCGCCCCGGGCCAGCGTGCGCGTCTGCCGTTGCCGATGGGGCGCGGCGACTGCATCACGGTCATCGCGCATGGCGGCCTCGGCGTCATGGAGATCGACGCGTTCATCGTCACGGTGCCGAGCGCCGCCGATCCGAAAGATTTCCAGATCCTCGCCGAGGACACTCGCACCGGTCCACTCGCGCTCGTCGGCGGTCAACGCGGCTGCTACTTGTCCAACGACACACGCGGCGAGCACGCCGAGATTTGGGTCCAGGCGCGCAAGGGCGCGGGTCCCGTGGTCGTGGGGATCTATCGCGCGAAGGGACCCGAGTAGTTCGGCGGCGCAGCTACGTCGCGTCCGGCGGAGCTTTCGGCTTCGAGGCTGTCGGCTTTGAGGCTGTCGGCTTCGAGCGCTTCGGCTTCGGGCTCTTCGTGCTGCGCGCGGGATTGGGCGCGAGCTGCGCCGCGGGCCTTCGCTCTTCGAGCTCTTCGAGGGTCTTCGGCCAGTCTTTTCCGAGCAAGCGCGACAGGGATCGATCCGCGAGCAACTTGCCGCCGGTCTGGCAGTCGGCGCAGTAGTTCGTCTCGTTGTCGGCGTACGCGATTCGCTGGATCTTCGCGCCGCACTGCGGGCACGGCGTTCCGTACTTTCCGTGCACCTTCATGTCCGCGCGGAACGCGGTGACGCCTTCCGGGAAGGTGCCTGCGTATTCTTTACGAAGACGATCGGTCGTGGAGACGAGTACCCGCTTCGTAGATTCGTAGAGACGCGTCCACTCGACGTCCTTCACCGCCGACGAGAGCTTCATGGGCGAGAGCTGCGCGTCGAAGAGGATCTCGTCCGAGTAGCCGTTCCCGATGCCGGAGAGCAGCGTCGGATCGGTGAGCGAGCGTTTGAGGGTGTGCACCTCGCGCGTCAGCGTCGCGACGAACTCGTCACGAGTGGCGCCGAGCACCTCGAGCCCGCCGCGCTGAAACGGCTCGAGCGCGGAGGGACCCTCTGCGAGATGCAGGCTCGCGCGCTTCTTCGAGCTGGCTTCCGTCACGATCAGCGTTCCGCTCTCGAAGTCGAGGGCGGCGAGACCAAGCTTGCCGGGGATCTTCGCGTTCGGCTCGCCCCATCGAAAGCGGCCGGACACCATGAGGTGGATCACGATGAAGCGGCCGGCGTCGAGCTCGAGGACGACGCGCTTGCCCAACCGAGAGACGCCGGTCACCTCTGCGCCCTCGAGGTCGCGTGGGGACGGTTTGACCGACCGAAGGAAGAACGGGCTGGCGAGGCGGATCTTGACGAGCCTCTTGCCGACCGTGCGCGCGGCGATGTGCTCGCAGTAGACCGTGATGTCCGGCAACTCGGGCATGCCGAGAGACTACCTCACGATCCGTCCGCGTCGATCGGGCCGAGACGCGGCGTCGATCGGGCGGACGCGCGCGTCGATCCGAGCAAGATGCGGCCTCGCTCGGATCCGACTCGGGACTGGGCTGGACAGGGTAGGGGCGCGGGCGCGCCGGACCCTCAGACGGCTTCGAGGACGATCGCGATGCCTTGGCCGCCGCCGATGCACGCGGAGCCGACGGCGAGCTGCTTCTTCTTGTTCTTCAGCGTGTAGACGAGGTTCGCCGTGATGCGCGCGCCAGAAGCGCCGAGCGGGTGCCCGAGCGCGATCGCGCCGCCGTTCACGTTGACCTTGTCGTCGGGGAGCTCGAGCTCCTTCTGGACGGCGAGGAACTGGGGCGCGAAGGCCTCGTTGATGTCGAACAGATCGATGTCCCCGATCTTGAGACCCGCGCGGTCGAGCGCGTTCTTGATCGCGGGGGCCGGTCCGATGCCCATGAGCGTCGGTTCGACGCCCGCGACGCCCCACTGGACGATGCGCGCGAGCGGCGTCAGGCCCTTGGCCTTGGCCCACTCGGCGTCGCAGACGACGAGCGCCGCGGCGCCGTCGCAGATGCCGGACGCGTTGCCGGCCGTCACGACGCCGTCCTTCTTGAAGACGGGCGGGAGCTTGCCGAGGATCTCGAGCGTGGTGTCGGGGCGAGCATGCTCGTCGCGCTCGAACACGATCTCCTTCTTCCCCTGCTTTACCGTGACGGGAGTGATCTCGTCCTTGAAGCCACCCGACTCTTGCGCCGCGGCCCACGCCTTCTGCGAGCGGAGCGCGAACGCGTCTGCGTCCGCACGGGTGATGCCGTATTTGACCGCGAGATTCTCTGCGGTGACGGCCATCGGCGTCTTGCAGAAGCTGTCGGTCAACGACTCCCAGAGCGAGTCTTGGAGGACCGGCGGACGCCCGAACTTCGCGCCGCCGTCGCGGAGGCCGAAGAACTGGTGCGGCGCCTGGGTCATGTTCTCGCTGCCCGCGGCGAGGACGCAGGACGCGTCCCCGAGGAGGATTTGCTCGGCGGCGGTCACGACGGCCTGAAAACCCGAGCCGCAGAGTCGGTTGACCGTGAGCGCGGGCTTGTCGATCGGGACGCCGGACTTCAGGCCCACGTGCCGGGCGCCGTAGATCGCGTCGGCGCTCGTCTGCTGGACGTTGCCGAGGACCACCTGATCGATGTTCGACGGATCGATCTTTCCCTGCTCGAGCGCGGCTTTCGACGCGAGCACGGCGAGGTCGATGGCGCTGATGTCCTTCAACGCTCCGGAGAGGGCGCCGAAGGCCGTTCGCTTTGCGGCGACGATCCAGATCTCTTTGGCGAGCTTCTTCATGCCCGCTCCTTACCACGGCTCGGGGCCGTCAGCGCCCCGAGCTTTACCGTGGAAAGCGACCCTCTACCGTCACTTCTGGAGGACGCAGTCGGAGACGATGCCCGCGTGCCAATCACGCGGCTGGTCCATCCAGTTCGGGCCGCGGTCCCACTGGATCGCCGGGTTCTTCACCATGCCCTCGACCGAGTAGTTGCAGCGCACGGTGAACCGCTCGGCCGGGCGCTTGGCGGGGGCGAGGTCCGGCTGACTCCACAAGCCTGCGGCGAGCAGCTGCATGCCGTCGGTCGTCGTGTACGGACGCAGCTGCGTCGTGTCCTCGAGCTTGCCGGAGAACTTCTTGTTCTTGTCCTCGAACTCGCAGCGGCGTCCGGCGATCTCGATGTTCGATGCGCAGCCGAGCTTCGCGTCGTCGCGCGGATCGAGCGTGAGATCGATGCTGACCTTCTGACCGACCTTCCACTTCGGCTTGTTGCCGGAGCCACCGAACGGCTCGCTGTTGCCGAGCACGAAGAAGCCGCCCGCGAGGAGCGCGAAGATCACGAAGAAGATCGCGACGCTCTTGCCGACGCCTGCCGGGGGCGGCGGGGCTGCGGTCTCTTGCACGTTGCGTGGACGCTTGCGCACGCGGACGGAGGGCTTCGCCTCTTCCTTGGCTTCATCGGCGGCGGCGTCGTCGTCCGACGATCCGGCGTCGGCCGCGTCCTCGTCGGTCGCATCTTCGCCGCCCGCGTCCTCGTCGCTCGCGTCGTCGGATGCGGCGTCGTCGGACGAACTGTCGTCGCTTGCGGCCGACTCGCTCGCCTTGGGCGGGGTGCTCTCCTTGGGCGGGGTGCTCGCCTTGGGCGGAGTGCTCTCCTTGGGCGGAGTGCTCGCCTTGGGCGGAGTGCTCGCCTTGGGCGGAGTGCTCGCCTTGGGCGGGGTGCTCTCCTTGGCCGGAGCGGTCTCCTTTGCCGGGGCATCA
>Ga0164241_10005043_pt1 | contig 12526 bp, 9 predicted proteins | sample OricomyardsoilBY_FD_108780 | JGI IMG/M metagenome (GOLD analysis project Ga0164241, IMG submission 108780) | Backyard soil microbial communities from Emeryville, California, USA - Original compost - Back yard soil (BY) | ecosystem: Environmental > Terrestrial > Soil > Unclassified | place: USA...
ATCGGGCTGGCCATTGGCGGTAAAGCCCGGGAACGGATTATAGAATGCCGTGCCGTTCATGCCGCCGATCAGGTTGTAAACGATCGGCTTGCTTGGATCGAAATGCGGGTTGCCGAGCAGGGCCGGGGCAAACCACGGGGCGCCGGCCCAAGCCGTCTTGGTCACCTTGTAGTGGCTGATCGTACCCGAGATTTTCCCCTTCAGGAGGTCGAACTTGATGCCAATCTCCTCGCTCTTGGCCGTGTCGGAGCCGACGGGCGCGCCGGTGACCGCATCGTGAAACACGGAATCGAAGTTCGGCTGATAACCCGAGGACTTCAGGCCGAAGACCGAGAGCGATTCCGTCAGCTTGACCGCGAGGCCGTTCTGCCGCGAGTTCGCCTTGACCTGCTGGGCGCGGGCGACCGTCGTGGTGGCCACGCCCGCCGAAGTGATCTGGGTGTCGGTGGTCCAGCGGTCGTTCACATCCCGGCGGGCGCCGTTCATCAGGATGATGCGGTCCGAGACGCCCCAAAGCTTGCCGAACTTGAGGTAGCTGTTGACATAGAACGCCCGGTCCCACGAGAGGCCCTGGTTGTTTCTGTCGCTCTGATACATCGCAAGGTCGGGAGCGCCGTCACCCTGCTTGCCAAAAACAATCGGACTCAGGTCGGTCGGGGACTTGAAATTGTAGGACCCCGGAAGTGACCCGTTCGTATTCCACTTATTCGTGGTGATGTCGTTTTTGAGGGCGGTAAAGCCGCCGAGCACCTGCTCTTCGAACTTGTACCACTTGTTGTCGAACATCCCCTTGCGCAGGGTGACTTCCACGCGCTCCTGGTCGCGGATCGTGCGGCCGTCATTTTGGTTCCAGCTATACTGGATCACCGTGGACGGGTACGTGCCAAACTGCAGATTGCCGTTGTTGGGGATCTGGCTCGGATCGAGGGCATTTTCCAGGACGCTCGTGGTGATGTCCTTGGCCAGGTTGTAACCCGGATTGCCCGGCAGGATCGGGCCGTTCATGCCGGCGTCCAGATTCTGGCCCTGGTTCGTCCAGCGGGAATGGTTGTAGCCGATAAGGAAGTTGATCTCGGGCAGCCAGTCCGTCTCGCGCAGGATCAACTGGGTGGCCTTGAGCTCAAGGTTGGACGCCTGCTGGTCGTTGTAGATGTTCGGTCCACCGAGGTTAAAGGACTTCTTGTCCGCGCCCGGAGGCCAGTAGAAGGAGACGGCCTCGAGCTGGTCGTTGTTGATCGGGGTGCCCGAGCCGCCGCGCGCGGCACGCAAGGCGCGGAAGCCGTAGCCATTCTGCCTGGATTTGCCGTATTCGAATTCGGCCGTCACGAGGGTCGAACTCGTGGGTTTCCAAGCGAGTGTCGGGGCGATGAAGAAGTGGGAGTTCTTCTGGAAATCGATATTGGTTTTGGAGTTCTCCCAGGCACCCGTGACACGATAACCAAACTTTCCCGACTCGCTGAGCGGCCCGGTGGAGTCGATCGTGGCGCGCATAAAATCGTAGGAACCATAGGAGAATGTCGCGTCGCTCTGCTGCCGGTCGAGCGGCTGCTTGGTGAGGTAGTCGACCACGCCGCCAAAGTTGCCGGTGCCGTACAGGAGGGCGTTAGGGCCGGACACGACCTCGATGCGCTCGATGTTCACCGAGTCGGTGAAGTTGCCGCGATAGAAACCGTCGCGCAGCGTGTTGCTTGTGATGAAACCGCGGATCTTCATCTGGACGTTGTTGATGTTGGAGGTCACACCCTCGGGATTGTTGACGCCGCCCGGACCATAGACCTTGTTGCCCAGGTCGTTTTGCGTCTGGGTCTGGATGCCGGCGATGTACTTCAGCGAGTCGCGCAGGTCGGTGGCGCCGATATCGCTGATGAATTCGCTCGTGACAACCTGGATCGAGATCGGGATGTCCTTGATCGCCGTGTTCACGCGCGAACCGGAAATCGAATTGGTCACCGCATAACCCCGATCCTTGTCGGTGGTGACGGTGAATGGCGACAGCACCACGGTGTCGTCATCGAGTTTCTTCTCCCTGGCGGCCGGGGCCGCCGTTGAGCCGGTGTTAGTCTGCTGCGCACTGGCCGGGAGCGGCCACGTCGATAGCGCGATCGCGCCAATCACTAATCCGGCGTAAAACGCGGAACGTTTTTTGAGGTTCATTGGGGGTGTCGGTTTTTTGAAACCCGGGAGGGAAGTACGGCACGGATTCGCCTGCGGTCATCGGCACTCATTCTGCCTTCCTGGGGTTTGAAGTTATGGGAATCGCGTCGGAGCTGCCCCCGACACGCCGAAATGAAACATTTCATAGTGCATGATTGTCAATTTTTATGTGCATTGTTTGTTGCATTGATTTTATATGAACAGATTAAAATATAAATATATTATGATCATTATTTTAATAACAATATATTAGTTAAATTGCGTAAATACATATGCATAGTTACTTATTTTGTTGCATAAACTTTATCGATCGTTGTTGCATCCGGGGTCAGAAATAACCGCCAACGAATATTCCCGTCCTTTTTTCAGTCATTCCCCTCCCCCATGTCTGCCGTCAACCAAGAGCTCATTGCCCAGCGCCTGAATCTTTCCCGCGCCACAGTCTCGCGCAGCCTCGCAAACCATCCGGCGATCAGCGCGGAAACCCGCCGGCGCGTGCAGGACATGGCGGCCAAACTCGGCTATCAACAAACCCCCGGGCGCGCCGCGCGCCGCGGAAAAAAATCCCGCACCTTCACGGTCGGCGTCGTCATCGGCGTGCCGCGCGAAAACGTGACGATGGCCACCTATCCGCATATCCTCAAAGGCATCCGGGCGCGGGCGGAAATCGAGCGCGTGACCGTTGACGTGTGTTACCAGCCGCCCGAGGACATCGATACGGAGGCGAACCGGCAGCCGTTGATCCGGCAGATCCGGAACAACGACTGGCGCGGAGCGATCCTCATCCATCCGTTTCCGGTGGCGGCGGTGGCGATGATCGCCAACCGCATCTCCACGGTTTCCGCCCTCGAGAGCTACAACGAGCCGGGCATCGACATCATCGACACCGATGATGCGCCCGCGATTCTCGAGCTGGTGCTCCGCCTCTCGCGCGCGGGACATCGCCGCATCGGTTTTGTCTCATGGACCTATCCCGTCGGCGGGCACTGGGTCGCCCGCCGATTCAGCGGTTACGTCGAGGCGCTCTTTTACCAGGGACTCGAATTTCGTCCCGAATGGGTGATCAACGTCCACAAAAACGCGCCGCGTCTGCTCCCGCCCGCAGTGAGCGAAACCGTGGCGCGCCTGTTTGCCCAGGACAAGGTGACGGCATGGGTGTGCGCCGCCGACCACCAGGCCTACCCGCTCATGCAGGACCTGCAGTCGCGCGGCATCCGCGTTCCCGAAGACTGTTCGGTCACGGGCTTCGATGGCTTGGAGCCGCCCGCCGGATTGCGCCAGGCCACCTCGATGCGCGTGCCGCACGAACACATCGGCTCGTCCGCGCTCACCCGTCTCGTCAATCGCATCTCGCATCCCGCGGCCCCGCGCCGCAAAATCCTCGTCGAGGCGCAACTGGTCGAGGGCGAGACCATCGCGACCCCGCCGCAACCCTGATTCGTTTATGACCCACCCCCTTCCCTTCTCATTCCCCAAAAAATTCGTCTGGGGCGTCGCGATGGCCGCGCCGCAGATTGAAGGCGCCGCCTTCACCGACGGCAAAAGCGCCTCCGTCTGGGATGCTTTTTCACGCCGGCCCGGCGCGATCGACGGCGGCGATACCCTCGATGTCGCCTGCGATCACTATCACCGCTACGAGCGGGATTTCGACCTGATGCGCCAGCTCGGCCTCCGCCACTACCGTCTTTCGCTCGCGTGGCCGCGCATTCTGCCGCAGGGCGACGGCCAGGTGAACCAAAGGGGAATCGACTTCTATCACCGCCTCATCGACGCCCTCCTCCAGCGCGACATCACGCCCTGGGTGACGATGTTTCACTGGGATCTTCCGCAGACGCTGGAGGAACGCGGCGGCTGGCGCGCACGTCTCGTGACCGATGCGTTTGCCACCTATGCCGACACCGTCGTCAAAGCCTACGGCGACCGCGTCAAAAACTGGATCACACTCAACGAAATCCGCTGCTTCACCCTGCACGGCTACGGCGGCGGCGGCAAGGCGCCCGGTCTGCGCGAGAGCGCCGGAGTCGTCAACCAGACCATGCATCACGCGCTCGTCTGCCACGGCCACGGCGTGCGCGCCGTGAGGGAGCACGGCGGACGCGGCGCGCGCTGCGGACTCACGGACAATTGCGAGACCGTCATTCCCGCCGTGGAATCCGCCGCCGACCTCACCGCGGCACGGCAATGCTTCGTCCAGGCCAACGAACCCATTCTCGATCCGATTTATCGCGGGCATTATGCGCCGGGTTATCTGAGGCGTTGCGGCGCGGATCGGCCGACGGTGATGAAAGGCGATTTCGCCCTGATCAGCCAGCCCGCCGATTTCCTCGGGCTGAACATCTACACCGGCAGCATGGTCCGCCGCGGACGCCGCGGCCGGCCGGAAATCATCGCGATCCCGCCCGGCTATCCCCGCACCGACAGTCCGTGGCTGGCGATCGCTCCCCGCGCGCTCTACTGGGGCCCGCGATTGGTGTCAGAGGTCTACGGCGAAAAAAACATCTACATCACCGAAAACGGCTGCGGCTACAACGACGACATCGTGCAACGCGGCGAGTGCCTCGACCTGCATCGCGTCGAATACCTCCGGAGTTATCTGAAGGAACTGCAGCGGTCCATCGCCGACGGCGCCCCGGTGCGCGGTTATTTCGTCTGGTCCTTCCTGGACAACTTCGAGTGGGCCGACGGCTATCGCCGCCGCTTCGGCCTGGTGCATAACGATTTCAAAACCCAAAAGCGCACGCCCAAACTCAGCGCGCAGTGGTACGGCTCCGTCATCGCCGCCAACCGGATCCTCTAATGCGCCCTCCCGATAAAATCTCGTCTCGTCGCCACGTTGTTTTTCGCCGCGGTCGTCCCGGCGCGCTCGCCGGTGGCCGCTTCCCTGCCTCCGACGGATGCCGCAAAAGCCGCCCAGGGAACGCGACACCCTCGTCTACATTTATTCGCCACCAAAATCGCCATCGCGGTCACGACGCTGACCCCGTTCGAGGAGGGCCGGTTTGGTCCCGATGATCCGGTCGCGCATTATCTGCCCGAATTCAAGGAGATGAAAGTCCCCGCCGGATCGTCCGCGCTCACGCGTCTTGTCAACCGCATCCGACATCCCGCCGCGCCTCGCCGGAAAATCCTGGTCGAAGCGCAGTTGGGGCGGGGCGAAACCATCGCCCCGCCCTGTCCGGACTGAAGTTCCAAAAACCTATCGGCGTTTCCCGCGGGACGTTCGGCGCAACACCGCGAGGGTGGCGAGCGCAGCCGAAAACCAAGCCCCCAGTTCGCCGCCGCCCCCTCCTCCACCCGAACCGCCGCCGGAAGATGGCGGCGGAGCGGTTACAGTCACCGTAACGACGTCGCTGGTGACGCTCCCCTTCAGGTTGGAAACGATCACGCTGTAACCGTCAGGCTCGGTCGCTTCCGCGGACTTGGCGTACGACGAGCCCTGCGCACCGGCGATCGCCACGCCGTTTTTCAACCATTGATAACTCAACCCGCCGCCCGTCGCCGTCACGCCGAGGGTGAATGACTGTCCGCGCGGAACGCTGGCATTGTGAGGCTGGATCGTGATCGCCGGGATCAGGATTTCCTCGCTGAGGTTGCTCATCGCCTCCGCCTGTTCATTGAGCACCCTCGCGTTGTAGGCGGCCGCAGCCGCAGTCTCGGGCTGGCCAAGCTGTTGCACGCCGAGAACCGGGACCGTACCCCACCCCCGCCACTCGAACAAGGCGCCGGTCAGTTGCACGGTGATATTGGGGTTGCTGAAATAGGGAATGATCCAATCGGCATAGGACATGATCGTGCCTCCCGTCCCTAAATTCCCCGTATAGCCCGCCGGCGGCGGATTGCGCCACATCAGCCCGTAACACCAGAATCCATCGTCGTCCGGCGCGGGAGGGCCGTATTGTTGATTTTCCAAGACCTCAACATGCGCACGGTCATGTTGACAGCCGAAGTTATGCGCCAGCTCATGCGCGATGACGCGGTAGGAAGCACCCCAAACCGCGACCGCCACCGCCAGTTCCTTTGTGACTGCGACCTGTTTCGGAGAATACGCCAGTCCGATAAAACTGTTGTCACTGTCCGCAACCAATAACATCACCTGATCCGCCCCTTGCTGATAACGGGTCGTTTTTACCCAATCGAACAGAGATCCCCCGGGCGCTGCGGCATCCAGGTCGGCCTGAAGACTTCCTGTCCGCGTGTGGGCCGGAACCGCGACGGCCCCCAGATATCGCCAGGCAAAGGCCGTGACCCCGCTTTGACTCAGGGCCACGTTGGCGCTTTCGATCAATGCCTTGCACTGGCCGTCGATATAGCCGGCGGCATCGGCGGACTGGGCGGCCGCCGCCGCGAGCGTATCCGTATCGTAGGCGAACAGCACATCGACGTTCAGCGCGGGAGTGGCAGCCAGGATCGCCGCGTCCGGATCGAAACCGGCGGCGTAACCGACGCTTTGCACCGACGGACCGGCCGCAAGCGCCGCTTTCGGTAACTGAACCGGATCGACCCCGCAGCCTTCCTCGCCGGGATTCGCCTCCTCGATCACCACGGCATCGCCATGAACATGGAAACTGAATTGGCTCGCCCCGGGCACGATCAGGATCGCGTCGTATCCGCCGGCGGTGGCGACTCCGACCAGGCTCGCCCCGGGGATCAGCGGATTGCGCCCGATCCACGTTACATAACGCCCCTCGTCCTTCACGGCAACGCGCGTGAAGGTGATCGGCAAATCGGGATGCGGGGCCACCGTCAGCGTATCGGGCCGGAACTCCCGCCAATCAGCCTGCACCGCCGCCAGGCCCGGAAAGGCCGCCGCGATCGCCGGGGAAACCGCCCGGAGTCGCGGCGATCGCCGGGATAAACCCGTTTGGCGCGGGGAATCCCCCCTCGCTGTCTGCGGCATGTCGTTCGGCCGGACGTTATGGCGTGCGTTGGTGTTTTCGCCGCCCTTCGCCGGCGCCGGCGATACGGCAACCGGCGCGCTCAAAGCCGCGCCGCCGGTCGGATGTGTTCGCTGAACCAGCCAAATGATTGCAGCCACGAGCGCCATCCCCAGGGCCACCCCGAGCATCCGTTTCCGGACACGATTCCGATGGGATTTGTGGGCCATGTTCAATGCCTCCGGCTCAAGCGCCGCGTCGTCCGTTCCGGGAATCCCATCAGCCCTTGAACCAGGGATTCGCCAAACAGGCTGGTTTCTACGATTTTGGACGGGAAATCGATCTCCTCGCTCCAAGCGTTCATCACTAAACAAACCACATCCATTTTGATTATAGTTTTCGTTGTTGTTGGCCCGTCTTCAGAAAGTTCGTCGCAAGCGGTTTTTGAGGCGATACTTTTTTCAGGAGCCGCCGGCGAACGCAGCGATGATCGCGTCTCAGTTTTCCGTTGCCGCCGGTTGCCGGGTGCTGTCCGATTTCCACACCACTTTATCGTCCATGCCTCTTTCTCCCTTCAGCAGTCAACTTATCGCCGATGTCGGCATCTCTCTCGGCGACGAGGGCAAGGGCCGCCTCATTCCCGAGGTCGCCGACGAACTCCGCGGCACCCCCGCATCCGTTTCCGTCGTGCTCAAGGTCAACGGCGGCGCCAACTCCGGCCACACCGCCGGTGGCATCAAGCTGAACCTGCTCCCCGCCGGAGTCGTCGTGCGCGACGCCCCTCATCTCTGCGTCGGCGCCGGCGTCGTGGCCGATCCGCGCAAGTTCCATTGGGAAGCCCGTCCGCTGGAGAAAAGGGGCCACGTCATCTATTCGCGGCTCCTCATCGACGAGCGCACGATGGTTTCCGATTTGACCCATCGCCTGCTGGACCTCGCCTGGGAGGACTATCGCACCAACATCCTCCGGGAGGAACCGCGCGGTTCCACCGGCCGCGGCATCACGCCGGCCTATGGCGATGAAACCGGCCAGTGGCAGATCACCTACGCGGACTTTCTCGCCGGTCCGAATTACTTCGCCCGCAAACTCGCGCAACGCGCCGACCGCGCCCTCCGCACCATCGAGCACGTCTGCCGCGTCTCGCCGGAAAAGTTCGCCGGCTTTTTCGACACGCTGACCGCCGCCGAACTCCGCGCCAACGCCGAGGCGATCGAACTGGGCATTTTCGAAAAATCGGAATTCGATTTCACCGGCTTCCGCGGCGCCATGCCGTTCAGCCTCAACCTGGAAAAGGTTACGGAGACCTACTGGAACGCCGGCACCGCCCTCGCAAAGAACATCGGCGAAGTTCGCGAACTGGTCCTGCGCGAGATCGCCGCCGGCCATACCATCATCGGGGAATTCGGCCAGGCCTACTGGCTCGACAAACGCCACGGCTACTCGCCGAACGTCACGGCGTCCCACACCTTCACGCCCGAGTTTTTCGAAAGCGCCGGCATTCCCGTGCAGCGCATCCACACCTTCGGCGTCGCCAAGGCCTACGACACCAAGGTCGGCACCCACACCTTCCTGACGCAGATGGACGACGCCCATCCGCTCACCGCCAAGCTGAAACTCCTGGAATTCGGCACCAGCACCGGCCGCCAGCGCATGGTCGGCTGGTACGATGCCGTGGAAAAAGGCGACGTGCTCCGCTATGGTGGCTACCAGGATTTGATGATCAACAAAATCGACGCCCTCAGCGGCGGCCACGACCTGCTGATCTGCACCGCTTACGAAGACGCCTCCGGCAACCGCATCAACCACGTCCCGCGCAACGAAGCCGTCCGTCGCACCCTTCGCCCCGTCTATACGAAGCACGCCGGCTGGACCGAGGACATTTCCGGCGTCCGCCATTTCGCCGATCTGCCGCGCGCCGCCCGGTTTTACACTGCCGCGATGGTGCGCAGCCTTCTCGCCGTCGCCTACGGGGACAAACCGCCCGGCGTCCTGCCGAATCTCCGCTACCTCGGCGTCGGTCCCGAGCCTTCGCAGATCATCAAGGACGTCCCGGCGACCGCCGATTTGATCAAGCTGGTTTGATCACTTACAAAATGCGAAGCGAAGCCGGCGTCCGGGCAGACCGCGATGGGCCGTTAGCCCTTGCCTTCCTGAAGCTAGACAGCCGCTCGCGGCAGCGCGCTTGAGATCGAGACCACGTAAAGCGCGATCATGATGATCGCACAGCCGAGTCTCGCGAAAATCGACAGCAGAAAACCGACCGCCGCCCCGGCTCCGGCGCGCAGCGCCTCCTCATTCGTCCGCTTGCCGAGCCACTTTTCGGCGAGCACCGCGCCCAAAATCGTCCCGAGCAACAGCGCCGGCAGCGAGAGGAACATGCCGACCAGCGCTCCGCCCGTCGCACCGGCCATGCCCCACCTGGTGCCGCCGAACAGCCGCGTACCGATGATCGTACACGCGAGGTCGGCAATGACCGACATGAGCCAGAAAAACGCGATCCAGCCGACCGCCAGCCAGGTCAGCGTGTCAGGGAGAAACCATTTTTGCAAAAGCGCCCCGGCCAGAATCAATGTCGTCCCGGGCAACAACGGCACCACCGAGCCGACCAGCCCGACGAGCATCAGGAAAATCGCCACGCTCCAAACAAGGATATCCATCCCCCCATGACACACCAAAGCACCCGAAGGTTGCAAGGTCGGGCGCATGACAAGCACCCGCAATCAATGGTCCACCCCCGGTTCAGCGCGCGGGTTCTGCGGGCCCGGCCACCGTTGGAGCCGGTGCCCGCAGGATCGAATAGGCCGGGATCATGAGCACGCCGTATTGCCGGAGAAAATCGATCCGGCTGCGGACCTCCGGCCGGCGGTCTTCGGGAATCAGCGCGACGACCTCTTGCAGCGCGGCATCGTTCAATTGCATCCACTCCGGCGAGCCTGCCTCCACCTTGAGCGAGCGCGCCTTCAGGTCCGCCAGCAACGCCTCGACTTCCGCCCCCCGCTCGGGCGGCAGGCCGAGCACCTCACCGATGAGCGGCGCCTGGAATTCCGCAAATGAGACGGGATCGGACTCGAATACCTCGGCGTCCTGGATGAACGGCCCGAGCGACAGGATATTGATCTGGTTGTCCGCCATGCGGGTCTGCGCTTCCTCCTGTTCCCGCGCCGCGGCGGTCTCGAACATCTTCCGGAAAGTCATGCCCACGAACCGTCCCGCCTGCCGGACGGATCCGTAGGAAAACGAAATCTCCGACTTCCGCTCGTCCAGCTCCCTGGTCACCTCGGCCAATTTGGTTTCCAAAACCTGATTTTGCCGGGCCAGTTCGGACGCGGAGGCGGAGGCCGCGTCAACCGGCGCCGCGGCGGATGGATTCTCCGCCGGGCCGCCCTTGACTGTTCGCATCGCGGACTCCCCCGCCTCGACCAAAGCCGGCGGAAACGCCTCCCGGCCCCCGACCAATCCGATGATGAATATCAGTTCCGCCAGGCAAACGACGGCCAGGATGGAAATGGCGCTGAAAGATTTCATCGCCTCCACTCTGCGCAAATCCGATCCGCATGATCAATCTTCGAGAATTCGCGACAAAAGCGCCTCCCCGAAGGGAGTGTTTCCCCGCCCTGGACCGAAAATCCCGTCAACAAGCGGTTAAAGAACGGGCTCCGGCTAAGGTTTTCGACAGGGAATGCGATATTACCGCTATTTGTTTCAACCATGTCGGACAGCGTCACCATCAGACCTTGGACAGAACGGATTCCCCCGGCGGGAAGCGAATACCTGCGTCTCGCCCGCGAGATAAAAAAGCAGGAGGCGGCGTATCCGAGGAAAAGTGCGGCGACGATCAAGGCGGCGGTCAAGCTGGCGTTCAACCAGGCGGGCGAGCGGCGCGATCCGGCGCTGATCGACCGCTATGTGGCGCTTTACCTCTCCTCGTCCGACAAAGTTTGAGGAGGCAAAACGACGCTGCCAATCTTCCGCGCGCGGGGCAACGGAAGGCCGGTTCCTAAAAACAACCCGGACGAGTATTCCCGTTTGTATTCGGCCGGCGTGTGCCGCTATAAAGGCGGGCGTTCGAAGCCAATGAGGTATCCGTTTCCCAATTTCCCGTTTTTTTGGGCTTGGTTCGGGGTGAGCCGAAGGGTTCGTGCGGCGGTCGCCGCGGGTATGGGCTTTTTCCTGGTCGCGGTTTCTTTCGCCCGGGCCCCCTCGCTTGATCCGTCCGACTATGTCCTGGGCGAACGGGAGCAGGAATTCGTCGGGGAACTGCAGCACCGGTCGTTCCGTTATTTCGAAGACCATACCGATCCGGTGTCGGGCCTGACCGCGGATCGCGCGCCGGCGGACGGCGGGGCGGGCGACGCGCCCGCCAGCATCGCCGCCACCGGGTTCGCCCTGAGCGTGTGGTGCATTGCCGACAATCGCGGCTGGCTGCCCCCGGGCGAGGCGCGGCGACGGGTGCTGCGGACGCTGGATTTCGTCGCGCGGGAAGTACCGCACGAGCGCGGCTGGCTTTATCATTTTCTCGACGTGCATACCGGACGCCGGGTGTGGAATTGCGAGGCCTCGACCATCGATACCGCACTCTTCCTGCAGGGGGCGTTGGGGGCCCGGGAGTATTTCGACGATCCGGAGATTCGCGAACTGGTGGATAAGCTCTACCGCCGGATCGACTGGCGCTGGGCGTTGGACAGCGGGACCACCCTGTCCCACGGCTGGCGGCCGGAGAGCGGATTTATCCCGCATCGCTGGGACAGTTATGCGGAGATGCTCGGGCTCTATCTCCTCGGCATCGGCGCGCCCGAACGTCCCCTGCCCGCCGCGACCTGGCAGGCGTGGAAACGCGGTCCGGTCGTGAATTTTTCCGGACGAACATTCATCCAGTGTGCGCCGCTTTTCACCCATCAATACACGCAAGCCTGGTTCGACTTCCGGGGAATGAAGGACGGAGGAGTGGATTATTGGCGGAACTCCGTTGACGCCACGCTTGCCCAGCGCGATTGGTGTGCCAGTCGTTCGGAGGAATTTTCCCACTGGTCGCTCGATCTCTGGGGTGTCACCGCTTCCGACACCCCCGGCGGCTACCGCGCCCAGGGAGGACCGGGCGGTCCGGATGACGCGATCGACGGCACCCTGGCGCCCTGCGCACCCGGCGGGTCGTTGCCCTTCGCCCCGCGGGAATGCCTCGCGGCGCTCCGGAAAATGCGCGCGGTCGGCGGACCCCGGATGTGGGGACGCTACGGATTTGCGGATGCCTTCAATCCGCAGACCGGATGGGTTTCCCCCGACGTGATCGGAATCGACGTGGGCATCACCCTCGTGATGGCTGAAAATTTGCGGAGCGGTTTTGTCTGGCGGTATTTCATGCGTGCACCGGAAGTGCGGCGCGGCCTGAGGCTCGCCGGTTTTTCCCCGGATACCCGCTCGCCTTTCGGCGCCGCCGCCCTGCTCGCGATCACCCGCTGACGCCGGACCTTTTCCCCTTCCGGATCGGTCAAGCCGGCCGG
>Ga0164241_10005044_pt1 | contig 12524 bp, 6 predicted proteins | sample OricomyardsoilBY_FD_108780 | JGI IMG/M metagenome (GOLD analysis project Ga0164241, IMG submission 108780) | Backyard soil microbial communities from Emeryville, California, USA - Original compost - Back yard soil (BY) | ecosystem: Environmental > Terrestrial > Soil > Unclassified | place: USA...
TAGATATGAATTGTAGTCTGAAATTCGGCTGCATGAATAAGAAATTGCTAGTAATCGTGAATCACCATGACACGGTGAATATTACCTCGGATTGGTACTAACCACTCGTCACATGCTGAAAATAGTTTACACAATAAGTTTGCTTCATCTGCGCTAAGTAAGTAAATGTCTAAGTTTTAGATATTAGAACAGGGTCCTTCCTATGTGTGGCTATGATTAGTGTAAAGTCGAAATACGGTTCGTGTAGTGGAAGTTGCACGGGATTTATCAGCGATAAACAATCAAAAATTTATAAAGTAAAAAAAAAAGATTTTTCTTTTTTACTTATTTTATTTATATATAAATATAATATATTATATTTATATATAAAGGGGAGTTCCGTTTGTTGGTATGACGGGTTAAGCTGTAAACTTAATGATTAATTAATCATCGAAGGTTCAATTCCTTTCTCCCCTATACTATATCTAGTTATATCTATATTTAGTAAATAGTTGTATGTTATATAATTACTTTGAGTAATTATATAACTATTAATCTTATTTAATCACTCGCGTAGTACGTAATGTTAGCTGCGGCTAGTAGTAATCAGCCGTTAAGCAAGTAATTAGCTGTTAAGTAAGTAAATCTTACCTCCTACGGATTCCTATAAAATTAGGATCCTGCGGAGAAGTTTAATCTACATAGGGATTAGCAACTTGTAATAGTTCAATTAATATATAAATTTATATAGTAAGAAGTCCCTATAGCTCAACGGTAGAGCATAATACTGTTAATATTATGATAGATGTTCGATTCATCTTAGGGGCTATGACTGATATTATATAGTCATAGGTAAAGGCGCGTTGCAGCTATACCATTTCGTGCCAACCACGGGAATGGTAAATAGTATACATTAAATAATTATTTATTAAAAAGTTAAATGCCTAATATACTCAGGAGTATTTTTCAGGATCATCCTTTTCATCTAGTATCTCCGTCTCCTTGGCCCTTATATACTAGTATTAGTTTGTTAAATTTAGCCACTAGTACTGCATTATCTATGCATAATTTTTATAATGGTTATAATTTAAATATAATATCTTTAATACTTGTTATTTCATCTATGTCTTTTTGATTTAGAGATATTATATCTGAAGGTATTGCCAAGTCATTTTATCGTTTAAATATCGCAAAAGCAATCCCCAGCGAAGAAATAAATAAAGCCTTGATTGATTATAAAAATACAAGTAATCTCGCAGTATATACAAACAAAGAATATTTAGGTTATTATTTAGCTGGTCTTTTAGAAGGGGATGGACATTTGTCTCTTCCTTCTATAGGTAATACTACTCTTAATAGAATACTTAATCCTAGGATCGTTTTTACTTCTCATGTTAATAATTTAGGTATGTATACTTTTATACAATCAGAATTAGGAAATATAGGACGTTTTCAAATCTCAGGTAATACAATTCGTTATATTATAGGAGATATTAAAGGTATTTTATCTTTTATATATTTAATACATGGGAAATTAAGAACTCCTAAGAATAAAAGATTAAATGATGTAATAGAATTCCTTAATACTAAATATTCTTTAAATATTCCTCAAAGTTTGTTAGACAAATCGAGTTTTATGGATAACAGCTGACTTACAGGGTTTACAGAGGCAGATGGTCATTTCGGTATTAGATATAGGGAAAAATTAGAGAAGTCAGATACACGTAAAAGATCTAGAAGTGAAAGTATTTCACTTTTATTTAGATTAGATCAACGTGCTTTTGATCAATCTACATCAACTTGTATGAAACCATTTATGAATGATCTAGCTTCATTTTTATCTTGTAATGTAAACAGTTATACTGCTAGAAATAAGGAAGTTTTATCTTTACACGTATCAGCTATAGATAATCTTAAGTTAATTGTCGATTATTTTAACAAATATCCGTTAATGGGTAATAAACTTAATGATTTTAAAAAGTGAGAAATTGTATATAATATGATCAAATCTAAGGAACATCTTACTGCTGAGGGAAGATTAAAAGTAATAATTTGAATGAACGATAAAAAAAAATAAGTGCCTTCATTAAATTCCACAAATTGCTGGAAAATCCTATTTATTTATAGTATTAGGATAATCAGCAGGGAAGCGGGGGATGGATAAATATCTCCTGTTACCTTCAGAGACTAGATGTGGAAAGTTAATACGTTGCTTGTGATAAACGAGAATCTATTAACTAAGGTATAGTCCAACAAATATAGTAATATGTTTAGATTTTGACTTATTTGGGTAATCATACTCTTTCGGTACAAAAGGGATTAAATTTAGGAGTTATACTATTTATAGTATCTGAAGCATTATTTTTTTTAGCTATATTCTGAGCTTTCTTTCATAGTGCATTAACACCTACTGTAGAATTAGGTGCCCAATGACCACCTATAGGTATAGAACCTGTAAATCCTTTTGAACTACCACTTCTTAATACAGTAATACTTTTATCTAGTGGTGCTACAGTAACCTTTGCTCATCATTCTTTAATATATGGAGAAAGAAAAGGGGCTTTATATGGGTCAATTGCTACTGTATTATTAGCAATTATATTCACAGTTTTCCAAGGTGTTGAATATAATGTTTCATCTTTTACAATCAGTGATGGAGCTTTTGGTACATGTTTTTTTTTTGGAACAGGTTTCCACGGGTCGATTATATATGTAGCCCTGTTTATATTTATATATATTATACATAAAACTCAGATTGCTGCTAATTTAAAAATCTCTTCTAGTAGTATTAACAAGAATGAATTATTGATTACTTTACCTAATACTCTTACAAATAAACCTAAGATTCTTCCTTATTCAATGCTTTTAAGCATTGAATTTATAGAATGATTTGTAGGATTTACTGATGGGGAAGGTAACTTTAATATTAAATTAACAGATTTAACGGATAATACTTTTAAAAATGTTCAATTTACATTTCAAATAGGTTTACATAAGGATGAAATAGAGGTCTTAGAATATATTATGAAGACTTTACAATGTGGTCATATTTCTAAATCTCAAGATAAAATAAATTATTTTGTTAATGATATAAATTCATTATTACATGTTATAATACCTATATTTGATTATGTTAATCTTAATAGTTCAAAATTTCATCATTATGAATTATTTAAGAAAGCGGTGCTATTAACTAAAGATAAAAGTCATTTATCTGATAAAGGTAAATTAGACATAATAGCTTATCAAAAAGAAATGCAAAGTATGTCCGGTAAATGAATACCTAGTTCTATTAATAATAAAATAAAAATTACTAGATATTGATTAGCCGGATTTATAGATGCAGAAGCTAGTTTTTCAACTAATAAATACGTACCTAGATTTAAATTAGAAAATCATATTAAAGAATTAGAATTGTACAATAAAATAAAAGAATTTTTTAATGTAGGTAATGTTTTATTAAGTTCACCTCGAGTAGATAGAGTTAATAGTAATCCCACTATAATATTGGAAATTAATAAAATGCAAGAGCTTAGAGAAAATTTAATACCATTATTGTATGATAATGATTATATTTTATTAAAAACTTTAAAAGCTCAAGATTTTTTGTTATGATTAAAACTGGTAAATATTTATTATAAAGGTTATCATACTATATTAGAAGGTAAGTATATATTTGATGCTATAAAGTTGCATATAAACAAATATAGATTAACTACTAATACTAACCTATATGAAGATAAAAATCGTATTTCATTACTAGAAATAGATAAATTATTATCTAAACTTTATTTAATAGAAAGTCCTTATGAAACAAAAGAAGGAATTCGATATTATAGAAATACTACTAGATTAGTTAGTGAATCAGTTAAAATTACAGCCATCGATAAAGAAAATAATAAAAAGATATATGAAAGTATGTCGGAATGTGCTAAAGATCTTAAAATTTCTAGAAAGAAAATTAAGGAATGCTTAAACACAGGAGACGCTTATAACGGATATATTTTTGTATTAGTATAATATATATATATAAAATAACAATAGAGTAAATAGCAAAAAGGTCTTTTAGGGTAATAACCTTTTTAAAGAAAATTTGCTGCCAAGTATATACTGTTTATGACATATATATAGGTTCAACGACTAGCTAATAAATATTATGTTACTTTAATAAAAATCCTACACGGGTAGTTTCTACTACGTACTACGTACTACGTACTAGTACTACGTACTACCTGCACAAGAATTTTAAGATTATTATTGTAGGAAAGTTAAAGTAAAAGAATGGCAAGAGAACTCTACTTATTAATTATCCTTGGATCTTTATCTTTGATCTTAAGATAAGCACTAATATGAAGACATAGTCTAAACAATAATGCGAATTATTGATTAATAATAATAATTTGTTTGTCCATGTTATAATCGGAACAATTTTTTTGTCAGTCGCTCTATGAAGAATATTTGCTTACCATTTAACTGACAATCATCATGTAGGTTTTGAAAGTGGAATTTTGTATTGACATTTCGTCGACGTAGTTTGGCTTTTGCTATATATATGCCTGTACTATTGAGGATCATAATCAATAGGTGTGGTACTACAGGCCTACAGCTAATATTAAAATGTATCACTAAAATATATAGCCAAATATGTCAAATTTTTGACCCCAAAAACCAGGGTTTCCCCATTCTATTATTAGAATGTAATGTAAACAGTGAAAGTTCTAATAATATTATTTATTTTTCTGATGATAATCCTGAAAATAATGAAGGTAATAATAGTAATTCTAATGATAACTCGGAAAATATGGAAGATTCTAGTAATTCTGAGGATAATCCTAATCCTGAAAATAACGAAGACTCTAATAGTAATTCTGATAGGGATTCAGCTATGGATGTGGATGACCCAGAAAATAAGAACGTTGAAGAAATAAAAGATCCTGAACATAATGCACCTGAACGAATTGTGGATGATTTAGATCAAGTAGATAAAGCTAAAAATTATGATCCTGATGCTTTAGAATATTTACGTGAAGAATATAGTGCCTTTTTTGATGGTGTACCAGTAGAGGAAGCGTTAAAAGATCTTGAAGAGTATTTGGAAAATGAATTCGATCCAGAACACAAAAGATCAGAGCGTGAAGCAGATGACTTAGATGCGGAAGAGGCTAGATCTAAACGACCTAGATCTGAGAGTCCGGAAGAGGAAGAAGAAGAAGAAAATAATAAACGTCAAAAATCCAATAATGAGGGTGACGATGGTGAGGATGGTAATGATAGTGGTGGCGGTGATGGTACTGGTAGTAGTAGCTCTGGTAATAATCCTTCAACTTCAAATAGAGTAATACGTTTATCTCCTCTTGAAGAAATTGAAAAGGAAGATGAGTTTTACCCTGAAATTGAAGAGGAAGATGATTTTTACCCTTCATTTGATGATGATCTTTGAGATGAGGAGTTTATGAATACATGCAGGGGGCAGTTAATGCTTCCGGACCTGGACCTGGACCTGGACCCGGATACGGATATCAGTCTAATAGAGATGATATTAAAAGCTTTATCAGATATCTTATCATAATATAGCATTTTTCTTTTGCCTTTTTCCTTTAATAGCCTATTTATGTAAAGATTATCCGTTATATATTAGTGATAATATCATATGTTGTGTTGTGTTTTGTGTTGTGTTGTGTTATGTTGTATATAGTTTTGATACAAAAATAAAATTTTATTTTTAATAAATTCTTCACTTATATAAATTTATTTATATAAAGGGATCTTAGCATAATGGTAATGCAATTGACTTTTAATCATTCGAATATTGGTTTGAATCCGATAGGTCCCAAATTAAAAATAAAAAATCTTAAAGTGGGATCCCTCCTACCCTCCTACAAGGTTTTTAAGACTAGTACGTAGATGAACTAAAATTTACTTTATAAGCTGCATTATACAATAATAGACAAATGTTTTGTTTCAACGATTATAGTTTAACGGTAAAACTCCCGTCTTCCAAACGGATTTTGTGAGTTCGAATCTCACTAATCGTAAATTATTATGATATATTATCAACATATAAACATCCAAATATTTAGTAATTAAATTTAGAGTTTTTTATTTGCTAAAAGTCTGGAAAAAAGGGTAGTAGTCTTATTTTTTTTTATACTTTGGAATAACAATATTAATAGATAGTATGTATTATACAGTAATAAGTTTAACAATTTACGAAGGCCGACATAGTTCAACTAGCTTAGGAGTGGCTGGACCTCGTTATAGCTATAGAGGTGCAACTCCTCTGGCTTCGACCAGAATTAGTAACTCAATTGGTAGAGGACTTCCCTGTCACGGAAGTAGGTGCCGGTTCGATGCCGGTCTAGTTCGCCTTAAGGAAAAGTCGCCAAAGGTAAGGTAAGATATTTGCTAAATATTGTGTTTACACCTGGGTGTTCGAGTCACCTCTTTTCCGTCTTGTAGAATAAAAAAAGTGAGGATATTATAATAAAGAGTATAGTTTAATGGTAAAACAGAAAGCTTCAACCTTTAAATTCTTAGTTCAATTCTAAGTACTCTTGATAGGTTTAGCTAAGCTAGTTTAATTAAGCCTAATTAAGCGGGGTAGTTATTTATAATAAATTAATGTAACGTGGCGATGGCTGCTACGCAGCAGGGAGAGTACTAATAATAGTTATATAATATAATTATGTATGTATTAAAGCCCTTTTTATTTCTAATTTCACCTTTACGTAAGAGGTATCTAATAATAATTATTATGAATAGCGATAAATATTTATTTTTATTAAATGAAATCTATACGAATGGTTATACTGATTACATATTAGACATTATTTCAGGTTTAGCCGTTATTTCTGGTATATCTGTAATTATAAGTAAAAATCCTATAGTGTCAGTCTTACATTTAATAGCTTTATTTGCTTATGTTTCTTTTTATTTAATTATAATAGGTTTAAATTTTATAGGTTTATCTTATTTAATAGTATATATAGGTGCTGTATCGATATTATTTTTATTTATTCTGATGTTAATAAATATTAGAACAAGTGAACTTCAAAGTAATACTAGTAATAGTATCCCTTTAACAATACTTATTGGAATAGTTATTAGTTATTTTTTATTTCAAATGTTGCCTTATGGTATTTTAATATCAAGTCATTTAAATGATAGCAATTTAAATGAAAATCTATATACTATACAAATAGCGGGGGGGCAAGATAATAATATTAATGGTCTTAATGCTGATAAAAATGATTTATTCTTTATAACATCTAAAATATGAGATGGAGCGCTAGCAGAAAGTAATCATATTACGGCTATAGGTAATGTCATGTACACGAATTACAACATATGATTAATAATAGCTAGTTTTATACTTTTATTAGCAATGGTAGGAGCTATTGTTATAACTATTAAGCCTAGAAAAAATTAATAATTCAATTCAAGCCAGAGTTAGCGAGACTAGTTAGTAACTATATACTCTTAAATTAATAAAATTAAAAGAAATTAGCTCAATGGTAGAGCAACCGTTTTACACACGGAAGGTTAGGTGTTCGAGTCACCTATTTCTTATCCTTCGAGCTAGGTCTGGAGCCCAGACATTGGGTATGGACTGAAGGGCTAATATGTAATAAGTGAAAGATTCTTTAACTTAATTGGTAAAGTGCATTTTTGATAAGAATGATATTCAATAAAAAATATCCCTCTAATTTATTAGGCCGCTGGACGTTGGGCCGCCGGATACTTATCCTGGAGGGATTGGGGATTTTTAAATATATTAAAAAAAAATAAGAAATATTTTCTTAAAAAAAATAAGAAATATATAAGTTATAGTTTAATCGTAAAACATCTTATCTACAGGTTTTTCTCATATGAAAGGAGACGAGCTACGCTTGGTTCCTATGTTATAAAATGGACTGGTAAGTCCATTTTATAATTAATCTTTAGTTTAAGGTAAAGGGAATATTTAGGTTCAAATCCTAATAACTTAACATGAAAAGAATAGAAATAATAATGATATATATAAGTTTTACTCTTTATCTAATAAAAGAGCTATTGCGTGGCAACCCCAGTCTGCATTTCAGAAAAGCTAAAGTGGGTGGTGTAAATACCGGGTACGATCATGGCTCTTTTTCTTTGTTAAAAAGGGTAGCGGGGTTTGGCAGGTATAGTCAGAATAGGATTTTCATTCGGTAGAGTACCCTTAATCGCAAATACATTAACACGAACACGCAGGTATTTATCTAACATGAGTCAAGTGAACCTTCAAGTATTGTCGTTAATATTTTCTCCTGATTTTAAACCTGTTAAATTATATGATAATATGTTAGAGGGATCCATCAAAAAAAAGATATAATAAAAGAATTTAAAGATAAAACCATTATCTATATGTTTTTTAATAAAATCACGGAGGGAATATACATAGGTAGCGGATTACAAGGTGGTCGACGAATAAGTAGTTATTTCAGTCCATCTATTCTCAAAAGTACAACACGTAGTCAAATTTATAATAGTTTAATTAAGTATGGTCACAATAATTTTAGCTTAATTATTCTAGAGGTTTGTGATTTATCACTCTTAACCTGTTTAAAGGCGAAAAAGAAAGCTTACTTAGATAGAGAGAGTTATTATATTTCGTGTGCCCTAGGTAATTACGGAGAAAAGGTAATGAATATCTTAAGTACAGCAGGATCTAGCTTAGGTTATACACATACTGCAGAAAGTAAATTAAAAATGGTGTATACAGCGCGAGATACGAATTAAAAGCAGGAGAACTGAACAGTATATTTAATAAAAAACAGTTAGAGGAAACAAAAAAGGCCATTAGCTTAGCTATGAAAACATGAGGAGGTCACCAACAAACCGAGAAAACTAAAGTAAAAATTAGTGAAGCTTATAAAGGAAAAGTTCTATCTCAAGAAATAAAGGATAAAATTAGTTTAACTTCAAAAAATAGAACTGTATCTGAAGAAATTAAGGCTAAATTAAGTTTAGCAATGCTTAATAAAATCCCCGGGTTAGAAACACGAGAAAAAATGAGCAAAAGTCATAGCAAGGCTACTATGGTGACAAATATTACTAATAATCAAATGACAATGTATTCTTCTATAAAGGAGGCTGCATTGGAATTAAATACAACTAGTACAAAAATCAGGAGACACATCGAAAAAAAGACAGTTATGTTTGATTTATATCTTATAACTATTTATTCAAACAATTAATATAAATATCACGGAATCATTCCTCGTTCCTTCGGAGGCAAAGCGGGGTGGGCGTGATATTTATCAGATTCCTTAACTTAACTGGTTAAAGTGCATTTTTGATAAGAATGATACCAGCGTTCGAGTCGCTGAGGAATTATGGGTGTTAAATGCTTAATAGTGATATAGCGATGCTTAACCAGTATTCTGGTTGTACGCTAATTACAATTTAGAATTAAAGAGAATTGACCGAGTGGTTTAAGGTGATTAGTTTGAATTTAATTATGGGTTATTCTCATCATAGGTTCGAATCCTATATTCTCTGCATATTATTTATAGTAATATTAATGAAATTAAAGTATATTATTGTTAATAATAGTATTATATAATGAGGTATTTACTGTATATAGATACATGTTTCAATTCTTAGTCTATGTTTATTCTGAATATACAGTTTGAAAAGGATAATAATAGACAAATGTTTTGTTTCAACGATTATAGTTTAACGGTAAAACTCCCGTCTTCCAAACGGATTTTGTGAGTTCGAATCTCACTAATCGTAAATTATTATGGTAATATGGTTACTAGTATTGAAAGGTTTTTTATAAATATTAAGATAGTTGTGGCATGGTGATCTGATTTATAATTAGTTAATTACAGGATATAAATTTAGAGTGGAGAAAATAGTCTTAAATATTTTTTCTTTTAAATTCAAGTAGTTTTCTGCGAAGCTGCGAAGCTGCGAAGCTGCGAAGCTGCGAAGCTGCGAAGCTGCGAAGCACTCTTTATGTATTTACAGTAAAAAGTGAATATAAAAGTGAAATTCATAAATCAAACCAAACCTGACAACAAATAGTTTTCTCTATTATATAATATGTGCATAGAGAGTTGGCTGAGTGGTTTAAAGCGGTTAGCTAGAGTCTAATTAATAATTTTTATTCATGCGTTCGAATCGCATACTTTCTGTAAATAATAGTCCAAAATAATAATTTATTATAGAAAAAATCTATATTTAATATATAATATAATAAGTATTAGCTTTCAGGGTTTATTTTATAGATTTAATTTAGTAATGTGGATGATTAAGATTTAAATTATTTTAATCTAATAAGTATTTTAAATAAGCCTTTATGGAATAGTTAGTAGATCTAATTCTTTTTTTTTAGTTTATTTTAATAGGAAGAAACAATATAATTAGTTTATATTACTATATATTACACTAATAATATTATTTGTATTTAAGTAAATGTAATATAATACGGTACTATAGGATACGCTTTAAGAAAAGGGAATAAAATATAGAAGTGTATCCTTATATATTATTTTAATATAATGATTGTTATTATCATAACAATTCCAAAATCAAAGTATTATATAGTATATATACTATACGGGTTAGAGTCAGATTGGTTACGACGTTCCATTTGGGGTGGAATTTTTCTGTGTTCGAGTCACAGTAACCCGACAAATTTTTTTTTAGAATTGTCTAAAAATAAATAGAAATATAAATGATATAAAGATATAAGTATATATATTATTGATATACGAGTATATAAAGAGACTATTATGGAAATTGCTGCTATGTATTAAAGAGATATTTTTAGATTATGTTTGTTTTTTTACCACCACCAAAACATATGAACTCTTAGAGAAATTCTTTAATAAACGAAGTGAACTGAAATATCTTATTAACTTCAGGAAAAAAAATCAAACGAGATTCTATGATTAGTGTGAACTAAAATAGAGTAGCCTATTTAAATAAGTAAAATGGCTTTCAAGCTGTTTGAATTTTATGGGGAACCTTCCTCAAAGGCTATAATATAATACATAAGCGACAGAGTAAAGTACCGTGAGGGAACCGTTTTTGAAATAGTAGTTTTATAAGCAGCTCATGCTTTAATAAAAGGCTAGAGCGTACCTTTTGCATAATGGGTCACCAAGTTAACATTAGATGCGAGCGATAAAAATTTAGGTATTTATATATACAGTCTAATATAGTTTCTAACTACATCTGAGTGTATGTTTACTTAATGTATATGATACATAATACATGGTGAATTTTAATATAAATATATATAATATATATATGCGTAGTTAAACCGATCATTAAAATAATGAAAAGTGTCTAAAGTTAGACCCGAAGCCTGGTGATCTTACTATAGTCAGGGCTATAAAGGTCCGAACGGGTTATCGTTGCAGAGATATCCGAAGAACTATGGTAAGCAAGTGAAAGACAATACTGACTAGGATAGCTGGTTTTCTGCGAAACCTATAATAGTAGGCAGTTTAAGTAACATCTTAGTAGGTACAGAACTTAATCTCATACAAGATGTATATTATCCTAAATCTTTTTTTATGAAATACATTTTTTTTTGTAAACATCGGGGGATCGTGAAGATTTTATCGGTGAGTATGTAGACTCGGAATGGCAAAGATGGATCTTGAATTATCGGACATAGAATGATAAGGTTGTATGTCAAAAGGGAAACAGCCCAGAACAAAGTAGTTAAGGTTCCAAAATTATTATTGAGTGAAATTAAGAAAGTTTTTATATAAGTCGACAAGAAGATAGGCTTGGAAGCAGCCATAATTTAAAGACCTCGTAACAGAGCACTTGTTAAATCTTAAAAGCATCGAAAATTTATCGGATCTAAATAATATACCGAGACTTTGTCCATAAATAACATTAATATTAATGTTATTTGATGGGGTAGCAGAACGTTGAGTTAATATTGGACTTTTTTTTTTTTAAGAAAATTATAGGACAACTCAAGTGATAATGGTGACATGAGTAACAAAAAAGAAGGGCTAAACCCTCTCGCCTAAAGCTTATGGTTTAAAGAAAAGTAACGGCCTCTAAGTTTATAATCTGAAGATTGTGACGATGAGAAAATCTTATTACTTTTAAGGACAACATTTTTTTACGTGGGAAATGTGCTGGAAAAGTAAGTAATCTAAAACCGTACCTAAAAACTGACACAAGTAAGCTAGTAGAGAATACGAAGGCGTAAATGAGGCAACAATCATAAAGGAACTCGGCAAACTAACTACCGTAACTTAGGGATAAGGAGGGCTCATTCGTCTCGATTAATACGAGTAAAAAGGAAGAAGCATAAAATGTTGTTGTACGACTGTTTAATTAAAACAAAGCACTTTGCAAAAGATGATAAATCTAAGTATTGAGTGTGATTTCTGCCCGATGCCGGCTGGTTAACGAATTTTTTAAATTGAAAGGTTTGATTTTAGAGGAACCCCCGGTTAATGGCGGCCTTAGCGTGAGGGTCCTAAGGTAGCGAAACGCCTTGGCCGTTAAATGCGGTCTTGCATGAATGATGTAACGATACAACA
>Ga0164241_10005045_pt1 | contig 12522 bp, 8 predicted proteins | sample OricomyardsoilBY_FD_108780 | JGI IMG/M metagenome (GOLD analysis project Ga0164241, IMG submission 108780) | Backyard soil microbial communities from Emeryville, California, USA - Original compost - Back yard soil (BY) | ecosystem: Environmental > Terrestrial > Soil > Unclassified | place: USA...
CAAATCATCCAGAACTTCACGTTCGCGCACAACGAGTCGAACTGGGGCCTGTCGAGCAACGCGAATTTCATCAACCACTTCGCTTCCTGCGGCGTGCCGTGCACCATGGCGCGGCGGGGATTTGTGCAGGTCGGCGCAGAGATCGAGAACCTCTACAACCGTCTCACCTTTTCCATCACCGACAATTTCGGTTTCTCGCACGCCACGCTGGCGGTCGAGACGCGCCTCTTCGTCGCGATCGTCCAGGAGGGGCAGTTTCGCGAACTCGCCACGGCGACGCTGCTGCGTACGGTGGTCAGCTCAGGCGGCGACGACCTGTCGCGCTCGATCTCGGATCTCGACAACGCGGAGTCTTATGCCGTCGGCATGGTCACGGCATCGCGGCTGGACGAGGGCGAGAAGTTCACGGTGCTCGTCGGCGCAGAGATCGCCGTCGACAGCGACACCGACGATATGGACGCCCACGTCCGCGCCACCTACTGGTGGCGCTTGAATCGATTCAACCTCGGCGTCGTGTGAGCGTGCGACGCGTTACCTTCCGTAACAATCGAAAGTCCGCGCTGCGGAAGGGCGAACCGTTTTACAGAAGCCAACGGAGCGCACGAAGAATTCTCGCTGTTTCTTCCTGCCCCAGTCCTTAGTTCCCTCCGTTGCCTTCTGTAAGAATCCGGATGCGAGTGACCCATCCGTGTGGATCAGCGGTGCCTCAGCTCCGGCCTCGATTGCGCCGAAAATCCTCACTCAGGCTTAACGAGATCGTCTTCTTTCGCGATTCGCTCGGTCGGATCATCGGTCATGCGCGACCTGCGCTCCTCGGCGGCGCGAGTCGCCGGGTCGGTGGCCGGCCGCCAGGATCCCGTCCGGGCTTCCGTCGTTTCGTTCGCTTCTGCTTCGTGCGGTGGCTTGGTCTTTTTCATGCCCCAAACTATCCCCGAACGAAGACCGTGCCAACGGGGTGTGTACCCGAATAACGCGCGACAGCATGCCCGTTCGGCTCGGCCCGTTTAAACGCGGAGAGCGCAAAGCTCACGAAGCAGAAGATCCTATCCCTCCGCGCTCTTCGCGACCTCCGCGTTAAAGCCCTTAGGGTCTCCTGAACCGTTTGCGCCTCACGATCGTGACTGAATGATCACCAGCGCAACCACGAGGTAGGCAGACGCCGGGAAACCCATCACGGCGGCCGCGATCCAGGCGCGCCTGGCAGACCGAGCATTGAGCGGTTGGTTCAGCGTGAAGACGCGCAGCAGCTGCCAGAGAGCATACCAACTCACAAACGGGACGAACCAACCGACGATGGCGGCGCGATAGGCGCTCTCGACCGCCCGTTCCCGGTCATTCCAGTCCGTTTCAAAATAGCCGTCGAACCGTTCGGCCGGGGCGACATCGATGGACTGATTGCCGTCCGCCGATTGCGCGGCATATCCTGCCAGCAGCTTTCTGGCTTCGGCCACCTGCTCCCGGTCGACGAGCAGCACCAGGTTGCTCATCGGATTAGCCCCGCCCAGCGCATTCATCCCCGTGCTATCGGCAATTGCCGCATTGAGGCCGTTCGATTTCAAAAAATCGCAGATCATCTCCGCTTCGACGGGACTACCATAACTCGCGACGCTGCTCATGCGGGAAGCCACGGCCGGCAAATTGGGTGTCGACGCCGAAAGGGCGAGACTGAATCAGACCAGCCATCGTCGTACCGTCACCACTCCGACGGCCCTATGCAGAATCGTCACCATTACGACCTGTCCACGAGGTCTAGGGTAGGATGCTACGTAGCGCTCGACAACATGCCCCTTCGGCTCGGCCCGTTTAAACGCGGAGAGCGCAGAGCTCGCGAAGCAGAAGATCCAATCCCTCCGCGCTCTTCGCGGCCTCCGCGTTAAAGCTTTTGGCTTCGGGAACCTGCTCGGCGAGCACCACCAGACCGGTCATCGATTAGGCGGAGCTGCACCAAGTAGCAGCGCCGTGAGGCGATGCATCCGTGGCCGATTCTCACCGGAGGTTTGAAAACACCTCTAGGTTTGTCGGTTCCAATTTGGGAAAGCGATTTTGAGTCGATCAACAGTATGCCGCCACTTTGGTGTGGTCGGCTGGCAAACAGTGTTCTGATTACCGAAGAGACCGACGTCATTGATGGCGTTGTTTTCGGATACCGTATCGAGCCACTCGATCCTGACAAAGTGCTCACTCTTGTCCGGATCATTGGCTTTCTCGCGGAGGCGGCCGGCGGTTGAGAGCGCTTCGAGGGCAGGCTTTTCGCCCGAGGGAGTCATCACCTTGAATTCGTTGGCAGACACGACTGGCGAAAGCACGCGACCGACGCCGAGATACCCGGTGCCTGGATCCTTTACCCACACCCGGTCGCCCGTCGACAGGAGATTGAGGGTTTGGGTATACCAACTGCCGCCGCCCGCGCTTATAAAACCATATTTCCGGGCATCCTCCCATGCGCGCGAGTCCCCCGTACCGAACGAGACGTAGTATTCCCCATTCCATGGTTCCTTCTCACTCTTCTTCTTGGTGTTCGTTGCCGCGACATTGGCCTGGGTCTCGCCAGGATCGATCAACCACGCCCGGCTCAGAAGTTGATCCGGCCCGTGCTGGAACACCTGAAAAAACAGAACATTGATGGCGATATCGTGATCGTTGAGATATTGGACGATTCGCTCGCTGGCATTATCGAGTTCCGCGGCGACCACGACGATCTGATGCGATTCGTTGAGCGTCTCTTCATCGAGATCCGTACCAAAACGCGCCCGGAACGCGATGCCCAAGCTGCCGCCGCCAGAGAAGCGCTGATAGATCTGCGCAATCTTGTCGGTTGTCAGCCGTTCGACCCAAAAACCGTAATCCAGCGCTTGGGCGACGAGCTCGCGCGGTGACCGGCCGCGTTTTAGTTCGATCAGAACGAGGGAAGCGTCCGGCGCGATGGCAAGCAGGTCGATACGCCCGCCAAACCCAGTCTGCTCCTGTCGGCCGATGAGCATCCACTCGTTGGAGAGGATGCCCGGCTCCTGGACGATGATGTCCTCCAGTACCTGCTCGCTGGCGAGTTTCCCGAGGTTGAGCGGTGTCGGCTGTCCCCCGACCTTCCAGATGGCATGTTGAATAGGCATCGTGTGTGATTCGTGATTTGCGCAGGCGTGGGTAAAATCGCGCACTACCCGACCATTTTGAGCAGATCGAAAACGAGTTTCGCGAACGCCGCGGCCTTCTTGGGGTCGGCCAGCAACTGCAGCTTCTGGTTTTCATGCGCGTCGCTGCTATCGAGGATCGCGTCGTCCACCGCCTTCGGGAAATCGCCCAGCAAGGCCTGCTCGTCGCTGTTGTTGGCGAGCTGACTCATGACTTTCTCGTTCTCCCGGACCTTGTCTCGGACCGTATAGGCATAGTTGACCAAGTCCTGCTCCGTGAGGCGGTCCGTAATGAAGAGTTCGTTCAGGCGCGCGATGATCTGCGAAAGAAACTCTTCCTTGGGGTCGCGGGCTTTGGCGGTCCCCACGCCATCACCCGGCTTCAGGCGGTACTCGTCTTGCTGCCCTTCGCTGAGGGCGAGATCCTGCTGCCGGATTTTCGACAGGCGATAATGACTCAAAACGACATGGTTCAAATCGATGTCGTCTTCGTCGATGAGCTGCTCGCGTAGCAATGGATTCAGGTTCCGGGCATAGAGGCTGAGCTTCTCCAGGTTCGTGTCGTCATAGTCCACGATCTGGGACATGAACTCATAAAAGCGCACGAAGGTGCCGAGGTCCTTTTTGAAAATCTCCAGCCCATCCTTCTCCTTTTTGGCTGCCTTGTAGCTGTTCTCCGCGTTGGCCATCAGGACGGCATCCCCGGTCTTTTTCGTCCGCTCCCAAACGTCGCGCGCTTGCTGGTACGCGAGCATCGCCGCCTTGTAGCGAATCTGCCAGCGCTGCACCGCGGGTTTGCAGATATTGGCGAGGGCGGCGTTGCTTTTGCTCTTCTGGAAAAACGCGGTGCAGAACTGCTCCACCTCGGTCCACTGGAAGATGCCCGCCGCCCGCAGCTTCTCGTTGAGGTCGAAGATCAGGTTGGGATCGGAGACGTCATCGAGCTTCGCAGTCTGATAATATGGCCGGAAGGCATTGAGGATGTCCTCGGGCTCGTTGAAAAAATCCAGGACGAACGTCCCGGTCGCCGCCTTGGCGGGATACACGCGATTGAGCCGGGAGAGCGTTTGCACGCACTCCACGCCGCCGAGCTTCTTGTCGACATACATGGCACACAGCTTGGGCTGATCGAAGCCGGTCTGAAACTTGTTGGCCACGATCATCACCTGATAGTCGGGCGTATCGAAGGCCTTGCGCATATCGCGCCCTTTGAGCCCAGGGTTCATGCTGATCTCGGTAAATTTGGTGCCGAGCAGCCCGGACGAGTTGGGATCTTTCTCGGTGAACTCCACCTCGCCGGAAAACGCCACCATGCCGTAGAGTTTGGCGTAGCCTTTTTCGGCGATGTACTTGTCGAAACCCAGCTTGTAGCGCACCGCCTCCTTGCGAGAACTCGTAACGACCATCGCCTTCGCATGGCCGTTGAGAAGACCCATGACGTGGGTTTTGAAGTGCTCCACGATCACCTGGACCTTCTGCGCGATGTTGTAGTCGTGCAGGCGCACCCACTGGTTGAGTTTCACCTGGGCCTTGCGGCTCTCCACCGTTTCCTCGGTCTGCTGAATCTTGAGCGCGAGCTGATAGGCCACCTTGTAATTCGTGTAGTTTTTCAACACGTCGAGGATGAAGCCCTCCTCAATCGCCTGCCGCATGCTGTAAACGTGAAAGGCCTCCGGTTTGTTTTGTTTCGACGGTGCCTCGCCAGGCTTCGGCAAACGCCCGAACAGCTCCAATGTCTTGGTCTTGGGCGTCGCGGTGAAGGCGTAGAAACTCAGGTTGGAATTCACCCGGCGTGACGCCACCGCGGCGGCGATCATGTCATCCGAAGTGAGTTCCTTTTCGTCGTCGTCGCCGCCCTCGATCATGAGGACTTCCTTCAACTGCCGCGCGGTCGAGCCGCTTTGGGATGAGTGGGCTTCGTCGGCGATGATGGCGTAGCGGCGCTCCTTCAGGTTCGCGCTGTTCTCAATGGCGCGGAGCACGAAGGGGAACGTCTGGATGGTGACGATGATGATGGGCTGCGAGGCTTCCAGCGCCGCCGCGAGCTTCTCCGATTTGGCGCCTTCGCCCTCCTCACGGTTGATCCGGCCGACGACGCCATCGGTGTGCTCGAACTGGTAGATCGTCTCCTGCAGCTGGTCGTCGAGCACCGTGCGGTCGGTGACGACGATGACGGAGTGAAACTGCTTCTCGCCCTTCGCGGTGTAGAGCGAAGAGAGCTGGTGGGCAGTCCAGGCGATGGAGTTCGATTTGCCCGAGCCGGCGCTGTGCTGGATGAGGTATTTGTGGCCCGGCCCTTCCGCGCGCGAGGTGGCGAGCAACTGCCGCACGACGTCCCACTGGTGATAGCGTGGAAAGACCATCGCCTCCTGCTTCCACTTCCGGCCGTCCCAATCCTCCTTCTCCTTGATTTCGAGGTGAACGAAGCGGGCGAGGATGTTGAGGAGGTTGTCGGGCCGAAGCACCACGTTCCAGAGGTAGTCGGTGGCGTAGCGGTTAAGGTCGTCCGGCACGTCGTTGCCGGCGCCGCCGTCCTTGGTGCCGCGGTTGAAGGGCAAGAAGACCGTCTTGTCACCATCGAGGCGCGTGGTCATCGCGACCTCGTATTGGCTGACGGCGAAGTGGACGAGCGCGCCGCGTTTGAACGTGAGCAGCGGCTCGGACTTCTTTGTGGCGGCGTCGACCGGCAGGCGGGTGGTCTTGTATTGTTTGATCGCGCGGTCGGCGGCCTGCTTGAACTCCGATTTGAGCTCGAGCGTGGCTACGGGGAGGCCGTTGACGAAGAGCACGAGGTCGATACGCCACGCCTTCGCCTTCGCGCCGGTGGCGGCGAGCTCCGCCTCTGTCGCCCACGGGCTATACGTCACCTCCGGCACGAGGCGCAGGCGGTTTTTGCCGTAACGAGCGAGGGTGTCGGGGTTGAGATCGTGCTCGGGCTTGAACTGGCAGAGCGAGAAACGTGTGCCGCGGTCGCGCAGCTCGTGGCGCAGCACACCGAGCGTGCCGCAGGTCCGCATCGTCTTGTCGGCCGCATTGGGATCGGTCTTGTCGAGCTGCTCAGCGACGCGTTTGAGGAACTTCTCCTCGGGGGTGGACGGATACAGCGCGCAGAACTTTTGCCACTGTTCGGGTTGGGTGTCCTTCACGAAGCCGACCACGTCTTCCGGATAGAGCGCGAGGGCGCGGTCATACTTCTCCGCCACTCCGCACTTCCATCCGGCCGCTAGCATCTCGGCGATGACGTCGTTTTGGAAACGCAGTTCGATGGTGGGGTCACTCATAGTGGTGAGAGAAAACGAACGCTCTTAATCTCCGGCGGCGCGTTTGGAGTTAGTTTCGTAAAGGGTGTCAGTTAGCGGGCCCTTGTAGAGTTCCTCGTTGAGAAACTGTAACAGGCGCTTGGCAGCGGTTTTATCGGAGGGGAAGACGATCTTCGCAGCGGCTCCGGTGCCTTGGATTCCAATTTCAACGTAACCCGTGGCATTGTTTCGAATTTGAGCCGGGGTGTATTGATCTAGGATGCCTGAATCCTTGAGCATGGCGAACCGTGTGCGGAACCACTGCGACGCATCGACTGCCAAGCCGTCGATGTCTTCGGCGGCGAGTTTGCCGTGAGAAAGCACCTCACGGATGTCTTCTTCGGACGCCTCCTCGTAGAAGTCGGCTAGCGGGAGGACGCCGTTAGCATTGCGGAAACTCGCGAACACGAGCTTCTGCGCAGTCGGATAATAGACCGCGTCGGGTTTATGTCCCAGAGTGAGGCCGGTCGCAGTGTTGGACTCGTACGTGCCGCCCTGCATGAAGAGAGACATTCCCGGTTTGATTATGTGAGAGCGGGTGAAGCGCTGGATCATGACCACCTCTTGGTTTCCATTTTTAGCAAAGGCGATCAGTGCGGTCAGTTGTTTGAGCGTTTCCTCGCTGGCTTGGAAATTCTCCAACGTGTTCACGGTTTCCCGGGTGATATTAAGCTCATCAGGCAGGGGAAATCCGGTAATGATGAAGCGCTCATCGGACTCTGGCTTGTAACCCGCATCAAACTGCACCTCGCGGACGTTGTTGCAGAAATCGCGGAGTTGGCGCGTCCATTCGGCCTGCAAAGTCTGCTGCAAGGTGGCAGTGAGAGGAATCTGGGACAGGGGCTGCGCTTGATTGCGCTCCGAGTAGGCGACGAGTTGGAGGTGCGTTAGCATGGACGTTAGTCTTTAACTTGGAGTTTTATGTTGTGCGCTAACGACACGGTGCTGAGTGACTGACCGGGACGGCGAATCGGGTCTTTGGTTATCAATAAATAGGAAAGACCATCTGCGCACTTGATGGAATAGAAGTGGTAGCCAAAGGCGCTCATCACTGGGTTGAAATGGAACGCGTCAGCGTGCATCAGCGAAAACAGGATGATCGCGATGATGTAGGCACCAGTGAACCACTCGCCGGTGAAGGAAAGTTTGTCGGACGAGATGAACGGCAGAAGATAGGTGAGGAGGAAGGCCAGCACTTCCTTGTCTTGGCTTTCGAACTCTGTGGGAGTGATGGTGTTTTTGGACAATGAGCGCGACAGCGAGTGAAGGAGTCCCCAGCAGCAAAATGCCAGGCCGATCGTGACTAGTAGCCACCAAAACCAATCACCTTCTTTATTGGCCCATTTGTTGACGGCCACAGCGCCAAGCAGCGGAGACAGAGATGTCGCGATCAGAAGAAACTTGGCGAGATGGTTCATGGCACGTCAGTTGTTTTTGGAACTGGTGGGCGGCTGCCAGTGGCGGACGTCGATCTTGCCGGTCACGGCGGCGGAGATCAGGGCGGTGCGGCGTTCTTGGAGAAGTTCGACCCCACGAGCGGCCTCGGTGACCAGCGCTTCGAATTTGTCAGTTTGCCGTCTAATAAAGTCAGCAATATCCCTCTGTTCCTCAAGGGGGGGGAGAGTGATGGGGAAAATCTTTACGTGCTCGAGGTTCAAACCGGGCTGTGCGGCCCCTTTAGCATAATACTCCACCGAGCGTTTTCCCACGGTGCTCGTGAGCACCGCCGACACATAGTTCGAGTCCGCTTTTTCACCGTCTATCGCGACCCGCGCAGTTGTTTGCGTGATATTGGATCCGTCGAGCCATTGTGGGACGACGGCGGTATTCCCAACTCCGGCGCCAACAATCGTCATTACTAAGTCGCCAGCCATGAGCCGCGCTCGTCTATAGGGGATCTCCACGACACTTGTGACTCGAAAAAAGGTTTCGGGATTGGCCCATCCTGAAGAATAATCTTGTCCGCGGATCATGAATCTTCCTTGGGGATCCGGTTCTCCGGGCTGGACGATTCCGTATGTGATTCTTCGACCGCTCGGAACCAAGCGCGCCAGTGGAATGGTCAGCCAATGTGCGGGAACCCGGCCGAGCCATTCGATGCCGGAGTCTTTTAGGGGAGCGTGGGGATTGAGGCCTTTGGTCACGGCGTGGCTGATCACGGCCTGCCGTTTTTCTTTCAGCAGCTGGATCAGCGCTTCCTGCTTTTCGATCAACCGATCAATCTTCGCCGTCTCGTGGTCGAGGAACTTGGCGATTTGGGTTTGTTCGTCTTCCGGAATCAGCGGCAGGCTCACCTGAGCGAAGTTTTCAAACCTAAGGGCCTGCCCATCACGAACGAGATTCGAAGTGCTTTGGAGAGCCTGTATGTATGGCTCCGATTTGAAGAGGTAGCGGAAAAACTCTGGAACTACGTTCTTGGTTGGAGTGAGCCCCACGTAAGCGGAACTGACAGAACCGGAGAGCCTGCACCACTCGAGGCCGCCTTGGAAACTCCGCATGCTAATGACGAAATCGCCGGGCTCAATGTGCTTCAAAATCTCAGATCCGATGAAAACTTGAACCACACGTTGATTTTCAAGGGCCATGAACTCTTTTTGAGATAGGATGCCGTATTTCTGAGAGGCGGTAAGCTGTTCGTCGCCGTGCCTAGCTCGTTCTTTTCGCTGTGAGAACAGGCGCCGACTTTGAATTACTTTCCAATGAGCAGGAATAGATCGAAGCCATGGGAGCCCGCTTTCAACAGAACTGTTGTAGCGCCGATAACTCACGAGTGCACCTCCTGGAGGAGTTTCATGATTTCGGCGCTGACGGCGTCGAGGTCGGCGTCGATCTCGGCGAGGTCGCGCGGGGGTTGATACTGGTAAAAGTGGCGGTTGAATGGGATCTCGTAGCCGACAAGGCCGACCTGCTCGTCCTTCGGGTCGCGCTTGGTGGCGTCGATCCAGGCGTCGGGCACGTGTGGCAGGACTTCCTTCTTGAAGTAGGCTTCGTTGAGCGCGTCGACGGACTGGCTCGGGTCGAGTGCGACGTTTTCGAAATCGCGGAGGTCAGCGTCGGGTTCGTATTCGACGAGGGCGGGGCCACCCGCGAGCGGGCAGGCTACTTCGGAGACGTCAAACAGGCCGTAAATGGGGGCAGGCTTGCCAGTCTTGTGGAGCTTTTTGATGACCTTGGCGGCCGCGGGATTTTTCCAAGAGACGGCGGTGGTAATCTTCTTTTTCTCGGAGGTGTCGAGCTTAAGGCCGGTGGCAGCGAGGACTTCGTCGAAGCCGTTGAAGTCGTCGTGTTGCTTGGTGCCGAGTTTGGACTGGAGCTGGCGGGCCTTGAGGAGGATCGCGCGCTGGTCGCGCCACGTGGACGCGGCGAGGAGGTCTTTGACGTGCTTCTCCTTCAGCTCGGGAAAGTCAGCCTTGAGGGCAGTGCGGATCTCGGTCTCGTGGGCGTCGAGCGCGCCGTAGGTCTTGTCCTTCGGGTCGTCGGTCCAGGCGCCGCCGTAGTTTTCGAAGATCCAGCGCATCGGCGCTTCGGGCGCGCCGGGGGAGAAGCGGAGGGCGGCGAGGCGGTCGTCGCTGAACTGCCAGGAGAGGCGGAGCGGGCGCTCGATGGTGATGCGGCGGTAGCCGAATTCGTGGGTCCGGAAGATTTTTGCGGCAAACGTCTTTTCCGGTTCGCTCTTCGGCGTGGCGGCGGGGCGGCCACGGGTGCTTTTGGGCTCGGCCGGTTTTTCGAGTGACGTGGGCGCGATCGGGGCGAAGTCGCCGAAGGCGCGGGTGATCGTCTTGATGTCGGCCTCGCTCATCTCCTGGCGTTTCGAGCCGAGGGATTTTCGCATCTTGCCGCACAGGTTGACGCCGTTGACGAGCAGGACGCGGCCCTTGCGGTCGCGGGCCTTCTTGTTGGAGAGGATCCAGACATAGGTCGCGATGCCGGTGTTGTAGAACATGTCGGTCGGCAGGGCGACGATGGCTTCGAGCAGGTCGCTCTCGAGGACGTGGCGGCGAATCTCAGACTCGCCGGAGCCGGCGCCGCCGGTGAAGAGCGGGGAGCCGTTCAGGATGATGCCGATGCGGGCGCCGCCGTCCTTGGGATCGCGGAGCTTGCTCAGGAGGTGGAGAAGAAAGAGCAGCGAGCCATCGGAGACGCGAGGCAGACCGGGGCCGAAGCGTCCGTCGAAGCCTTTTTCGGCGTGCTCCTTCAGGATGTCACCCTCGATCTTTTTCCAGTCCACGCCGAAGGGCGGGTTGGAGAGCATGTAGTCGAACTTGTCGGCGTAGAGCTGATCGTTGGAGAGGGTGTTGCCGAGTTTGATGCGGGAGACTTCCTGGCCCTTGATGAGCATGTCGGCCTTGCAGATGGCGTAGCTCTCGGGATTGAGCTCCTGGCCGAAGGCGCGGATGACGGCGCGGGGATTTTGTGCGTGCACGTACTCCATGCCGGCGGAGAGGAAGCCGCCGGTGCCCGCGGTGGGATCGTAGATGGTGCGGATGATGCCGGGCTTGGTGAGGGCGTCGTCGTCCTCCCAGAAGACGAGCGACGTGGTGAGGTGGACGATGTCGCGCGGCGTGAAGTGTTCACCGGCGGTCTCGTTGGAGCTTTCGGCGAAGCGCCGGATGAGTTCCTCGAAGACGAGGCCCATCTCGTGATTGGAGACGGCGGCGGGGCTGAGGTCGGACTGGCGGACGCGCTGGACAACCTTGTAGAGGAGGTTGGCGTCGTTGAGCTGGCCGATGAATTCGGCGAAGTTGAAATACTCGAAGATCTCGCGGGCATCCTTGGAGAAGGCGGAGACGTAGGACTCGAGGTTGGCCTTGATGCCGGACTCGCCGAGCGTGGAGAGATCCATCTTCGAGGTATTGAAAAAGGAGAGGCCGCCGGTGGCGCGGAGGAGGAGCTTTTCCTGGGCCTCCTCGGGGAGCTTTTGCTTTTTCAGCTTCTCGGCCTCGGCGAGGACCTTGGCCTTGGTCGGAGCCAGCACGCACTCAAGGCGGCGGAGCAGCGTGAACGGAAGAATGATACGGCCGTACTGGCTCTGCTTGAAGTCACCGCGAAGGAGATCGGCGATAGACCAGGAGTAGGCGGCGAGATTGTTGGAAGACTGGGACATTGAACGCGAAAGATGCGACGATCAAAGCCGGCAAAGCAAAGCCATCAACAATCTGATCACAGAAAACAAACGATGCAGGGGTTGCCAGAGTCCGTCCGGCTGCGGGGCCGGCTGGAGCAAGGCTCCCATTGGACGCGGGCGCAAGCCCATGCTCACGGATCCCAAGGGACAGGTGACAGAGGACGAACGCAGGGGACGGGGAACAGTCGTCAGGAGACAGACGTTTCGGAGTAAGGAGGACAGAGGACGGAGAACGGTGGGTGCACCATCCTGCTCCTCTGGACGAGGGTCGAGGGTCGAAGGTCGAGGGCTGGATCGCCAAGCCCCGTCGAAGCACGACGTCGGAGGTCGAGGGCCAGGCATCGGATGCCTATTGAGAGAGCCGCGCACACGGCTTGATCCTGAGCGTCGGGTCTGAAAGCTGCTGGGCTTCTTATGCTTTTCCTCTCTTCTGCTTGGCTTCGTGGTGCGTTGCTGGCTTTCGGGTTCTTGGGTTTGGGTTCTGGGGCAATGGCCCATGCCCAGACTGACAAGGATGAGGCGGCCTATCGGGCGGCGGGGAGGTTGTTGGAGAGGGGCGACGCGAAAGGCGCAGAGGATGGGTTCAATGCGTTGCTCGCGCGGTTTCCGGAGAATGCGCCCATCCGGTATGCGCGGGCGGTGGCGCGGAGCCAGCTGGGGAAATCTCGGGAGGCGATGGATGACCTGGACGTGGCCATCAGCGTCGATCCGCAGATGGCGGACGCCTACATCCTGCGCGCGGAGGCTCGCTTGCAGCTCGACAATTATGACGGCGCCCTGGCCGACGCCAATCAAGCCGTGCGCCTCACGAAGAATGCGGAGTGGCGGGCCTTGATGACCCGCGCCCAGGCGCAGCATGCCTACGGACACGTCACGGAAGCTCTCGCTGATTATACTGCGGTTCTCGCCCTCGACGCCGACAACGCCAACGCCCGCTTTGCCCGCGCCGACATCCAGATCAATCTCAGGG
>Ga0164241_10005046_pt1 | contig 12521 bp, 9 predicted proteins | sample OricomyardsoilBY_FD_108780 | JGI IMG/M metagenome (GOLD analysis project Ga0164241, IMG submission 108780) | Backyard soil microbial communities from Emeryville, California, USA - Original compost - Back yard soil (BY) | ecosystem: Environmental > Terrestrial > Soil > Unclassified | place: USA...
CCGAACGTGCGGCGAATCAGGTCGCGGAACGCGAGCATGCCCCGCGGCCCGGGGACCCCGCTCTCCGGATTCACGTACGCCGGCGCCACGAGCTCCGGCAGAGCGGCCCCGCTACCCCCGTCGAGGAACTCGAAGAGGCGTGCCACGTTCAAGGCATTGTCGTGGTGTCGCGACGCTTCCATGGCTTATCTCTGCCCTCCCTTGTCAATCAACTGATTGATTGATACCGTTCGGCTCCTGCGCTGTCAAGCAACCTTGCGCCGAAGAACCCGAGCCCCGTATACGGTCGCGGCAGATGCCCCAGGCGAAACGCCCGCTCCGCAAACCAAAAGCAAAACCGAAACCAAAGCCGAAGGCGCGCCCGCGCGTGGCGGAAGGTGAGCTCGGGGATCGGCGGCGACTCGATCTGCTCGAAGCGGCTTACGATCTAACGGCCGAGAAGGGCCTTGCCGGCCTGCGGACACGCGACGTCGCCGCGCGCGCGAAGGTGAACATCTCGACGCTTCATTATTACTTCGGCACGAAGCAGGAGCTCTTGACGGCGCTCGTCAATTTCGCGTGCGCGAAGTTCGAGCCGAGCGGCGCCGAGAAGCACCCGGCTTGGGTGAAGAGCGCCTTGGCTGCGCAGTTTGCGGATTCGTGGGCTGCGTTCGAGAAGACTCCCCATCTCGAGATCGTGCTCGAGGAGCTCAGTGTGCACAGCCGGCAAGACGCGCAAGCGAGGGCGGCGTTTCGCGAGGTGTACGAGGCTTGGAACGCCGGGGTGGAAGAGCTTCTGGGCGTGGAAGCGGGCGCCGGGCGTCTGCGCTCCGAGCTCGAGCCGCGGCTGGGCGCCTTCATCGTCACGTCGTTCATCATCGGCGCGAGCGTCCAGCTGCGCGTGGCCCCGCGCGCGTTCGACTACGTCTCCGCGGCGCTCGAGCTCGAGCGCTGGGCAAGCTCCGCCGCGAAAAAATAGAGGCCCCATGGCCTGTCTGGGATCACGCCCCACCACGCTCGCCGAGCTGGCGCGCTTGTTTTTGCGCCTCGGCTCGACGGCGTTCGGCGGTCCAGCGGTCCACATCGCCATGATGGAGGACGAGGTCGTGCGGCGGCGAGGCTGGCTCTCCGAGGAGCAGTTCCTCGATTTGATGGGCGCGACCAACCTCATCCCCGGCCCGAACTCGACGGAGATGGCCATCCACATCGGGTGGGCACGGCGCCGTTTTGCGGGGCTCGTCGTGTCCGGGGTGTGCTTCATCGTGCCAGCGATGCTGCTCACCGCCGCGTTCGGCTGGGCGTACGTGCGGTACGCGTCCGTGCCGGCCGTGGGCTGGGCGCTTTACGGCATCAAGCCGGCAATCCTCGGCGTCGTCGTGCAAGCGCTCGCGAGCCTCGCGCCGAAGGCCGCCAAAACGTTGCGCCTTCGCCTGCTCGGTGTGCTCGCGGTCGTCGGTGCCGTGGCGGGAGTCCACGAGCTTTTGCTGCTCTTCTGCGCGGGTGCGGCAGCGGTCGTGACGGCGCGCTCGGTTCGCGGGGCGCCCCCGGGGACGGGAACGGGCGTCGGCTCGGTCCTCCCTCCGCTCGCAATGGCCGCGGGCGCGAAGGTCGTGACCCTGCCGAGTCTTTTCTGGGTATTCCTCAAGGTTGGCTCGGTGCTCTTCGGGAGCGGCTACGTGCTGCTCGCGTTTCTGCGCGCCGAGCTCGTCGAGCGGCTCCATTGGCTCACCGAAGGGCAGCTCGTCGACGCGCTCGCGGTGGGACAGGTGACGCCGGGACCGGTCTTCACGACGGCGACCTTCATCGGCTACGTGCTGGGGGGCCCGAGCGGCGCCCTCGTGGCAACGGCTGGTATTTTCCTGCCGGCGTTCGTGTTCGTCGCCGTGAGCGGGCCGCTCGTGCCGCGACTTCGGGGCTCGCCCGCGGCGGCCGCGTTTCTGGACGGCGTGAATGTCGCTTCGCTGGCGCTCATGCTCGTCGTCACGCTCGAGCTGGCGCGCGCGACGATCATCGATGTTCCGTCGGCGCTGGTCGCGCTCCTGGGCGCCGTGGCCCTCGTGCGTTTCAGGCTGAATGCGACCTGGCTCGTCCTTGCGGGCGCGGTCGTCGGAGCGCTGGTGCACGTCGTCGGGCGCTGACCCCACGCCCGTGCCGCAGCGCAACCCCGAGCGGCTCGCTCGGGGTCGCGTCTACGGCGGTAGCTACTGGCCGTTGCCGCCGGCGCCGCTGGCGCCGCTCGCACCGCCGGCGCCCTCTTCGGGCGGGGTGCACTCCGGATACGCCGAGGTCTCGATGGGATCGATCGATTTCAGGTAGATGGCGATGTCCTCGGCGTCGCTGACGGTGATGCCGGCGAAAGGCTCCATCGGCCCTGCGGGCATGGGCGGGCAAAGGCGCGTGCCGTCGTCATCGACGCCTTCACGAATGGCGCGCACAATCTCGGCCGTCGTCAGCGAAGCGATGCCGCTCGCATCCGGCGTGAGGTTCGGCGTGACGATTTGCGCAGGGAACGGCGGAGTCGGCAAACCGAGGCTCTCGGCGGCGAACTCGCGGCCGCCCGCGAACAGCTGATCGAGGTCGAGCGGGATGTCACTGCCCGCCGTCGATTCAGCGCTGTGACATTCCATGCACACGCCGATCATGCCCGCGAGATACCGGCCGTTCTGCGCGCGCGCGTAGTTCGGGTTCGAGACGGCCAGCATGGGAGCCGGAATGGCCTGAACGGGAACGGGCGTGGCGGGTTCAGTGATGGGAGCCGGCAGCTCTTGGCGCTCCGGGACCGCATTGTTGACCGCGGGAACACTGCGAAGGTAGGCGACGATCGCGTTCGCGTCGTCGTCCGTCATGTTGTGGAACACGTAGTACGGCATGACGGGGAAGAGCGGCTCGTCCTCGTCGTCGACGCCGTTCAAAAATGCGTTTTTGATTTGCGCGTCGGTCCAATCGCGCAAGCCCGTCGCATGGGGAGTCAGGTTCGGCGCCGCGATCAAGCCGATGGCGTCGTCGGCGGGAACGAGATCGGCAAACGCCGGATTACCGCCGAGCAGGCGCGTTCGATCGAGGCTGCCGTCCGTGTTGCGTGGCGTGTGGCACTCGACGCAGGCCGCGACGTGATTCACGAGGTACTCGCCGCGCTCGAGCAGCGCGGCTTCGCCGGATTGCCCGCCGTTGCCCGCTTGCGCGCCCTCGCCCGCTTGCGCGCCTTCGCCCGCAGCCCCGCCCAGCGTGCCGCCAGCGCCGCCGACGCTCGTGGTGCCGCCGCGTCCCGCGCTGCCGCCGCGTCCCGCAGTGCCACCGAGCGTGCCGCCGAAAGCGCCGGAGCCCGCGGTGCCGCCGCGTCCCGCGCTGCCGCCGCGTCCCGCGGTGCCGCCGCGTCCGCCGCGTGCGCCCGTGCCGTTGGACGTGTCGTCGTCGTCGCCGTTGCAGCCGTACGTGGCGAATAGCCCCAAGACCAAAGCGGATGCGAATAATCGAGCCGGAAGCTTGTTCATGAGTCGCGATCCTTCCAAGTGGCGCCGGAGCGCGGTGGAGTTAGGCCGCTCTCCAGCAAGCCATGTGCCGCCCGCGGCAGCTGCCACCACCGACTGATTGGGTCGTCGGCAACCGCGCCCGCGACTTATTTGTTCATGCGTGGCGATTGCGCGCGTTGCTTCGCGAGCGCAGCGAGACGCCGCGCGGGCTGAATGAGTGAACCGGGCCGGGCCACGAAGGCAGCCCGGGGCAGAACCCCGAGCGCCGTGCACGAACACTCACGCAAACCTTCCCGAGCGAGCCTACGGGAAGCAGTGCGGAAGGCAGCCGGCGACGTGCATGGAAGACGCGGGTGAGCGCTCCGAGCCACTTTTTTTCGAATGGATCGGCGAGCCTCGAGGCAGAATGGCTCTACGAAGGGAGCTCTCGCGCGCTAGTGGCGGTCGTCATCGAATGGCTCGAGCTCACGTTCGCGGGCATCCCCGCGCCGCTTCTGCACGTGTGGGGGCGGCTCAGCTACTTCTTGGGACTGTTGCTCGCGCTGGGCGCGTTCGGCGGTTTGACGTTTCGTTTGCGGGGCGGCTGGGGGCTCGGTCGCGAAGTGCAAGCCTGGGACGCGCGGGCCGTCGCCAGCATGCCGATCACGTTTTTGGCCGTCACGCTGAGCGGCTATCTCGGTTCGTTCATCGTGCTCGTGCCGGGGGCGCAGACGTTCGAGTCGCTCAAAGACCTCGTCGTGTTCTTGTGCGTCGTCCTGTTCGGGTATCCCGCGCTCGTCACGATTCCGTTCGCGTACGGCCTTTCGGATCTGATCGAAGGCGTCCCGCCTGCTTTCTTGCTCGATTGGCTCGCGGGCTACTTCATCAACCCCGCCTTTTTCTGGCTCGGCTACCAGCTGCTCGGGACCGAGCCTGACTTTCGTCGCCCGCGCACCTGGCTCCGTTACCTCTGCTTCGTCGCGCTCTTCATGGCGTTCGAGCCCGTGCTCTGGGGGTACATTTGCTCGGACAAATTCACGGCGGAAATTGCGTACCGCAGCATCACTTCGGCGCTGTTTTTCACGACGGGCATCACCTGGCTGCTCGCCCCGTTCGCGATGCTCGGTGCGCTGCCGCTCGCGCGACGCGTCGGCCTCTTCTGGGCCGAGATCCCAGGTCACGTTCGGCACCGCCCGCTCGGGCGTCGCGACCGCAACACCGAGGCCGGCAAGAGCACGCCCCGCAGCCGTATCCACCCGTTCGAGCGCGACAGTTGGCCGATCCGGATGCTCATCGTCACGCCGTTCGTCGCACTCGTGCTCTTGATGGTGGGCGTCACGGCGTTCGTCACCCTGCGGAGCGCCGAGGAGGACGCCGAAAAGCTCGCGACGCGCCTGCACCAGGAGATCTCCGACGGCGCCAAGCTCAGGATCGACGAATACTGGGCCGCGCGGCGCGGCGATGCCGAGGGTGCGTTGGACGGCGTCAACGACCTCTTGCGCGGACTATCGATCGCCAAGCACGGACGAGCGTTCCTGCTCGACCACGAGCGGCACCTCGTCGGGACCTCGGCGTTGGACGACCCGATCGTCGCGGTGGCACGCGAGGAGCTCGCCGCGCGCGTGGGCGCCCTTCCGCTCGCCGGCGATCTCGTGTTCCGCTTCGATCACGTCACGGCCAAGCCACTCTCGCGCGAAACATGGCTCGTCCGCGCTTCGCCGTACCCGGACCCGCGCGGGGGCCGGGACGCCTGGACGTTCGCGTCCGTGATGCCGGAGGCGTACTACCTTGCGGGCGTTCGTGAAGGAAAGAGCCGCTCGGCGCTGGTGTTCGCGCTCGCGCTGCTCTTATCGCTCGCCGTCGCGGCGGTGCTCGCCTCCCAGGTCACGGCGCCGCTCCAGCGCGTCGCGCAGGCGACGCGGAGCCTCGCGCAGGGAAACCTCGACGTGCGGGTCCCCGAAAGCCGGCTCGAAGAGCTCGGCACGCTGGCCGTCGCGTTCAATCAGATGGCGGAACAGGTCAAGCGCTCCTTCGGCACCGTCAAAGCGAGCGAGACGAAGCTCGAGGAGCTCGTTCGTCAGCGCACCCTGGAGCTCGAGGACGCCAAAGAGCGCGCCGACAGCGCGAGCCGTGCGAAGAGCTCCTTCCTCGCCAATATGTCGCACGAGATCCGGACGCCCATGAACGCCATCCTCGGCTTCGGTCAGCTGATGGCGCGCGACTCGGACCTCTCCGCGCGCGATCGTGACCGTCTCGGCAAGATCCTCACGAGCGGGTACCACCTGCTCGGTCTCATCAACAACGTGCTCGATATGTCCAAGATCGAGGCTGGGCGCGCGCACGTGACGAAGCTCGCGTTCGACCTGCATGCCGCCATCGCCGACGTCGACAGCATGGTGCGCGCTTCGATGGAGGCGAAGGACCTCACTTTCACGCTCGAAGGCCTGGAAGCGCTGCCGCGCTACGTGCGCTCCGACGGCGCGAAGCTTCGCCAAATCCTCGTCAATTTGCTGGGAAATGCCGCGAAATTCACCGCCCGCGGCCGCGTCACGCTGCGCGCGCGCGCCCGGCCGCACGAGGATGGCCTGCTGCTCGTGTTCGAGGTGAGCGACACGGGCGTGGGGATCGCGGAGAGCGAGCTCGAGCAGGTATTCGCGCCGTTCGCGCAGACCAAGAGCGGCGTGACGGCGCAGACCGGGACGGGGCTCGGCGCCTCGATCAGCCGGGATTTCGCGCGCTTGCTCGGCGGTGACCTGCGTGTCGAAAGCGTGCTCGGAAGGGGTACGACGTTCGTGCTCGAGCTGCCGGTCGAGCTCGCGCCGTCGAACGAGGCGGAGGCGCTACGTTTCGCGGACGAGGCGGTCACGGGCCTCGCCCAAGGTGAGCGGGTGCCGAGCGTCCTCGTGGTCGACGACGAGGAGAACAACCGCAGCGTCCTCTGCGCGTTGCTCGGCCGGGTCGGCATCGTCACGCTCGAGGCGGCCGACGGCGCCGCAGCGGTCGCGGCCTATCAGCGCGCGCGTCCCGATCTCGTCTTCATGGACGTGAAAATGCCGGTGCTCGACGGGGTGGAGGCGACGCGCGAGATCCGTCGTCTCGACGACGGCCGCCGCGTCCCCGTGGTGCTGCTGAGCGCGTCGGTCTTCCGCGACGACCGCACGAGTGTGCTCAGCAGCGGCGCGGATCAGTTCATCGCCAAGCCGTACCGTGAGTCCGAGATCTGGGAGGCGCTCGAGAAACACTTGGGCCTCGCCCTCGTGCGCGAAGCGCCGCCGCCGCCGTCGTCGCTGCGTGCTCCGCCGCTCACGCGCGAGGAGGTGCAAGCCCTGGGCGCCGAGACGGTCGCGGCGCTCAAGAACGCGGTGGAGCTCGGGTACGTCGCGCGCATTCCCGCGATCCTCGACGCGGCGCCCGGCGGCCACGAACCGGCGGTGCGCGAGCTCAGGCGGCTCGCGCGAGAGCTCGAGCTCGACGCGCTCATGAAGCTCGTCTGAGGTCGAGCCGGCGTTTCAATACGGCAGATCGAACCAGAAGATGCTGCCTTGCGGCTCGGCCGCGTCGACCCCGATGCGCCCGCCGTGCGCCTCGACCGCGAGCTTGCAGAAGGCGAGGCCGAGGCCGGCGGAGTGATAGCGCTGCTCCTTGCGAGCAGCGAGCGTCTCGAATTTTTCGAAGATCCTCTGCCGCGCGGCGAGGGGCACGCCCGGCCCATCGTCCGTCACGGCGATGCGAATCCCGCTCGCCGCCGTGGCCACGCTGATCTTGATACGCCCTCCCGCGGGCGCGTGCTTCACGGCATTGACCACCAAATTTTCGAGCACGCGGCGCACGACCGTGCCGTCGCAGCGGACGCTGAGGGCCTTTTCGATTTCCAGCTCGATGGTGCATTCGCGCGCGAGCACGCCGAGCGAGCGCGCGACCTCCGCCGCGAGCGCGCCCAGGTCTTGGTCGGCACGATCGAGCGGCATTTTGCCGTCCTCGAGCCGACTCACGTCCAGCAGATCGCTCGCCATGCGTGCCAGCGAGCGCGCGCTCTGCGTGGCGGCCTCCAGATCCAACAAGCCCTCGCCGAGCGTGCTCTTGGCGCTTTCGCGCAGCAGCTGGAGGTGGCCGAGCATGACCATGAGCGGCGAGCGCATGTCGTGCACGACCATCTGCACGAGATCGTCGCGCAACTGCTCGAGGTCGCGCAGGCGCGCGTAGCTTTCCTCGAGGTCGCGTTTGGCGTGGCGAAGAGTGACGTGGGTGCGGACGCGGGCGAGCACCTCCTCCACCTGGAAGGGCTTGGTGATGTAATCGACGCCGCCCACGGCGAAAGCGCGCACTTTGTCGCTCACGTCGCCGAGCGCCGTGAGGAAGATGACCGGCACGTCACGCGTGCGCTCGCCGGCCTTCAGCGCGGTACACACTTCGTAGCCGTTCATGTCGGGCATGTTGATGTCGAGCAACACGAGGTCAGGCGGGTCCCGCTCGACGGCCTGGAGCGCCTGGCGGCCGTTCGTCACGGGCCGCACCTCGTAACCCTGGGCGTCGAGCATGCCGGCGAGCAGGCGCAGGTTCTCTGCGGTGTCGTCGACCACCAAGATGTTCGGCACGGCGGGCTGTCTCGACGGAGTCACGCTGCGCACATCAGCATACACGACTGCCGTGGCTTCGAGTCCCTTGGAAGCCTGTAGGAATCGGCGTGTTTAAGCCGGAGTGCCGAAGTTGATAGGGCGCTTGCGAGAGCCGTTAAGCACACGTCGTGCTACCGGAGGGGCGCCGTGGTCGCCGGTTTCGAGCATCTGGCCTTCGTGTGCAACGGCTGCGGCGAGTGCTGCCGGCGGCTGCGCGTCGCTATCACGCACCGTGACCTGGGGCGGCTCGTGCGCCAGCTCGAGCTGCCCCCGGCGGAGCTCGTCGGCTGGCTCGAGCCCGAACAGGTCGATTTCGAGTCCGAATCGGCGAGCTTCGTCGCCTTGCCCGCGGGCCCGCGCCTGATGGTGCTGGCCCAAGCACACGGCGCCTGCCGCTTCTTGAGCGCCGACGGCAGGTGCGGCGCGTACTCCGCGCGGCCCCTCGACTGCCGGAGCTACCCATTCGTGCTCGAACGTGACGACGAGCGGCGCGTGACGCGCCTCGCGCTCTTCGAGCCGGCGGGGTGCGGCGACCGCGGCTCTTCTGCGATGAGCCTCGACGAGCTCACGCGCGAGGACGACGAGCGTAGCGCCGCGCTCGCGGACTACGTCACGCTCGTCGGGCGCTGGAACCGCCTGGCACGGCACCGCGCGCGGTTGCGGCACCGCGCGCGGGGGGAGGGCGATTTTCTCGCCTTCCTGCTCACATCTTGTAGTTGATGGTCGCCCAGCCGGTGCCCGGCATGTCGAACTGAAGCTTCGTGCCCGCCACCGAGACGACCATGCCGGCCTTGGCGGCGCCCTCGTTGTAAACGACGACGACGTAGCTGTTGTCGGGGTTCTTGAAGGCGAGCGCGTCGCCGCCGCTCGCGCTCACGACCACGGCGTTCGGCTGCACGTACTGCGAGAGGTGCCGGAACACGTAGTACGCGGGCGTCTTGATCAGGGTCTTCGCGTTGCGATCGACGACGAGCAGCGCATTCTGGTGCCAGGGCTTGCTCGCGTTCAGGTTCGCGCCGAGCGTGTCGAGCACCATGTTCCAAGCGTTGTAGCTGTTGGCCCCCGCCTTCACCCAGTCACGGATGTTCTTCCAACTCTCCTGGCCGTAGGCGAAGTCGTTCTGCGGCTTGTTCGGATCGTAGCGGCCTTGATCCCAGTAGTCCGTCGCAAAGTCGTAGTTGCCGCACTTGTGCTCGGTCTGGATGACGAGGCCCTTGTTCTTCAGCGTTCCCGTCTTGTCCTTCGTGTTCCACTGCAGGCCAAAGCCCTTCACGTACTGCATCGCCGTGGAATCGTTCGAGAGCGCGACGGCGATGTCGCCGTCGCCAGGCGCCGACATGGTGCCGCCCCAAATTTCCGTGTTCGGCAGGTCCGCCTTGAACTTCGGACCGAGGAAGCTCTTCACGAACTTGATGTAGAGATCCTGCGACCAGTAGCAGCTCGGGTACGGGTTGCCGTAGCCGGGCTCGTTCTGCGGGACGACGGCGCTGATGTTGATGCCGACCTTGCCGTACTCCTGCACGAACTTCTCGAGATACAGGGCGAAAGCGGTGAGCGACATGTCGTCGCCCTTCATGACGCCGTCGGAGTCCGAGTACGGAGGGGTCTTCGACGAGACGGCGTCGTAGCTATTGTTCGTCTTCAGCCACTTGGGCGGTGTCCAGGGGCTCGCCCAGAACTTGATGTCGGCTTTCACGCCGAGCGCGGCTTTGATGAAGGGGATCAGCCGCATCTGATCGCGGGCGATCGAGAAGCTTGCCATTTGGTAGTCGTTCGCGGTCTCCGACAGCGTGTAGCGATCCATCGCGTAATCGCTCGCGCCGATCGGTATGCGGCCCCAGTCGAACTTGGCGCCGTCAGCGGCGTCGTAGAGGAGCTTGATCGCGAGCGCGCGGTCGGCTTCGCTGAGGACGGAGAGCGCGTCCCAGCCCGCTTCGTTGAAGGTCCCGCCGAATCCGACCCACTTTTGTGAGCCGCTCTCGCCCACGGTCACGTCCGCGTTCCCGCTCGTGACGACCGTGTACGTGCCCGTCTTCAGCCAGTTGTTGTTCGACGACGTGAGCACTTGCGGCTTCTCGACGACGGGGGGCATGCCGCCCGTGCCGCCGAGCGGAGGCATGCCTGCCGAGCCGCCCGCCGCCGCGCCGCCCGCGCCGCCCGTCGCCGACACGCCGCCCGTGCTCGGGGGTGCGCCCGCGTCGCCGCCGGAGGCTCCGCCGACGCCGGTGCCGGTGCTCCCGCCGGTGGTCATCCCCGAGCCGGCGGTCGCTCCCGTTCCGCCTTGCGCGCCCGCGCTCGTGCCGGCTGAGCCGCCCGTCGTGCTGCCGCCGGACGCGCCCGTGCCGCCCGTCTGGGCTGCGCCGGCGCTACCGCCCGTCTGGTTTCCGGCGCCACCGGTTGCACCCGAGCCGCCGGTTGCGCCCGTGCCGCCCGTCGCGCCGGTGCCGCCCGTCGCGCCCGTGCCGTCGCCGCCTTTGCCTGGGGACGGCGGGTCCTCCGCAGAACCGCACGCCGCCAGCCAGAGAGTAAGACCCAGGACCGAAGTGACCCCTCGAAGGTGCTTCATCGTTCCAGAAGCATGCCGCACGTAGGGGCCAGGGCCAGCTTGAAAACGCAGCCAAGGGTCCGCCGTTCCACAGCCACACCGTTCTTTTTCAGGCTGCGTGCTCGGCGCGACACATCGCGGGCCATCAGCGTGCGCGCTAGCGTCTCCCGCCCCATGGCCAGAGTCCTCATCAACCTCGACGTCGACGACATCGAAGCGGCCGTTCGTTTTTATACAGGAGCCTTCGCGCTGCGCGTGGGCCGTCGTTTCGACGAGCAGTTCGTCGAGCTCCTCGGCGCCGAAGCGCCGATTTATCTCTTGGGCAAAGCCAGCGGCAGCGTTCCCTTCGACGCCGCTCGCGAGGGCCGTAGCTACGGGCGGCATTGGACGCCGCTCCACCTCGACTTCGTGGTTGACGACATCCGTGCGGCGCTCGAGCGCGTCGTCGAGCTGGGCGCGAAGGTCGAGAGCGACGTGAGCGAACATCCCTACGGCTTGCTCGCACTGTGCGCCGATCCATTCGGGCACGGCTTCTGCCTGCTCGAGTTCCGCGGGCGAGGGTACGACGAGCTCGGGGGCGCGCCCCAAGGCTGAGTCAGTCGAGCTGGAGCGCGCATCCGAGCGGCTCGGGCCGCTGAGCGCGCGGCGCGTGGCCCGCGAGTAGGTCGTCGAGCGCGTCACGCAAATACGGGCGGGCGTCCGGGTGCAGGTGATTCTTGTCGGAATCGAGACCGCCCGAATAACGGACGTTGCCGCTCGTGTCGACGACGACGGCGTGCGTCGCGAACACCGCGTCCACGGCTTTGGCGAGCCGCGCGTCGCGGTCGGTCAGGAGCGGCAGCCGGTAGCCGCGCCGGCGCGCTTCGAGGGCATCCGTCGCCGGATCGGCGCCGACCTCCGCATCGACCAAGAGCACGCTGACCCCGCGAGCGCGGTAGTCGTCGGCGAGCTCGTGGAGCCGGGCCTCGTGGACGCGCAGGCAGGGACAACTCCGCGAATAGAAGACGAACACCGTCAGCGTCGAGCTCGCTACCTCGGCGCGGAGGTCGTGGTTCGCGCCGTCCGAGCCGCGCAGGATGAGCGGCTCGCCGAGCGGGAGGCGAGCGGGCGGCGCTGCCGAGCACGCGAGCGCGAGCAGCAACGGGCCCAGCCAGCGCAGCCAGCGAGTCACAGAAAAGCCCAGACGCCCGTCAGCAGGGCACCCGCCGCTGCCGGCTGATTTTTGCCGATGGCGCTCACGGGCGGGTTCAGAAAAGTCGCTGCCTGCAGCCGCCAGCGATCGTCGAGGGGCAGGCTGCCGGCGACGGCGATCTGGAGCAAGCGTCGCGCCGTGCCCGGCACCGGGGCAGTGTCGACCCGAGCGTTGCCTTCGGCCGTGAAGGTTGCGGATAGCGCCAAGGAAGCTTCCGTCGGAAAGACGTAAGCCACGGCTCCGAGCAGCGTCAGCTGGGTGCCGAGATCGCTCTCCAAGCCGTGCACCTCGCGGGACAAGCGCTGAGCTGCCAAGCCCGTCACGCTCACGAGCCAGGCATCGAACGAGCGTTCGAGCGCGAGGCCCACGTTCAACTGCACGGCCCCGACCCCCGTCGCGTCGCTGGCGAGCGGCTGGCGCGCCGACTCGGGCGAGCGCCCCGTCGGCGCAGTGATGCCCGCGAGCGCGGCGATCCCGGGCAAATAGCTCACCTCCCGCGCCCCCGTGAAGTCGTAGCGCGCGCTGAAATTGAGGTCACCGAGGCCGCCGCCGAACTCCGCGCCCGTCGTCGGCGTCCGCCGCCACGATTCGACGAACGGCACGAGCAGGCTGAGCTGCCCGCGCCGCACGACGCGCACCGCAGCGAAAAAATCCTGCTCCAAATCCCATTGTGTCGTGCCGCTCGCGGCTTTCCGGTACGTGGCCGTCGAATCGTAGCTACCGAATACGGCCGCGAAGCG
>Ga0164241_10005047_pt1 | contig 12521 bp, 9 predicted proteins | sample OricomyardsoilBY_FD_108780 | JGI IMG/M metagenome (GOLD analysis project Ga0164241, IMG submission 108780) | Backyard soil microbial communities from Emeryville, California, USA - Original compost - Back yard soil (BY) | ecosystem: Environmental > Terrestrial > Soil > Unclassified | place: USA...
AGGAGCGAGCGCCAGCGAGCGTCTCGAGACCACCGAGACGTGCCGACAGTCCGTGCCCCAGGCACCGTCACCGGGTCTCGTGACGGCGCCGGGGGCGCCTCCTCGACCAGCGGTGGAGTTCGGGCCGGGGTCGACGACCTTGCCGAGCTCGGCCCGGTCGGGGTGCTGGGCCGGGTCGGTGCTGCCGAGACCGCCGAACGCCGGGCGGGTCTTGAGAAGCTGGAGCTGGCGTTGCGGTGGTGTGTGTTGCACCCGGCCACGGTGGACACCGGGACCGCGGTCTGGGGCGATGCCGGTTTCCCGGGGTTGGAGGACTGCGAGGAGCACCTGGGCGGCGACGGCTGCCCGCAGGTGGCGGGGTTCGCACCCGAGCCGTTCGCGGCCGCGCTGGGGGTGAGTGAACCGACGACACCACAACGCCAAAACCACCGGCCGCTGGCGATACCTCCGCAACAAGGACGGCACCTACACCTGGCACGGCCCATATCGGCAGATCTACCTCGTCACCCCCCACGGCACCACCGCTCTGCCCCGCTCTCGACCGCGGGCGGAGAGCGGACCCGCCCTGCCGCCTTGGACCGGGCGGTCTACCGACGGCCTCAGTAGGGATCGGCCGCGTCGGCGTGGCCGAGCATTCGCGCGACCGGACGCAGCCCCAGCCGGAGCAGGACCTTCATGACAAGGTTCCGGGACCACCAGGGCACCTCTCGCAGAGGCAGGACGCGGTCGGCGAGGCCGGGACGGCGTACGACGATCCGGGCCAGCGAGCCGGTGCGGCCTACATAGGACAGGCGCCGTGAGACAGGGAGTGTCCGGAACAGCGCGAGGGTCACGCCAAGGGACGAGAAGGCGTCGTGCACCAGCACGACGCCACCGTCGGGGAGGCGGTCGGCCCAGCGGAGGTCGTCGCGGACCGTCCAGTAGTCGTGCTTGCCATCGACGTAGAGCAACCCCACCTCGCCGTCGTACGCCGCTCGGACGGCACTAGAGGTGTTGACGACGATCTCGACGCGCGACGCGACGCCGGCGGCCTCGAGGTGGTGGAGAAGCCGATCACGCGTCCCGGGAGCGCCATATCTCCACGCCGGGTCGAACGGGTCGACGGCGATGAGGCGTCCCGCGACGGGCAACGCAGACGCGAGCACCACGGTCGAGCGACCCTGGTGGCTCCCGATCTCCACGACGGTGTCACCGTCCCGAAGGGCCCGCGCGGCCTCGAACAGCACCCGCGCCTGGCCACGAGTCAACCAGCCCTCGATCGAGGAGGCGAAGGACCAGGCGTCCTCGAAGCCGGCGTGACCATCGTCCACGCGACCGTCCTCCTCCCGGGATCGCTATCCTGACCGCCGGCCAGGATAGGGGCGATCGGAGGACGGATGGCCCGCGCGCGGGGGGTGCTGCTCGTCCTGTGGCCCTTCGCGCTGTCGCTCCTGCTGCTGGCCCCACTGCGCCACGGCGGCCACCTGCTGGCCCGCGACCTCGTGTTCGTGCCACGCCAGCCGCTCACCGACGCCGCGATCGGGCTCGCTGGCACGGCGCCGCGGTCGGTGCCGCTCGACACGGTCGTCGCGGTCGCCACGACGGTCGTGGACGGTGGAGTGCTCGGACGTCTCCTGCTCGTGCTGGCGCTCGCGCTCGCCGGCTGGGGGGTGCTCCGCCTGACGACCGGGCTCGGCACCACGGCACGCCTGGCGGCCTCCGGCTTCGCCGTCTGGAACCCGTTCGTGGTGGAACGGATGGCCCTGGGTCAGTGGGCACTGGTGCTGGGGTACGCCGTCCTGCCGTGGGTACTGCTCGCCGCCGGGGAGTACCGACGGACCGGTGCCCGCCGCGCGTTCGCAGCCACCGTCCTGTGGTCGGCCCTCGGGTCGTTGACACCTACCGGTGGACTGTTCGCTCTGGCCGGCGTCGTCGCCGGAGGCGGGTCGCGCCGGCTGCGCTCCTGGTGGCTGGTGCTCGTCGTGGCGCTCCTGCAGCTGCCGTGGGTCGTTCCAGCCCTGGTGGGCGGTGGTCCGCACACCTCTGACCCGGCAGGAGTCTCGGTGTTCGCGCCGGGCTCGGACGCGAGCGGGCGTCCGGCCCTCGCCGTCCTGGGTCTCGGCGGCGTCTGGGACGGGCTCAGCGTCCCCGACTCCCGGCACACATCGCTCGCGGTCGTGGCGATCGTGTTCGTCGGCGTCGCGACGGTCGCCGGCGTACGCCGCTGGTGGACCGCCGCACCCGACCTCGCCCCTCGGCTGACCGTGCTCGGCGGCGTCGGCCTGCTGCTCGCCCTCGCGACGACCACCGACCCGGGTCAGGACCTGCTCCGCCACGTCGTCACGTCCGTCCCAGGCGCCGGGCTGTTGCGCGACGGTCAGAAGCTGCTGGCGCCGTTCGTGCTGCTCGTCGCGTGCTTGTTCGGCGCCGCCGTCGACGTGGTCGCCCGCGCCCTCGGGCGGTACGGCGACGAGGTCGTGGTGTTCGTCGGGTTGCTGCTCGTCCTGATCCCGATCGGACTGGTGCCCGACGGTGCGGGCGCGGTCTGGCGCACTGTGCGGCCGGTGGAGTTCCCCGACGCCCTCGACAAGGTGACCGCCACGCTCGACGAAGCACCGCCGAACGGCATGCTCGTCACGTTGCCATGGCGGTCCTATCGGAACTTCTCCTGGGGCACGGGGCTCCCCTCCTCCGACCCGCTGGTCCGGATGGTCGACCGGCCCGTCGTGACCTCAGACGACCTCACGGTCGGCGACCGGGTCGTCCGAGGGGAGAGCGACACCGCGGCCAGCATCGGCAACGCCCTGGCCGCGGGTCGTCCGGCCGATGTCCTCCCGGCGTACGGCGTGGACTGGGTCGTGGTGTACGCCGACGACCCGGCCGCGGGCGGCGTCGACGTGACCGGGCTCCACCGGGTGCTCGACACCTCCGAGCTCTCCCTGTACGCCGTGCCGGGTGCGGCAGCGGCACCGGAGCCGGCGACCTGGCGGCGCGTCACCGTCATCGCGGCCGACCTCGTGGCGCTCCTCCTGGTCATCGGTGCGGCCGCGATCGCTGTCATCGGAGGGCGGGCGCGCGAGGCCCGGGACCGCGACGACCCTTTGCTAGAGTCCTCGCAGCCGTCACCGAAGGAGCCCACATGATCGCCGCCCTCGTCTCCACCCTCGTGGGTGCGGTGTTGGCGACGTCGATCTCCCTGGGGCTCGTCTACTCCCAGACGAAGGCACCGAGCGCCAACCCTGCCAACGAGCCGATCCTGACCTACGGTCAGCCGGCCACCTGATCCCCGACGCGCCGACGCAGCAGCGCCTCGATCGACGCTGCCGCATCGTCCCAGTCGAACGAGAGCGCCCAGTCGCGGCACGACCCCGACAGACGCTCGAGTAGGTCCGGCTCGGTGAGCAGACGCTCGACAGCGGCTTCCAGCTCGACGGGGGAGTCGACCAGGAGTCCGGTCTCCTCGTGCCGGACCGACTCGCCGACCCCGCCGGCCGACCGGTAGGCCACGGTCGGCGTTGCCTGCAGCGCCGCCTCGATCACGGCCAGTCCCCAGCCCTCGCGGACCGACGGAAGCAGCATGACGACCGCCGCCGCGAGCTCCCGGTCGCGCTCGTCGGCGTCCACTCGCCCGACCAGGTCCACGAGGTCACCGGCGCCGCGCGACTCGACGTACCTCCGCAGCTCGGGCTCCCACCACCCCGAACCGACGACACGCAGGCGCAGGCCCGGGTGGCGTGGCGCGAGTGCGACCACGACGTCGACGGCTTGCTCGAGTCGCTTGTGCGGAACCAGTCGGCTCAGCGTGCACACCGTGAGCGCCGACCGCTCGACGTCCTGGACCGGCCTGCGCTCCGCACCGTTCGGTACGACGTGGATGGAGCCGGCCGCGACACCGTGCACCCGGAGGTCGGCGGCAGTGGCGTGCGAGACGGTCAGGAACGGCAGCGCGCGGTACGCCCGGATCGTTGCTCGCTCGATCATCCACCCGAGCCGTCCCGGCCAGCCGGGGTAGATCATCCGCCACTGCTCTCGGTGGAGGTGATGCACCAGCGGCACTGTCGTACGACGACGGACCAGCCCCGCGCCGAACGGGATCCCGTTGACCACCTCGACCACCACGTCGGCGCGACGACCCGCGCCGACCGTCGCCCAGAGCAGACCGCGGGGGTAGACGGTCAGGCGTTGACCCCGCCGCAGGAACCGCACGCCGCGCCGCACCTCGTGAGCAGGGGCCCCGTCGTACGCCGCGCACCGGATCGTGACGTCGTGCCCACGGGCGGCCAACCGCTCGGCGACGTGCTCGATGTACTCCTCGGAGCCGCCCCCGTCGGGGTGCCCGGTGTCGCGCCAGGAGAGGAAGACGATCCGCATCGGGGTCAGCCTCTCGACACGTCGATGCCGGCTTCGCGGGCGAGCTCCTCGCAGAGCGTCATGGGCAGACCGGGCAGCTGCTTCATCGACAGCCCGAGCGCGGCGAGCCCGTCGCTGGAGTCGGTGAGGGTGAGCAGCGCCGGGAGACTGTTCTGGTCGCGGTCGAAGTAGACCGAGGGCAGGAAGCCGGCCTGGCCGCCAGGTGTGCTCACGAACTGGAAGAAGCCGAGCGCGATCTGGTTGCGGATGCCCAGACGCACCCCGCCGCTGGTGGGCATGTCGAACCACTCGGTCCGGGCATGCGCGTCGCCGTACCGGGTCACGAAGCGCAGCTGCTGATGACCGTTCACCTCCACCCGGACGCTCTGCGGATCCGTGCCGGACACGGTCAGCAACGTGACTCCGCCTGGCTTGAGCCGAGATCCGCCGGCCGACAGCTCGAGCACGCGATCGCGCTCCTCGACCGGGATCCACGGCTGGTACTGGTCACCGGTGTTGAGGTACAGCGATTCACAGTCGCCGCGGATCGCAAGGTGGTCGGTTTTTCCTCCGGTCGGTAGGCCGTTGACCTGGGTGACGAGTCCGGCTTGGGCCCGCGGGCTGACTTCGTGCTGCCAGTTCAGATAGCGGACCAGCGAGTCGCCGCGATGGACGTAGGCCGCCATTGTCGTCCCGATCGACATCTGCGCCACGATCGAGAAGGTCGCACCGATGGCGAGGACTCCGAACGCGGGTGCGATCCAGGCGCGATGACCTCGCAGGAAGCCGGCCAAAAGGGCCGTCGTGATCGCACCCCCGAGCACCATCGCGGGCACGAACTCGGTCGCGTAGCGCGCGGAGTAGTAGCCGTAGCCCATCACTCCTCCGGTCACCAGGATCGCCACCACCATCGGCAGCCGCAGGAGCGCGAGCTCGCGCCGCGCCCGTGGCCATGACACTGCTGTCAGCGCGACCAGGAACATCACCATCAGCAGTGGCATGAACGCCGTCACGCTGCCCGTGCGGTAGCTCTGGTCGAGGAACGCCCCGCCGTACGCCGGAGCCGGGTGGGCCGGGAGCGTGATGAACGGGAAGTAGTCGACGAACCGGATCCCGTCGAGGCGCAGATAAGCCATGAACGACGTAGTGAAGAACTGCGGTCCGGTGAGACCACCGCCGTTCGCGGCCAGCGCCTCGCGCCGGTGCTCGTTGAGGAAGGTCCAGACCTGCTCCTGGAGAGGGAAGATGTAGACGGTGCCGAACTTGTACTCGTTCAGTGCGATCGACAGCGCGAGCGGCACAGCGCCCGCGAGCACCACACGCCACCACAACGGGTTCGTCTCGGTCCGTCGCGGCCAGAAGCGCCAGTAGAGGCCGAGCGCGACTGCGGCCAGGGAGATGGCCCAGCCCTCGGTCGCACGCGTCCCGACACTCAGGAGCGCGAACACGAACAGCCACCACGTGGCGTGGCGTGTGGGCTCTGCCAACAGCCGAGCCAGCCAGTAGATGCCGCCCATCACAGAGGCGACCGCCCAGACGTAGGCCTCGTGGTACACCCACGGCTGTGCCGCGTCGAAGGTGAAGAAGGTGCCACCGGTGGCGGCCGCCAGGAACAGCGCGACCACGGTGGCGGAGACCCCGCTCACCTCATCCGTCCCCGCCACTCGGGGAAGGAGGAACCAGATCAGCTTGGTCACCACGACCGCGAACACGATCCAGGCGATCGCCATCGACAGCAGCGTCAGCCGCCCGTCGTACTCGTGCGTGGTGAGCAGCACCGGCAGTCGCAGGATCGCGGGCCACGGGGGGAAGTACATGAAGGTCTTGCCGTCGTGGACGAAGCCCTCGATGCCGAGGCTGTTCGTGGGGAGGTCGACGTGACCGTCGAGGATGGCCCGAGCCTGTTGGTCGTAGAACGTCGAGAACAAGCCGCTCTGCACCGTGGTGCGGGTCAGGCTGAGCCGGTAGTCCAACAGCGTGAGGAAGTACGCGAGTCCCCCGAGAAACAGCCCTGCCGTGGTGGCGACGAGTCGGTTGCGATCCGGGCCAGGGGCCGGGATCACATCACTTCCAGGCGATACAGGAACTGGTACCCGAACATGCGCGGCCAGACCCGTGTCGCCACTCGGTCGGTGCTCGCGGCTCCCGACGCCAGCCGCTCACGCATCCGTGAGCCACCGGCCGCGAGCATGTCGAACGGAGTCCCGACCGTCGCGCGGTCGGTGACGGCGAGTCCGCAGTTCGCGATCAGCGCCTCGATGGAGTCGCGGGTGAAGAACCGGAGGTGGCCGCGGTCGAGGGGGCCACGCTGGTCGTAGTCGAACTTGCCGAGTGCCGTCCGGCCGCGCGGGTACCAGTGCCCGAAGTTCGGCACCGAGACCATGATCTCGCCGCCCGGCCGCACGGTCCGCACCAGATCGGCGAGGAGCGAGTGCGGCTCGACGACATGCTCGAGGATGTCCCCGGCCACCACGACGTCGAAGGCGCCGTTGAGGGCTTGGGGGAGCGGGACATTGAGGTCGGCCTCGATGAAGGCGTCGACGCGCTGGGCGACGCCGTCCAGCTTGTGCCGGTCGAGCCCGGTGACGTGGTGACCCTGACGACGGGCCAGGTCGGCGAACCTACCGTCGAAGCAGCCGGCGTCCAACACCCGCGAGGGTGGGCGATCGCGCAGCCAACGCAGGAGGACGGCATGGGAGCCGTACCCCTCCTTGAGCGCGTACGTGTCGGTCTCGGTCGAGGACACACCACCACCGAAGCCGCGGGCGACCGCCCAGTGCCTGACCACGTCGAGACTGACATCCTTGGCGTAGACGACCCCGTTGACGTAGCAGATCTCGTCGCCGTAATAGGTCGGGATCGGCACCTCGACGATCCGTTTCTCGGCGGCCAGCAGCCCGAGGATGATCTCGGTGTCGAAGTCGAAACCGTCGGAGTACGACGTCAACGGCAGGTCGGTGAGCGCATCGACGCGGTAGGCGCGATAGCCGCTGTGCCACTCCGAGAGACGGGCGCCGGTCAGCTTGTTCTGGAAGCTGGTCAGGATGCGGTTCCCGACGTACTTGTACGCCGGCATCCCACCGGCCCGTGCCTGTCCCCGGACCATCATCCGGGATCCGAACACGGCGTCCGCCGTGCCCGAAGCCAGCGGCGCCACCAGACGCTCGATCTCCTCCGGGGCGTACTGACCGTCGGCATGCAGGAGCACGACGACGTCGAGACCGTGGTCGATGGCCCACTCGTAGCCGGCCTTCTGGTTCCCGCCATAGCCCAGGTTGCGCTCGCGGCGAACCACGGTGATCGGCAGGGCCGACGACTCCTGGACCTGCACGCCGACGGCGTAGGTGTCGTCGGTGCTCGCGTCGTCGCAGACCATGATTTGGTCGACGATCCTGGTGAACGACGCCGGCAGGCGGGCCAGGGTCTCGGCGAGGGTGCCGGCGGCGTTGTACGCCACCACCAGCACTCCTACCCGCGGGGTGCCTCGCGGGGGGTGCGGCGTATCCGCTCCCTGGTCCGGCGCTTCGAGCACTTCATGTCTCCCTCGCTCGAGTTGGGAGGGAGTGTAGCCACCGCGGTCTCGGACGAACGCCTTGCCGGTGCGTGACATCATTCCGCGCATGACCGACCTCCAGCTCGTCGATCTGGCTCGTCTCCGGGCTGATGTCGACGTGGCGGCCAAGGAGTACGCCACGGCCGATCCCTTCCCGCACGTCGTGATCGACGACGTCTTGCACCCCGAGGCGTTCGCTGCCGCATCGGGCGACTTCCCGGGCACCGGTGACGCGTTCTGGAAGGGCTACCTGCACGTCAACGAGACCAAGTACTGCAACGTCCAGCCGGACACCTGGGCCGACAGCCTCCAGGCGGTCGCCCGCGAGCTGACCTCTCCGGAGTTCGTCTCCTACCTCGAGGAGCTGACCGGCATTGCGGATCTCATCCCGGACTGGTCGATGGACGGCGGCGGCCTGCACCAGACCCTGCGCGGCGGACACCTGAACGTCCACGCCGACTTCACGACCCACCATGTCCACGAGAACTGGGCCCGACGGGTCAACATCCTGCTCTACCTCAACCAGGAGTGGCATGACGACTGGGGCGGTCACCTCGAGCTCTGGGACAAGGACATGCAGGAGTGCCGCGACCTGGTCACCCCGAATGGAAACCGGATGCTGGTGTTCACCACGTCCTTCGACAGCTTCCACGGGCACCCGGAAGGCCTGACCTGCCCGTCGGGCGAGGCGCGGCGGTCGATGGCGTTGTACTACTTCACCGAGGAGACTGCGCCGGTGCGCCGCGCGACCCACTACCGCGCACGGCCGGACGAGGGCGCCGGGCGCCGCGCCGCGATCGCCGCCGACCGGGTAGCCCTCGACCTGTACGACCGGGTCAAGCGGCGGCTCGGAATGACCGACGACAGCGCCCACCGGATCCTCGACCGACTCAACCGGTTGCGCGGGCGAGGCCGGTGACCGTCGCGTCGACCCGCTCCGAGCGCGGTCGACGGCTGTCGCGCATGACGTCGTACCTCAGCGAGGCGCGGCTCCTGACCGCCCTGCTCGTGCTCGGTGCCGCAGCCCAGGCCGTGATCACGTTGCGCCTCGTCCGGACCAGCTGGTTCGGCGTGGACGCGGTGAACTACCTGACGACCCGGGGCCCGGTGCCGAGTGCCGACGAGGGGTTGTTCCGCCCGTACGGCGGCCACTGGCAGACCTTTCCGCTCCTGGCCTACCGCGGCCTGTTCGAGGTCTTCGGGCTGCGCTCCTACCTGCCGTATGTGGCGGTCGCGCTGGCCCTGCACCTGGCGATCGTGTTCGTCCTGTTCGCGCTGCTCCGCAGCGTCGGCGCCCACGTCCGGACCGCCGCGTTCGTCGCTGCGCTGGTGCTGTTCTACGGAGGCGGTGCCGAGGCGTTCATGTGGGACGCACCGATGGTGCTCACGTCCGGACTGCTCCTTGGCCTGGTCGCCGCGCTCGCGCTGGCGCGTTCCCAGGCGTCCACCCTGGCCCAGGTGGTCGCCGCGCTGCTTCTCGTGGTCGCGGTGATGTGCTCCGGGACCGGGCTTGTGGCCGCCGTGACCGTCGGCTGCTTCGCGTTCTTCCGAGCCGGGCTCAGAGTTGCGCTCCTGGTGACTGGGCCGGCCATCGCGACGTTCACCGTCTGGTTCTTCACCATCGGTCAGGACGGCCGGGTCAGCTTCGAGGCGCGGCGGGTCCCCGAGATCCCGGGCTTCGTCTGGAGCGGTCTCACCGGGAGTGTCGGATCGGTGCTGGGCGTCCCCGTCACCGGCTGGCTGTTGCTGCTGGCCCTCGTCGCGATGGTCGCGCTGGCGGACGTCCGGTCCCCGGCGCTGCGGCAGCTGGCTGTCGCGGGTCTTGCCGGAGCCATCACCCAGCTCGTGCTCTCGTCGTTCGCAAGCCTGGTCGTCGGCAACGAGGCCGCACGGGTCGGCCGATACCAATACCTCGTGCTGGTGCTGCTGGCCGCGTCGATGGCCCTCGCGGCGGAGGCGGTCGTCCACGCCGCTCGCGCGCAGCCCTGGGGACCCCGGCTGGTGCCGGTGGCCGCCGTTGTCGTGCTCGCGGTCGCGATCGGGCATGGCATCACCCTGGAGCGCAAGCAGGCGGACTTCGGGGCAGCCAGTGCGCGCCTCTACCGGACCTGGGTGTACGGCGCGGTGCAGGCCGCCGACGCCGGCGAGCGGCAGCTGGTCGTGGATGCCTCCAGCGGGTTCAACGGCGGCCGGTTCGAGCTCTTTGCCCGGCCACAGCTCCGGCACGAGCTCCCGGCCGGCCCCGAGACCCCGCGCGCACGCCTGGACACCGAGTCGGAGTACTTCGTCGAGGTCGGGGCCGCAGATCCGGCGCTGTTCAGCCCGACCCGGATCACCTCGGTCCAGGGACTCAGGGGTCAGCCGGGCAAGAGGGCCGGGTGCTACTCGTTCGCTTCCGACGGAACCGCCCAGCCTCTTGTGGAGGTCTCAACCGGCAGTGGGACGGAGGTCGGGATCACCAGTGGAAGCACCGTCATGTCGACTCAGCTCGTGCGGGACGGCGTCGAGTCGACTCCCCGCACCTGGGGCGTGGCGCCAGGCCCGGTCTACATCGCCACGACGGCCAAGGACGCAAGCCTGCGGATCTCGATGAATGGCTCGGGCGGATTCGCGGTCTGCCACCGTTGACCCAAGCAGGTCGATCAGCGGGTACCGACGTCCTGGTGCGACCTGCTCCGCAGCTGCTCGACCGCGGGTCGCGCACGCACGGCGAGCCAGGCGGGTACACCGTCGTCGAGCTGCCGCCACCCGGGCCGGCGGAGGAAGGCCGACACCCGTCGGTCCACGAACCGCTCGGAGACGACGACGATGGCGACCGTGAGCAGTAGGCCGGCCGCGGTGGCGGCCTGCCAGCTCCAGCCATTCGCTTCGGTGTGCCGCTGCACGAACATGAACACGGGGTAGTGCCAGATGTACAGCGACAACGAAGCACGTCCCAGCCGGACGAGGGGCTCATTGCCCACCAGCACAGCCAGGAAGGCGGAGGTGCCGCCGAGTCCGATGGCTGCGAAGAACACGGCGATGTCCCACTCCAGCACGGTTCCGCCCCACCGGAGATACGACATGTCGTGGTCGCACCAGAACAGCAGCGGCACCAGCGCCGCCAGCGAGCCGGCCGCCGTCCAAGCCAGGGCTCGTTGTGGGATCTGCAGCCGCCGGAGCTGCGGGAGTGCTGCAGCAGCCAGGACCCCGACCACGAAGGGGTCCATCCGGACGGTGGTCCGGACGAGCACCTGGAACACGAACTCGCTCCCCGAGACGTGGAACCGCCACCACACCAGCACCAAGTAGAACCCTGCGAGCGCCCAGAGCAGGCCCACGGGTCGTCGGCGCAGCAGATACAGGAAGCCGGCCATGATCACGAACGCCTGCATGTCCACCGAGAGGTACCAGAGGTGGCCGAAGTCCGGGCGAGACGTCACCAGGTTTCCCTGGACGTACCAGTTCCAGGTGTAGGTCAGCACGTGCCACACCGAGGCCGGGGTGTCCGCGTTCCACGCGTCAGCGGAGCCGTCGATCGCCGACACCACGACCGCGACGACGAGGAACAACCAGAGCACCGGCCCGACCCGAAGGATCCGCCGAACCAGCGTGGTGTCGGGCCGCATCCGTTCGAGATCCCGACGGGACGTGAGTGCGCGGTACATCAGGAATCCCGCGGCGACCAGGAACACAGTGACTCCGCTGTTGCCGTTGCGGAAGAACGGCCGCACCCAGGCGTGGGCGTCGATCCAGTCCACCGGCCAGAGCTGCCAGCCGTGTGACAAGACGATGAGCACGATCGCCACGCCGCGGAGGCCGTCGTACAGGTCGACGCGCCGCGGCTCGGACATGGGCGGAACTGTAGTCCGGGGCCGGGGGCGTCCCCGCGTCCCCTCGAAGCGGATGTTACTCATCGGTTACCGGCTGCTAGGGTGCGCGTCACTTGTGAGCTCGGAGGGAGTGTCGTGCGCAGGTTCGTCGGGCCCGTCGTGTGCTTCGTCGGGGCGTTTCTCGTGGCGGTCGGGCTGCTGGCTCAGTTCTACATGGGCAAGGCCCTGCTCAAGACGCCGCTGGACGTCGACGAGATCATCCACGTCGACGGCACCGCCAAGGTCCCCAACGCGAAGGGCAAGGTCGAGGAGACTCCGGTCCTGGCGTGGAGCGTCTACCACGTCGACACGTCGCTCTCGGACTCGAAGGTCGTGTCCTTCCAGAACTCCCAGTGCCTGGTGAAGGACGTCGGCAACCCCAGCGGCTGCGTCAACTCCGACGATCCGCAGGACCGGCTGTTGTCCGCCACGACCGACGATTACGCGACCGACCGGCGTACGGCGGAGTCCGTCAACGACCCGAAGTACCTTCCCGCAGGCGCGATCCCCCACGCAGGCGTCATCAACAAGTGGCCGTTCCTCGCCGAGAAGAAGACCTACACGTACTGGGACGACTCGCTGCAGAAGGGGGTGCAGGCGACCTACGCCGGCACCGACAAGCTCGACGGCCACGAGGTCTACGTCTACGACGTGCAGGTGCCGAAGACGGAGATGGATGTCGCCGAGGGCGTCAAGGGTTACTACACCGACGACAAGCAGCTCTATGTGGATCAGCTGACGGGTTCGGTGATCAACCAGGTCGAGCACCAGGTCCGCACCGACCTCGA
>Ga0164241_10005048_pt1 | contig 12517 bp, 13 predicted proteins | sample OricomyardsoilBY_FD_108780 | JGI IMG/M metagenome (GOLD analysis project Ga0164241, IMG submission 108780) | Backyard soil microbial communities from Emeryville, California, USA - Original compost - Back yard soil (BY) | ecosystem: Environmental > Terrestrial > Soil > Unclassified | place: USA...
AAGCATGGGATACGAGAGTCCGGGGATCGCGGGGAGCGGGGCCATTGCCACCGGTCTGGCCGCAGTCTCGACAATGACGGCCGACACGATTCTGCTGGCTCGCAGCGAGGCCTCGGCCTGGCGAGCCGAGGAGAAAATAGTCGCCGCCTGCGCCAAGATCGAGGGCGCCGAGCCCTCGAGGCTACGGGTCACCACCAACCCAAAGGACCTCTCCGACTGCGACGTGATCGTCGAGGCGATTGTCGAGGAGGTGGCGCCGAAGGGCGAGCTGCTCGCGACCATCGCGGCGGCCTGCCCCAACGCCGACCTGGCGACGACGACCTCCTCGCTGAGCATCGCCGAGATCGCCGAGGCCGGCGGGATCGCCGGCAAGCTCTTCGGGCTGCACGTCTTCAACCCGGTGCCACGGATGAAGCTGGTCGAGGTCTGCTTCCCGGAAGGCACCGACAGCGCCCGCGAGACCGCGCTTGCCTGGTGCGCGGCACTGGGCAAGACCGCGGTCGAGGTGCCGGACCTGGCCGGCTTCGTGGTCAACCGCCTGCTCTTCCCCTATCTCTTCGACGCCGTCCGCTTCATGGAACAGACCGGCATGGAGGCCGGTGAGATCGACACCTGCATGAAGCTCGGCGCCGGCCACCCGATGGGCCCGCTCGCCCTCCTCGACTTCGTCGGCCTCGATGTCTGCAAGGCAATCGGCGACGCTCTCTACGCCGCATCCAACGAGGAGTACCAGAAGCCCCCCAAGCTGCTGGTCGAGATGGCCGACGCAGGCAAGCTGGGAAGAAAGTCGGGCGCTGGCTTCTACACGTACGACTGAGACCGGCCGGCTATCTCTTGCCGGCCAAGTCCCAGATCACGTCGGCAGGGGAAATGCCTTGGCGACGGGCGATCGTCTCGATCTCCTCCCAGGGGAGCTCGGCGTCGGGCAGCTCATCCCAGCGGGCGAGATCGAGAGCCTCGACCGCGCCCTTGAGCGCCGGGCCCAGATGCTCCTCGGAGCGAAGCAGCGCGCGCAGAACCTCAAGCTGCTTGTCGCTCAAACGCACAACCCACATGCGACACCTCCAAGTCAGTGGAACGCGGGTTGCTCGGAGAAATTAGGCGTCGTGGCGGACGGAACCGCTGATGCGGACCGCCTCGATGCGGTTCTCGCGCACTGACTCGACCCGGATCGTGTAGCCGTTGGCGGTGATCGTGTCGCCGCGCTTGGGCAGGCGTCCCAACTCGCCGAAGACATATCCCCCGACCGAGTTGTAGGCGTCGGTGTCGACCGGCAACTCGATACCGGCGTCGGAGAGATCGCCGAGCGATACGTGCCCGCGCACGAACCACTCGCCGCTGGCGAGCTGGCGCAGGGCAGCGGCGCGAGGATCGGTCTCGTCCTCGATCTCCCCCACGACCTCCTCGAGGATGTCCTCGACGGTGACGATGCCAACCGTCCGCCCGTACTCGTCGACGACGACCGAGAGCGAGGTGCGCTGGACCTGCAGGTCGTGGAGGAGATCGTCGAGCGGCCGGGTCTCGGGGACGATCACGGCGTCACGCACCGCCGGCGCAATCTCAGCCTCCGGCCCGTCGCTCATGTAGAGCCGGGCGAGGCTGTTGTTGTGGACGATGCCCTTGACCCGGTCGGGATTCTCGTCCTCGATCACCACCAAGCGCGTGTGACCGGAGGTGACGCAGCGCCGCAGCGCCGTCTCGACCGTCTCGGAGGAATCGACGGTGACGACAGCGGGGATCGGCGTCATCACCTCGCGGGCCTCCTGCTCGTGCAGGTGGAAGACACCGCCGAGCATCCCCGCCTCGCCGGGGTCGAGAGTGCCGCCGATGCGCGAGCTGTCGATGATCTGCTTCAAGTCCTCCGCCGTGTGCTTCTCTTCGATGTTGGTCGGGTCGACGCCGAAAAGACGGACGATCGCGTTGGAGATCCCGCTCAGCGCGTAGGTCACCGGCGCGGTGGCGATGCGAAACCAGTTGAGCGGCCGCGCAACCCGGCGGGCGGTGCGCTCGGCGTGGCTGATCGCCAGCATCTTCGGCACCTGCTCGCCGACGGTGATGTGCAGCGCGGTGACGAGGATGAAGGCAATCGCCACCGAGAGGCCGACCGCGGCTCCGTGGGAGAGGCTGCCGAAGACCGGCTCGAGCAGCACCGCCAGCGAGGGCTCGCCGAGGAAGCCGATCCCGATGGAGGCGATCGTGATGCCGATCTGGCAGGAAGAGAGCGACTCGTCGATCTTGTCGAGCTGCTCGATCACCTCCTCGGCGCCGCTTTCGCCTTCCTCGGCCAGCTGCTCCAGCTTGCCCCGGCGGCTGCGGACGAGGGCGAACTCGGCCGCGACGAAGAAGCCGTTGATCGCAACCAGCAGGAGAAGCAGGACGAGCAGCAGGGCGCTCATCGTTTATTTGGCCCGGTACTTCGGGGGAGGTCGTCGTCGGCCATTCGGCGTAGGCAATATAGCTTTCCGGCCCCGCGAAACCGGCGAGAAGTGCCATATTGATCGCCGGATGCGCATCGCAAGCCTCGTCCCATCCGCGACCGAGATGCTCTACGCGCTCGGCCTCGGCGACAGCGTCGTCGGGGTTACGCATGAGTGCGACTACCCGCCGCAGGCGCGTTCCCTCGCCCATCTGACCCGCACCGTGCTGCCCCCGGGCCTCAGCGCCGCCGATATCGACCGAGCTGTGAAGGCGAGGGTGGCCGAGGGCCAGGCCCTCTACGAGCTCGACGAGGAGCTACTGGCAAGGCTTGCCCCCGACCTGATCGTCACCCAGGCGGTCTGCGCGGTCTGCGCGGTGTCCTATGAGGAGGTGCTCGAGGTGGCCGCCCGCCTACCGAGCAAGCCACGCGTCGTCCAGCAGGACCCCAGCACGCTGGGTGAGATGCTCGAGGACGTGATCCGGCTCGGCGAGGCGACCGGGATCCCGAACCTGGCCCACGAACTACGCGGCGAACTCGAGGGGCGGCTGGCAACGGTGCGCGCCGCCGTCGCCGGAGCGCCTATGCCCCGCGTGATCGCGCTCGAGTGGCTCGACCCGCCCTACGTCGGCGGCCACTGGATCCCGGAGATGATCTCGATCGCCGGCGGAGACGACGTCGCCGGGCCGCCGGGGCTGAAGTCGCCCGAGGTCTCCTGGGGCGAGCTTTCCGGCCTCAACCCCGACGTGACGATCGCGATGCCGTGCGGCTGGTACGTCGAGGACGCCCGAGCCCAGGCGATCGCCTACTGGGATCAGATCGAGGCGCTGGGGGCCCAGCGCGTCTTCGCGGTCGACGCCGCCTCGACCTTCTCGCGTCCCGGCCCGCGCCTCGTCGACGGCGTCGAGCTGCTCGGCCACCTGCTCCATCCCGACCTGGTCGGCGCACCCGGCAATCTCGGCTTCGCCGAGGTCCACTCGCCCGCCGTACGGCCGGGCCCGCTCGGCTGAGCCTTAGGAGGGCCTAGGCGATCGCCAGCGCGCCGACGATCGAGACGATCGAGACCGCCGCGATCGCGCCCATCTCCGCCGGGAAGTGACGGGGGCCCAGCATGCCTCGCTCGCCGGCGAGGACGATCAGCGCGCAGACGACTCCCGCGACGAGGCCACCGAGGTGACCGCCGAGGCTGATGTTCGAGTTGCCGAAGCTGAGCGCCAGGTTGAGCAGCAGGATCACGCCAATCGACGAAGCCGCGGCGTCGAGGCCACGGCCCCGGGCGATCACGAAGGCGGCGCCGAAGAGGCCGAAGACTCCCCCCGAGGCGCCGATCGTCAGCGCGTCCGGGCTGAGCAGGAGTGCCCCGAAGGCGCCGCCGAACAGCGCCGCGACGTAGACCCCGACGAAGCGAGCGGTACCGACTGCCGGCTCCAGCATCCTGCCGAGAAAGTAGACGGCGAACATGTTGAAGCCGATGTGGATGAGGCTGGCGTGCAGGAAGCCGCCCGTGACGAGCCGGTACGGCTCACCTTCGCTCACCAGGGGGCCGTAGAGGCCGAAGTCGAACACGACTGAGCTGTTGCTGACGCTGAGCCCGCCACTGCCGGTGGCGACCTCGGCCAGGAAGGCAGCGACATTGAGCGCGATCAGGATGAAGGTCGCCGGGGCACTGGCAAACAGGCCCGCCTCGCCGACACCCCGCGTCACCCGCGTGCGCTGACTCGAGCACTCCGGGCAGCGCATCCCGACCGGGGTCGGCGTCATGCAGTCGGGACAGATCGGCCGCCCGCAGGACGAGCAGGAAACCGCCGTCTCGCGGTTCGGATGGCGGTAGCAAGTCTCGGCCACGGAGATGAGCAGCCTACAATCGCCGCCGATGGACGGCCCCAGCCCCGCACGGCTCTACGCAACCCTCGTCGGCGCGGCGCTGATCGTCTTCGGCATCGTCGGCTTCTTCTACAGCGCCTCCTTCGGCTCACCCGGCGAGGTCGACGACGCGCTCGGGGTCTTCGCCGTCAACGCCTGGAGCAACGTCCTCCACATCCTCACCGGCGCGGTCGGCCTGTTGGTGGCGGGCTATGCCTCGCGCCGCTACGCCCTCGGGCTCGGCGTCCTCTACGTCGTCATCGCCTGCTGGGGCTTCTCGCTGGGAAGCGGCGAGTCGATCCTCGGCTTCCTGCCCGTCAACACGGCCGACAACATCCTCCACCTGACCCTCGGCGCCCTCGGCATCGCTGCCGCACTGGCAACGCCCACCGCCAAGAAGCCCCTGCCGGCCGCTACCTGAGTCGTCCCGCCAGCGAGCGCAGGCCGCCCTTGGCCTGCTGGCGGCCACGGCGGCGCAGCTCGAGGACGATCAGAGCGCCGGTGGCGGCGCCGCCGGCCCCGACCGCAAACACGGGGCGCACCCAGTTGCGTGGATCGCGCAGCGCCCGCAGCTCGCTGTCGGAGAGCTCCTCGGCCCAGTCGGAGAGCTCCTCGGCGGCAGCCTGGGTCACCGCGGAGAGCGTGTCCTCGAGCCGGCCCGAGAGCCGCTCCGGCGGTTCGATCGGCCGCAGCGCATCGGAGAGCAGGTGCTCGACGTCCCAGGTGGTGCCGGTCAGTCGCTGGCTGGCCTCACTCATCGCTCATCTCCTCCTGAAGCTGCTTTATCGCGCGATGGATCAGCACCTTGGTGGCGCCGTCGGTACGACCCAGGGCGCGGGCGATCTCGCGGTTGTCCATGCCAAGCGCGAAGCGCATGATCAGCGCCTCGCGACGGTCGTCGGGAAGGTGCTCGAGATTCGCCATCACCTGGCGCAGCTCCTCGCGGCCCTCGGCGATCGCCTCGGTGCCGTGCCGGGCCGGGATCGGGTCGGCGTTCTCCAGCGAGGTCTGCGGCCGGCGGGAGCGGTCGCGGTAGTAGTTGGAGGCGAGGTTGTGGGCGATGCGAATCAACCAGGGACGCAGCGGTCGCCCGTCGGACTCGCGGCGGGCCCGGTCGAAGTGCCGGTAGGCCTGCAGGAAGGTCTGCTCGGTGAGGTCCTCGGCGTCGTGAGGGTCGCCAATCCGGTAGTAGGCGTAGGAGTAGACGTCGCGCAGATGGGCCCGGTAGAGGTCCTCGAAGGCGCGATCGAGCTCCGCCTTGGCGACCGGGTCGAGACTGGCCGGCTCGACGTTCTCCTTGGCACTCACCAGCCAAGCCTATTGCCATCACGCCGCCTTCCTCGACCGCTCGACCCGGCGCAGGCCCGCGACCCATTCCTCGGCGTCGATCTCGCCGCGGATCAGCGCGGCGAGGCCGCCCAGAGCCTCGGCGCGACCGCCGGCAGCCGCGGTTGCCGCCGCCAGCAAGGGCACCGCGTCGAGTCCCTCCGAGGCCTGGCCGATCAGCCCAGGGATCTCCTCGACCGGCGTTCCACGGCCGAGCAGCTCTCCCGCCCGGCGGTTGCGCCCGCTCGGCGCCATCACCGTCGCGGTCAGATCGCCAACGCCCGCCAAGCCCGAAAAGGTGGTGAGATCGGCGCCGCGTTCGATCGCGTGATCGATGCACTCGCTCCAAACCTGGGCAGCAGCGATCCCGGCTGCGTTGAGCCCATGCGGCTCCGCAGCAGCAGCCGCAAGCGCAGCCGCGTTCTTGGCCGCGCCGGCCATCTCGACGCCGGTGATGTCGCGGGAGCGCTCGCAGACCAGGCCGGCGCGATCGAAGACGATGCCAAGCTGCTTGCGCAAATCGGCATCGGCCGAGCCGAGCACCAGAGCGGCGGAGCCGGAAACGGCCTCGCGAGCGTGGGCCGGCCCGCCAAGACAAGCGATCGCTCGAGCCCTCACCCGCTCGCCGACGTATTCGGCAGGCAGTTGGCCTTGCGGCGGGATCAAGCCCTTGGTCAGGAGCAGCATCGCCGAGCGTGAGCCAACCCGGTCGGCAATCGCCCCCACTGCCTGCGGCAACGAACCGGAGGGGATCGCCAGGCAAACCAGGTCCAGGCCCGCCAGCTCGACTTCGGAGGCCTGCAGCACGCGCACTGAGTCAGGCAGGCGCACACCGTCCAGGTAGCGCTTGTTCTGCCACGCCTCCTCGATCTCGGTGGCATGAGCAGCGTCGCGAGTCGCGAGCTGAACCTCGAGGCCGCCACGGGCGAGCAGCACGGCGACGGCCGTGCCCCAGCTTCCGGCACCGATCACCGCGGCCCGTCGCATCGGCGGCAGCCCACCGAGGTCCTCCCACTGCAGCTCGACATTGGGCCATATGCGTGCGGTGGCCGTCGTCGCCAGGGCGGGAGAGGGATCGGCAGCGCGAGGAAAGGTCAGTGCTTTGCCGAGCCGGACCTTGATCTTGCGAGGGCGGATGCGCCAACCGCGGCGCACGTGTTCGGTGCCGATTACGGCAGCGGGGATCACCGGCGCCCCGGTTTGCAGGGCCAGCCTGCCGACGCCGCGGTGGGGCTCGGCGAGAGCTCCGCTGCGAATGCGCGTGCCCTCGGGAAAGATGCAGACGGCGCCACCGCGTTCGACCAGCCGGCGCGCCGTCTCCATCGAGAGCTCGTCGGACTCGCCACGCCGAATCGGGAAGGCGCCGAGACGGGAGAGGATCCAACCCTGCCAGCGGCGCTCGAAGAGCTCGACCTTGGCGACGTAGTTCATCGGCCGTCGCCAGGGCAGGGCGCCACCGACCGCGAAGGGGTCGAGGAAGCTGCGGTGGTTGGAGGCGACGATCAGGCCGCCCTTGAGACGGGCATGCTCGCGGCCGGTCCTCGCATAGCGGAAGTAGACGAGGAAGAAGGGGGTCATGAAGATCCTCGCGAGGATGTAGAGGATCGGGTTTACGCCGTGGCGGCGGGTGTAGTCGTGGTACGACTGGAGACGGTCGGGGGCCATTGGCAATGGCTACACGTCTTTGGGGGCGGGGTTACTGGCGAGGGTCGGGTGTCACCCGACCCTCACTACCAAGCGCTGTTGATCAACTGCTCTAGGTCCTCGCGGGTGGGCGGCTCCGGCGTGAAGGCGAGCTCGGGGCGCAGCAGCATTGAGTCGAGAGCTTGGCGAAGTGATGCGCGGTCTGCGCCTAGCTCTCCAAGGCCGGGGGGATTGCCGCCTAGTTCTAGGAGGCGGGGTTCGATCTCGTTGGGCTCGGTGGCTATTGCCGTTGCCAGAGGCCCGAGGTTGTCGGGGGTGCGGGGGGACATGAAGGCCATTGCTCGGGGCAGGATTGCGGCGTTGGTGCCGGCGTGTGGGGTGCCGCAGACGCGGACCAGGGTTTGGCAGATCACGTGGTGGATGCCGAAGGCCGCGGAGTCGATCGCGTAGCCGCAGAGGATCGAGCCGAGGGCCAGGGCGTTGCGATCGCGCTCGCCGGGGTCTTCGTCGAGTGAGGTGGCGATCAGCTCGGCGCCGCGCAGGGCGGTCATCTGCGAGACCGGGTTGGCGAAGGGCGTGTAGAGCGAGTCGGCGCCGTGGGCGAGGGCGTTCATCGAGCTGGCTCGCAGCTCCGGCTCCGGCGCGCTGGTCATCGCGGCGGGCTCGGCAATGACAAGGGAGGGACGGACAAGCGCCCTGGCCTGGCTCTCGGCACCGGCGGGCAGGCGGTGGATGCCGGTCATCTCCGCCCCCGACATCGTCGTCGGGACCGCCGCCACGCGAGCGCCGCTGATCGCCGCGATCGCCTTTGCAGCGTCGATCACCCGACCACCGCCGAGGGCGACGAGGTTGGAGGCGCGCACCGAGACGAGCAACGCCGCGGCGACCTCCGGCACAGTCCCCGGGGCAACCTCGTGCACGGCGACTGCCGCATCGGCGAGCTCGGCGGCGCCACCGAGATGCCGCGGGGTCGAGAGCAGCTCGAACGGCTCCATCCCGTGCTCGCCGAGCACCTGCGCGGCGTCGCTCACCCCGCTGTCCCGAAAGACGACGACGCGGCCCGCGTCGCGCCAGACGAAGTTGCCGCTCACCCCGACGTGACCGTCCGTGGGTTCACCACTGGGCGCAGCTTCGGCTCGACCTCGGCGCGCAGGTGCTCGTAGTCGGGGGGCAGCGAGAGCTTCTCGCCGAGGTGCTCGAGCGGCTCGTCGACGGTGAAGCCGGGGCCGAGAGTGGCGATCTCGAAGAGCACTCCACTCGGCTCGCGGAAGTAGATCGAGCGGAAGTAGAAGCGATCGATCACCGGGGTCGGCTGCGCTCCCGCCGAGCTCGCCCGGTCTCGCCATGACTCGTGCTCGTCCAAGCTGGAAGCCCAGGCGACGTGGTGGACGCTGCCGGCGCCCTGCCGCGAGCGATCCTCAGGCGGCTCTTCGTAGACATAGAGACCGCCACGACTGGAGCCGCGCGCCTCCCAGCTGCCCTCGTCGACGGGCTCGAACTCGAGCGCCTCGAGTAGCTCACGGCTCGCCTCGGGCGCGTCGCTGTAGGCGCAGACGGCGTGGAAGCCGCGTAGGGCCAACTCGGCAGGGACCTCGGGGTGGTCGGCGATCAGCGGCTCGTCGTCGACCTCGACGACCGCCAGCTCGTGGCCAAGCCCCTCGGGGTCGGCGAAGCGAAGTCCTCCCCCTGCCCGCTCTGACTCGATCCCGTTGGCGCCGAGCCGCTCCTCCCAGAAGTCGAGTGACTCGTGCGAGGCGACGCGCCAGACGATCCGGTGCACGTCGCCCGCGCCCGCCCTTCCGGGCGGCACACCGGGGAACTCGAAGAAGGTGAGGTCGGACCCCGCGCTGCCCTTCTCATCGGCGAAGAAGAGGTGGTAGACGGTCGGGTTGTCCTGGTTGACCGTCTTCTTGACCAGGCGAAGACCCATCACTCCCGCGTAGAAGTCGACGTTTCGCTGCGCGTCGGCCGTGATCGCGGTGATGTGGTGAATCCCCTCGAGCTTCACTACGTCACGTATAGCATTCTTTCCGTGAGCCGCGGAAGAAGACGCCTGGTCAGGGTCCTGGTCGTACTCGGCTCGCTACTCGCCTTCCTCAGCGTCTTCGCGATCTGGACCGAGCGCCAGGCGCTCAACACGGATGACTGGGTCGATACCAGCGGCCGCCTGATTCAGAACTCGACGATCCGCGAAGCGGTCGGCGACTACCTGGTCGATCAGCTCTACGAAAACGTCGACGTCGAAAAGGAACTGAGCGAAAAGCTTCCCAACGACTTCAAGGATCTGGCCGGGCCAATCTCCGGTGGCGCGCGCCAGTTCGCCGGCGACGGCGCCAACCAGGTGCTGAAGAGCTCGACCGCTCAGGAGCTCTGGAAGAGCGCCAACCGGACGACTCACGAACAGCTGCTCGAAGTCCTCGAAGAAAAGGAGGGAACGGTCTCGACCGAGGAAGGCAAGGTCAGCCTCAACCTCGGCAGCCTCGTCACCAACCTCGCCGACCAAGTCGGGATCGGCGCCGATCTCGCCTCCAAGCTACCCCCGGACGCCGGCCAGATCACGATCCTGCGCTCCGATCAGCTGAAGACCGCCCAGGACGTCGTCCTCGCCGTCAAGGGCTTGGCGCTGATCCTCTCCCTGCTCACCTTCCTCTGCTTCGGGCTTGCCATCTATCTATCCCGTGAGGGTCGCTGGGTAACCGTCCTCTCCTGCGGAATAGGCCTGGTTGCGGCAGGTTTCGCCGTGATCGTGGCCCGCGAGGTCGCGGGCGGGATCGTCGTCGGACAGCTGGTCGAGGAAGACAGCATCCAGCCGGCGGCGGAAGCGGCCTGGTCGATTGGAACCTCGCTGATGATCAGCATCGCGACCACGGTGATCGTCGTCGGCGTGCTCTTCGGCATCGCCGGCTGGCTCGCCTCGCCGACCGGCTCCGCCCGCTCGACTCGCCGCTTCTTCGCACCGGTCTTGAACAAGCATGTCGCCTACGTCTACTCGGGGCTGGCGATCGTCGTCGGCATCTACTTCATCGGGGCCCCGACCCAGAACCTGCGCTCCTTCCTGACCACGCTGGTGATCGCCGGGCTCGCCGCCTTCGGCATCCACGAGCTGCGCAAACAGACCGATGAGGAATTCCCCGACGCCGACTACGGCGACGTCTTCGGCCGCACCAAGGACCGCATGGTCGGCGCCGTCAAAGAGGCGAACCTGGGTGAGCGCGCCTCGAAACTGCGATTGCCCGAGATGCGCAAGCCCGACGGACCGACGACCGAGGTCGCCCCCGCCGCCAGCGAACAGGACGCGCGTCTCGCCCAGCTCGAGCGTCTCGCCACGCTTCACGAGAAAGGCGTCCTCACCGACGAGGAGCTGGCCACCGAGAAGGCCCGCGTGCTCGGCGGCACCGCGGGCAGCTGAGATCCAAGGCCCGCCTCCGGAATCGAACCGGAAACCTCCTGATTACAAATCAGGTGCTCTCCCAGTTGAGCTAGGCGGGCACGTCGAGCTAGGCGAGTAGCCTGCCGAATATAGACGTCATGAACGACGAACCCAGCGCCGTCGACGCACGGTTCCGCCTTCTCGAGCCCGGCGAGGGGGCAGTGCTGAGCGAGGCGATCCGGGTCGCATACGGCGAGAGCTACGACGTTCGCTGGGTCTATGACGCAGGCGAGGTCTCGGCACGGTTGGCCGCGGGCTCGTATGTGTCCTGCGTGGCGGAAACAGCTAACGGGGAACTGCTCTGTCACGAGGGGATGAGCCTCGCCGCCGCCGGCGATGCGGTCGGGCACTCGGGGCAGGCGGTGACGCTGCCGGCCGCCCGCGGGCAGCATCTCTTCACCCGCACCAAGCGCTTCCTGATGGACTGGGCGACCGCGCAGGGCATGGCTGGGATGTACAGCGAGGCAACCGCCGCACACCCCTACAGCCAGCGCGCCAACATCGAGCTGGGCGCTCACGAGACCGGCTTCCTGCTCGGCTGGATCCCCGCCTCGGTCTCAAACGACGCCGCCGGAGAGGGTCGAACCGGGCGGCAGTCGGCGGCGCTCTTCTACATGAAGCTGAACGACGGGCACGAGCGCTCCGTCTACGTCCCGGCACGACATCGCGAGATCGTCGGCAAGACCCTGGAGCTGTGCGAGCTGCGCGGCAGACTGGCCCAGCCGCCGCTCGAGGCCGAGCTGGAGGAGCGGACCGATCTGCAGGTGGAGATAGAGGACGACCACAACCTGGCGCTGATCACAGTACACACGCCGGGCGCCGACCTCGAGGCCACGATCGCCGCCGAGCGCCACCACCTCTTCCACCGCGCCGGCCTCGACGCCGTCTATATAGACCTACCGCTGGAGAAGCCCGCCACCGCCCTGGTCGCCGATCACCTCGAGCGACTGGGAGTCTCCTACTCCGGCGTCTTCCCGAACAGCCACTGCGACGGCGACGTCCTGCGCATGCAGTCCCTGCACCGAGCCCGGATCAAGGCCGACGACGTCTCCGTCGCCTCCGAGCACGGCAAAGAGCTACTCGACTACGTCCTCGCCGACCTTCGCTAGAGCGGCGCCTCTCTCGAGGCAAGGTGCGACCCGACCTTGCGCTTGACGCGCTGCAGGGCGTTGTCGACGGTCTTGGTGTCGCACTCGAGCCGCTCTGCGGTCGCCTCGTAGGAGTGGCCGTCGAGATAGAGCGAGAGCACGCTGCTCTCCAGGTCCGAGAGGACCCCGGAGACGCCGGAAAGGCAGGAGACGAGGCTCTCCAGCTCTTCGGAGGCAATTACCTGGTTGACCGGATCGTGGACCGTGGGACCGGGAAGGATCTCGTCGAGCGTCGTGTCGGAGTCGCCCGAGGCCGCGGGAGTCTGGCTGAACGAGACGTACTGGTTGAGCGGCGTGTGCTTGTTGCGGGTCGCCGTCTTCACCGCGGTGATGATCTGGCGGGTGATGCAGAGCTCGGCGAAGTTGCGAAAGCTCGACTCGCGATCGGTGCGGTAGTCGCGGATCGCCTTGTAGAGACCGAGCAGGCCTTCCTGGATCAGGTCATCTGACTCTCCGCCAAGCAGGAAGTAGGACGAGGCCTTGAGACGGACGAAGCCGCGATAGCGGCGGACGATCGCGTCGTAGGCATCGGCACGGCCATCCTTGGCCAAGGCGACGAGATAATGGTCATCAAGCTCAGGTTGAGGGTTAGCCTCAGCTGGCCTGAGCGAGCCGTTCAAACGGCCTGAGGGGAGCTGCATGTCCTGGGTCGGCGAAGATAGAGCCACAGATCCTTCTCCTTAACGAAGG
>Ga0164241_10005049_pt1 | contig 12516 bp, 8 predicted proteins | sample OricomyardsoilBY_FD_108780 | JGI IMG/M metagenome (GOLD analysis project Ga0164241, IMG submission 108780) | Backyard soil microbial communities from Emeryville, California, USA - Original compost - Back yard soil (BY) | ecosystem: Environmental > Terrestrial > Soil > Unclassified | place: USA...
GAGCTTGCTCTTCGGCGGAGCCTTCCTGGCGAGGGCCTTTTTGGCGGCCTTCTTCGGAGCAGCCTTCTTCGGGGCGGCCTTCTTCGGGGCGGCCTTGTGGATGCTCGGCCCGAGGTTCTCGAACGGCATGCTGGGCGGCGGCTCGTCGTTGGTCTCGTAGAAGCTCGACGCGCCGTCCGGCATCACCTTGCCGTATCGACCGAGCGTCTCGCGCAGCTTTCGCTCGAGCTCGGTGAAGTCGTAGGGCTTGTTCAGCCACGCATCGGCGGCGAAGAGGGGCGAGGTGGCGTCGTTCAGCGTCTCGCCGATGCCCGTCAGCATGATCACGGCCGTTCCGCGCGTCTCGGCGGAGCCCTTGATGCGCTTGCAGACCTCCCACCCGCTCATTCCGGGCATCATCACGTCGAGAAGGACGAGATCGAAGTTGCCGCCACCGGCCAAGGCCCACGCCTTTTCGCCGTCCGACGCTTCGGTGACCGCGAAACCTTTCTGCCGGAGGAACCCAGCGTTGAGGTTCAACATGGCAGGCTCGTCTTCTGCGACGAGTGCACGAAGCGTGTGGGGTTCTGCGGTCACGGGCTGCATGAAAGTACAGGCATCCCGGTCGGTCAAGCACCGTCCACCAGCGAGCTGCAAGCAAGTGGGCGGGTCGAGCGTTCAAGGGAGGTGAGGAGAGGCTCTGGAAACTTTCCCAGAACGAGCGCGTCACAGACTCAAGAGTGACGCGGACATGGGAGCGCAGCCTCGATGCGTTGCGAGGCGACCACAGCTACACTGACCGCCGCGCCTCGCCTTACCCGAAGCCCCGGACCCCGCTGCGACGCCGTTTGCCCCGCGCTACGAGAGAAGTGAGCCCTCGATGACCGCACCTTCGACCCCGCCCGCCGCCGCTCGCGCTTCCGTCGAAGCGGATCGGGGGGCACTCGCACGCATCCGTCGCGCTGCCACGCTGGCTCAGCTCCGCATGCGGCTGGCTCGAGTCATCGGAGCCGGATCGATCGCGGTGCCCGTCGGCGCGCTGCTCGCCGCCGCCGTCCTGGCCGCGCACAAGATCCTCGGCGCGGTCTTCGTCGGCGACCCGCGCCTTCCCACCCCCGTCATCGACCGCTTCGCGATGCTCGGTTGGGTCGTCGTGGGCTCGGTCGTCGCGCTCGTCCTGCTCGTCGCGTTCTCGTTGCCGCTCACGAAGCACGCCGGCGCTTTGGCGCTCGAGAAGGTGCACGGCCTCTCGGGGCGTCTGTCGAACGCCATCGAGTTCGCCGCGATCCCGGTCGCCAAGCGCGATCCGTTCATGCAGGCCGCGATCGACGAGGCCTGCGAGGTCGTCGCGAATCGACCTCACAAGGAGACGCTCGCCACGAGCAAGGCCTCTCCGCTCTTCGCGGCCATGATCGTCGGACCTGTGGTCGCCGGGCTCTTTTGGCTGATGGCGTTTGGTGTGTTTACGGGCGTCGCGTTGGTGCAGATCAGGACGCCGCATCCACCGCCGCCTGCGGGACCACCGCCCATCGACGCGCTCGTGCTCAGCCAAGACGACCTCGACCTCTTCAGAGACGCGGCCAAGGAGCTCGAGCGGGGTGACCAGACGCCCGAGGTGAAGTCGGCGATCGATCGCTTCAATCGTCTCATCGAGGATCTCGCGGCGAAGCGGCTCGATCGACCGGAAGCGTTCAAGCAGATGGAGGAGATCGAGCGCGACCTCTTGTCCGGCGCAGAGGCGGATCGCAAGCGACTCGAAGAAGAGCTCAAGAACACGGCGAAGGCGCTCGAGAAGAGCGAGCTGGCGAAGCCTGCGTCCGAGTCGATGAAGAAGGGCGATCTGAAATCGGCCGAGGAAGAGCTGAAGAAGCTGGCCGCGCAGCTTCGCGACAAGACGAAGAAGCTCGACAAGTCGCAGCTCGAGAAGCTCCGTGAAGCGCTGAAGAAAGCGGCCCAGCAGCGCAAGGAGAACCTCGCCGCGGTCAATCAGCGCAAGAGCGAGCTCACCGAGCAGCTCTTGAAGAAGAAGAAAGAGCTCGCAGAGGAGAAAGACCCGAACAAGAAGCGCGAAGACGAGCGCCTCCTTCGCAAGAAGGAGCGCGAGCTCGAGCGCCTCGACCGAGAGCAGCAAGAGCAGCAGCGCGCGAGCCGCGAGCTCGAGCGCCTCGATCGCGAGCTGGCGCAGGCCGCCCAGGACCTCATGCGCGAAGCCGGCATCTCTCAGGAAGACCTGGAGAAGGCCGCGAAAGACCTGGAGCAGGCCGCCGAGGACATGAACCGCATGGAGCAAGAGTCCATGTCCCAAAAGGACAAGGAAGAGCTGAAGAAGAAGCTCGAAGAGCTCCGCGAGATCCTCCGGCAGCAGAACCAGGGCGGAAAGAAGCGCCAGTCCCGCATGGTGAAGTTCTCGAAGCGCGCGCGCGGCGGCTCACCGAGCCAGGGCGGCGACGACGGACCCGAAGGCGACGACGGCAAGAACGGCAAGCAAGGCAACGGCAAGCAGGGCGACGGCAAAGACGGCGACGGGGATGGTCAAGGTGGCAAGGGCGGCAAAGGCGGCAAGGGCCAGGGGAAGGGCGACGGAGATGGAGACATCGAGCTCACCATCGGCCCCGGCGGCGTCCCGATCCCGATGGGCGGCTCTGGTCAAGGCGACGGCAACCAGCCCGGCGGCGACGGCAGCGGTCAAGGCGGCAAGGACTTCGGCAGCGGCAAGGGTGGCGCCATCGCCGGCAAAGAGACGAACCCGAACATGGGCACCGTCGACGTCGAGCAACAGGGCCTGGATTCCGGCAGCGGCCCGACGAACAGCAAAGTCATCGAAGCCGCAGCCGAGAAGGGCTTTCGCGGCGCGGCCTACAAGAAGGTCTTCACCGACTATCGAACGGTCGCCGAGGAGAACATCGACAAGGAAACGATTCCTGACGGGTATCGCTTCTACGTGCAGCGCTACTTCCAGCTGATCCGGCCGCGCGACTGAGCGGCCTCTCGAGAGAGCTCATGGCAGACAAGAAATCGACTGAATCGCCTTCGGCGAAGTCCTCCGACAAGCGCGAGGACGCCGAGACCGACGGCCCCCGCGAGGAAGTACGGCAGTTCCAGAAGCAGATTGGCACGCTGCGAGAAGAGGTCGGGAAGGTCGTCGTCGGCAATCGCGACGTCATCGACGGCGTGCTGACGTGCATGTTGGCCGGCTCGCACGCCCTCTTGGAAGGGGTCCCGGGCCTGGGGAAGACGCTCTTGGTTCGGACGATGGCCGACGCGCTGTCGCTCGACTTCGCGCGCATCCAGTTCACGCCCGACATGATGCCCGCCGACATCATCGGTACGACGATGATCAGTGAGGACGGCGGCTCGCGCCAGCTCGCGTTCCGGAAGGGGCCCATATTCGCGAACATCGTTCTCGCAGACGAGATCAACCGCGCGACGCCGAAGACGCAGTCCGCGCTCCTCGAGGCGATGCAAGAGCAACGCGTGACCGTGTCGACCACGACCCATCACCTCGACAAGCCGTTCTTCGTGCTCGCGACGCAGAACCCTCTCGAGAGCGAGGGCACGTATCCGCTCCCCGAGGCGCAGCTCGACCGGTTCTTCTTCAAACTGCATGTCCAGTTTCCCGGTCGCGACGAGCTCCACTCGATTTTGAGCCGCACGACGGGGTCCGAGGCTGCCGTAGCGAAGCCCGTGCTCGACAAGGCGCAGATCCTCGCGATGCAAAAGCTCGTGCGCGAGGTGCCTGTCGCGACGCACGTCCAGGACTACGTCGTTCGATTGCTTCAGGCGACGCACCCAGAGACGACCACGTTCGATGGGGTGAAGCGCTTCGTGAAGTTCGGCTCGTCGCCGCGCGGCGCGCAAGCGATCCTACTCGCGTCGAAGATCCGCGCGCTCATGGACGGTCGGTTCGCGCCGTCGCTCGACGACGTCAGGGCGTGCGCGCTGCCGGCGCTGCGCCATCGTGTACTCCTCAATTTCGAGGGCGAGGCAGAGGGCGTTCGCACCGACGCGGTCCTCGTGGCCATCATGAAGGGTCTGCCGGAGACCTCGAAGTGAGGCGGCGCACCTAGGTACGCCGGCATCGATGGGCATCCTCGATTTCCTATCGCGCGCGCCGAAGAGCCTCCGCGGGCGCACTGCCCAGCCCACGGAGGACCTCTTCGACGACGAGTTCCAGCGCAAGCTCGACTACCTCGCCATGGTGTCGAAGCGTGTGTTCTCGGGCGCGATGCGCGCGGAGCGACGGACGAAGAAGACGGGCAGCGGCGTCGAGTTCGCCGACCACCGGGACTACACCCCCGGCGACGACCTTCGTCAGCTCGATTGGCATGCCTATGCACGCTTTCAGAAGCTGCTGATTCGACTCTACGAAGAAGAAGAAGATCTCAGCATCTACTTCATCCTCGACAGCTCCTCGTCGATGGCCTTCGGCGATGGCGAGAAGCTCCGCCAGGCGAAGCGACTCGTCGCCGCGCTCGCCTACGTCGGGCTCGCGAACCTCGATCGCGTGACCATCGTGTCCGCGACCGACGAGCTGAGCGGGCGCATGCCGGAGACCCGCGGCAAGGCGCGCATCTTCCGAATCTTTCGCTTCTTGTCGGGTCTACGCGGTGACGGACACACCGATCTGGAAGACAGCCTGAAGACGTTCGTCGCCCAGCACAAGCGCAAGGGCCTGGCCGTCTTGATAAGCGATCTCTACGACGCGAAGGGCTTCGAGAAGGGCATCAACGTCCTGCGCTACAACAAATTCGAGCCGTTCGTTCTCCACGTGACCGACTCGAAAGATCGAGCCCCGGATCTGCGCGGAGACGTGCGCGTCTACGACTGCGAGACGGGGGACGAGCGCGAGGTGACGGTGACCGCGCGCGTCCTCGAGCGCTACGCGAAGGCGTACGACGGGTACATCGAAGAGGTGAAGCGCTTCTGCACGAGGAAGCAGGTGGCGTACTACGAGGCGAGCGTCGATCTGCCGTTCGACGAGCTCATCCTGCGCGTCTTCCGCCGCGGGGGATTCCTTCGATAGCCATGCTGCATTTCGTCGGCGTCCCGTTCTCGACTCTTCTGCCGCTCGGCGCGATCGCGGCGGCGCTCATCGTCGTCTTCTACATCCTGAAGCTGAAGCGACGGCCCGTTCCGGTTCCGTTCTCGCGCATCTGGGAGCGCATCCTTCGCGACAAAGAGGCGACGAGCCTGTTCTCGCAGTTGAAGCGGCTGCTCTCGCTCCTGCTCCAGCTCCTCTTGCTGCTGCTGCTGCTCCTGGCGCTCGGCGATCCGCGGACGGCGGTGAACACCATGAAGGGGCGCAACGTGGTCGTCCTCATGGACGCGTCCGCGAGCATGCAGGCGACCGACGTCGGCAAGTCGCGCCTGGACGAGGGCAAGCGGAAGGTCCGGGACATGGTCCGGGGCCTCGGCGGCAGCGACCGCATGCTCATCGCGCAGATGGACTCTGCGGTGACGCCCGTCACGACGATGACCGGAGAGGTGAGCGAGCTCGAAGCGGGGCTCGCGAGCGTCGCGGCGACCGACACACGCGCAGACTTCCCGCGCGCGCTGCGCTTTGCGACGGACACGCTTCGCGGCGTCCCGAACCCGGAGATCATCATCGTCTCCGACGGCGTCCTCGGCTCTGCGTCCGACCAACTGGGCGACGTCGACGTGGGTGACGTGAAGCTCGGGTTCATCCCGGTCGGCGAAAGCAGCAAGAACGCGGCGATCACGGGCTTCTCGGTCCGGAGATACCCGCTCGACAAGAGTCGCTACGAGGTGATGCTCGAGGTGACGAACACGAGCGCCGAGGAGATGGATCTCGAGCTCACGCTGCTCGGCGACGGCGCGATCACCGACGTCACGCAGTTGAAGCTGAAGCCGAACGAGCGGCTGCCGCGCTTCTATCCGAACCTCTCGGGCGCCTCACACACCCTCGAAGCGCGCCTCGCGATGGCGGACGGGTCGCACGACGATCTGCCGGCGGACGACCACGCCTATGCCCTCCTCCCGGAGCGTCGACGCGCGCGGATCCAGGTCGTGACCGACGGAAACATGTATCTCGAGGCCGCACTCTTGCTGGACGAGTACCTCGACGTGACGACGATCCCGACGGCGAAGTACCCGGGCGAGGGGCAGTACGACGTCACGATTTTCGACAACGTGGCCCCGGTCGTCGCAGCGGGGAGCGGGCATGTTCTCTATTTGAATCCGTCGGGGACGAATACGCCGTTCACGGTCGACAAAGAGATCGCCGACGATGACGCGAACTACCAGCTCGGCTTCGACGAAGTCGACACGAAGAACCCCATCGTCAAGTACACGGCGCTGAGTGACGTGCAGATCGCGCGGGCGCACGTCTTGAAAGGTTCGAAAGAGGACAAGATCGTCGGGGCCAGCTTCAAGGGGCCGATCCTGATTTCTGGTCGACGTTCTGGCTCGAAGTTCGTGGCGCTGGGGTTCGACATCCGCGAGAGCGACTTCCCACTGCGCATTTCCTGGCCGCTATTTCTCCTCGACACGATCAACGACTTCGTCGAAGAAGACACGAGCTACATCTCGAGCTTCACGACGGGTCAGGTGTTTCGCGTGCCCGCGCCGTCGGGCGTCGACGCGGCCCAGCTCCTCGAGCCCGGGAAGAACGCCGACGTCCCAGAGGATTGGCGAACGGTCCCCGTCCAAGACGGACGCGCGGTCTTTCTGGGCGAGCACGCCGGGTTTTACACGTTGCGTACGGCGGACAAGGCCTACGAGACGATGTTCGCGGCGAACCTCTCCGACCCCGTCGAGAGCGACATCGAGCCTGTCAAAGAGCTGAAGGTCGGCGCGAGCGAAGCGGGCGAGCCCAGCGGGTTCACGGTGGGGGTGCGCCGTGAGTTTTGGATTTACCTCTTGATCGCGGTCATCGGCATCAGCGCGATCGAGTGGCTCACGTTCCATCGGAGGATCACGGTATGAGCGACAGCACGCCGCCGCCGTCGGCACCTCCGCCGGCCGCTTCTCCGCGGACTGGGCCCGCCTCCCGGCGGCCTGCCGCGACGGGGGCGAGCGCGAATCGTCGTCGGAAGCAAATCTTCGCGATCGTCGGCTGGGCGATCACCGTCCTCGCGCTGTTCGGGCTGCTCTTCTATGCGTATCAGCGCTTCGTTCTTCACGCGCCCGACCCGACCCTCACCCGGGATTGGCACGGAACGAAGTACGAGCTCCTGAACCCGAAGCTCCTCGGCTTCGCGTTGGTTTTGCCTTGGTTCGTCGCGATCATTTCTCGGTCTCTGGCCGATCTGCCGTGGCCTCAACGCATCGTGTCGGTGCTCTTGCGGTGTGCGTTCGTCGTGCTCATCGCGCTCGGTCTGTCTCGGTTGGCCCGAACCGCGACGACGCAGAAGACCTGCACGGTCTACATCGTCGACGTCTCGAATTCGGTCCCCGACGAGGCCGTCGGCGACGCCCAGGCTGCCATCGATCAGGCGATCAAGGAGAAGCCTGAAGAGGGCGAGGTCCGCGTCGTCACGTTCGCGAAGCGGCCTCGCGCGGTCGAACCGGATGCGGACGGACACCTCACGGTCGCTCGACATGGCAACCCGACGGAAGCGGGCAATCCAAGCGACGAGGGAGCGGGCTCCAATCTCCAGGCCGCGCTCCAGCTCGCGTATGGCCTCTATCCGCCGGGGTATCTGAAGCGCGCTGTCCTCTATTCGGACGGCGCGCAGACCGACGGCGACGTCTTGGCAGAGGCGAACCGCGCGAACGAGCACGGCATTCACCTCTTCACGGTCCCGTATACGCGGCCTGTCCCCGGCGAGGTCGCGGTTCAAGATCTCCACATGCCCGATCACGTGAAGGTTGGCGAGACCTTCGAGGTGAAGGCCGAGATCTATTCGAGTCGCAAGACGAAGGCGCGCGCGCGGCTCTATCAGGGCGAAGCGCTGAACGGGCTCGAAGGCGTGAAGAACCTCGATCTCGAGGCGGGGCCGAACGAGGTCGTCTGGAAGAGCGTCGTTCGCTACGCGGGCCCCGTCACCTACGCGCTCGAGCTCGACGAGATCGCCGACGACAAGTTCACCGAGAACAACAAGGTCGCGACGACGATCGACGTCCCGGGGCGCCCGAGTGTCCTCTACATCGAGGGGACGCCCGAGCAAGCGGGTCCGCTGTCGAGCGCGTTGACTGCGCAACAGTTCGACGTCGACATCCGCCCGCCCGTCGGGTTCCCCGGCTCGCTGAAGGAGATGGAGCGCTACGACTTCGTCATCTTGAGCGACGTCGCGAAGGACCAGCTCGAGATAAACTCCCAGGATCTCATCGAGCGGTACGTCCGAGATCTCGGCGGCGGCTTCCTGTTCGCCGGTGGAGAGCTCGGGTTCGGTCTGGGTGGTTGGAACCACACGACGATGGAGCGGATGCTCCCCGTGCGCATGGACAACAAGAACAAGGAGGAGATGCCGGCCGTCGCGATGGCGCTCGTCGTCGATCGTTCTGGTTCGATGACCGGCCTGCCGATGGAGATGGCGAAGACGGCGGCAAAGGCGACCGTCGGGGTGCTCTCGCCCGACGACTTGGTCGAGGTCATCGCGTTCGACTCGTCGCCGACTCGGTACGTCAAGCTGCAGCCCGCGCGCAACCGCACGCGCATCGGCGCCGACATCGCCCGCATTCAGCCGGGCGGCGGGACGGAGATCTTCAGCGCCCTGAACGCGGCGTTCGAGGACATGACCGTCGCGCAGGCGCGTCGCAAGCACGTCATTCTTCTGACCGATGGCCGCGCTCCGACGGCGGGCATCAAAGAGCTGGTCGCGTCGATGGTGGCCGAGAACATCACGGTGACGACCGTCGGCCTCGGCAACGATCTCGACGAGTCGCTTCTCAAGATGATCGCCGACACGGGCGGGGGACGCTTTCACGCCGTCGCCGATCCGAACAACCTGCCGCGCGTCTTCACGAAGGAGACCGAGCTCATCGCGCGCGCCGCCGCGGTCGAAGAGTGGTTTCCGGTGACGCAGAGCGGCTACGCGCAGTTCCTCGCGGGGCTCGACATCCGCTCGGCGCCGTATCTGCACGGCTACGTTTCGACAGAGATCAAGCCCTCGCCGGCCGAGCAGATCCTCGCGAGCGACACGGACGAGCCGATCCTCGCGCGTTGGCGCGTCGGGCTCGGGTGGTCTCTGGCGTGGACGAGCGACGTGAAGTCGCGATGGGCGGTCGAGTGGCTGCGCTGGCCGGGCTGGGAGAAGTTCTGGGGGCAGCTCGTGCGCGAGCACATGCGGCAGAAGCACACGCGCGAGCTCGACATGAAGGCCGAGATCTCCGGGGGGATCCTGACGGCGTCGGTCGACGCGTTCACGCCGGACGAGCGCTTCGAGAACAACCTGACGTCGCGTCTGACCATCACCGGGCCAGAGCCGAACGGTACGGACAAGGTCGTCGATCTTCGCCAGATCGCGCCAGGCCGATACGAGGCCAGCGTCCCGATGGACAAATACGGGAGCTTCCTTTTGAAGGCCGAACATCTCCGCGATCAGGCGGATGGCTCTCAGAAGGTCGTCGCCGTCAGCTACGGCCACGTCTCGAACCCGTACCCGCGCGAGTATGCGACCTTTCAGCCCGATCGCGCGCTCCTCGAGCACGCCGCCATCGCGGGCGGCGGCGTCATCGACCCCGCAGACGTGAAGACCGTCTTCGACCCGGGCAACGAGAAGGTCACGTACCACGAAGAGCTGTGGAACAAGTTCATCTACGCGGCGATCGCCGTCTTCCTGCTCGATCTCTTGGTCAGACGCGTACGCCTGTTCGACCGGAAGTTCGTCGCGAAGACGCGCCGCGTGGCTTGAGGCGGTCGCGAGCGACGGCGAATCGCTCGCGACGCGTCAGCGGACGACGTCGTCGAACGCGAAGCTCATCATCGATACGCCACGCACCTCTCCATCTGCAGGGGCGACGTCGAGCTGGAGCTCGAAGGCGAGAGAGAACAGCTTCGCGCGTGGGTCGGTCGGGATCGGGAGCATCGGCGCGACGCGGAGCGACCCCGTGAACGACGCCTTGTTGTGCTCGCACGGGTCGAAGCAGAAGAAGCCGTCCGGCCCGCAAGGCTGCTCCGAGCAGAGGAGCTGGATGCGCGGGGTGTCCGTCACGCCGCCGCCGATGGCGAAGCGAACGGCGTCGGGCGCGGTGATCTCGAAAGCCGCCAGCGCGCCGACGCGGAAATAGGGCCCGACGAGGCCGATGACGGAGGTGTAGAGCGCGAAGTTTTCGTCGAAGGCGTATCCAAGGCGAACCAGAGGCCCGGCCGCCCACGTCGAACGATCGCGGTCCGCGATGGCGGCGATGGAAACGTCGGCGCCGTAGCGAAGCCCGGAGTCGCTGCGAGACGTCGCGAGCGGCTCTGCTTTCGCCGCAGCCAAGCCTGCGAGAGAGCTCGCGAGAAAGGCGAAGTAAGCCGCGCGGCGCCGAAGTCGCGCTCCGCGGCCGAAGGACGTGCGGAGAGGCACGAGAGGTTCTGTGGTCGATGGGCCCGCTCGCCATCACGCGAAGACGTAGCGGCCACGCACGGCGGCGAGTCGAAGCGTCAGTTCGCGAGCTGCATGACGGCCGCGTGCCACCACGAGCACGATGCGCAGCGGGCTCGTACGCCGTCGACGGGGAGGGGGCGGCACCGCGACGTCAGAGTAGCGCGGCTCCCCGCGGGTTCCCGAGCCGCGCGCTTTTTTGGAGACGCGCTATTTCCCCGTGAACGCCGGCTTTCGACGCTCTACGAACGCGCTCATCGCTTCGCGAAGATCGTGGCTCGCCAGGTGCGCGGCGTTCCAGAGCGCGGCGTATTCCAGGCCGGCGTCCTCTCCGACGCGGGCGCTGTGACGGAGCACCTCCTTCGTCCCCTGGACGACCAGCGGCGCGTTCGCGGCGATCTCGGTTGCGAGCGCCCGCGCGGCCTCGAGCGTCGCGGCTTCGTCTGCATACACGTCGTTGACGAGGCCGATGCGCTGCGCGCGATCGGCGTCGATGTCGCGCCCCGTCAACGCGAGCTCGCGGAGGTGTCCGCGGCCCACGATCTTCTCGAGGCGCTGGAGCGAGCCCATGTCGGCGACGATGGCGATCTTCGTCTCGCGAACGCCGAGCTTCGTGCTCTTCGCAGCGACCCGGATGTCGCACGCGGCGACCAGATCGAGGCCGCCGCCGATGCAGAGACCGTGAATCGCTGCGACGAAAGGCTTGTTGCTCGCGCTGATCGCGTCGAAGCCGCGTCGCATCTCCGCGATCTTCCGGAAGAGGTCGTAGCGCTCCTTTGCGAGGCCGCCGTCCATGAGCGCGGGGCCGAGGTCGCCGGCCATCTTCATGAGATCGAGCCCGGTCGAAAAATGGGGGCCCTTCGCGGCGACGACGACGGCGCGCACGTCGGCGTCGGCGTCGAGCTGGGCAATCACTTGCGGCAGCTCCGTGAAGAACTCGGGGCCCATCGCGTTGCGCCGATCGGGGTTGTCGAGCCAGAGCGTCGCGACGGGGCCATCTTTCTCGATGAGGAACACGGGCATGGTGCGGTCTTACATCCTCTACCCGCCGCGTCACAACACGAGCATCATGGCGGGCGCATGCTTTCCGACGTCGGCCTGGGCCTCGGCGCCGCGCGCGCGTGGGTCGCGATTCAGCGGGCGCCCCGCGGCGCGGTCCCGACGCCTCAAATCGCGTCGAGGCGCTACACCGATCGCAAGTGGCCGGGGCGGCCGCCGCTCTACGACGCGTACCTGCCTGACAGCCGGAGCGCGTCGCCGCCGCGAGCGGTCGTCTTGATTCACGGCGGCGCGTTCGTGCTCGGATCGCGTCGCATGCTCCCGGTCCTGTCGCTCGTCGACGATCTCCTCGGCCGAGGGCTGGCCGTCATCGCGTGCGATTACCCTCTCGCGCATGGGCGCGCGACGCTTCGCGATCAGGTCGAGGCCGTGCGCGAAGCGCTCTACATCCCGGAGCGCCACGCGAGCGAGCTCGGTGTGTCGTCGGAGGGCTTTTCGGCGGTCGGGTTCTCTGCGGGCGCGACGCTGACCTTGCTCGCCGCCAGCGGCCCGCGCCCGAAGGGGTTGTCGCAGGTCGTGAGCGCGTTCGGGCTCTACGACTTCGAGGCGCTGACCGGGCCGTTCTCGAGAGCGTTTCGTCGATGGGTCGTCGGACCACGCGAGCGCGTTCGAGAGTCGTCCGTCATCGCCACCGGCGGTCCAGACCTGCCAGTCGTCCTGATGCACGGCGAAGCGGACTCGCTCGTGGCGTGCGAGCAAGCGCGACGGTTCCGCGAGCGACGCCTCGCGCTGGGGCTGCCGGTCGAGCTGAAGACCTACGCGGGCGGCGAGCACGCGTTCTTCTCCAGGGGAGGAGCGCCGGCGAAGCTCGCAAAGGCCGACCTTTTCGAGGCCCTCGAAGCCTCGGTGTAAGGGGGCGACCCCTGGTACGTTCCCTGTCCACGATGGACGCTCGCGTACTAAGCCTCGGTGGATTGGCAGCTCTCGCGTCGGTGATTGCGACGGGCTGCGCCTCTTATGTTCCCTTCACGGCCGAGCTCCGAGACGA